>Ga0315909_10007144_pt1 | contig 12514 bp, 9 predicted proteins | sample LakEriMetagenome_11_FD_203527 | JGI IMG/M metagenome (GOLD analysis project Ga0315909, IMG submission 203527) | Freshwater fungal communities from buoy surface, Lake Erie, Ohio, United States - Buoy 2 MA125 | ecosystem: Environmental > Aquatic > Freshwater > Lake | place: USA: Lake Erie, Ohio...
TAAACTGCCATTGACAGTTGTGTACTTCTTGACGTAGTTTTCTGATATTAGTAATACTTCAGCCATAATTGTAATTATTGATTGCCGTAAATAGGATTTGTTGGAAGGAAGCCGTTGTATGGCATGTCTTCAGGAAGCTTTGCAACTAATGAGTTATTGCGCACTTTATACCCCATGCGTTCAGCCATGCTTACTGCTATTCGTGATGCATCAGGATCATTTGGGTTAATCTTCGCACCACTTGCATCTACATATACACGCTTTTCCCAAAAGTGTTTGCAGTTTCCACCGCCTTTGTAGAACCAAATGTCGTATGTGTTTGCACCTTCAGGTCCCCATCCCGGATTTACTGCTACATTCTCCATCGAAACTATATCTTCCTTGCGATATAGCTTTCCCGCTTCTATCATTTTCTTACAGAATGGGCGCATATCAGGATGGCTAAAACTACCTGCGTAAACGTAACGAGTAATAAAGTACTTGCCATCGATAATAGCATCTTGCTCACTCTTAGCAGCTGGCCTAGCAGCACCCGTACGCACCGCAAACTCATGCTCAATTTCTTCATCTGCGTTATAGCTGTCTATTAGTATCCAATCCTCACTTGCATCTTCGCCTAATGCGATAAGCGCATCACCTGCTGTGCTGTCATCTACTTTTTTTTTTTCGTCACTCATGATGACTTCTTGCGGCTGCAAGCTACCGGGCAACACATCAGCAAAGATTGCATCGATCGTAGCAGGTGGCAATGTTGGGAAAGCTGCCTGCACGATTGCCTTTGCACTTGTCACAGGCACAGCACCTGCAGCCGATTGCATTACAATATCTACAAGTGAAGATATCTGTGCACCATTTAAGGCTGTTGCAGCTACATCCGTAGTTCCACCTGTTGCATCCACAACTGCTTCTGCTTGCTCAACTGCAAGTGGCGTGTTCGGCACGATTGTAAAGTTTACACCGGGCAACTGATTGCTCAATAGTTCTTCGATGCTGGTATTTATCTTTTCCTGATATGGCTGTATCACTTGCTTATTGAATATCTCTAAGCCTGTTGCCATTTCATCTTTATTACTACCGAAGCCCGATGTTTCGCGAATACCGAAAAGCAGTGGCGTAGTAACACGATGCGCAGTAATTATCTTTTGCGTTGCAGTAGTATCCATCAACTGATACTGCTTATCTGCATCGTTAACTGGGAATGGTGTAATCTCAGTTTTAGGTTGATCACGCTCGTTAAAGAACATAACCACCTTACCAGCATTACGCGCACCACTCATCTTGTTCTCCCAGTCCATCATCATCTGCTGCTTCTGTTCAGGTGTTGCCTGTCCATTGTAGAAGTTGATAATAGTGGAAGGGAAAAGACCGTTTGATATTTGGTTGATGTGGAATATCGAAATCTGCTTATCTAACTCGATGTAGTTAATAGCAGACCAGTAATCAGGTCGCGGATATACATCGCTGCCAGTGTAAGTAAAGCACCAATATATTTGACGTGGCTCTTGCTCACGTGTTAAATAGTTGTATTTGGGTATGAATTCGGGTGTGTTCTTTTTCTTGCGTGTATTAGACCAATCGTAGCTATGGAAGATTCCTATTTCGCTATCGTCATCTTGATTCACTGCGATACGGCATTCTTCAAATGGTATAGCGTTTAGCTTTGATATAACCGTTCTATCATTACTCCAAATCACTTCAATGTAAAAACCACCAAACAACTTTAAGTCATGCGCACATGCATACGTCAAAGCATTTACATCAAGTGCATCCAGTTCTGCCTGATACTGCTCCGACTTAATACCCTTACCAGCTATCATGTCACCGATGGCAACCACCAATGAACCATGCACAGGTGATTCATGCGCCAAATCACGCAGGTATTGTGGGAAATCGTTTTGATCTCCGTAATTAACCCACCCTTTGCGGTCTACTTTTTCTGCATCGCTCTTAGCAACATACTCGCTAAGCTTCAATGAAACTATATTTGATTCGTTATGGCTCATAGATTATATCATTTGGTATTGTGATAGAAGGTACATCAAAGAACTGCGTGTTTGCCGTTAGCACAACATAGCCACGTTTCAACAAACCTACTACACTTGGGTTATTTGGGTTGATGTTACCGCCTGAATTTTGACCGTATACATCATAACGATAGCGACCTGCTAGCGTTAGTCTATCAGTTGTAACCAATAGTTCTGTTATTCGCACGTTCTCATTCACTATCTGCGCTACCTGTGCAAGCTTATCTCCCGTTGTGCTATTTTCTTCGTGTGTCAAAATAAACAGGTAGTGGGTAAATGGTGTGGCAAAGTACTGCCTTGTTTCGTCTAGTTGTAAATAGACGGTTTGTGCAGGTGTATCGGTCTGTAAATATATCATAGTCTTTTTAAATTAAAAGGGCAAGTCATAAATAACCTGCCCTTTTTTCAATACAACAAGAACACAAAAACGGAAAACAAATTCTTAGTAAGCAGGGCTCACAGTTATTCCAGCGAAGTTACCAAATGGATTTTCTGTAGCTGGATCGTACGCTTCTAAGTGAACAGCTGGAGACAATTCTTCAGCAGTAACAGTTACTTGGTATCCCATCAAATCTGCTTTTTGAGCACCTGATTGAACAGTACCCGCAGTAAGCTGTGCTCCCTCTCCAATACCAACCATCAAAATTTGATTGTCATTAGTGCGTACAAATACAACCATTCTAGCTTTGGCAACGTTTAAAAATTCGTTACGCATGTTTTGCGCGAGCTTTCCGAATGTCCATCCAACTTCCTGTGAAAAGAACAATGTTCCTGTTTCCAAATTCTTCTGTACAGTTTCAATATATGAACCTGAATTACGGAAAGGAACATAGCGGTAAATCGTTGCTGTAGGTAAACCATCAATTTCACCTGTAACAGCATCGTAAGTAATGCCTGTTTCAAAGTCATCGTAGTTGGCGATAAATACCTCTTTAACGCCACCAATGCCTTCTAGGCAATCTAAAGGAAATCCTGTAGTTAAATTACAAGCCATATTTTTTATAGTTTAAAAAGGGGGCTGTTACACCCCCTTTGATTAATGATTATGCACCCCAGTAGGTGATGTCTTCAGCAACAGCAATCTGTGCACCCAAGTAGAAGCGTGCACCGTAACGCACGTTCTGCGATCCATCAAGATTCTGCATATCCAAAATGAAGATTTCGTTCATTTGGTTCTCCTGCCATGTACCCAACATCAAGTTGCTCTTTTGTGAGAACACGATGTTGTTAGCAGCCATGCCCGGACATACGTAGATTTCGTACATTCCTACGAAACGCTTAGATACTTCAGGACCACCTGTCAAGTACCAACCGTTGCCAGCAGCAATCTGTGCTTGCATGTAGGCTTCCCATGCAGCCTGTCCCATGTACAAAGCTGGCTTTTCAGCAGCACCCTTAACAGCCGAATTTGCTGTGTTGATGATGTCCCAAATAGTAGCGATGATGTTTGTTGCATCAAGTGCGCCTGAACCTGCAGATACAGCACCTGAACCACCTGCCTTAATCAAAGTCAAGAAACCGTCGTACTGACCAGCGGTGGCATTAACACCATTCCACATTACAGATTCGTTAGCAGCAGCAATACCATTTACCAAACGCTCAATGATAGCGTCTTGGATTTGCGTGCTTACGCGACCGCTCATTACATCAGCTGTTGACCAATCGGTGAATAATTCTCTCTTACAGATTTCGCGCTGAACTTGGAATTCTTCCAAAGTCAATACACGCTCGCTCAAGTTGATTGTTCCTGTTGGAGTGAAATCACATGTGCCTGCAGCGAAAGTTACAGTGTCATCAATTTTACGTACTACTGATTTGTATGGTACGTTTGGCTTCATTGTAACGTATTGAGTTGATACGTTAGATAGCAGAGCCTTTGCTACAATTTCACCTGCCAGTTGTCCTGAGTAGGTGTTGTTTAATAGAACTGGATTTGGCATATTACTTTACTTTTTTATTCTTTGATTAATTACTTTTTTGCACGGATGTTTTCCATGAAGTCGCTGAATGATGAACCATTCGAAGCAACAACCGGAGAAGCATTCTTTTTAAATTCTTGTGATTTAACAGAAGGTACAGCAGGTGCTTTCTTAACTGAAGCAAGTTCAGTCTTCAATGCTTCTGCATCCTTCTTAGCAGTTTCTACTGCCGCAGCTAGTTCAGTCTTTTCAACTTCAAGTGCAGCAATGCGCTCCGACAAGTTACCGATAACAGCAACTAAGTCTTCGCTGCTCATTTCAGTTGATTGTTCTTCGCGTTCGATTTCGGCAATAAGACCATCTTCGCCTACGACTACTTTGGTCACACCGTCTTCAAGCAGGTACTCGCCTGCAGGTACGGGCACTGGGTTACCTTCAGCATCTTGAGTAAAGATGTCCACACCTACTGTCCACTCATCAGCGGTAGAATAGATTTTAGTACCATCATTCAAAGTACCTTCTACTGCAAACTTTACTTCTGTTGCAGCAGCTTCTTCTTCGAACTTGATACCCACTGTTGAAGGATCAATGCCGTACTTATTGAATACGGATTTGATTTGTTCTTTAATATTCGACATGTTTGGATATTTGGGTATAGTAGCAAAAACAGCGTTTTGTTACATGTAGCCACATGTCTTATCTTAGCAGTATAAATAAATGCCCATATTATGAAAGCAAACCCTGAATTCATGACAAAGAAAATTTCAGTACGTCTAACTGAAAAGCAGTACAAGGCTGTGATGAAAAACGCGAAAGCAAGCAAGATGACAGTAGCGGAATATTCGCGTGCCTGCATGCTGTAAAAAAAAGAAGGGGCTCGTTTGCCCCTATCTTTTTAATCTAAAACCTAAATCTCTTATGACGTTTATATAACCAACGTTCGGCAAATATATATCATTTTCCCAAACCTGCAAGTATTTGGTCTAGTTCCAAAACCAATTCTGCTTCGTAGTTTTTAACCCCACTCATAGCTACGCCCACTTCGTTAAAGAAGCCTTCGATGCTGTAACCTTTTACCTTTCCTTCCTTTACATCATTCCAAACATGGTCTTCATCAACTTTGGTTCCGATAAACCATGTACCATCAGGCAGTTCAGGCAACCCAAGTTGAATGCTCTTATCATTTTTGCCTTCCTTTAACCATGATTCTACAACTGTCACACCGGTTACTGGTATTTCATGTTGCAGGTTAGTGGTATGTTGCAGATTCTTTTTGAAGAATTGATGCGCGATTGCCTGCACTGTTGCCTTTTCAAAGTACACATAGTAAGGTTCGCCTTTCTCGTCATAGCGCAGTATCTCCTTATCCGGGATTAACGCAGGACCATACAGCATTCTACGTTCGTCATCGACTTTGGCAAGCTGCATCTTGCTCAATGCAATCCAATTTTCTTCGATTGCTGGCATGTCTACTAGCCCCATCGCTGTAATACCTAAACGACCTTCTTCGTCGATTACACACTTAACTACTTTTCTCTTATCCATTTTACAAATTTAATTTAGTTATCCTATACGTGCTAAGTCTTCTACGTTTTCGCGTACTTCTTGCTGACTTGATACATCACCTGCCAACACATACGCACGTGGTAAGTATTGATCAGGGCGATTTGTAACGAACTGCGCAGCAAATGGATTGAATTGGGCAGGTTCTGGACTACCACCACCACCCCCACCAAATGAAGGTGGAGTGCTATTGTTGCCCGGTGTTGAACCACTGCCTTGAAACTGTTGTGATGCGATTGTTGCAACATTAGCAAGACCAGCTGCTACTGCAACACCTGCTGCTACAAATGGCGCACCCGGAAAGGCAACAGTGATTGGGTTCTTTGCTGTGCTGTTAAAGATTGAGTTAGCAGATTCGTAAGTGCTAATGGTTGCCTGTGCTATACTGATTGCCTTTTGCACCTTAAATGCTGCCTTTGCAGTCTTTTCATTATTCTTGCCAAATGCTGAAGTAATAGCAGCTATACCATCAAGTGTTTGCTTTGCGAAATCTAACTTTGATTGCTGCGCTCGTTTTTCAATTTGTTCTACTTCATCCGCATTCATTTGAGCAATAATGGCAAGTTGTTCCGCGTTGCCTTTGGCAGCATCGCGCATGGCTGCATACTTCGCATCAGCCATTGCAATCTCTTTATCTACACCTTCCTGCATTAACTGAATACTGAAATCCTGTGCGTTTCGCTGTGCTTCTAATTCAGCATCAAAATCACTTATACCACTTTTCGCACTCTCTGGTTTAGTTTGATCACCTTCAATTTGTGCTCTTAATTTTTGGCTTTGCTCATATATTTGACTTCGGATAGCCAATAAACGTTGGCCTGCTGCTTCTAATCTGCGCAGTCTATCTTCTTCGCGTTTTTGCGCATCGTCTTGCGCTTTTTGGTCTGCTTCGGTGATTGTTTTATTAATGTCACCTAATGCCTTATCGAGTGCAGCATTTTCTTTAATAGCAGCATCTAAACGTTGTTGCTGATACTCATCTAATTTACCACCACGCTCAACAATAAGATTAGCTTGGTCAATTAAACTTTGATTGGCTTCTTTTACTTGGTCACTGTATTCTTTAAAACGTTCGCGTGCCTGCTTTAAATTACCTCCTGAAGCCTTAATAATATCGGAACTGCGCTTTTCTACATCTGTGGTTATTTGATCTGCAAATTGTTTTACATCGGCTAATGCTTCTTTTGCTCTTTGCGCTGCCTTTTCTGCTTCTTCTCCTGCTTTCGTATTTGTAAAGCCTAAAGCATCGGATAAAGTAATCAAACTATCTTTAAGAAATTGAACGGTATCAGATAGTCCTGTTAAAAAACTACCTAAGGCACCACCCGAAGCTTTAAGCGCATCAAAATTTGCAATGATTCCTACTAAAACAGTTCCAAGTAAGAATATAGGATTGGTCAATAATGCCTTACCTAACGTGCCAAGTGTAGAAGTCAAACCTTTTACACCTTCGCTTACATCCTTTAGTTTTAAATCACCTGCATTTTGAGCAAATAGTTTAGCACCTTCAGCCGCACCTGAAAAGTCTAATGATAAAAGTCGCGATGTCACAAGACCAAGTGAACCACTAACTTTTTCAAATGCGCCACCTGCTTGTGTACCTACCGCCTGCGCTGCATCGGATATTTTATCCTTTAATTCCCCTGCTGCCGCACTAAGATCACGATACTTTTGCGTTTGTGGATCAGTATTAGCAAGCTGTTGATTTAATTCGCGCAACTGAGCTTTCAAAGATTTACCAGCGTTGTCTGCGCTATCAATAGCACTACCAAGTGCATTTAATTTTTGTTCACTTGATCCTGTGTCAATTTGAAAGGTCCGTACAATAGGTTCAGCCATTAGTAGATGAGTTTATAGATTAAAAAAATAACACTTAGTCCGAGTAAAATGCGCCATGTGTACAGCGTAACATACCACAATACACGCTGCCATTTGCGTAGCGAGTAGTTGTGTTCCTTCTTTGTTGCGATGCCTAGCTGGATGTAGCGCATTGAGTTTTTGATTGAGTCCATTTTATAAAAGTTTGTTTTGTTGGTAGTGTATTGAAGCTGTAACCACGAAAGTTATGCTTGTAGCGCCAAGTCCAGTTACTTGCAAATTGATGCGATGTTGGTCAGTATTAGTTGTAGTATCTACATCATAAGTGAAAGTATATGCAGTATTATTGATTTCATTGATAGTTGTGATTGCTGTTGCGTTTGCAATGCCACCTGTTACCTGCAATCCGAATGAATACTGACCTATACAATAATTACCTGTATTCGTATCAATTATTGTTGCATTCATTAAACAACTCCACAGCGTGTCATCTGGTAATTCAATGAATTCGTTAGCTATACCTTCAATGAGCAAATTATAAATTTGACTATTTACCCAAGAATCTTTGTAATGTAGTATTACAGTTCCTGTTTGCGCCCATCCTGATTCGGTATTAGCTGAATTTCCATCGCGATAACCACCACCCACGTGCAATCCGGGTAGATTGGTTGTTACGTTTTTGCCAAGCAGATTGCTACCTCCTACCTCTTTTGTCAATTCTAAGTTAGTACCGACTGCAAGCATGTTTGAATTATTCTGTTCAATGGCAATTTTTTCACCATTTAAAACCGAGAATAGAATGCCATTCAAGGATTGCAATTCAGGATTAACCAACACATTACTAGTATTAGCTACTATTGAGTTTCTAAACTGACCGCTATTATTAAATGCCCAACACACACCATTAACTTCATCCCAAAAATACCCGTAACGTGAGCAGCAATCTTCAGTCGGCTCTACTGATTCACCTCCGGTTTCGAATTCAACTTCGCCATTGGTGGTAACACCTACAGGTGTAGATGCGCAGTCATTAATTTGATCTAAGAATTTAATAAGCTTAACCTTTGTGCTTTCCTGCAATCCTACTTTATAATCGCTAATTTCAAGGATGCGCCAATAGCTATCTTGTATCCAAATTTTATCAGCAAAGCTAAAAGTTAGGATATCTTTTAAATCAAGCGCAAAAAATGCTTCCATTATTCTGCCTTCAGGAGAATAAAGTTCATTCATGTAATTGCGCCAATAGGTATTGAATAAATTATTATAAGGATTTGATGTAACCGTTACTACATGTGGTGGTGTTTCAGGAGCCCAGTTTAAATCAAAATCAGTTAGTGTTGGATAAGAATCGCTATAGTGATTAAGTATGGGTATTACTGTTGCAGGTGATGCACTGCTAGTTGCATCATTATATAAATTGAGAGTTAATGAACCAGCATAAAACAAAGCACGTGGACCGGGTGCAACAAATTCTAATTGCTCATTGTAAAAGCATGGAATGGGTGCAGCTGTTCCGGGTATAATTGCAGCAGGTGTGCTACGTGTTACAAGTTGAATCTTTTGATCACCTATAGCGAAATCACTTGGTGAAGTTGACGGGTTAATAGTATATCCTTCCTGTTTGAAGTCACCGTATACACGACCAGCATCGCGATAAAGTTTGCTATATGCGTCTTCACCTGCAGTATATGTGAACTGAAAAGTTGCCTTTTGAATATCAACTGTACTACTTATTACAACATCTTTTGATATATCAAGCTTGCTTGTCCAATCTACAACATCGCCTGTACCGATGTAATTGTTTTGTGGCACGATTGCAATGCGATTAGGTACGATGCGACTTGGTACGATAGCGCAGTTGTGCATCTTGATTACGTCATTGACAAAATCAATCTGTCGCATATCAGGAGCATTAGCGGAATAGTTAATTGTAGCGTTATAAAAAAGATTAACACTTACAAGTTCAAACCTGCTTTCATCATTTCCACCTGTGCTTGCTGCTATTACAGGTGACCCTACTATATTTTGTTCACTTATTCTATATTGTACTGTATCACCTACACTCAAGGTTCTAGTAACTAAAAAATCAATAACCTGATTGTCAGGACTAGACCCTAAAGTATTTGTTTGTAAAAATTGCTGTACTCCATTGATATAAAGAAAAGAAAAGATATTTTCTGAACGTGTTAATGGTAATATGATTAAGTGAACGCGAAATGTATATTCTCCAGTAATAGGTACTGTATATGTATCGGTTGTGGTATCGTAATTATTGTTATTGTCGAATGCTTCAGCGTTTGCATTATATACAGATGGAACAGTTGTAATTAATTGATTAGCGTTATTATAAACCCTAAAAAAATACTGATTTGAAATGTCGGTATTTTGTATTAAAGGAGTATTTGTAAAAGGCATGTAGTAATCTTCAATGATATTTTCAAGTGAAGATGCCACAAGGTCAAAGCCTGCTTCTGTTACTATGTTGCGTAGCAGATACCACCAACTAACAGCTGGCGTTAAATCTGCAGGAAAAACGGGTGTGCTTGCGTTAAATATCGGGCGTGAATTTGCTGAACCATCATTGCTCCATCTTTGCCCTCTGTCACATAATGTCCAAATCCTATCTGCTGTTTCGGTAGTAACGTTGGCATAGTTAACCACTTCATTCAAATCAGCAAGAGCAGCAATATCACTTAGCTTCTTTTCGCCAATGGTGCGCACTAAGTCAGGGGTTTCAGCATAGAAGGCTACCTCTACTTCATTGATGCGATTCATTTGCTTATACACCTTGCGCACACGCAGATAACCGGTTGCAATCGGTAGCGTATCTACACGGATTTCCGCAGGCAGTTTGTAGAAAAAATAGTTTTCCGCACCCTGTTCGGAGTTGGTATCGAATAATGGACCGATAGCTTTGGTGTTGTTATCGGACATAGGTATGCGGAATTCACGACTAAATGCACCCTGCGCTGTGAAGTTGGATAAGTCTTGAAACTTCCAGTTCTGCGAGATGCTTTCGTTTTCGAATAAGTCTAAGTAGTAATCACTAATTGCACCTAAAATAAAATAGCCACCTGCTGCTGCTGAATAATCTTGCGCCCAAGTGCCTGCAAAGTTTAATCGTGTTTGACCGGGTACAGGAGAATCTAATACAGGTGGTGAATTAAGTGTTTTAACAACACTCTGCCCTGCTGCATTTTTAATAGTTAAAACATCACCCGTAGTTAAAGCCGTAACATCAGGAGAAGTGTTTACGATTAGACGAGATAATGCTGTAATTCCTACATAAGTAGGATCATTGCTAATGCTGTTAATTCTTACAGTAGAATCATTTGTAACTATTAGTTGTACTTCCCCGTTCATGTTAAGTCCAATATTCGTTTGCCATTCTTACTTTGAAAGATACGTTGTATAGCTTTCCATCGCGTGTTTTGCGTTCAGTGTACGATGTGTCATCTAAGTTTACAGGTAGCGCGATGTTGTTACCGCCAAAGTCAGTAGTTAGCCATACCACCTGATTGCTCACTAAGAGCGAACGCAAGAATAAAAACTCGCCTTCCTGAATGTAGTCACTTGTAACTGTCAACACTTGCTGCACTAAGTTTCTACGTTCGTACAAACCCCTGTCTTCTTTATCAAACACGCTGGTAGTACTATTGAATAATACTTTACGATACTTCTTGCGATCAATCTCATCATTCATTTCTGACTTTTTGATGAAGTTGAAGTAGTCCCACCCACCGCGACTATTTACCCAGCCTAATCGAATCTTATCATGTTGGCAATCCTTTTGACCGTATGCAGCTGCGTTGTAAAATCGGTACTTAATACTTGATTGCACACCACCTGTACGCAACCATACTTCGTAGTAACGCCAGCCGGGTGTATCATTTTCATTTGGCTTTATACTAAGTGTTGCCCAATCATTTAAGTTACCCGGATAAACAGGCAAAGCTTCAATATCATAACCTGATAAACTAATGGTTGCTGTAAGTGTAGTACCAGCTGGTTTATATATCACAATGCGCATGTCATCAATTAAGTTGTTGAACATATATGTAGCGTTGCCCGGTATGCTTAACGTGCCGTAGTCATTTTCAAATGATGGTATCCATACCACACCTGCGTTCGTTGGGTTGCCTGCGTTCCATGTGTTTGATAGATACCATGCGTGTGTTGTGATTAACCTATCGCTCATGGCGTAGTTAGGGCTGAATTCAAGCACATACTTAATGCGATCTGTACCTACTTCAGGATTTGGTTTGTAGCCATCATACACCTGATAGTAACCATTGATAACAATGCGCCCACTTGTAGTTACTTCGCTGCCTTCGTTTTCAGTTAGCACGCCTGCAATTAACCACCATTCAGTGATTGCTGCACTCAATGCGTACTTGCTTAAATCGTCAACTGTGTTATCTGTTGCAAAGTGGTGCTGCTGGTTACGCAGATCATCGACTAATGGCGAAATGTCAAAGTACATATTCCCATCGGGTGCAGGTGTCAAATAGAACTGATACGTTTTAGCATCGATTGTAATAACTAAGCCATACCTAAAACCGCTTTGTGCAGTTTCGGTGCTCGATGCAATCAGCATAATCTTTTGACCACGCACTACCCAGTTGAAGGGTTCATCTACGATTGTTAATGCCATCTATCTTTTGTTTAATAGTAATCTTTGTTCAATGTCTTTTATGTAAGCATCCATCAGCTTATCCTTGTAATCATCCCACGTATCGTCTATTGCTTCTCCGTAGTAGTTGATGCCTTGAATACCACGTTCGCCAATGCTTTTTGCAATGGCAATAGCTGCACTTTTAATTGCGCTCTCTGTTGATTTGATGAATTCGCCCTGTCTATTGCGCAGTTTTAGTGGCTTCATGCGGATCCATTCCATGATATCCTTATAAGGTGGGCGTTTAGTAGGTTGCCCCGGATACGGCTTGCGCCCGAATTCAATCACATCTGCATACTTACCGGCTGCATCATTGTCCACAGTGAAGTCAATAGTTGGCTTGCCATAACGCACTTTGATTTTATAGATAAGTGAGTTGAGCAAATTGCCTGATGAAACACGATTGACAATCTTACCACGCACGCGACGTTTGATGCGCAGGTTAGATTGCGCACGCTCGACTACTGTCGCTGCATATTCGTTTAGTATTTTGTCAAACTCACTTGCCATTATAC
>Ga0315909_10007145_pt1 | contig 12511 bp, 17 predicted proteins | sample LakEriMetagenome_11_FD_203527 | JGI IMG/M metagenome (GOLD analysis project Ga0315909, IMG submission 203527) | Freshwater fungal communities from buoy surface, Lake Erie, Ohio, United States - Buoy 2 MA125 | ecosystem: Environmental > Aquatic > Freshwater > Lake | place: USA: Lake Erie, Ohio...
CCGGCGAGATCACAGAACCAGGCGAGGAAAACGCTCCGATCATCAGCAACGCCACGCCGATGAAGACAGCCGAGCTGTTCCACGAAAGCCTGCCGGAAGGCGGCCGCATCGTGTTCTGGCGCGGCGAATTCTTCTCCTGGGATGGCACGCGGTACGTCGTTCGTGATCGCGTCTACATCGAGCAGCGTCTGTATCGGTTCATGGCCCAGTGCAATACCTTGAAGCCTGAGCCAAAGTCCGACAGGGCGACGCTGGTGCCATACAACCCAAAGGCAGCCAACGTCAACGATGTGGCGCACGCTCTGCGGGCCGTCTGCTATGCCGATCTTCCAGATCCGCAGGTGTGGATTGAAGAGCGAGACGGCGACATGCCAGCGCATGAAATCGTGGCCTTCCGCAATGGCTTCTTCCATTATCCGACCCGTGCGCTGGTTTCATGCACAGACCGTATGTGGGTAACCAATGCGCTAGATTTTGACTACGACTCAAAGGCATGCCAACCCAGCGAGTGGCTGGACTTCCTGGCTTCACTGTGGCCATCCGATCCTGAATCTGTGCAGGCCCTTGCGGAGATGTTCGGATACCTTCTGACAGACGACACTGGCCAGCAAAAGATGTTCATGCTGGTAGGACCGCCACGCAGCGGCAAGGGAACGATCCTGCGCGTCCTCGAGGCCCTGGTGGGCTATCACAACCGCGTCAGCCCGTCCCTGGCATCGCTGGGCACGCAGTTCGGCCTGCAGCCTCTCATCGGCAAGCGCCTGGCCCTCATCTCCGACGCCCGCCTCTCAGGCCGCGCAGACCAGCAGCCCATCGTGGAAAACCTGCTGAGAATATCTGGCGAGGATGCGCTTACCATTGACCGGAAGAATATCGTGCCCTGGTCAGGAAAACTGCCCGCCAGGTTTGTTCTGGCCACCAACGAGTTGCCGGCATTCTCCGATGCCTCCGCAGCCCTGGCCAACAGATTCCTGATGTTCAAGCTCACCAAGTCATTCCTGGGACAGGAAGACCAAGGCCTGACATCCAGGCTTCTGAAAGAGCTCCCAGGCATTGTCCTGTGGGCTCTCGACGGCCTTGAGCGGCTTCGCAATCGCGGCTACTTCCAGCGCCCCAGCTCGGCCGATGATCTGGCCGCCGACCTGCTGGAGCAGACCAGCCCGGTGCGCAGCTTCGTTGAGGATTGCTGCGTGCTGGAGGTTACAGCGCAGTGCAACAGAGACGACATCTTCAGGGCCTGGAAACGCTGGTGCGAACTCCAAGGACGCGACCATCCAGGAACCAAGGTCGGCTTCGGACGGCAGTTGTCTGCTGCTTTTTCGAGCATCTCAAGGTCGCAGCCGAGAGAAGATGGCACAAGATTGAATCTCTACACCGGCATCAGGTTGACAGAGAAATGGAAGTGGGAGGCGCAGCAGGTTTGATGGTATCGGCATCAATCCTGTGCCGGCACAAGTTGCCACAAGACAATTGATGCCTGGCACAACATCGCAAATCTGCTCTAACTCTTTGATTTCATTACACTATTTACACTTGGCACAAGATGGCACATGATAAAAGCTACGTGGTACACATACACACACGCACACACACACGCAAGAAAGGTAGAGCTGCAATGGAAATTCACCTGTGCCACCTGTGCCACCTGTGCCAGTGAAAATGTGAGCATCGACTAACATAGGAGCAAAGATGAAAAAGCAGAACCCTGCAGACAAGGTGGAGCAGTGGCCAATCGACAGGCTGGTGCCCTACGCCAAGAACTCGCGCACGCACTCCGATGCCCAGGTGGCTCAGATTGCGGCCAGCATCAAAGAGTGGGGCTTCACAACCGCCGTGCTGGTTGATGAAGACGGCGGCATCATCGCCGGCCACGGGCGCCTGATGGCCGCCAGGAAGCTGGGCATGACTGAAGTTCCGGTGATGGTGGCAGCGGGGTGGTCTGACGCGCAGAAGCGGGCATATGTCATCGCGGACAACAAGCTGGCGCTGAATGCCGGTTGGGATAACGAGTTACTCGCGCTGGAGTTGGCTGATATTCAGGGCCTTGGTTTTGACGTTGAGCTGACGGGTTTCAGCGACGAGGAAATCAAAGCGTTGCAGCCTCCAGACTTTTCACCAGGGACAGAAGAAGATCAAAGCAATCTAGACCAGAAAGCTCTTACCACTTGCCCAGCGTGCGGCCATGAATTCCATTCCTGATCTGCGGATCGATTGGGCGACTGCCGAGGCGGCGCGTTATGCGTGCCTGAATTGGCACTACAGCAAATGCGTGCCAGTGTTCAAAGCCGTTCGCATTGGCGTTTGGGAAGACGGAAAGTTCATCGGCGTTGTTCTGTTTGGTCAGGGCGCGACACCGGAAATCGGTTCTCCATACGGTTTGAAGCAAACCGAGATATGCGAACTGACCCGAGTCGCGTTGACAAAGCACACGGCGCCCGTCAGCAAGATCATTGCATTGGCGCTCAGATTCCTAAAGAAGCAATCTCCCGGCTTGAAGATGGTTGTGTCGTTTGCAGACGCTGGTCAAGGGCATCACGGCGGCATCTATCAAGCGGGTGGTTGGGTCTATGTTGGCGGCGCAGAGACACACGGGTATCGCGTGAATGGCGTTGTCGTCCACCCCAAGACATTGCATAGCCGATACGGCAAAGGCGGGCAATCAATTCCTTGGTTGAGAGCGAACGTCGATCCGAATGCGGAAAGAATCGTTGCAGGGTTCAAGCACAGATATTTGATGCCGTTACATAATGAGATGCGGGCAAAGATTGAATCTCTCCGCAAGCCATATCCTAAGCGGGTGAAGCAGGCGATGACTGGCGACCAGCCAGAACAGCGACGGCGCGACACCGATCCACCCGCTCCATCATTGAATGAAGGTTAAGACATGGCAAGCGATGCTGAAAAATCTACCCTAAAAAAACACGGTGGCCCAAGAGCCAACAGCGGCGGAGCTCGAGAAGGCGCAGGCCGAAAGCCATTTCAGCCCACCGACGCCGAGCGCAAGCAGGTTGAGGCGCTGTCAGGCTACGGCCTGCCTTTTGAGCAGATCGCAGTGCTGGTGCGCGATGGCATCGACATAGACACTCTGCGCAAGCACTTTGCCGACGAACTCATTGCAGGCAAGGCCAAGGCAAATGGCCAGGTCGGCCGCACGCTTTTCCAGAAAGCCATGGGCGGCGACACCACCGCGATGATCTGGTGGAGCAAGACGCAGATGCGGTGGTCTGAGACGCAGAAGCATGAGGTTACAGGCGCAGACGGTGCACCCTTGGGCCTTGCCGTTGAGTTCATCAAGCCTTGAGCAAGCCACGCATACCCCTGCCCGACTGGTGTCAGGACTTCTTCAAACCAGCACGCACCAAAGTAGCCTGGGGCGGCCGAGGCAGCGGCAAGAGCTGGGCCATGGCCCGCATGCTGCTGGTGCGGGCTGCGCAGTCCAGGGTCCGAATCCTGTGCGCTCGAGAACTGCAGAACTCCATCCAGGACTCGGTGCACCAGCTGCTGAGCGATCAGATCGCATCGCTGAAGCTCACCGGCGCGTTCATGATCCAAGAATCCAAGATCACCAGCCACTGCGGCAGCGAGTTCCTGTTCAAAGGCCTGAAAGGCATCAAGAACAACGCGCAGGCGATCAAGTCGCTCGAGGGCATCGACATTTGCTGGGTCGAGGAAGGCCAGGCCATCAGTCAAGCGTCCTGGGAGACGCTGGTGCCGACAATCCGCAAGCCTGGCTCCGAAATCTGGATCACGATGAACCCAGACCAAGAGTCCGACGCGGTTTACCAGCTGGTGCGCAACCCGCCCGACGACGCAATCATCCGCCGCGTCAACTGGAACGACAACCCGTGGTTCGCCGATACATCCCTGCCGGCCGAGCGCGAGTGGCTGCTACGCACGGACCCCGACGCCTACGCTCACGTCTGGGAAGGCGAATGCCGGCAAACCAGCGATGCCCAGGTGCTGCGCAACAAGTACAGCGTGCAGAACTTCACCCCGATGGACGATTGGGACGGCCCCTACCAGGGCGCCGATTGGGGCTTCGCCAGCGACCCGACAGCGTTCGTTCGCGTGTGGCTGCATGAGCGTCGCCTGTACATCGAGCGCGAGGCCTATCAGGTCGGCTGCGAAATCGACGCCACAGCCGCGCTGTTCGACGCCGCAGTACCTACGGCACCCTCAGCCCGAGAAATCGCAACCAGGGCCGATTCAGCGCGTCCTGAGACCATTTCCTACCTGCAGCGCCATGGCTACTCACGGCTGCACGCGGTCCAGAAGTGGCCTGGCAGCGTTGAGGACGGCGTGGCCTACCTGCGCTCGATGGACCAGATCATCATTCACCCGCGCTGCACGCACGCGATTGAGGAGGCGCGCCTGTGGTCCTACAAGGTCGATCGACAGTCCGGCGACGTTTTGCCTGAGCTGGTGGACAAGAACAATCACATTTGGGACGCCGTGCGGTATGCACTGGCCCCGATGATTCGCCAGCGCGACTCAGGCGCCGCAGCGGTTAGGATTCAAGGCCTATGACACCAGCCGAAGAAATCGCCCTGCTGGACCAGCTCTCAGCCGACGTCGAGGCGCAGGTGCTCGCCGCCTACCAGCGCGCCATGGACCTGATGCGTCGAGGGATTCCGCCACGCGATGCCATTACGCGGGTCATGGACTCATTTACCGGCGAGTTCGCCGACCTGATGGCCGCATCGCTCTCCGCAGTGCTGCAGCGCAGCGTCGGCACCGAGTCGGCCCTGGCCATCAACATTGGCCCCGTCTCCCTGTCGCGCAAGCTGTACGCCGAGGCGCAGGACGTCTCCAACATCGTGGCCGGCATCGTCCAACGCAACGTGCGCGGCTACCAGGACGCCAGGCGCTTGGCCCTGGATCTGTTCGAGGGCTACGGGTTTCGCGAGCCAGACGCCGAGCCGCTGCAGATCAACCCCGACAACCCGAAGCTACCGAAATACCTGCGCGAGATCCTGGACCCGGACCCGGTGCGGCGCAAGATGGCCACGGCCTTCGCACGGCTGGAGGTGGACAACCTCAGCACGCCGGCCCTGCGCGCGGCCTATAGCGAGCTCCTGGACGCGATAGACAGCATCCAGGGTACCGTGGGCAGGGATGAGCTGGAAAAAACGCTTAAAACGGCGTTTTTCGAGCGCGTGCGGTACTTCGCCGAGCGCATCGCCAGGACGGAGGCGCACCGAGCCTATTCGCAGCGTGAGGCGCAGATCCTGCTGGAGGACGCGGACATCGAGTACGTGCAGATCCGCCGCAGCCGCACCAGCACCGCGCCGTGCATCTGTGACCTCATCACCGGCCGCGATCAGTACGGGCTTGGCCGTGGGGTGTACCCGAAGAAGGTTGCGCCTAACCCCCCCATGCACCCGTTTTGTCGTTGTGTGGCAGTGCCCCGCCTTGATCTCACAGGCCGCCGCCAGCCAGCGGAAGACGAAAACGCCGACCAGTATTTTCTCAACCGATTATCCGAGCCTATCGCCGCGAAGATAATTGGCTCGCGTGACAAGCTGGCCAGAGTCCAGGCCGGCGAATCTGCGCTTGCAGTCCACAACGCCGGCTCAAACCCGGTCTATCGCATCGTCAACCTGGAACAAGCCGCAAATGCCTATTCCGCAACCGGGCCCCGATGAGGGCCGCGACGATTTCATCGCCCGCTGCATGGCCAATCCGACCATGCGCGAAGACTTTAGCAACGTGGGCCAGCGCGCAGCCGTATGTTTTGAGAAGTGGAAAGAGGAGCGCGAGGAATATGGAGACGACCGAGACTAACCCTCGAGGAAGCAGCGAATCGACATCAGCTTGTAGGTGTCGATGCGGTCCTCGTCGGTGACCGTCTCGATGTATCTTCCCTGCAGCGTCTTGAGCTTTTCCAGGATCTTGCCCTCAAGATCGAACAGCGACTCGTAGACCGATTCCAGGCCCTCGGAGTTTGCCACCGGCACACCGAAGTAGACAAACGTCTCCGAGCTGCGATTGCCATATGGCCGCCCCGGCGTGATCCGGAACGGCACGATGCGAATCATCGGGTAGTCCTCGGGCGATAGATTGGCCTCAAGGCCGATCTTGCAGGACTTGACCCCTGGGATGGTGGCGAATGCGTCGCGGGCGGCTTCAAGCGCGGCGTTCATGCCCGCTCCAGCGGCACGTTGAAGATCAGCGTGTTGCCCGACTCGTCAGGCGTGGCACCTCGAGCCTGGGCCAGCATGCCGTCGAACTCCTTGCGGTAGCTGGCCAGCTTGGCGGTGAACAGGTCTTCGGCGTCGGCCTGGTTCTCAAGGCACGCCAGAATGTAAGTCTTGAGCACCGCCAGCCGATTGCGCCAAGCCGTGGAAAACGTGCCCAGCAGATCAACCTCGTCAAACGCGCGCGTCTCGCGGTCCACGGTGCAGTACTTGGTCAAGTAGGCGTCGGGGTAGTTGAGAACTGTCATTGCTTGGCCATCCCTTCGCGCACGATGCGGTCAAATTGGCGCACGGCCTCGGTGGCAGCGCGCAGCAGGTAGTTGTCACCCCGATACCCTGGGTGGTTGACGGACTTCGCGAAGGCGAACTTGCCGCCCACTGCCCAGCGCAGTGCTTTCTTCCGCTTGGGGGTGATCTTGTGCGGCCTGGTGCCCAGCAGCACGAAGGCCGCGTAGGGCGCCCGGTTGCGGTCATGCCCGATAGCGCGGCCGTCTGGAATTGCTCGGTTGTACAGCGACTGGCGCAGCGTGCCGGTTTTGGTGTGCTTGTCGGCGCCGGCCTCAGCGTTGTCATACGCCACCTGGGACAGGTTGTTGATGACGTATTTCTCAAGCCCAACAGGAATGGCCGTCAGGCGATTGATGACGCCTTGAATATCGCCGACCTGGACGCTGATGGCCATCATTTGCCCCCGAAGAACTTTGAACCGAACTGCACCATAGTGAAAACCAGGACAGCCAGACCCCAGACGCCGATGCCTCTGTTGATCCACATCTGAACGGTTCTGTCGGTCTTGCTGGTGGCCGTCTCGACAGCCGCAACGCGCTGCTCCACACGCCCGATGCGCTCGCCCTGGTTGGCCTGGCGCTCCTCGACCAGCACCAGCTTGGTGATGGCCTCGGCCAGTTTGTCTACCTTGCCTTCTAGGCGCTTGAAGTCGTCGTCTGTCATGCCCAGCCTCTCACGGGATTCTGCGGGGTTACGCGGTAGGCGTCCAGTTCCGGCGCTTCAGCCGTGTGCCGCACGTTGACGTGCCAGCCGTCGATGGGAGCGTGCTCGAACACCTCGCCCTCCTCGGTCATCAAAGTGTTGCCCGTAGGCTTCCAGATCGTGCCGATGACGTCAACAGCGGCGTAGCGGGGCACCAGCACCGTATCAACGGTGTCAACATCGACGCTGGTCTGCTCGGTGAACAGCACCTCGTTGGCCTCGGCTTCGTCAGTGAATCGAAGGAAGAAGTCAAAGTACATGGGTTGGTCCTCGAAAGGGTCGAAGGGGTCGTAGGTCATGCTGTGATGGCCTGCGCAGCGACAATCTGGTTCATGCGCTTGTTATTGATACCCAGCAGTTTGCGGGCGTCCTCACGCACCATGCGATGGCCTTGCACATCAACCCAGACGTTGTTGAGTTTGTTTCGCATCTGCGCTTTGTAGTCAACCCACCGGCAGTTTTCCGGCGCATATGGACCATTGACGTCAATGCGATCAATCGTCAGACCTTCTTGTGCTTGCCCCATGTCTTGAGCAAAAGCAGCAAAGTCATTCCAACGGTCACAGATAGTGATGCCTCTGCCGCCATAGTCCGCATAGCGTGGATTTTTGGCATTCATGCAGCGCTGACGCATGTTTTTCCAAATGCGGTACAGCAAAGTTTCTGCACCTTTAACGCCGCTTCCGTGCTTAGTCATGCGCTGACGCTGCAAGTCAGTTTTGAGGCATCCACACGAACGGCTCATACCCTTGCGCAGGTTTGTGCCGACTGCGGTTGTTTCTTTGCCGCACTCACAAGCACAGCGCCACAGCGTCTTACCGTTGAAGCCTGCACGCGCTAACACGGTAAGCCTGCCAAAACGCTGGCCCGTAAGGTCAATTAAAGGTTTTCCCATTACTAGCTCGTTATGCTTTGAAGCTCTGCGTTTGACAGCCTACGAGGATAGTATACTATACGGCGGAGGTGGCCTGACAGTTCAAAACTTCCAGTGCCCAAATTCCCTAACGCCAATTTGTTAATGCCAGTCGGAAAAGCAAAAGTTGCGTTTGAATTTACAGTTCCACCACCAAGGCATGTAGCAGAATTTAAGGCTTCGAATGCAACACCTGTTTTGTAAACTGTATTTGCTGTTGCTACAGCAAGAACTGTGATTGGAATTGTTGATCCGCCCGCTTGATCTCCACGTACTTGCGCCGCAGAGTCAACGCGAACAGCAATATATTGTGAATTTGTTCCATCAGATAATGACCAAATTCTTTGACTGTTAGTTGATCTAACCCCCAAAATTGACCATTCACTGAACACTGTCCCAGCACTCGCGTTGTACCAAGGACTCAGCGTATTCACTGAAGCCACATCGGCTGCACGGGTCAGCGCGGTGGTGGTGGTGGGGATGTAGCTGGTGGGGAAGGCTCCGGCTTCGAGTTGAGCGCCCCAGACAAGCGTTTGGCTTGCCGTAGTTTGAGCGTTGGCTGCTCCTGGGTAAATAAGCGCCGTAATGTTGGTTGGAGCAGTAAGCGTCACATAAATGGTGCAGCGATACCACCCATTACCAACCGACTGAATTGTTGGGGTAGCGGCAGATACAGCCGTGCCGACCGCAACTGCCGTACCGGCGACGCCCGAGCCAGACAAGATAAAATCGGCCCTGACGTTGTTATTAACGGAAACATCTCCTGCCAACAATAAACGAGCGTTTGTATCTGTAGAGTTTGCCTTGCAAAACACGCTGTATGCGTAAGTACCCGCTGTCGTGCTTGCGGTTCTGTAAAACACCGCGTTAAAGGTGGCTGGGGCGTTAATCGCCAGCAGTGCGGCAGTGGTGGTTCCGTCTGGAGCAGAAGCAGCGTTTATCGTTGTGTCAAGCGTGGCTAATAACTCATACCAAGCATTGTTCCCAGCCACAGTGCCGATGCTTGAAAAGTTCGACGGGTAAATATTGTTGGTGCGGGACTCCTCAATCAACAGCCCCTGAGCCGCCAGCGTGGAGGGGTTGTAGTCGAAGCGGGGCATATGCGACGACACGCGCCAGGATGCAATCGTGCCGCTGCCCCCTGTGCTGGTCACATCAATCACCAGCACCTGAGTTGATGCGGTGTAGCTGGTGACAGTGCCTTCCATGAAGTTGGCACTGTTGGACTGCTGGCTTACGCGGACCAGATCGCCTACGGCCCAATAGCGATTCGCGCCCGCCGTCGCCGCGAGCGTAAACGTCTTGCTGCCCGTACCGATGGCCACACTTGACGTGCTGAAGTCCACGCCCTCAAGGACGCCATCGGGGCTGAACCACGTAGCGCCGCTGGCCCTGCTGAAGGTAATCTTCTCGTTCAACACCGGAATGGAAACAAAATCCAGCGTCAGCGAAGGCCGGCCGCCTGCGCTCATGTCGGGCAACCCGACGCGCCCGATGTTTTGCCCCAGCATGGTCAGGCTCCGATCACTGCGAGCCGTTGGCCAGGCGTCACGCCGAAGTACTCCACCGCCTCGCTGGGCAGGCGCAGGCCGCTTGTGGTGGCCGTTGGATTGCTGCCGTAGGCAAGGCAGCAGGGCGCGTCCGATGCCAGCCTTACGAAGCGCGTGGTGGCGGCAAAGACCGTGCTCTGCACGCTGCTCGTGGTGTAGGTGACCACCTGCGTGGTGCCAGGCAGTCGAGCCGCCTGCGGCACGCCGCCGATGTCGTTGGCGTTTTCAAGAAACTGAAATTCGGTGATGAAGAGCTTGGCCATGGTGTGATCCTCAGATGGTGATGAGTGGCGTCAGGCTCAGGCCGCGCCCAGGGTGGTGACGGTGCCGGACGATCCCTTGTACTTGAGCGCGCCGGCCTGGACGTACAGCGTGCCGCCGCCGCTAGGGGTTGCGGGCTCGGTGGAATTGGCGATGAACTGCAGCGGGGCCGTGGCGCTGAACATGATCTGCTGCACCGCGACGATGGCCGAAGGCGTCACCGGCCTGGTGGGGCTGGTGCCGGCGGCCAAGTGCTGCAGGAAAACGTCGGTGCTGCTGGCCGACCAATAAAGTTGCAAATTGTTCCCAGCGGCGACCGTGACGACCAGGGTAGTCGCGGCGATCAGCGCTCCATCAGAGCCGCCGTGCTGGCCGGGGATGTCGAAGATCGAATTGCTGTTCGCCAGGTCCGACCCGTTTTTGCGCAGCCACACGCGAGCGGTCTGGATGCTGTTGTTGGAGTTGTGCAGCTGCAGCGAGAACGACAGCGCGAAGGTGCCGGCCTCGGCAAAGGTGATCTTTGAGCCATCGACAATTGAGACCCCTCGGCTTTCCGACGTGGTGCCCAGCGCCACAGCGTAAGCTGTGGTCGCGGAAGCAATGGTCTGGTCCGTGAGATCCAGAAACGACCCGTAGGCCCCGAGATCCCCGCCAGGCCCCTGCGGCCCGCGTTCGACGATGGTGACGATGCTCATTGCGTGACCTCTGCGCTGATGCTGATGGTGCCTCGGATCAGGCGATAGACCAAGCCGCCTGCAGTGACGATCTCCAGATCGTACTTGCCGAAGCTCCAGGTGAAGGCGGCCGACTCTGCGGCGGTGATGGTCAGCGTGATCTGCCCAAGATCGCCTGCGATGGCCAGCTTGCCGTTTGCCGTGGTGGCCTCAAACAGTACGGTGGTCACGTTCGTGGCCGCGCGAACCTGCATGCGCGCGGTGGCGCCGGTCAGATTGATGGCCGCTCCGTCGTCATCCGTCCAGCGAATGATCTGCTCGTAGCTGGCGCCTTTTTCGACGCTGAGATTGTGGACTTCGGCGCTCATGCTTGCTCCAGAAGCCGCTGATCTATCGCGGCATGAATCAGGCCCTGCTGCTCTTGCCCAAGGCCGGCAAACTGCACCGACACGATGCGCCTCTGCTGCTCGGCGATGACTTCGGTCGGCATGGCCGCACCGATCATGCTGGCCAGAATGTCCAGCTCGGCCACGACGTCGGCTAGGTTGAAGTCGCGCGACCAGGAAATCTGCGGCGCGGTGGTCAGGCCAAGCCACTGGCGCGAAAGCTCCCAGGCTCTGCGCTCAAGGCTCTCCATCCTGCCGGCAAACTTGGCCAGCTCGGAGTTCAGCGCCTGAAACCGCATCTGCAGGGCCAGGCCGGACTCGCGCTGCGACGATGAGGCGATCACCAGGCCTATCTCGTTGATCTGATCCTTCAGCGCCGCGATGCGGTCCAGGTAGATCCGCGCGGGGCCATCCGGTGGCGCGATGAAAGCCGGCGTGCTGCCGCTGTGCACCATCAGGTTAGATGAGCCGATGGTTTCGCCAACGACCTGCGCAGCCTGGACCTTCTGCGCATCCGTGGAGTTCTCGCTAACCTGCATGGTCAGCAAACTGAACGTCTGCGAGCGCAGGATCTCGTCCAGCTCGCTGTCCAGATTGAACATCCGCCGCGACAGGTCCGCGATGGGCGCAAACGGGCCGAAGTACGGGAAGTCCCCGCCCTCGGTGAAGATCAGCAGCGGGCACTCGGTCAGCGGATGCTCACCTTGCGCCAGGATGCGCTGCTGGCCATCCATGGCACGCCAGGATGTCAGGTCGAAGTGCCATGTGCAATCGACGCGCTCGCCGGTCTCCAGCGTGAAATTGCCCGAGAACTCCGCGTAGGTAAATTTCCCGTCGTCGCCGATCTGGTAGTCGGTTAGCAACTCGGGCTTGATGCTGGTCCAGTACGGCGCAACCCTGGCGCGCACCTGCTGCTCCAGCGTCGGGGCCATGGCCGGCGGCATGTCAACCAGCAGCAGCATGCTGCCGCGTGCCTTGGCCTCCACCACGAACTGAGACCAAAAGCTGTCGATGCTGTTGCCTTTGCCGTCAATGTCGGCGGCCATCGCCTCGTACAGCGGATTGGCCATGGCGCGCACGGCAGGCCGGCTGGCGAGGTACCCGGCGAAGCGAGAGACGACCTGGGCCAGCGGCGAGGCGTACCAGGCGATTTCATTGCGGCGCGCGTACTTGGTCTCACTCTCGCGCGGGTACTGGATCAGGTACGACGACGCCACCGCAATGGGGCGCGCCTTGCTGTCGAAGCTGATGAGAGGCCGAAATGGGCCGTCGCCATTTAGGGCGAAGCCTATGAATTTGAAGCGCGTTATATCTTGATTGGCCATATCACTGGTATATTGCAGGTTCGTTTCACTTTAACTCACCGGCTTTACCAATGAGCATTAATGAACTCCTCGCACAGAAAGCAGAACTTGAGCGCCAGATCGCCGAACAAACCCGCGCGGAGCGGGCGTCTGCGGTCTCGCAGATCAAGACCCTGATGTCTACCTATGGCCTCACGCCTGGCGACATTGTGACCGACTCCGCGAAAGTTGCAAAG
>Ga0315909_10007148_pt1 | contig 12509 bp, 13 predicted proteins | sample LakEriMetagenome_11_FD_203527 | JGI IMG/M metagenome (GOLD analysis project Ga0315909, IMG submission 203527) | Freshwater fungal communities from buoy surface, Lake Erie, Ohio, United States - Buoy 2 MA125 | ecosystem: Environmental > Aquatic > Freshwater > Lake | place: USA: Lake Erie, Ohio...
GCCGACAACGTCGACAACAACACCTGGCTGGTGAACGCCTTGAAAAAAGCGGGCATGACTGAAGAAAAGCACCAACTCTCCAAGCGCAGCTTGGCTGGCTTGCAAGTCATGTACTTTGAAGAAGCGGTGGAGGACAAACTGTGGCAGCCGACATTCATTTGTGAACACCCGGTGGAAATTTCTCCGCTGGCGCGTGCCAACGATGCCCGCCCCGACGTGACAGAGCGGTTTGAGCTCTACATCACCGGTCGTGAATTTGGCAACGGGTTTTCAGAGCTGAACGATGCCGAAGACCAGGCGGCGCGTTTTCAGTCACAAGTCGATGCCAAGGAAGGCGGCGATGTGGAAGCTATGTATTTCGACCACGACTTTGTACGCGCACTGGAATACGGCATGCCGCCTGCAGGCGGTTGCGGCATCGGGATTGACCGCTTGATGATGTTGCTGACCGACAGTCCCAGTATTCGGGATGTGATTTTGTTTCCCGCCTTGCGCCGGGAAACCACCACCCACTGAAAAATCAAGCCGCTTTGGTGGCTGCCGGTGCGGCAGGTGCGGCGGGCTTCGGTGGCTTGCAGTCATGGCAGAAAAATGCCAGACTGCCTGCGAAGCGTTGTTGACTGCCTTGGCGGCGGGGCTTGTGCATGCCGCATTTGATGCAGGACATGGTTTCGCCCATTTTGCCCATCCCGGCGAACGGGGAGCCATTTTCACGACTGGTAAAACGAAGACCACTCTCGTCAACAGAGGTTTTGCCAGATTTGGTTGCCATGGGATTCCTTTTGCTAGACGACGGCCCCGGCAAGCAGGGCAAGTCTGCTATTTTAACCGCTTATGGCGGCCTACCCACCCTAGGCGAGATAGCCCCCCGTGCATAACTCAGGGCAACAGCGCCAAAGCCTGTAAATACGCGGGTTGCGTCATCAAATCCTCCCAGTGGAGGGGCACCGTCGCGGGTAACAAAGCGCGCCGACGGGTTTCGCTGACAGGAGAAAGCTGCCATTCACCACGGGTTTGAGCCAGCGCCAAACCGCTGAGCAACTCATCCACCGCAGCACCGCCGCCCTCGCTGTCGGGGGTGCTTTGGTTGCACAACAAGACCAAGTCGCAGCCTGCGTTCAAGGCCTGCACCGCGGCTTCGGTGTAGCTGACGGTTTTGCCATCGATCAACCTCGCCCCGGCCATGGACAAATCGTCGCTGAACACGGCCCCCTGAAATCCCAGTTGGTGGCGCAGGATGTCTTGCAACCAGCGCTTGGAAAACCCTGCAGGCCGGCTGTCGACCTTGGGATAAATGACATGGGCTGGCATGACACTGTTCAAGGTGTGGTGCAACCAGCTGTAAGGCAAGGCATCGTCTTTGAGGATGCGCGACAAACTTCTGTGGTCTACCGGTATGTCGGTATGCGAATCGGCTTTGACATAACCATGGCCGGGAAAATGTTTGCCGCAATTGGACATGCCGGCTTGCAGCAATCCGTGCATCAGGCTGCTGGCCAGTATGCTGACCATGCGCGGGTCGCGCGAGAACGCGCGGTCGCCGATGACGCTGCTGCTGCCAAAGTCCAGGTCCAGCACCGGCGTGAAACTCATGTCGACACCGCATGCACGCAATTGCGCGGCCAACACATAACCGCATGCCGTGGCGGCTTGCATGGCATTCAACACACCGCTGCCCGGCAACCCTTTGTCGTCTTTGGCCCATAGATCAGCCAATGCACGCATGGATGGCAAATGCACAAAACCGTTGCTGCGAAACCGCTGAACCCTGCCGCCTTCGTGGTCCACCAGGATCAGCAAATCCTGACGCACCGATTTGATGTCAGCACACAAAGCTTGGAGCTGCGCACGGTCCTGCCAATTGCGGGCAAACAAAATCATGCCGCCTGTCAGAGGATGCGCCAGTCGGCGGCGATCGGTGTCGGTCAATTGGGTGCCTGCGATATCCAGGATCAACGGAGCGTGTGTGTATGAGGTGCTCATGGTGGGGATTGTTCAACAATGACATAACTGGTGGCGTAATCGCTTTCGTCACTCAACGACACATGCGCACGCAATCGGCGCTGGGTACACCATGTGTGCAGCACACCGTGCAACACAATGGTGGGTTGACCGCTGGGCTGGCGCCCGACTTCGCACAATCGCCAAGTCATGGGCATGCGCATGCCCAGACCAATCGCTTTGCTAAAGGCTTCTTTGACAGAGAAACGGGTGGCCAAAAAACGCACGCCCCGGTCTGGCCAGCGTGCGGTTCGCGCTCGAAAGGTGTGCATTTCGGCTTCGCTCAGTATCTTCATGGCAAAGCGTTCGCCATGGCGTTCCCAAGCAGCACGGATACGGCGTATGTCGCAGATATCCGTACCAATGCCAAAAATCTGGCTCATGCCGATAAGCAGGCCAAGTACGCGCGAACCGTGGCGTCGTATCCGATTTCCAAGGCATCGGCCATCAGGGCGTGGCCGATCGAGACTTCCTTGACGCCAGGCACAGCTTGCACAAAATCGCGCAAATTGTGCAAATTCAAATCGTGCCCGGCATTGACTTCGAGCCCGGCATGCTGCGCCGCCACGGCTGCCGCCGTGAACATTTGCAGCACACTGGCATGCATGGGCGTGCCATGCGCCTGCGCATAAGGCTCGGTGTAGAGCTCCACACGGTCGGCGCCGACTTCGCTGGCCGCACCCATGGCGCGAGCATCTGCATCCATGAACAAACTGACGCGTGCGCCCAAATCTTTGGCTTCAGCCACCATGTCTTTCAAGGCCTCGGCATCTTGCGGAAAACGCCAGCCGTGGTCTGAAGTGAACTGGTTTTCACCATCGGGCACAAAGGTCACTTGTTGCGGCCGTACCTGTCGCACCAAGTCCATGAGGTTGTGAAACGGGTTGCCCTCGATGTTGTATTCACGGTCTGGCCAGTCCTTGAGCAACGCCGCCAAATCATGCACATCGGATGCACGAATGTGGCGTTGGTCGGGCCGCGGATGCACCGTGATGCCATTCGCACCTGCTTGCAAACACAAGGTGGCGGCGCGGGTCACACTCGGTATACCCAGCAATCGGGTGTTGCGCACCAATGCGACTTTGTTGAGGTTGACAGACAAATGTGTTTTCATAAGGCTTGTAATTCCATCATCACTTGGCGGGTGCGCAAGCTGTTGACGCCACAATGGTAGTGCAACAAGTTGCGTAACTGGGTTTGCAGCGCGGTGCGGTCTTCGCCGCTCCATTGTGCGCAAATACGCAGCAGTCGGGTGAGTGCGTCGGGCTCGTCAAGCACAGCCTGCAATTGCAACCACTGCGTGCCGTTCAAAAACGGGGCTTGCGTGCTGGCACGCAAACCAGCCTCGGCGAGCAATGCATAGCTTTTATCGGTTTGCAAAGGTTGCAAGGTCAGGGTTTGCAAACCCAAGTCAGGCAAAAAACCAATGCCGCGCAACAGCAGCAATTCAAAGGCGCGCAGCAAAGGTGCCGTGGTGTTCTCCAGACCGCTGGCCAGCACTTGGACCGCCTGTCGGTAGGTGTCAAACAAAGCGGCATGCGGATCGTCACGCGCCAACAACCGGAGCACCAGTTCGTTCAAGTAGTAGCCCGACAGCAATGCGTCGCCCGTGGGCATGACATGTCCGCCAGCCCACTCAGCTGCTTTGAGCGTGCGTATTTCTCCATCACCACCAAAATTCACAACGATAGGTTGCAATGGAAGCAAAACCGCACGCAACTGCGATGTCGGTCGTTTGGCACCTTTGGCCACCAACGCCACCCGGCCCCAGTGGCGGGTAAAGACTTCCAAAATCAAACTGGACTCGCTCCAGTCATAGTGATGCAGGATGAACGCCGGTTCATCCAGCACGCGCGTGGCGGGGCTTTTATTCGTAGCCAAAACTGCGCACCCGCGCTTCGTCATCGGCCCAACCAGAACGCACTTTCACCCACAATTCCAAAAACACTTTGGCGTCCATGAGTTTTTCCAACTCCTGGCGCGCCAGCGTTCCGATTTGTTTCAAACGCTCGCCACCTTCGCCAATCACCATGGCTTTGTGGCCATCGCGCTCGACAATGATGGTTGCTGCCACGCGCACCATGCGCGAGACGGTTTTGCCAGGCTCTTCGGTGAATGTATCAATGACCACGGTAGAGGTATAGGGCAGTTCGTCGCCGGTCAAACGAAACAATTTTTCGCGGATCATTTCGCTCACCAAAAACTTTTCGCTGCGGTCGGTCAATTCGTCGTCGTTGTACCACCAGGCTTGCAAAGGCAGGTATTTTTCGCATTGCACCAGCAAGCGCTGTATGTCTTTGGGGTTCTTGGCCGACATGGGCATCAACTCGGCAAACGCATGCTGTTCTTGCATCTCTTGCAACCAATGCGCAATTTCATGGCGCACATGCACTTTGTCGAGTTTGTTGGCGACCAAGATGCAAGGAATGTGTGGACTCAACAACGCCATGACACGGGCGTCGGCATCGGTGAAGCTGCCCGCATTGACCACAAACAACACCAGGTCCACGTCGCCGACCGCGCCGAGCACGGTTTTGTTCAATGAACGGTTTAACGCATTGGCATGGGCGGTTTGAAAGCCTGGGGTGTCCACAAAGATGAACTGTGTTGGACCGGCGTTGTGTATGCCGGTGATGCGGTGGCGTGTGGTTTGCGCCTTGCGCGAGGTGATGCTGATTTTTTGACCCACCAAGGCATTGAGCAATGTGGATTTACCCACATTGGGTTTACCCACAATGGCCACCGTGCCACACCGTTGTTCGGCGGCGGCTGTTTGTAGGGTGTCTGTCATGGCGGGTGCTCCTTGAGCCATTGCAACATGGCCAGCGCTGCGGCTTGCTCGCCACTGCGTCTGGAACTGCCGATACCGCGTTGCGACTGCTTGAGCTCAGTCACCTCGCATTCCACATCAAAGGTTTGTTGATGCGCCGCACCGGTGGTTCCCACTACGCGGTAAACGGGCAACTGCCAGCGGCGTGCTTGTAACCATTCTTGCAATTCGGTTTTCGGGTCCTTGGCAGACACCGTCATATTGGGCGATAAATCGACCTTCTCAAACAACCGCAATACCAACTGTTGCGCGGCTTCGTAGCCAGCATCTAAAAATACGGCGCCAATGATGGCTTCCAGCGCGTCAGCCAAAATAGAAGGACGGTGCTGCCCGCCAGAGCGCATTTCACCTTCGCCTAACCTGACCATGCCACTCAGGCCGAGTTCGGTGGCGAGTTTGTGCAACGTTTCTTGTTTGACCAGGTTGGCGCGTACCCGTGACAAATCGCCTTCCGGCAGTTGTTGCAGCGCCTGAAAAAGCATGCGTGACACCGCCAGATTGAGTACCGAATCGCCTAAAAACTCCAGACGCTCGTTGTGTGGGTTGCCAACACTGCGGTGTGTCAGCGCCAGCGCGAGTAATTTGTCGTCAGCAAAACGGTGTTGCAAGCGAACTTGCAAGGCCTCATGGGTTTTGGCGTCAGACTCCTGGCCCATGCTCAGTCGAAACTGCCAATGCGCGACGGGTTGGAGAAATTCATCCAGACAAAAAAGGCTTTGCCGACGATATTTTTGTCAGGCACAAATCCCCAGTAACGCGAGTCCAAAGAGTTGTCGCGGTTATCGCCCATCATGAAGTAATGGCCCGCAGGCACGGTGCATTCCAAACCTTCAACGCTGTAGGTGCAGTTTTCTTTATAGGCAAAATCTTCGATACCGCTGACAAAGTTGGGGGCTGCTTCTTCATTGAGCAAACGAATGATTCGCCTGGTCGACATGTCAGCAGGCGTGCTGCCAATCGGTAAGTTTTCTTCAAACTGCTTGCTGTAGCGCATGTTGTCGGCATCAAAAAACTCGGGGATGGACACTTTGCTCACAGGCTGGCCATTGATGGTCAATCTCTTGTTCAAGTAAGCGATTTTGTCGCCCGGCACCCCGACCACGCGCTTGATGTAGTCAAGACTGGGCTTGGGCGGATAACGAAACACCATCACGTCGCCGCGCTTGACGGGCGTGCCAGATGTGAGTTGGTGATTGATCACTGGCAGTCGAATGCCGTAGTGAAATTTGTTGACCAAGATCAGATCGCCGACATGCAAGGTGGGAATCATGGAACCCGACGGAATTTTGAACGGCTCAAACAAGAAGGAGCGCAAGAAGAACACCGCGGCAATGACAGGAAACAGGCCCGCTGTCCAATCCATCCACCAGGGTTGACGCAGGATTTCTTCCCTTGAACGGTGAAATTCCGCTTCGTTATCTGCCACAGTGATGCCTTGGGCTTTCAAATCAACTATGCGCTTGGCATGCTGGGCATCGAGTTGCAACACCGCCGCACGGCGGCGTGGCAGATAAAACCATTGTTCTGCCAGCCAGTACACACCACTCACGGCAGAGGCCAAAAACAAGAGCAAAGCAAAAGAACCTTCAATGCGGCCGCTGTACCAGCCGATGGCATAAGCCACAAAACCGCTGAGGATGATGGCGGTGAGGGTCGGCATCAATCTTCCACCTGCAATATCGCCAAAAAGGCTTCCTGGGGCACTTCGACCGATCCGATTTGCTTCATGCGTTTTTTACCTGCTTTTTGTTTTTCAAGAAGTTTGCGTTTGCGGCTGATGTCACCGCCATAGCATTTTGCCAGTACGTTTTTGCGCAAGGCCTTGATGGTCTCACGCGCAATGATGTTGGCACCGATGGCGGCTTGAATAGCCACATCGAACATTTGCCGGCTGATGATCTCGCGCATTTTTGCCACCACTGCGCGGCCTCGGTATTGCGACTGGCTGCGGTGCACGATGATGGACAACGCGTCAACCCGTTCGCCATTGAGCAAGATATCGACCTTCACCACATCTGCCGCGCGGTATTCCTTGAATTCGTAGTCCATAGAGGCATAACCCCGGCTGACGCTTTTGAGCTTGTCAAAAAAGTCGAGCACGATTTCGCCCAAGGGCATTTCATAGGTCAACATGACTTGCCGGCCGTGGTAGGCCATGTTCAATTGCACACCGCGCTTTTGGTTGGCCAAGGTCATGACCGCACCCACGTAATCCTGCGGCATGTACAAATGCACGGTCACGATGGGTTCGCGGATCTCCTCCATTTTGCTGGCTTCGGGCATTTTGGAGGGGTTCTCCACCATCACCAATTCACCGTCGGCACGCATCACTTGGTAGACCACGCTGGGCGCGGTGGTGATCAAGTCCTGGTCGAATTCACGCTCGAGTCGCTCTTGCACGATTTCCATGTGCAACAGCCCCAAAAATCCGCAACGAAAACCAAACCCCAAAGCTTGCGACACCTCGGGTTCGTAGCGCAGCGAAGAATCATTGAGCTTGAGTTTTTCCAAGGCATCCCGCAAGGCGTCGTATTGGTTGGCTTCGGTGGGGTACAAACCAGCGAATACCTGCGGCTGTATTTCTTTGAATCCGGGAAGCGCCTCGGTGGCGGTCGCCGCGGCGCCACCAGTGCCGGTTTTGATCAGGGTCACGGTATCGCCGACTTTGGCCGCCTGCAATTCCTTGATGCCCGCGATGATGTAGCCAACCTCGCCCGCCTCCAACGATTCGCGCGGTTGGTTGGCCGGTGTGAAAACGCCCAAGTTGTCGGCGTTGTAGGTGGCGCCAGACGCCATGAGTTTGATGCGCTCGCCTTTGGCCAAACGCCCGTCCACCACACGCACCAGCATGACCACGCCCACATACGTGTCGAACCAACTGTCGACGATCATGGCGCGCAATGCGGCGTCGGGGTTGCCACGGGGCGGCGGTACTTTGGCGATGATGGCCTCGAGAATGTCATCCACGCCCATGCCGGTTTTGGCAGAACACGGAATGGCTTCGGTGGCATCGATGCCAATCACATCTTCAATCTCTGATTTGGCGTTGTCAGGATCGGCTGACGCCAAATCCATTTTGTTGAGCACGGGCACAACCTCCACACCGAGGTCTAAGGCGGTGTAGCAATTGGCAACGGTTTGTGCTTCTACACCTTGGCTGGCATCGACCACCAACAATGCGCCTTCGCATGCCGACAAAGAACGGCTGACTTCATATGAAAAGTCCACATGCCCCGGTGTGTCGATCAAATTCAGGTTGTAAACCTGTCCATCCTTGGCTTTGTAGCGCAATGCAGCGGTCTGTGCCTTGATGGTTATCCCACGCTCTTTCTCGATGTCCATCGAGTCCAGCACCTGCGCTTCCATCTCTCGGTCACTCAAGCCACCGCAGCGTTGAATGATGCGATCTGCCAGTGTCGATTTGCCGTGATCGATGTGCGCGATGATGGAAAAATTTCTGATGTGGTTCATCAATGCAAGCAGTTAAGTGTTTGAATTTACAGAGGAGACAGCCATAAAAAAGGGCGCGTCAGGTGATGACGCGCCCGGAACCAACAATCTATGGCAACTGCGATAGTTGGGAATTCATTGTAGGCAGAAAGCCCGTCGAGGTGGTGCCCCAAATAGCTTGCCCCACCCCGTTGCATGACAACGACATCAACTTTATACACAGCTTGTTAACAATTTGGTTGGAGAAAAATCAGAATAACTTGTGGGTGATCTGTGGATCGATATGTACAACTGGTTTTACATCCCGTATGGTGAAGAAATGGATTTTGCATATATCTAAATTCACTGTTACCTACGCTTTCTTAGATGGAAATTAGCTTCATCAAGCATCAAAGTCAGCGTGCGCTCACATCAAAAATATTTTGGGGGCCGTTGGAAGAATCCATCATTTGCCCCAGTCAAGGGTTAACCCTTGACTGGGCAGGCCTGGTTCAACGCGGCTTAATCACGGTGTACTGTGACCACTCGCCTCGGCGCAACAACACGCTCACCGCCTTGGCCTTGTCCAATTTGGACAGTACCTGGGCGAAAGCTTTGGTGTCGTTGACTTCAAAGTTGGCGATTTGCGTGATCACATCTCCTTCTCGGATGCCGGCACGCAAAGCAGGCTCAGCCACAGTATCCACCCTGACACCGCCACGCAATTTCAATTCTTTCTTCAGGGCATCCGTCATGTCGCTGACGGTCAAACCCAGCAGTTGCACCGCCGTGCTGCTCTCAGGTGCTTTTTCGACAGCAGCCGGTTTGGCCGCCACTCTGTCAGGCTCAAACTCACCGACCGTGATGGCCACTTCGCGGGTCACGCCACGTCGCAACACGGTGAGTTTGCTGTTCGTGCCAGGCTTGGTGTTGCCCACGGTGCGCGGCAAATCAGAAGATTTTTCGATGGTTTTGCCATCGAACTTGAGAATGATGTCGCCGGCTTCGATACCGACTTTCTCAGCCGGGGAGCCTGGCTCGACGCTGCTGACAAACGCACCTTGCGGTTTGGCCATGCCCAGCGACTCGGCCACCTCTTTGGTGACTTCGCCAATGCCCACGCCAAGGCGTCCGCGTTGCACGCGGCCACTGGCGCGCAATTGGTTGCTGACGCTGGCGGCTTCGTCAATCGGAATGGCAAAAGAGATACCCATGAAACCGCCAGAGCGTGAATAAATTTGGCTGTTGATGCCCACGACTTCGCCGCGCATATTGATCAGGGGTCCGCCTGAGTTGCCAGGGTTGATCGCCACATCGGTTTGAATGAACGGCAAATAGTCACCGGTGTCGCGGCCTTTGGCACTGACAATGCCGGCAGTGACGGTGTTTTCTAAACCGAAGGGCGAACCAATCGCCATGACCCACTCGCCGACTTTGAGTTTGTTCGGGTCACCCAATTTCACAGGGGGCAAACCGGTGGCTTCAATTTTCACGACGGCCACATCGGTGCGTTTGTCAGAGCCGACGATACGGGCGACGAATTCGCGCTTGTCGGTCAAAGTGACGATGACTTGCTGTGCGCCATCCACGACGTGGGCGTTGGTCATGATGAAGCCATCTGCCGTCAGGATAAAGCCAGAACCCACACCGCGCGGTTGCTCTTCGGGCTGTTGTTGGGGTCGGTTAGGGCGTTGTTGGCGCGGTGCGTTTGGCATGGGCACACCAAAAAACCGCCGGAACAACTCTTGCATTTCTTCGTCTTGCGGATCCATCGGCTGGTTTTGCGCGGCGGACTGCGGCGCGGTTTTGTCGATGGTGCGAATGTTCACCACCGATGGCCCCACTTGTTCCACCAAATCGGTGAAGTCTGGCAAGGTTCGGTTTTGTGCCAACGCTTGCGACTGAATACCCGGCATGCCGGCCATGCTCAGAGATATCAGCAAAACCGCCAGCACAGAAAAAACATGTTTGCGAACATATAAAGAATGAAACATCTTTTTAATCTCCCAAAAGGTATAAAGCAGTTTTAACGCGAAACAACCGTTCGAGGCGGACTCGGTCCAAAAGCCCCTGACATATCGGCTTTTCCTGCCGAGCTAGATGCGCTTGAATAAAAGCGTACCGTTGGTACCTCCGAAGCCGAAATTGTTTTTCACCGCCACATCGATCCGCATGTCGCGGGCTGTGTTGGCGCAGTAATCCAAATCGCATTCGGGGTCTGGGTGGTGCAAATTGATGGTGGGAGGTGCTTTTTGCTCGTGAACCGCCAGCACAGTGAACACGCTTTCTATGCCACCCGCGCCGCCCAACAAATGCCCTGTCATGGATTTTGTTGAACTGACGACCATCTTGTGGGCATGGGCACCAAAAGCCGCTTTGATCGCATGGGTTTCGTTGATGTCGCCCAGCGGCGTGGATGTGCCATGGGCGTTGAGGTAATCCACTTGATCTGGCGATATTTGTGCGTTGTGCAAAGCGGCCAACATCGAGCGGCGCGGGCCGTCCATGTTGGGTGCGGTCATGTGGCCTGCGTCTGCACTGCGGCCATAACCCGCAAGTTCTGCATAAATCCGAGCACCCCGGGCTTTGGCATATTCATATTCCTCCAGCACCAAGACGCCTGCGCCCTCGCCCAGCACAAAACCGTCGCGGTCTTTGTCCCACGGGCGGGAAGCGGTTTGGGGATCGTCATTGCGGGTGGACAACGCACGCATGGCGGCAAATCCGCCCAAGCCCAGCGGCGAAACAGTGGCTTCTGCGCCACCCGCCACCATGACATCCGCATCGCCGTATTCGATGATGCGGCCAGCTTCGCCAATGCTGTGAAGCCCTGTGCTGCAAGCGGTGGCAATGGCCAAATTGGGGCCCTTGAAGCCGCAGCGCATAGACACATGGCCAGAAATCATGTTGATGATGCTGGCAGGCACAAAAAACGGCGAAATGCGCCGGGGGCCGCGTGACATGAGTTCGTCGCGCATGTTTTCGATCAGCGGCAAACCGCCAATGCCCGAACCGATCAGGCAACCAATACGGTAAGAGAGTTCTTCGTCCAAGGCGTCGCCCACGGGCAGTCCGGCATCGGCCACAGCCTGCAAACCCGCCGCCACACCCAAATGGATAAAACGGTCCATGGTGCGGGCATCTTTGGGCGAAATGTATTCGTCGAGGTTAAAGTTTTTGACCTCGCCTGCGAAATGACAAGCGAAAGCCGACGCATCAAATTGGGTGATGGTGTCTATGCCGGATTGACCAGCCAGAATTTGCTTCCAAGAGGCTTGGGCAGTGTTACCAACCGGAGACACACAGCCCAAACCTGTCACGACAACGCGACGACGACTCATGGGGAACCTCTGCGTCAGGCCTTTTTGTGGCTCAGCGCGTAATCGATCGCATTTTGTACAGTGGTGATTTTTTCCGCGTCTTCGTCAGGGATTTCAATGCCGAATTCGTCTTCCAAAGCCATGACCAGTTCGACGGTATCCAACGAGTCAGCACCCAGATCAGCCACAAAAGCTTTTTCTGATGTGACTTGGGACTCTTCCACGCCAAGTTGTTCGGCAATGATTTTTTTGACTCGTGCTTCAATATCGCTCATGTTTCCCTCAAAGGGTTGTGGTTAGAAGTCCGCGATTTTAGCCGCGCGGACGATACGGCTTGCTACTGGCTTATACCAAGGCCGTCAAGCCATGTACATGCCTCCATTGACGTGCAATTCTTGTCCGGTGATGTAGGCGCCGCCACTGCCTGCCAAAAATGCCACGGCCTGCGCCACATCTTCCGGTTGTCCGAGGTGCCCCAAGGGAATTTGGCCCAGCAATGTCTGGTGCTGCTCAGGGGGCAAACCCGCTGTCATGTCGGTGTTGATGAACCCTGGCGCCACGCAGTTGACCGTGATGCCTCGGCTGCCCAGTTCCCTGGCCAAGGCTTTGGTCATGCCGGCCACGCCCGCTTTGGCGGCGGCGTAGTTGGCCTGACCGGGGTTACCAGTAGCGCCGACCACGCTGGTGATGTTGATGATGCGGCCAAAACGCTGTTTCATCATCGGCCGCACCACAGCGCGACACAGCCGGAACACGGCTTTGAGGTTGGTGTCGATGACGTCGTCCCAATCGCTGTCTTTCATGCGCATGGCCAAGGTGTCACGGGTAATGCCCGCGTTGTTGACCAACACATGCAAGCCACCGGTTTGCTCCACCAGACGGTCGACTACCGCTTGCAATTGCTCGACATCGTTGACCTGCAACACCAC
>Ga0315909_10007149_pt1 | contig 12509 bp, 12 predicted proteins | sample LakEriMetagenome_11_FD_203527 | JGI IMG/M metagenome (GOLD analysis project Ga0315909, IMG submission 203527) | Freshwater fungal communities from buoy surface, Lake Erie, Ohio, United States - Buoy 2 MA125 | ecosystem: Environmental > Aquatic > Freshwater > Lake | place: USA: Lake Erie, Ohio...
CGAGGCGGATGTCGCCGCGTTTGCCTCTCGCATCATTGGGTTTCGCGACGGCCGGGTGGTGCGCGATGCCGCCAATGTCCCGCACGACGCTGCCGCGCAACTGGCTGCGTTAGAGCCCGAGCAGGGCTGAGCAACAGGACGCGCCGCATGGACCTCCTCTCCACCCTTCGGATTGCGCTGCGCTCGCTGCGCACCAATACCCTGCGCTCGGCCCTCACCATGCTGGGCATCATCATCGGTGTGGCCGCGGTCATCGCCATGATCGGCGTAGGCAAGGGCGCGCAGACCCGCGTGGAAGAGCAGGTGCGCAGCCTGGGGGCCAATGTCATGGTGTTGTGGCCTTCGTCTACCAACACTGGCGGCGTGAGGAGTGGCACGGGCGGCGTGCAAACCCTGACGGAAGACGATGCCAAGGCCATCGCTCTTGAAGTGCCTGAAGTGATGTTCGCTGCGCCCACGCATCGGGCCTCGGGTCAGGTGGTCTATGCCGGCCAGAACTGGTTCGCTGCGGTGTACGGCATCAATAACGACTTCTTCGAGGTGCGTGAATGGCCATTGGCAGCGGGCCGCACGTTTGAACCCGGTGAGATTGCCAGCTCCGGCAAAGTGATCATCCTGGGGCAGACCGTGGCCCGCCAGCTCTTTGGCGAGGACACGCCCTTCGAGGACATGATCGATCGCACCGTGCGACTGCGAAAAGTCCCGCTCACCGTCATCGGCATTGCCGAGCGCAAGGGTCAGAGTGCGGTCGGTCAGGACCAGGACGATGCTGTGTTCGTGCCGCTGTCCACAGCACGCACCCGGCTCTTTGGCATCGTGCAGGGCAAGTTGCGTCGTATCAATTCGATCTGGGTGAAGGTGCAGCCCGGCCAGGACATGAAGAGTGCAGAAGATGGCATTCGCACGCTGCTGCGCCAGCGACACAAGCTGTCTGCCGGTCAGGAAGACGACTTCACACTGCGCAATCTGACCGAAATCATGCAGGCGCAAGAAGCCGCGAGCAAAGCCATGACCGCTCTTCTGGCGGCCATTGCCTCGGTGAGTCTGCTGGTCGGCGGGATTGGCATCATGAACATCATGCTGGTGTCGGTCACGGAACGCACCCGCGAAATTGGGCTGCGCATGGCAGTGGGTGCACGGGGCGGAGATATCCTGTCGCAGTTTCTGGTCGAGGCGGTCACGCTGTCATGCATCGGCGGCGCCATTGGTGTGGCGCTTGGGGTCATTGCTGCACGTCTTGTCGGTTCATCTGCGGGCTGGCAGGTCCAGATTGAACCGACCGCGGTGGCGCTTGCCTTCGGTTTTGCTGCGTTGATCGGCATCTTCTTCGGCTACTACCCCGCGCGCAAAGCGTCGCGTCTGGAGCCGATCGACGCACTGCGCTACGAATAAACTCACCTGACTGCCATGTCGCCAAGCGCCATTCCCAACGTCCTGTCTATTGCCGGTATCGATCCGTCCGGTGGCGCGGGCCTTTTTACCGACCTGCGTGCGTTCGCAGCCCATGGTGTGCATGGTTGCGGCGTGGTGACGGCGCTCACTGCACAGAACTCGCAGGCGGTCACTGGCATCTCGCCGGTCGACCCCGCCTTCGTGCGCCAGCAGCTCGACACCCTCTTTGCCGATGTGCGGATCCGCTCAGCCAAGATCGGCATGCTGGGTACTGCACCGATCATCCGTGCCGTGGCCGAAGGGCTTGATACGCCGCTGCAGTCTGGCCAGCCAGCGCACCTGGTGCTCGATACCGTCATGGTGGCCAAGAGTGGCGATGCGCTGCTCGAGCGCGATGCCACCGCCATGCTGCTGGAGGCTGTATTGCCCCTGGCCACGGTCATTACGCCCAATCTGCCCGAGGCCGGTGTGCTGCTGGGCCAGCGGGCGCCGGAGACCATCGCCGAGATGCGCCGGGCTGCCGAGAAACTGCGCGAACGCATGCGCCACAGCGGCCGTCGTTGGGTGCTGCTCAAGGGCGGCCATTTACAAGGCGATGCCATCGACGTGCTGCACGACGGCGATCGCATGCTGGAATTTGCTGCGCCGCGCATTGAAACCCGCAATACGCATGGCACTGGATGCACGCTGTCGGCGGCGATCGCTGCGCGCCTGGCACATGACGACGATGTCGAGCGTGCAGTGGGTGTGTGCAAGCGCTGGCTCACCGAGGCGATCCGCCGCAGCGGCGAATTGTCTGTCGGTCAGGGTCATGGGCCAGTCCATGCCTTTCATCAACTCTGGAGTCGCTGAACCGGATGGACGCCCTCTCTGCACTGCCGCTGCTGGTCAAGGCCGCCATCCTTGGCATTGTCGAAGGCCTGACCGAATTTCTTCCGATCTCCAGCACCGGGCACCTGATTCTCGCCGGCAGCCTGCTTGGCTGGCACGATGAAAAGGCCAAGGTGTTTCAGATCGCCATCCAGACCGGCGCAATGGCTGCGGTCATCTGGTACTACCGCCGCCGGATCGCGGCTGTGCTCACCGGGCTCACTTCCGACGCCCGCGCCCGGCGCTTCGCACTGAACGTGCTCATTGGTTTTTTGCCCGCTGCTGTGCTCGGTGTGCTCTTTGCAAGCTCGATCAAGGCGGTGCTGTTCAAACCGGTCCCGGTCGCGATCGCCTTCGTCGTGGGTGGCTTCATCATCCTGTGGGTCGAGGCCCGTCAGCGGCGATCCAATGCCCCTGCGCGCATTGCGCAGGTCGATGACCTCACGCATCTGGATGCGCTCAAGCTCGGCCTGGCCCAGGCCTTTGCGCTCATCCCCGGTACGAGTCGCTCGGGTGCGACCATCATCGGCGGGATGCTCTTTGGCTTGTCTCGCGCTGCGGCCACGGAGTTTTCGTTTTTTCTGGCCATCCCCACGCTGGTGGGGGCAGGCGTCTACGACACCTGGAAATACCGTGCGTTGCTTGGCGTCTCCGACCTGCCTTTGTTCGCAGTCGGACTGGTGACCGCGTTTCTCAGTGCCCTGGCCTGCGTGCACTGGCTGATCCGCTATGTGTCACGTCACGACTTCGTCCCGTTCGCGTGGTATCGGATTGGCTTCGGTGTGCTGCTTCTGATCACCGCCTGGACGGGCGTCATTCGTTGGTCTGATTGAGTGGTTCCGTGACGGATCAACCGGCAGGGGTTCCAGAGTCCGCGCGTGAAGTCCTTCGCCGTGTCTTTGGCTACGAAGCCTTCAGGGGCCAGCAGCAGGCGGTCGTCGAACATGTGGCAGGCGGCCATGACGCACTGGTGCTCATGCCCACCGGTGCGGGCAAATCCTTGTGTTACCAGATCCCGTCGCTTGTACGGGCCGGCACCGGCGTGGTGGTGTCGCCGCTGATTGCGCTCATGCAGGACCAGGTCGCAGCGCTGCGTGAAAGTGGCGTGCGCGCGGAGTTCCTGAACTCCACGCTCTCGCTCACCGAGTCACGCCGCATCGAGCAGGCCCTGGGTGCAGGCGATATCGACCTGCTGTACGTGGCGCCCGAACGATTGCTCACCGATCGCTGCCTGGCCCTGCTGGCTTCGATGCGGATCGCACTCTTTGCCATTGATGAGGCGCATTGCGTCTCGCAGTGGGGCCATGACTTTCGGCCTGAGTACCTCGGATTGTCGGTGCTCCACGAGCGATTTCCCGAGGTGCCGCGCGTGGCGCTCACCGCCACGGCCGATGCGCTGACCCGCACCGAAATTCGTGAGCGTCTGGCCCTGCACGATGCGCGTGAGTTTGTCTCCAGCTTCGATCGGCCCAATATCCGCTATGCGATTGTGCCCCGAGATGAACCTAGGCGTCAGTTGCTGGGGTTGTTGCGTGAGCAGCCCGCAGACGCCTGCGGCATCGTGTATTGCGGCACACGCAAGCGCGTCGATGACACCGCCGCCTGGCTCAACGCACAAGGCTTCGATGCCCTGGCGTATCACGCCGGCATGCAGGCCACGCGGCGGGCGGAAAATCAGGCGCGCTTCTTGCGCGAGGATGCTGTGGTGATGGTGGCCACCCTGGCCTTCGGCATGGGCATCGACAAACCCGACGTGCGTTTCGTTGCCCATCTGGACATGCCTAAGAGTGTGGAGGCGTATTACCAGGAGACCGGGCGTGCAGGCCGCGACGGCTTGCCATCGGTAGCCTGGATGGCTTATGGCCTGCAGGACGTGGTCAACAATCGCAGACTGATTGACGAGTCGCCGGCGCAGGACGAATACAAAAGAATGTCGCGTGCCAAGCTCGACGCGATGGTTGCATTGGCCGAAGCCGATGACTGCCGTCGGGTGCATCTGCTGCGCTATTTTGGCGAGGCCGCCACGCCATGTGGCAATTGCGACAACTGCCTCACGCCGCCGCAACGCTGGGACGCGACCGAGCCTGCGCGCAAACTGCTGTCGTGCATTTACCGGATCCGTCAGGCAGGTTCGGCTTTCGGTGCGCACCATGTCATTGGCGTGCTGCGTGGCGAGAAAGATGAACGCATCGTGCAGCGCGGTCATGATCAGCTGTCCACCTTTGGCATAGGCGCTGACCTGGATACCCGCACCTGGCATGCCTTGCTCAGGCAACTGGTGGCCCGGGGCTGGGTCGATGTGGCGCACGACCGCTTCGGCGTCCTGGAACTCACCGATGCCGCCCGCCCGGTTCTGCGGGGCGAGCAGACAGTGTTGCTCTCACGTGCCGTTCAGCAAGCCGCAGTGGCATCGGGCCGCAAGCCCCGCAGCGCAGCCAGCGCGCGCAGCACAACAGGCAGCGCTGCCGCAGCCCTGGGACTGGATGACGCTGCCCGCAGCCGATTTGAGCGTTTGCGCGCCTGGCGTGGCGAAGCGGCGCGCGCCCAGAGTGTGCCCCCGTACGTGATCTTCCATGATGCGCACCTGGCCGACATTGCCCGGGTCAATCCCCTTGATGTTGATGCGCTGCGGGGTGTGCCCGGTGTGGGGGCGACCAAGCTTCAGCGCTACGGACAGGCCGTGATCGGGGCGCTGCAGAGCCTCTGACAAGGCTTTGCGCCGGGGTGGTCAGGGCGGAGTAATTGCTGCAACCGCACAATCCCGGTACGATCATCCCAAAGACGCGTCGAATGACGTGTGCGGTCCACCGTGCCGGCCCCTTTCCATGATTGAAGAGTTTCTTCGCATCCTTGACGACGATCTGCTGACAGCCGTGCAGGCGATTGTCGATCTGCTTGTGAGCTGGCTGCCCTGAGACGCGACTGGCGTCTGCTGTGTCACGCAGACGCCGCACCGATTGGCCGTCTTCCGTAGGGCCTTCGCACAGTTGCGGTAATCTCCCGGGTCTGAGCCCAACGCGATGCGACGCGCATCCGGGCCTTGCAGACACTCACAGGGAGCACCCCGCCATGGATCTGAATTACTCCAAGGAAGAACTCGCCTTTCGGGACGAGGTTCGTACCTGGCTTGAAGCCAATCTGCCGGCCGATCTGCGCCTCAAGGGCGAAGACGGCGAGGCCTATACCAAAGAAGAATTGCTGCGCTGGCACAAAATCCTGGCCAACAAGGGCTGGGTGGCGCCGGCCTGGCCCAAGGAGTGGGGCGGCCCCGACTGGGACGTCACGCAGCGCTACATCTTCGAAGAAGAGTGCGGTCAAGCGGGCACGCCCCCGATCGTGCCGTTCGGGGTCACCATGTGCGCACAGGTGCTGCTGAAGTTCGGCAGCGACGCGCAGAAAAAGCGTTTTCTGCCCCGCATCTACAACGGTGATGATTTCTGGGTGCAGGGCTATTCCGAGCCAGGCTCAGGTTCGGACCTCGCTTCGCTCAAGACTCGCGCCGAGCGCAAGGGCGACAAATACGTGGTCAATGGTCAGAAGATCTGGACCACGATGGGCCAGCATGGCGACTGGATCTTCTGTCTGGTGCGCACGAACCTGGACACCAAGATCCGCCAGGAGGGCATCAGCTTCCTGCTGATCGACATGAAGACGCCGGGCATCACCGTGCGGCCGCTCATCCTCATGGATGGTGGTCATGAAGTGAACGAGGTGTTCTTCGAGAATGTCGAGGTGCCGGTCGAGAACCTGGTGCACGAAGAGGACAAGGGCTGGACGGTGGCCAAGTACCTGCTGGGCCATGAGCGCCTCAATACCGGGCGCATTGGCGGCTCCAAGCGCGAGCTGGCCCGGCTGAAGGCCTTTGCGGCCGAGCAGACTGATGGCCAGGGCAAAGCACTGATCGATGATCCGCGCTTCCGTGATCGTCTGTCGCGTGTCGAGGTCGAACTCATGGCACTCGAGATCACCAACCTGCGCTTTCTCGATGCCATGCGCGGCGGCCGCCCGCCGGGAGCGGATGTGTCGATGCTCAAAATTCGCGGCACGGAAATCCAGCAGGCACTCACCGAGCTGATGTACCAGGCGGCTGGCCCCATGGCCGCGCCGTTCAAGGCCACAGGCACGCAGGATGCGGTGGCGTTTGACGACGCGCTTGCAGGCCTTGCCCCGCGCTATGCCAACTACCGCAAGACCAGCATCTACGCCGGGTCCAACGAGATCCAGCGCAACATCATCGCCAAAGCCAGCCTGGGCCTCTGACCATGAATTTCGAACTCAACGAAGAACAGCGCCTGCTGGCCGAATCGGTCGGCCGGTATCTCAATGATCAATATGGCTTCGAGGCGCGCAAGCAGATCGTGCGCTCCGAAACAGGTGCCAGCGATCCGGTCTGGAAACAGCTTGCCGAAATGGGTGTGATGTCCATCCCGTTCTCCGAGGCAGCGGGCGGCATTGGCGGCGGCGCCGTGGACATGATGAGCGCTATGCAGGCCATCGGCAGCGCGCTCGTGGTCGAGCCAGTGCTGGCCACGGTCCTGGCCGCGCGCCTGATTGACAAGGCGGGCAGCGAAGGCCAGAAGTCCGATGTGCTGAGCGGTGTGATCGACGGTTCGCACAAACTCGCGTTTGCCCATACCGAAGACGGCGCGCGGTATCGTCTTGCGCAGGTCAGTGCCACCGCGACCCGATCGGCTGGCGGCTGGACGCTCAACGGGCTCAAGCGTGTGGTCATTGGTGCGCCACTCGCCCAGCACATCGTGGTCAGTGCCCGCACCGCCGGCAAACCCGGCGATGCGTCCGGCATTTCCTTGTTCCTCGTTGCTGCGAGTGCTAAGGGGGTCTCGATGACCCCTTATCGCAACATCGACAACCAGCGCGGGGCCGATGTGAAATTCGACGCCGTGCAGCTGTCCGCCGATGCCCTGATCGGTGCAGAAGGCGCTGCGCTGCCGGTGATCGAGGAGGCAGTGGATTTTGCGACCGCGTTGCTGTGCGCCGAAGCGGTGGGCGCCATGCAGTTTGCCAACGACACGACACTGGAATACCTCAAGACCCGCAAGCAGTTTGGTGCGCCCATTGGGTCGTTTCAGGCACTGCAGCATCGCATGGTCGAAATGTTCGTAAGCACCGAACAGGCGCGTTCCATGTGCTTTCTGGCCTGCTCCAAGGTCGATACGTCGACGGATCCTAAGGAGCGTTCGCGCGTGGTGTCAGCAGCCAAAATCAAGATTGCCGACGCCTGTCGCCAGATTTCTCAGGAGTCGATTCAGCTGCACGGCGGCATGGGCATGACCGAGGAAATGAAGGTCTCGCACACCTTCCGCCGTCTGACCATGATCGCCCAGCAGTTTGGCGATGCCGATGCGCATCTTGAGCGGTTCGCAGCACTGGATCATTGATCGTTGCGGTCGCTCAGACCGTCTGACAGTGATCGCTTCATTAAAACGCCCGGTGATCCGGGCGTTTTTCGTGATGTGTGGACATCGATGTATTTACGTCGATGTGTGTGCGTCGATGTGTGTGCGTCTATGTATGCGTGCTGTCCGTATGCGTCTTGTCGGTGTTCAGAAGCGATGCAGGATGCCCATCGCGAGGCGCAGCTCGTTGAATTGCACCAGCGGCGCGCTCGGCGTACGGGTGAGGTCGGCGTTGTAACCGCTCGAGACGTACCACTGTGTGCGATTGGAGAGCGGCACCCTGTAGCTCAACCCCCATCGACCTGAGTCGGGCAGGCCGGTCTGCATGAGCCGCGCCCAGTTCAACAACACCGTGCCGCCAGCCAGTCGCACTGAGCCGCTCACGTGGTAGCTGTGGGTCGGAATGCCGCTACGGTCACTTTCGATGTACGCGAGGCCCCATTGCGTCTCGGGAGCGAAGCGATAGGACAGGCCGATGCCCCATTCCTCGCGCGCCACACCGCTGGTCTGGCCATAGCGCATATAGCCCGCGCCCGCGATCCAGTTGCCGCGCAACCACTTGAACCCCGCGCCCCATGAGTCGGCGCGCGATACCGTATCAAACGACTCGCCTGCGGCGTACATGAAGGCCCCGGTGAGCCCGCCCACTGTGGGCGTGACGTACTCCAGCGAGTTATCCACCCGCAGGTTGAAGTACCGGTCCATTGAGTTGTAAAAGCCGAATCCGGTGACGTCGATCGGCAGGAACGCGTTGAAGAGCGGCACATACTGGCGGCCTGCTGTGATGCGCCCCCAGGGGCCATCCAGCCCCGCCCAGGCACGCGCATTCCAGTACTTGAGCGAACCGGGCACTGCGCCATTGCCGCCCAGCGTATCGCCAGTGTCGACTGCAAAACGGTGCTCGATGGTGAAGATGGCGCGCGTCTCGGCGCCCAGTTCGTGAGCGCCTGCGAACACAAGGCGTGAGCCATATTGCACGCCGCTTTGCACACGCAGGCCGGACTGACCCTCCTGGCGTGCGCTGCCGTCGACGGTCGAATTGGCGTCGCGATTGGAATACTCCAGCGCAGCGTCGACCAGGCCGAACATGGACAAGCCTAAGGCTTGAGCCTGCGCTGTTCCCCACGCGTACCCGCCAAGGGTCAGGGCTACGATGCTGACGCGCAGCAGCCTTCGCATCACTTCACCGGGTCTCTCAGCGTTTTTGCAGCAGCGAAGTGGGTGAGCCCAGCGAGCTGCCGGCATCGACCGTGATGTTCTGCCCGGTCATGAGGGGCTGATGCAGCATCCAGACAATCGCCTGGGCCAGATCGTCTGGCACCAGCGTTGAGCGCAGCGCCGTGTTTTGCGCGACAGTCTTGCGTACCGCGTCGAAGCGCTCTTCGCCCAGCCCGCGGATATGCCAGTCGGTTTCGACGAATCCGGGGTTGATGGCATTCACCCGCACATCGGGGGCCAGGGCTCGAGCCAGACCCATGGTCATGGTGTTGAGCGCACCCTTGCTCGCAGAATAGGCCGGCGATGAGCCGCCGCCATTGAGCGCCGACGCCGACGACACGTTGACCACTGCACCTTGCGCCGCCCGCAGCATGGGTGCGCAGGCACGGGTCATTTGCCAGGTACCCACCACATTGACTGCATAGATGGCGTGAAAGTCGTCGGCCGTCACTGCGTCCAGGTCACCCGCCGGCGCAAAGCGCGTGGTGCCGGCGTTGTTTACCAGACCATTCAGGCCGCCGAAGTTCTTTTCGATGGCGGCGGCCATGGCGCGACAATCGTCATCGCGTGAGACATCGCCTGCCAGCACAAGGACCTTGGCGCCGCGGGCTTCGCATTCAGCGGCCGTGGCGCGGGCTGCATCGGCGCTACGGCTGTAATTGATCACGACCGCGTGGTCGGGGCCAGCCAGGCGTAGAGCGGTGGCGCGTCCGATTCCTGTGCCACCGCCGGTCACAAGCCAGGTTTTCATGGGTTCTGCTCCTTGGGGTTGGGGGCGCGCTCGAAGATCAGGTCCCACACGCCATGTCCGAGTTTCAGGCCCCGATGTTCAAACTTCGTCAGCGGGCGCCAGTCGGGTCGCGGGGCGAATCCCGTCGCGGTGTTGATCAATTCAGCTTGCGCCGACAAGACCTCGAGCATCTGATCGGCATACGGCTGCCAGTCAGTCGCGCAGTGCAGATAGCCGCCGGGTTTGAGGCGGGTGATGAGTTGCGCAACAAACGGTGGCTGAATCAGCCGGCGCTTGTGATGTCGGGCCTTGGGCCACGGATCGGGGAAATAGATATGCACGCCGGCCAGCGATGCAGGCGCAATGCGCTCCAGCACCTCGACCGCATCGCGCTGAATGACCCGTACGTTGTTCAAGTGCTGCTGCGCCAGTGTCTTCAGCAGACTGCCCACACCTGGCGTGTACACCTCAATGCCCAGGAAGTCGATCTCGGGGCGCGCAGCGGCAATTTGCGCGGTGGTGTGCCCCATGCCAAAACCGATTTCCAGCACCACAGGTGTGACGCGCCCGAAGAGCGCGGGAAAGTCGATGAGGTCGTCATGGTCAGGAACGCCAAAACGCGGCAGCAGCGTCTCCCACGCGTCGCGCTGCGCATCCGACAAATGGCCCCGACGCAGCACGAAGCTGCGGATATGCCCGGGGCGTTCAGAAGAGGGGGGCGACTCGGTCAAGATGTGGTCAGGGCTGACTGGCAGTGCCGATCATGCCGCCTACCGGCGAGGACGGTGCCGCACTGTAGAGCTTGCGCGGCATGCGACCGGCAAGATAAGCGTCACGGCCCGCTTCAACCGCTTTGCGCATGGCGCGTGCCATGCGCACCGGCTCACGAGCTGCTGCGACCGCGGTATTCATGAGGACGCCTGCACAGCCCAGTTCCATGGCGATGGCGGCATCCGAGGCCGTGCCCACACCCGCATCGACGATCACGGGTACGGACGCTTTTTCCAAAATGAGTTGCAGGTTCCAGGGATTGAGAATGCCCATGCCCGAACCAATGAGTGAGGCCAGCGGCATGATCGCCACGCAACCGATGGATTCGAGCACGCGAGCCTGGATGGGATCGTCGCTGCAATAGACCATCACCTCGAAGCCTTCCTTCACCAGCGTCTCAGCGGCCTTGAGGGTCTCGGGCATATTCGGATACAGGTTGTGCGGGTCGCCCAGCACTTCGAGTTTCACCAGCGTGTGGTCGTCCAGAAGCTCGCGTGCCAGGCGCAGCGTGCGCACCGCATCGTCGGCGCTGTAGCACCCTGCGGTGTTCGGCAGATACGTGAAGCGCGAGGGCGGCAGGGCGTCCAGCAAGCTGGGCTCGCCTGCGGTCTGACCAATGTTGGTACGACGGATCGCCACGGTGACGATCTGCGCGCCGCTTTCTTCGACGGCGCGGCGGGTTTCATCAAAGTCGCGGTATTTCCCCGTTCCGATCAGCAGTCGAGACGAAAAGCTGCGCTGACCAATCTTCAGTGCGTCATCGGAGGCGATCGGGGTCGGGTCAGTCATGGGGGCACACGCTCGGTTCGGGGCCATTCAGTTCTGGGCAATCAGGCAGGCAATCACCAGCCATTTTAGCGGCCGGCCGCTTCGGAAGTCGCAGCGGGAAGCGCAAACTCACCCGTTGACTTGAACGAGGCACCGCCGAACATGGGACCGTTCAAGCGTCCTTTGACTGCGTAGTCCACCTTGCCGACATTGCCACCTGCCAGGCTCATTGCTTGCCGAACCAGTGCGCTGATGGGCACCGATACCGGTACCACGACCACCGACTCTCCAAACCGTGCCACGCTGCCGCGCTCGTTGCTCACCCCACTGGCCATGCGAATGCCCCGGACTTCAAGCTCGACATAGACACCGTCGTACTCGATGGGCTTATCGGTCGGGTTCTGTACACGCAGCTTGACCAGGAATCGACCCTCCATGCCCTGGCCTTGACTGGGCTCGACGCCCACGACATCGACATTGACCGGTGCGCTTGGGCTCAGGCCGGCACAGGCGCTGATGGACATGGTGATGAACAGCGTCAGCAGAACACGTGCGATCGGGAATCGAAGCAACATCAGGAATCTCCGGACAGAGCGTTTAACAAAACCAGTTGCCGCACGGGCGCACAGCGTAGACAGTGTTCGACCTTACCAGCCGCGCTGCGCGCCTTGAAACGCGAGTGTTGTGATCGTCAGCCGCCGCCGACCGCCACGACCACTTCCAGCTGATCGCCCGCGTTGAGCCGGTGTTGCCCATGGGCTGAACGCGGCACGATGCTGCCGTTGCATTCGACTGCCACGCGCTTGCCGATCAGTGCCATGTCCTGAAGGAGATCGAGCACGGTCGCCGCATCACGCAGGGTTCTGGGCTGGCCGTTCACAATGACTTGCATACTGGGATTCGATCAGGGTTTCCAGGTCTTGGCGGCATGGATACTGGCCGTACCGGGCACTTGCACGTACTTCAGGAATTCAGTGGCAAACCACTGTGTGCGCCCGCCTTGCAGGCTGCCGCTGAAGACCGTGCGATCGAGCAGTTCGGTCAGGTTCAATCCCACGCCTGCGTACAGGCTGCGCTGACGGTTGTCGAAGTTGCTGGTGCCGCTGTCGCCCCGGTAACCGAACGCGCCGTAGCCCACCATGAGTTCCACGTATCGCAGTGGATTGTAAGCGCCCAATTCGGACCATCCGGAGAGTCGCAATACGCCGAAGTACTGATGACTGTCGTAGGTGCCGCCACCAACGAGATTGCCCGACTCCCTGCGCCAGCGAAACGCAAACCACTTGTCGAATCCAGGGTTCTGCTCAGCGTACATGCCCAGCAGGATGCCTGCACTGTTCATG
>Ga0315909_10007150_pt1 | contig 12506 bp, 16 predicted proteins | sample LakEriMetagenome_11_FD_203527 | JGI IMG/M metagenome (GOLD analysis project Ga0315909, IMG submission 203527) | Freshwater fungal communities from buoy surface, Lake Erie, Ohio, United States - Buoy 2 MA125 | ecosystem: Environmental > Aquatic > Freshwater > Lake | place: USA: Lake Erie, Ohio...
GATTTATTCGGTTTACGCCTTGTTATTCTTGAATGCGCCAGCTGCGATCTTGGTCGCTAGTGCGCCGTAACCGTAGTAACCGACAGTAATCTGGCCTGAAGCGATTACGTTAGCGCGAAGCTGGAACGTAGGTCCCTCGTACCATGTATAAGCATCTGGGTTAACGATCAAGATCGTTCCGTCTGCGTCTGTTGCAGCTAGTGAAGGATCGACGTATAGATCGAGTCCTGCTACTGAACCGCGAAGCGAATCTGGACGAGCCACGCCGCCAGCATTCTGAGGCTGTTGAGCTAGATAAATTGGACGCCCAGAGTCGTTAAGTTGCATCACGTTGCTCCACTGGCCTGTACCCATGATGATGTTCTTAGCGAAACCATTTGGAAGTCCAGCTGTTGCTCCGTAAACAGAAGCAGCACCGCGAGCGACTACGCCCAAGAGTTCCGCAGCTGTTGGATAAGTTGTTGTAGTTGTTCCGTCCGCTGTTGCAGCTGAAACTAGAGCAGCTGAAACGTAGGCGTTTTCTGCCTTCGCCTTAGCTGCGGCCATGTTACGCACAAGCTCGTCGAAGAACGCTGGCGAACTTCTGTCGAGGATTTGTGTGCTAAATGTTTGCTGGCCTGAAAAGGTTTTTACGTCCACAGAAATGAACGCCGAGTTTTGGTCGGTTTCTGATGGAGTTCCGTCTTCGGCTGTCACTGCAACAGTTGGAGCTACAGTGATCTTAGGAATCTCGAAAGTCATTCCAGCATCTGGAAGAGTTCCGCGAGAGATCGCGTCGATTGATGGACGGATCATAGTTGAAAGTCCGTTTACTACTTCTGCCATCTGGCGAGTAGGTACGAGACCCGCGTTATCTGTGGTGTTATCCGCAGCTAGAACGTACTGGCGAGCTTGATCGTCGCCCATCGCTGCGCGGATTGTGTTTTCCACGTACTTGGCAGCTGTGAACTCCAAGCGTGGCTTAGTGAATGATCCGCCTACGATTGGCTTCGCTGCGGCTGTTGTTGACTGAGCAGCTTCGACCGTCTCGACGGTTTCCGCGTTTGTGACGGTGTTGTCCACTTCGTCTCCTTCTGTTGTTGGTGTTACTTCCTCTTCCACTGTGGAATCGGAAATCTCTTCGGCGACTTCTTCGCCTTCTGTTGCAGCTACTTCGCTAACGCGAGCAGAACGAACCGCTGGTTCTGTAACGAGTGCGACGCCAGTTAATTCTCCAGCTAAAACGCGCATAGTGCCGTCCTTTAGCATGATGTAATCGTCGACTGCTAGTTCTATCGAGAATCCGTCGCGTAATCCGCTCATAGCTTCTTCCAGCGCATCTGAACCCGATGTCGTATTAACGATCTTAAATACTGCGTCGATGGAATCTTCGTTTAGAGTCATGTCCAGGGTCTTACCGATTGGACGAGTGCGATCGTGTTCTAGATTTAGTTTTACTGGAGCTGGAGTAATTGAACCCTTGGCGAATACGACTTTTCCAGTCGATGCGTTAGCAGCTTCCTCGAATGCGACGATGCGCCCGCTAATAGTGCGCGAGTTAGAATCTGCCGCTGTTATGTTCATCGGTGTAGTTATTTTCATAGAAGTAGATCCTCTTCTTCGCGGATTTCATCGATGCTCATCGCACCGATTCGATTTAGGATTTCGTAAACTTGCGCGCGCTCCATTGGATTACCGCGTAAGAAGTCGTCTAGATCGAACTTCACCTCTTGGCCCAGCGGAGTGAAGTCCGATAGAGACAGTCGCTGCTCGATCACTGTCATAAGTGGACGCAGCGAATAATCGATAAGCGAACGACGTTCGGAAACAGCGTTCGAGTAAGTAAAACTATTAGGTTCTGCACTTGCGAACCATGCTGGAAGACCAGCGGCACGACATAGTTCTAGAGCCAAGTAGCCGCGGGCTTCATTTAGCTGGAGATTCTTAGGATCATAACCGACAGTCTCGATCGACACGTCGCCGTTCAAGAATGTAACAGCTTTAGAAGTACGATTCTTAAAGGCTGCTACTAATGCAGCTACGCGATCTTTCGGAAGTGCTACGCCAGAGTTCTTTAAGATTGTCTGTGGATTTGGATCGATTGCGAAGTCGTAAGCTGTTTTCTCTAATGCCGAAGCTGCGCGGATTGTACGTCCAGCGCGATTTAAGATTCCTTCATCGAGTCCAGTAAAGACGACTAATTCGCTTGGATCGATGTAACTTCCGTCGACTGCGTAAGCGTCGATCTGTGTTCCCATCGAGTTAGTCTGAACAGTTACACGAAGAGGATCGATTCTTTCCATGTCTTGGATTCGACCAGTGTCCGCATAGCGACGGATTACACGCGCGTAGCCGTAACCGTAGAAGAGAATGTCTTCTGCGAGCCATGCCCAGAACGCCGATCCTGCGATTCTCGAATCTGGCTGATTAATAACGCGCGGCTGTTGAACTTTTTCGCCAGTTGCTACGTTACGAGTGTGCATCTCGAAAGATCCAAGAGTCGTGCAGATAATGTTACGCGCGCGAGCTAGAGCTGGAACGCCCATCGCTTCGGTACGAGTAGCAGTCTGGTTATTCATGAAGTAATAACCGCCGAGAGAGTTAATCGAGTTAACAGGATAAAGCGATTCCGCAGCTTCTACGCTGATAGTAGAAGTCGGAGTCGCAGCGTTAACCTTCGGAACGAATAGATCGAATAATCCCATGCCGCAATTCTAGAGAAGCCGTTACAGCTATCCGACCATGATGTCAAGATCCATCGGCGGGCGTGTCGCGTAATGAGTGACGAGTGCAGTCGCAACCGTCGCGCAGACAGTCGACTGCGAAGCTCTCCGTCCGATAGTCCAGCCACCATCGCCGAACGGAAGTCTCGCAGCTGAGAGAATCTGTTTCGAGAGTTCTGTCTGTTTCGGATCGTGTCGTAATCGCTTCGATGTGATAGCTCCTAACAGTTCGTCGCACGCTTGGCCGTACAGTGCGCCGTCGATGTCCGAGATCGGGATACCCGCTGGAACTAAACGAGCTGCAATAGCCGAAGCAGTTCTCTTAGAATAAGCCACTGTCTCGACTGGATACTGTTTCGTATAGGGAGCGATGTCGTTAGCGATTGCTTTATCGTCCAAGTTAATCGGATTATGCCAAGTGTGTAAGAGCTTTACGAAGAACCGCTCGTCGTCGATCTGTTGAGCTGCCACTAGTGCGGCATCTTTACGATTAGGACTTACGTCGATGCCTAGCCAAGTCGTCTTTTCTGGATCAAGCTCCAGACCTTCTTCTCCACACTGATTCCACTCTTCGGCGGGAATAGCTGCCGAGATCGTGGCGACCCATCTACAGAGGACTTCTGTCTTTACGACGTCTGGCGGATCGTTAAGAACCGCTCGAATGTTATCGATGTGGATCGTGTGGCCAAGTGCTGGATTAGCCATGGCCGCGCCTTTCCAGAATGCGGGCGAATCGTCGATCTTCTCGTAGTTGCTGGAGTATTCGTAGTAAGCGATGTCGTCGGTAGGCGACGCGCTCATGCCACGTTCGCGCAGCTGATTAAGGACGACGGAATGCTGATCTCCCGCATTCGATAGCGTCCAGAGCTGCGGCGACTTCGCGGCCATCATGGTATAACGCAGAGAAGCCCACGTCGATTCGTCTTTAAGCTCTCTAGTTTCATCGACGAAGACAGTCTCGGGCTTAGAAATACCACGAGCAGCTGAACCGCCAGCTTTAACCATGTATCGACCGCCGCCGAACTTACCTTGTAGCTCGATCTCTTCTGATCCATGCGCCCAGCGAATCTTCTTCACCTGTTTAGCTAGTTCTTCGTTCTCTTCGATGATGTTAACGATGTCTCGGAAGGTCTCCAGCGATGTAGTAAGTCGATGAGCTGTTCCGATCTGGAGTCCGTCCTGCCATAAGAATAAGCCAGCCAGAGCGCGGATCTTCATGAGCGTAGTCTTACCATTCTGGCGGGCTACGACGACAGTCACTAACGGAGAAGCCCAGCGACCATCGGACTTGAACTTATGAGCTTCCATCGCGACCCACTTCTGCCAAGGTAGCAGCGGAATCCCGATCGAATCGGCGAAATCTATTAACTCCAGCCCGCGAGTAGGTAATTCTCGGAGTTTAGAGTGGATTCTGGGAGTCGGAGAGCCTAGATAGAGTCCTGTAGTTCCCTCTAAAACCGATGTGGGCCGATCTGAGCCACTCTGAGGCTTCTGTGTACCTTTCGAGTCTTCTGCGTGGCTATTCATGCTTTATCGAGTCGTTTGGTGGTGAAAGAAGACCTCGGGAGAGAGTGGCGGTGGAATCTTGATTATAAAAAACACCACCCACCTTCTTCTTAACTAGATCCATTTCTTCTGGCAGTCGATCTTGACGACTAAAGTTACATCGCTTACATGCTGCGACTAAGTTGTCTGGGTCATCTGACCCGCCTCTAGCTACTGGAATCACGTGGTCGCACGTATTAGCTTCTCCACCGCACCAGAAGCAGATCCAGCCATCGCGATTAAGTATCCGAAGCCTTAGCTTCTTCCACTGTGTGCTATTGCTCTTACGCTGAGAGTGTAGAGTCATTAGTAGAAGTTCCTCTCTTGATGGAATGCCCACGCTTTGCAGTTAGTCTTATAACGATTCGTAATGTATTTAAGCGTAGCGTCTATCTGGCGATAAGGATCTAAGTCTCTGTAATGCTGCGAGCGCATCTGTCCAAGTCCGTAATGGCTTCCGTTTTTAGCTGTGTAAGACCATCTGGATTCTTTAGTGATGATTCGATTGAAACACTGAAACTCTTTATAGTCGAGAATCCTTGAATGTGCGTAAAGCTTTAGATGATCTATTGAATAGTTAGCTGCTTGGGCTTCTGTTATGCCCATTGTTAAAGCGAATGCCGTAATGGCATAGACCTTGCCCATTAGCTGCTTTCGCCCTTGCGAGCTATCCGCCTCAGCGGCTCGCTTCAAGCGAAGACAGCGTACCAAGCCTGTCAAGTTTAACAGTGTAACGAGCGCATTCTTGGGCGTTGCGCACAGCCTGTGGATAACTTCTGTTAATAACTTCATCGTGTAAACCTTACTAGCATCGATGGGAATGGCGCAGCTGTAGCCGAGTTTCCGAACTTTAAGCGGCCTTTAATGAACTCGATGTCGCCCTGTTTGCAGTCATCGTGAAACCATCGAGTGTCTGTCCTAGATGGTAGAAGCATTACGACGTTAGCTCCTTCTCTGTAATGATTTACAGCCGCTTTCGTCCAGTCCTTAATGACTCGACCATAGGGCGGATTAATCCAGACGCTATCGCCGTCCCACTTAACAGCTAATCCATCGCGTCTAGTTTCGTCTTCATGATCTAAGCCGTACCACTTATCGCATAGATGATTGACTTGGCTAGCTGCCGCATCTACGTCGAATCTGTGGACTTCGTTTAGCTTTTCCCATAGGTCTATCGGAGTCGACCAGTTATCCGTCTGGCTCTGTGGCATGTAAGCGGTCATGGCTTACCGCCCCAGCCGTTACCCTTAAACACGATTCCGCCTAGCGAGTAAACACGCTTCATCGGGACAGTGCAGTTCTCACAATAAGGATCTCTGGCCAGTGTGTCCTCGATGGGACGCTGTATCTCTAGCTCTTTACTGCATACTTCACAGCGGTATTCATAGGTCGCCATTAGCTTCTCCAATTAGTGCCACCGTCATCGTCGAGCAGACGCAGCACTGGATCGTCTTAACGTTCTCTGGAAGATTATCTGTAATTACACGAATAAGTTGCTCTGTGTCCTTCTTGCACACTCGGCACTTAAAGCGCAGCTTGTCCATAGTTGCTCCCTTTTAGATTCTCGATCGGCTGTAGATTTTTTTGGTCTACCCACCAAGTAGGCTGCTTAGAGTTTTTGTATTTAGGCCGTTTGGCCATGGCTACAGGTATCCAGCCCGCTAGTCTGTAATTAGGCGATGTACCCACGACCAGAATCGCCACGTCTGTAACTCGATCATTTTCGTAGACGATGAGCTGGCCATTCTCGTAGCGTGTCCATCTAACCTCGATGTTCGAGCCTACGTCCGCAGTCTCCTTAAAGCGTGAAGCTCTAGGATTGAAGTCGACGTAACCCAAGTAACGAGCGACCAAGATCTCCGCGACTATTGACTCGGCCACTTGGGCGACGTAATCGTGAAAGCCTAAGCGTCTGTCGTATCGACTCGAATGGTCTGGCTGTCCGTAGATCTCGGCGATTCGTTCTAAAGCTACAGTGTGAGCTAAGACTTTATCTTCGATCGTGGGCTTAATCTTCATCGACAGCCGCCACAGAGCCAGATTAGCTTCTCGCCGCCTTGTCCGTTGGTATAACCGAAAGCGTCTAGCTTGGTCCACTTGCTACAGCTGTCGCACTGCTCGACTTTATACTCTGCAATTACTTCGCCATCTTGGAGAAGCTTTCCAGTCTTAGTCTGAGGATTTAGAAGTTCGATGTAGCTGCTCATGGTTAGACCTGTGGCTTCCATTTACCATCGCTGGCTAATACGTACCATAGCGGCGCGCATTGTGTGGCTTTCGTCTTTTCGACGCAGAACCAGCCGCCCCAAGCTTTACCAGTTTTAGCTTCGCCAGTCTTAAAGATTCGATGTCCGTGGCTACACTGTGGAGCTTCTGGAAGTAACTCTCCGCCTAATTGTTTAGCGATCTCGTCCATCGATGATCCAAGGCTAGGAATGCCGCTCTGCTCGGCTTCTGCCGCTGTCTTATAGCTTGGCACTTCGCCGAACTTCTGAGTCCAAGGATCGTAATCGTCCGCTGTTGAGTTAGCTACCTTCGCGCTAATAGTCTCGACTTTCTCCATGTCCTGACGAGTCGGACGCTTGTCCGCTCCTAGAAGAAGACCGATCGCTCGGCCGATCGCTGAGGTAACAGTGTCCTCGACGAAGAACTTCTTCATGTTGACGTTATAGGTCGCCACGTTACCGAATGCGTAGTCTGTGGCCGATGGATTGATGTCTTCGTATTCGCGGAAGATCTGGGCCTGAATAAGTACGTAGCCCTTCTCCGCGTTAAAGTCCACGATGTTCGTCTGAACTCTGGCTGTTGGATGTGTAACCCATAGTCGAGCGATACGAGCTGCGACGTCTTCGTAATTGTTTAAGAAGCTCATTAGCGCACGTCCTTAGCTGCGTGGCGTGAAATAGCGCGTCCGCGCTTAAAGCCTTCGCGCTGGCCTTCTCTGTAACCGACTGAGTAGCTCATAGCAGCCCATAAGATCGCAGCTATAGACATAGCCACGACGATTCCTAATTCGTTCATTACTTGCTCCCGATACTGGGAGCGACGTTCGCGCTCCCTATGTAAAGAGTGAAGCAAGAACGCGTCTAGGTCAAGATTCCCGCTTATCTGTCGGCGTGTCGATTGGTGTTTTTGGCTTGGACTTTAATCCATTACCCGCAAGAACTCCGCCCAGTGATCCAGTTAGGAAGATCGCCAGAGTCTTCAGAAGATCGATAAAGGCCGCATCGTTAGGAGCTTGCGCTCCGATCGGCTGAGTAACGAAGATAAGCGCGTAAGTAATCCCAAGGGTAACGATCAAGAAGACGAACGCTAAAGTCGATCCGATTATGAGAATGAGCTGGGCGTGTATGTCTTCGGGTGTTCTACGTCTTTCGGGCCTGTGGAGCTTCTTCTCCAAGGACATCTCTAGTACACGTTCCAGTAGGGACGCACTCTGGCGGGTTACACCGCGATTCTTTCCAGTTCTCATAATCTTGGCACTCGTAGCGAATCCAGCCCTGATAACCACACGCAGACAGCCCAGCCGAAAGGACTAAGGCCAGACCGCCCGCGAGTAGTTTCCGAGTCACTTCCCCTTAGACCCGAAAGCTGTGTCTTTAGGATTGAGCCAGCGCAAGATAACAGGCAGAACAGCGGCCGCGCCAGCTGTAAGAATCGCTTTAGGATCTGTCACTCCTGCCATGTAAACCGCAATAGACGCAGCTAAGAAGCTACGCGCCCAGCTTGCGAGTAACGCTTTTAAGCTTTCCATCTTTCTTCTCCTTGATCTTCGGCTTTGCTGCCGATTGAGTAGGTACTTCGACGATCGGATAATCGCCAGCATAGGCGACGAACTTAGGTCGTCCGAAGCCTACGACTTCTTTACCGCTCCCGAATGCCCGCTCTTTAACCATGACCATTCCGCCGTTACGTTGATCGCCTGTTCCCGATGTATTACCTTCGATCGTGATAACAGTCTTCGCCTTAACTCCGACGACTATTCCGATGTGACTAATACGGTCGACGCCATCGTGCGGAAAGTCCATAAATGCAAGATCGCCGATCTTCGGCTCTGACTCTACCCATCGATTTACTTCTTTAAGCTTATGCGCTCCCGCAGCTGTAGAGACCATCGATGGAAGCTTTACGCCCGCTTCATGGAAGCACCAGTTAACGAAAGATCCGCACCAAGGTAAACCATCGGCCTTAGTAAACTTTCCGTATTTTGTAAGGTTATCGCCTTCTTCGACTGTACCGACTTCCGCCAGTGCAACCTCGACGACTTTCGCAGCTGTTCCGATTGGGTAAGTCATGACAGAAGTAACTTCGCTTCGTCTTCTGTAATTCCAAGCTTGGCGAGAAGAGCGGCTTTTTCTGCTGCTTTAGCTGTCGACTCTGCTAATTCAGTGGCTACTTTTGCTTCTGTAGCTAGGGCGTCTTTTTCTTTTTCTTTAATTTCCGCAGCTGTAAGAGTTAACTCTGTGACTGCGCCAGTCTCTACGTTATGTTCGATTCTTATCATTCTATGCTCCGTAAACTCTATAGCCGCCAGCGGAGAACGTTCCGCTAGTTGGCGCGAACACTAAACTAGATACAGCTCCAGCGACTTCATAGACACCTTGGTAACTCTGAGACATGTTAGCCGATGTAGAGTTTCTAAGGAATGTTCCTTGCATGTTAAAATTAGTGAAGCCAGATGCGCTCTTACAGTTCTGAAATCTAAAAAATAGATTTGAGTTAGAGTAACCGCTTTTAAGAGTTTCGTAAGTATCGATCTGAGTAGCCGCATCTAGCCAGTGAAGTGTCGTCGTGCTGCCTTCTTGGACTAACGTTCCGAAAGCGTAATACTTCGCGCTGCTATCGTTATTTATTCGACAGCGAATCTGTGCAGCTGCCGATAAGTTAAATGGAACGAACATTACGACGATGTCGTCGTAAGTGCTAAGACTAGATAAAGTTAAGCTCGAACCTGATAAAGTTCCCGACGCAATTAGTGACAGAGTTTTATCGGCTGAGACTGTCGCCCATGATGAGGCCGTTCCGTTTGTCGTAAGATACTTTCCAGACTGTCCACTTTGAGACGGAACTACCGCTGTCGAATCTATGCCGATCGTCACAGAGCCAGAAGATCCGCCGCCTGTAATTGGGGAAGTAACAGAGACGTTCGTAATGTCGCCAGCTGCGTCCGTAACCCAGATAAAGTCCATGTCGGTGTTAGAGTTTTTTGCTAGAACTTGTCCAGTCGTTCCACCTTTAAGATCTGCCATAGAAGCATCGATAGCATCGCCCAGCGATTCGATCGCTGTCGCTCCATCTTTTACTAAATCTGTCGACACTGGAACGGGCCAGTTAAATGAGGGCGTTACCGTAGGCATTCGTTTTCTCCTTTATGCGACTACTGTCGCTTCTAACCATGTAAGTGTAGGGCTAAGAGTGTTCCATCTTTCGGAAGCTGGGACGTCATTCCAGCGGAACGCGTCGAGCGAATAAGAAATCGGCGTAACGTAAAGATCGATAGCCAGCGAGTTATAGCCAGCTGAGAATCTCCAGCCTTCGACGAATCCTTGGAAGTTCGATCCCATGTTCGCGGGTAGATCGGTAATGTTTACAGGCATTCCCATAAAGACACCGATAAGCGAATTACGGTCTGAATCGCTTACGTTAGGACTGCCCAGCGGATAGCGAATAGACTCGAAATTAGCTCTAGGGTAAGCGCGAAGAGCTAGATAGAACGCGGCTTGATTTGTAGCGTCTGCGCCATTTTCTAGCGATGTTTGTATGTTCTGCGCTAAAGCTCCATAGAGTGCGATAGAAGCTGGCTCATCGTCTGTAACTTGCTGGCCGTTCTTATAAGTGATGGTAATCGAGTTACGAACGTCGCCCGCTCTAGTCGATGTCTGGAGACCGCTGGAATAAGCGTCTAAAGCTGAAAGATCGACGTAACCATTCGTGGCTAAATAAGTTCCGCGATGGGTACTGTCTGCGTACCCGATTCGGCCTTGCGCGTCCTCAAAGATGTAACCAAGTCCAGAAGTGGCTAGAGAAGCGACTAAAGAATAAGCGTCTGTAACGCTCGCGCTTCGATCCGTTAGTTCGTAATTTCCAGGGCGGTCGATGTCACCTAGTCCACTGTTTTCCGCGTTAGCCCATGTCGTAGTCGCGCCGTACGTTGACCATGTGAGAGCTGCGGGAACTTCATTCCAAGCTCCGTAAAGAATGCCATTTAGGACATCGTAAATCTGATCGCCTTCGTAATCTTTAGTAAGTACGCCTTCGGTTAAAACCTTCGGCAGACGTGAAAGCGCGCCAAGTGCAGTAATAGTGACGGTCTGAACTAATCCGCCAGTGCCAGACTGCTCGACGGTCGTAAGAATGTCGCTTACGCTTCCGCCGAAGATAGGGACGGAAGTAGCTGCGGAGTTCTGGACGTAAACAGTTATTCCAGAGTTGATCTCTACAGTAATCGGATCGTCGTCTATGTTAAGAATCGATAAAGCACAGTAACCCGCTACCGCTTGCTGATAGATGTCGCGGCGACCAGATTCGATCGTAAGATTCGCTAGAGTGATGTTCCGATACTCGACGCCATCGATAAGAACGCTCCAGACTGGAGTCCACTGGGTCATAGCGCGACCAGTAACCCAGCTCCGCCAGTGCCGCGAGCTTGCGACTTATTAAGCACGTCGATAATTGTCCGAGCTGCCGATTCTGGATCTCCGACTACGCCCATGTTGACCGTAATTCTAGATTCTGCGTTAGCTTGACGCTGAGCGATAAGTCGAGCTGTCTCTGCCTTTAATTCTTCACGTCGTAAAATCGCAGCGTCCAAAGCTGGCGAATAACCGTTACTCATCGAAGTAATGCCAGACGGAGCGAACGTGCTGCCGCTGATAATTCCGCCCGAACCATCTTCACCGCCGAAGACTAATCCTTGACTCATACTAGAACCGATAAAGGAAGCGTTCTTAGCTCCGCCATCGAATAAATTAGTTACAGGATTATTCTTTAAGAAATCGATAATTTTTTTTGCATTGTTATAAGTTGTAGTCAAGAATCCGACTAACTTGGAGAATGACGTAACCAAGCCAGCGGCGATCGTTCCAATGGCTTCGAGTGCAAGCTTAAATGCCCCACCCAGAAGCGGAGCTAAATACTTATCGACGAATGCCCACACTTCTTTTAAGAATCCCAAAAATGGCTTTAATTCGTCCGAGTTATCGGATAAAGCTTTCTTAATTTTATCGAAGATAGATTTAAGGCCTTCTAAAGCTGGGCCTACGATTTTTCCTATAAGTGGAATTACTTCTTCGTAAAGGAACTTCCACCAAGAAATTAAGATCGGAAGTAGATCTTCTTTTATTACCTTAAAGATTTCGCCGAATGCTGGCCCGAGAGTCTTACCCAGATTACTAGCGAAGTTCTGAATAGCTGGGATTCCCTTATCGACGAAATTGGAGACCAGCGGAGTAAGAGCGTCGAGAATGTAAGAACCTACGGTCTCTTTTGCTTCGTCAAATGCGACAGTAAGACGAGCCATTTTTCCTTGGAATGTCTCGGCTTGTTTAGAAGCTTGGCCCTCGAAAGTCTTAGAGAGTGCAGCTGCCGCCGCGTCGAAGTTTTTGGACTTAATAATCGAGTCGTCGATACCGACTCCCAGCTTCTTTAATGCGCCTAGATTGCCGTCGTATGCTTTACCCAGAGCTTCGGAGACCGTCTTTAGATCCTTACCTGTTCCCGCCGCGATGTCTAGAGCTAAAGTCTGAAGCTTTTGGGCTTCTTCGACGTCCTTCGTACTTCTGACTAACCGATCAAGCGACGGACGAAGAACTTCGTCCGTAATTCCGTTAGCGAGTGCTGTCTGGGTTATGTAATCCTCTACAGCTGCTATCTGATCCTTCGTCGCGCCTGTAACGTTACCTAGAGTCGTCGCAAGTTTAGCCTGAGCCGCTTCGTCCTCGATTGCAGACTTAACTCCATCGACCAAAAGAACGCCAGCATAAGCAGCCGCGGCCGCGCCAGCCGCAGCGAAAGCAGCTCCAGCCTTAGCAGCGAAGCCGCCCATCTTAGATCCGAAGCCTTCGACTTCATTCTGTGCGCCTTTTACTCCACGCTTTAACTGATCGAAGTCCGCGTCGAAAGTAATCTTTATCTTCGGAATGCCAGCCATTACTTTAACCTCAATTCGTCCGCGATCTGTTGCACCATAAGCGCGTATTCTCGCGCGACGACTGGGACATAGAAGTCGACCGCTGGAGCGATCCAGTAGCCGCGCTTATT
>Ga0315909_10007151_pt1 | contig 12505 bp, 14 predicted proteins | sample LakEriMetagenome_11_FD_203527 | JGI IMG/M metagenome (GOLD analysis project Ga0315909, IMG submission 203527) | Freshwater fungal communities from buoy surface, Lake Erie, Ohio, United States - Buoy 2 MA125 | ecosystem: Environmental > Aquatic > Freshwater > Lake | place: USA: Lake Erie, Ohio...
CAAATTTTGGTGTAATAGTTGCAGTTAAACCATTGTCTGTATAAGTTTGTGAAGATAATGATACTTGGGTTGAATATGTGTTTTGAACCACCTGTATTACGCTATTACTTTGAGGAGAAGAAAGTCCACCTACTGCGGCTAATCCTGTGATTGATGAACTATTAAGAACTAAAGGCATTATTCTGTTACCTCATCAAGTTGAGTTTGTGTTGGTCTAGTTAAAGTAGGGTGTTCCCACTTGGCGATGTATGTGCCTTTACCATTACTATCATCTTGTAAAAGAATAGTTCCGTTAAACGGTAAAAAATCATCTTCCGTTAAAGTTGGGTAAATAGATTTAATTTTTTCGTAGAGTGTCATTATGCCGCCCTCACCATAGATGCTTGAAACCAAGTATTCGTTGCATTATTTGTAACAGTCATCGAAGCTTCATTGTTTGTATAAGCATAAAACTCTACATAATCTGTTGAGCCGTTCAAATAAACAAGACAACTCACACTGGTACCATACAGCGTTGCTCCAGTTGAATTACCACCCCATTTATACGCAGAACCATTTTTAAAAATTGCGGCTACAACAACGCTTGCACCACTTAAATTAAAACAACCACTAACTTGATAATAACCAGCTACATTGGGCGTAAAACGATAATTAGTAGAACTATCGTAACAATTTGCAGTATCAAATTCTTCTGTGTTAATTGTTAATTTTGTAAAAGCAGTTCCAACTGGAGTTTGTGATGCACTTTGATACGCACTAAACGCTGGCATATTACCACTAACCATCGCAGTACCAGTTGTCGCTGGGAAAGTAACTGTTAAATCTGAAGCACCATCAGCACTTACTAAGTTTAATGAACCACCAGAAGGATTTTTTAATTTTAGATTTGCCATTATAGAATCACCCAAGTAGAACCAGCGTTCAATGTTACTGAATATGGGTCGTTAATTGTAATTGGTCCCGCTGTAAACGCATTTCTATCAGCAGACACCGTAATATTTGATGTTACATTTTGTGCGTTATAATACATTACAGCAGTAGTTTGATTATCTACATACTGAGCAGCAACGCCTGTTACTAACTTAGCCGCAGTAATTGAACCATCGGCAATATCGGCAGCAATAACTGTATTGTTTGCTATAATACCGGAAGTAATTTGTTGAATAGGCATAGTATCTCTTTATTTATGGTAGTGTGGCAATATACTCATTGGCTTCTTCTGTGGTCATGGTGTTGCCATCAACATTTTGCAGTTCTGCACCAGCTAAAACTTCTTTTTTGAAGTTAGCGTAATCGCCATTGTTTGGGTCAAACAAAAAACTAACTTGTGGCTCCGCACCAACAGTCATAGCGGCGTTTGGTTCTACAACAAAATAACCAGCAATATAAAGTTTATAAATCATAGTTCGCATCCAGTTAAATAAACAAGCCATGTTCCTTGACCAAAACCATTTCCAGCAGCATTAGCAACACCACCTGATATAGTTCCGCTTAATCTTGTTACTTGTGTTGAAGAACCTACAAAAGCCAAGCTTGATACCGCATATGCATTATTACTACCAATAAAAAATAATGAGCCTGATGCAACAACCCCAGTTGGAGGCACTCTTGTTGTAACTTGATGCGCTAACGAAAAATTAGTAGAAGTTGTTGTTTGATTAAATGCAGAACAAAAATCTTGGTTTCCACTAGAGCCACTCCAAGCTGGCAAATACCGCTGACATAATGCAAGTTCAGTACCATAAGGTCTGTAATCAAAGCTAGTAGCTGTAGAACCTACCTCCAATTGCACACCAGTAATGTAGAATGTTGCTCCGTTTGTGCCGACTACGGATGTTGCTCCTGTGGCTGAACGGAAATCTGAACTAGACCACACGCCTGCTGTACCGCTAATTGATGAGCCAGCACCAAGGCTAAATCTAACCCTTATTCCAATTCCGTTAGTTGTAAGCCAAGTGCCTGATGTATCACCAGCAATAGTTACAGATTTTTGTTCCCATGTATTTGCTGCACTAATAGTAAACGCAAAAGGATAAGACCTATCATTGCCGTTGTTTTGAATTGCCCCGCCAAAAGTTCCAGTAAGCGATGAACGAACCCAAAAAGAAAGCGTAACAGTCTTAGCATTAGCGGTTCCCCATGCAAGGTCAGATATGTTTAATCCTTCAATTCTTTGGTAAAGATTAAATGTTTGACCTGATGTAACAGTATAGGCAGAAGAAGAAGTTAAACCAAGATAATCAGTAAATCCTACTGGTGGAGTTACAGCTCCAGCGTCTTGTTGCATAGAAAGCTTTGATGCTTCAGATGTTTCTGTCGCCCATCTATCAACACCAAAAGTTGCGTTATTAGCAGTAACACTAGCACCAGCGTTCCGCTGGTCAATCGCCATGGCGCCGTTGATGATTCTATTCCGAAATACAGATGATTCTGGACTAATGCTATTACCATTAGTACCTGTTATTCTATCGGCCGCAATTGTCCCGTATGGCATATTCTATTAACCTTTTGGATATTTCTCTTTAATTGTATTTATTTGCTCTTTCCAAGCATCAATGCCGTCATGGAAGATTGTGTCAAACTGGTCAGCAAATGATGGATACTCAGCGGCACGTTTGTATTTGTATGCTTCAGGATCAACCCAAGCATCAACTAAAGATTCATCAATCGTAACTTTGTTGCCTTGAGCATCAAAAGCACCAGCGGTATCATCAACAGTAACGACTTGCGGATAGAGTTTATAAATTGCTTTATGGTTCATGCCGCAATCTCCATAACAGTCAATGTGCAAGATGCACCAAAATAAGTATCTACATTTCTTCTATTGATATAGCAAGTTGTTGACGCGGAAGTTAACATTTGAATTTTGTATGTAAGTGCTGAAGTTGTGGCTGGAGAATCTAAGTAATTAAAATTAGTTCCGCCATATATGCTTGTGCTTTGCCAAAAAACAACTGCGATTCCATTTTGAGTTGTTCCAGCGGTGCTTTGATTAAGTAATGTTCCATTTCTATTTAATGCAAATCCAACACCAGAAGATGTATCTGGCCCAACAACAGGCATACTACAAAAAACCATAATTTTGCTTGATGATGATGTTGGAGTAATAGAAACACTCATACCTGTAATATCTACAAAAGTACCAGAAGATGTAGAAAATGCATCATTTTTGTTTGTGCTAACCACTTGCAACACACTACCTGCTGGCAACCTAGCCGTAGGAAGTTTTCCATTTACAACCGCTGAAGTATTCTGTGTTGTTACATCAGGATATGTTACCCCAATGTTTCCGTCTAAAATAATTGCCATGTTATTCTGCTGCCTCTAACTGTGCTTCAGTTGGTCTTGTTAATGTTGGGTGTTCCCACTTTGCAATGTAGTCACCTTGGCCGTCTGAATCGTTTTGAAGGCGAATGGTGGTTAAGAAATCGTTATCTGTTAACTGTGGATAAATTGATTTAATTTTTTCGTATAAAGTCATTATGCAGCCCTTACCATTATGCCATTAAATTGAGTATAGTTCGTTGCTCCAGCAAATACTGGACTCGTAGATGAGCCACCTATGTATCCATAAAGTTCAACATAATCGGTTGTGCCATTTAAATATACTATGCCTGAAACGGATGCAATGGCATCTGTTGCTGAAACAGGCGAAATAAAACTTCCCCAAAGCGCATCACTACCATTTTTATAGATATTGCATCTAATTGCTGTCATGGAACCGCCAGAATTGGTACAAAAAAGAAACGCATTTAATTGATAGTATCCAGCAACAGTTGGTGTAAATCTAGATGATGCAAAATTATTGTTTGTATCAAATTCTTCTGTGCCTAAAGTAACTTTTGTCCAAGTATTGTTACTAACTGACTGAGTTGAAGTAGCTGGTCTTGCACTAAACGCTGGCGGTAAAACTCCACCAATTTGAAATTGTTTGGCAAAATTTGTTACTTGGCTGCTATCAATACTAATAGCTGGATTGCCACCAGTTTGTAATTGTAATGAACCCGTTAAATCGGAATCAACTACTAACCCGCTAGAGGTCGAAGCGTTAATTTTTGCTGGCATTTTTTACCTTATAATATCACATGACGAGCATTAGAAGAAACGGTAAGAGTTACACCGTTTGCAAGAACTAATGGACCAATCGTTAAGCCTCCAGTATTTGGAGCAATTGTTGTATTAGCAGTAATAACGGTATTCGTTGTGAGAATAGAGTTATTGGATGTTGTTATATATGAACCTGATGGAATAGATACTGCAACATTTGAAGCACCAGTAATACGACCATCAGCACCAACAGTAATTGCAGGAATGCTTGAAGCATTACCATATACACCTGGCGTAACCGTAGTTGGTGGCAAAGTGGTAACTACTGTTTTGAATCCTAAATGTTTAACTGATACATTTGAACTAGCTGCAGGTGCAGAATCAAATATAAGAGTTGTGCCTGAAACTATGTAGTTTGCAGGTGCAGATTGTGTTACACCATCAATTGTAACTGATACTGTATTTGCATCAGCAGGATTTTCAGATAAAGTAAATGTTCTGCCTGAGCCGTTTGCAGTAAATAAATCTTGTGTGAATGTTCTAATGTTGTTTGCTAACTTAGCAAAAGTAATAGAACCATCTGGAACAAAAACACCAGCTGCATCATAGTTGCGGTAAATAACATAGATGTTATTTGTTCCGCTTGGTGGTGCACCAGTAAATGTTAAGGCTGTTCCTACAACACTATATGCTACGATTGGTTCTTGTTGAACATTCTCAACAAAAACTTCAATGTCTGTTGGTGCATTAACGCTTCTAGTTAAAGTAAAAGCAACAGCACTACCGTTGCCACTAAAACGGTCTGCATCAAGTTTTGGGTTAGACCTTAAAGGGTCAAACGGGAGAGAAGAATTCCCAAGATATCCCACGTTATGAAATCTCCAGTAAACTTACGATAGTATCAACGGCATTATTTGCACTTACTGTAATTTTAACAGCATCAGCCGCTTGCAAAACAACCTTTTGGTCACCACCGATTGGCACTAAAGAAGAACCAGTCAGAATAGGTGCATTAGAAATAATTGAATAATCTGTACCAGAGCGGCGCAGAAACACATTTGCGGTTACTGTGCCAGCCGATTTATTGGATAATGTCATTCCAATAAGTGTTGTTTGAGTAGCAGATGGACAAGTGTAAACGGTATTTGAAGTTACTTCAATGTTCACATTTGCTGTTGATTTAAATGTATTTGGCATATTATTTTATGTTCCTTAATACTCTATTTATGTGTTTATCCAAGTGCAATTGCTAAAGCTACTGCACTATCCGTAGCATTATTGGCAGAAATGAAAGCACTATTGGCATATACTGAACCACTATTGGCTACTTCAAACGCACTATTGGCATATACTGAACCAGAGTTGGCAGTATAACTTGGAGTGTTAGCCTGTAAAAACGCAGAGTTAGCATTAATAAATGCTGAATTAGCATATGACCCAGCAGATGTTGCTGTTGCTGAGGCTATCGTAATATTACTATATATCGCTGTGTTGGCCGAACCAGTCAGAATTGTAACATTGGCGGTACTAAAATTGCCATAAGTTACTGTGGTATTACTTAGAGTGGTATTGCCAGTAATAGTTGCAAAACCACCAATCGTTAAATTGTTTGCGGCCGTTATAGAACCGTTTGCAATAATATCATCAAAGCCAATAGAATCTAGTATAATGTTACCAGAAACAGTTACATTACCATCAACTTGTAAATCACCACCAATGTAACCAGAAGATGATACATTCAATGTGGTTACATTACTACCGCCAACAAACAAATTGTTTGCATAAAGTGTATTAATACCAGCGCTATTGCGGACATTTAATTGTGAACCTGTACCAGAAACATCTAACTTGGTGTTGGCGATAAACGAAGCACCGTTACCATCGGTCAGCGTATTTGCTGTGGTAATTAATGCTTGTGTTGCAATCAACCATTGTTGGAATGTATTGGCTGTTGATAATTGTGTAATAGCCATTATTTACCTCTGCCAATAAGTTCACGCAACAAGTCTTTTATTTCTGACATTTCGTTTTCTATTTTATCTAGGCGTTGTTTTGATTCTATTTTTTCAGCTAATTCTTTTTTTGCTAGTTCTCTTTTTTGTTGATATTCTTGCAAAGCTAATTTATCTGTATTTAGAATCGCTTTGGAGTTCATATCTCTAATTAGATTGTCGTGGTCTTTTACTTTAGCAAACATAATTAATTACCTGCAGGTAAAGCAATTGCACGGAAATCACGCACCTTAGGAACATCAGTTGTATCTGTTCCACTTAATACAATCTTAATGGCAAATGTTCTAAACGAATTGAATGCTGTTGAACCAGATGTATATGAAATGGAATTATTAGCAAAACCATTAGTACCTGGAGCATAAACAACCTCACGATAATCACTAGGACCAACGGACACAAAATCAGAATTGTTTATCTTTGTCATTAACTGATAGTTCTTATTATCAAACTCATCAGGATCAGATGTAGATAGTAGTTTATAATATACACGAATATCAGAACCAGTCGGTTTGTATGCAGTTAAATAAACTCGCAAATCACCAGAATCAAATCCATCAGCAAGTGTTACTCGGCGTGTAATATATCTTACCGCAGCTGGTCCACCAGACTTATTATCTTCACCATTGTAGGTAACTGTTGCTCCAGTGCCTGGTGTTGTATTTGCATCCGTAATTGTAATGGTTGGTGTTGTTTCGTAGCCAGAACCAGGATTTGTCAAATATATTGATGTGATAACATTAGATGTAACAACAGCAGCTGCAGTTGCACCTGAACCACCGCCACCAGTAATTGTTACAATTGCATTTGCGTTAGTGGAGTAACCTGTACCGCCATTAGAAAGAACAATACTAGAATTACTTAATGGCAAATCATTAATAATATTTTCAACAAATATTCCACCAAATCGTGTAGTGTCAACAAATGCTGAAACGTCTGGATTATTTGTTGTCATTGTAGCACGAACAGTCATGGTTGTATTGCCAGATAATGGATTTAATACACGGCGACCATCACCATCAGTCATTATGTAATCTTCATATGGTGTAATTTGTTTGTAACCTGTGAAACCACCAGTTTGTTTTTCAGTATTAAATGTGTATGAAATTGATGTATTACCCAAAATAACTTCTGAAGTCATTAGGTGTAATGTATCAAATGGAACATTGGCTGTTGGAATGTCAACTTGGAATTGTGCGGTTGTTGCTCCAGAATTAAACACATATCGGTATAAACGGAACATCATATCCGAGTTTTGTTCTGCTACCCATGTTGAACCATTTTGAGATAAGAACAAAGAACCACCATAAGGTTGTTCAGAAATCAATCGGCCTGTTGCTATGTCAACTCCGTTTCTTTCAGCAATATACATTTCATAACCACGAGAGTTAGACAACACAACAAATGAATATTCACCAGGTTCCACATACAAAGGAGAAGTAAATTCAAACTCTGTATATTTTGATGCATCATCTAAATCAGGTATTAATGTTGTTTTAACTTTATCGGGAGTTAACGATACTGTTGAATATGGGAAAACAACTGACGAAGAAGGATATCCATTTACTGTAGGACGAATTTGTAATGTAACAGGTTGAGTGCTATCTTTGCTTCTAAAGCAAGTTCTTAATTTACTTAAAAATACTCCATCAGGATAATTTGTTGGTGAAATAAGGAATGTTTGTGCCAATGGATCATAATATCCAACAATGACTTGGCGAGCTGTTGTGCTTGAAACAACACGTTCATCATTTACTACGGCTCTTTGAATTACAGGAACAGTTGTTGATACAATTGTGTTTTCTGTTTTTTGCAATAGTCCTTGAGCATAGAAAGAAGCATCACCACTTGTTATAGATGAAGCAACATCGCCTGTAATAGAGTCAGTTAGCCTAAAGTTCTTTTCGCCAGTTCGGAATACTCCATTTGGAATAAAGAATAATCCGGCTGTTGCTCCAGATAATGTTGTAGTTAAATTACCAATAGAATAGACAGAAGTTGTATCAGGATTGGTTGTCCAATCACTATCAACTGTGGCAACTCTAGTTCCAGTATTGTATGCAGTAATTGTTTTTTCTTGACCTGCACCCGTACCAGAAGCAATGCAAATTCTTGAACCAACATAGGTTGAAGTATTATTTGCACCTGAAGCATCAATTCTCAATGTAATGGTGTTTGCAGTACCAGCACCAGCTCTTCCTGAATAATGGTCATAACCAGTAATGCGAATTGATGTACCTGTATTTGCACCAATTAAACTTCCATTTGCTAAATTAAATGATGTTGACGGATTAACACTAACAATAAATGCTTCATTATTAGAAGTCAAAGCAACTAAAGCTGTACCATTTGATGTGTTGGTAATATTATCTTTAATGGTAACTTCTTCTAAATTACTTACTTGTGTTCGGTAATTTAAATTATTTGCTGCTAAAGTAAATTTATTCAAACGAATTACATATTTGTTAATACTGATATTATCAAAGAAAGGATATAATGGCGTTGTTGGTTTAAATCCTGTTCCCGTAAATATAACATTACGGTTTCTCATATATGGAATAATTGAAGCATCAATAATTCTATCACCTAAAGACTGAGTAATTGTAGATGCTACAACTTGACTTTTAACTCCTGTTCTAACTTGAGCTTCAGTTGTTGTTGTATATTGTGTTCCATATGCTGCAAACCTACGGCCGCCACCATGGCCAAGCCAAGCACCATTTTCAGTAGCTCCACTAACAGTTGTTCCTGTCCAGGTTGTTTGCCATGAACCCCACTCATAAGAATAAGAATTTTGATTAATGATAGCCCAAGCGTCTTTATCACCTTCAAGGTTAACAAGAACATCTGGTTGTTTTTCTGTATTAACCCAAATATCACTTGGTGGGTCAAGTTCAATTTTACCCAAATAATTAATTACATTAAATGGATTTACATTGATAAACTTAGAAGCTTTATTCTGGTCAATGAGTGGAGTATGTGTTGCATTAGCAGTAACAATTGGGCCAGCCTTTAAGAAATTGCTTGAATTTGCCGAATCAAAAGTTAACATATACGAAGAAATGTTAAATGTTGGTCGCATTTCTTTAACTTTTGGATCAATTGCCGCTTTGTAATCAGAATTAGAAACATCGGCAACAGAACTGCCAGCAAAAGCATCTACAACAATACCATTCTTAAATCGTGGTAAATTTGTTGAATCCAAAATACTCAAATCTTGTTTACCAACAGCATTTTGTTCCAATAAAGACAATGATGTGTAGTATTCTAAGTTTTCAACTCGCTTAGAAATGCCACCAATATCACGCATTGTAAATCTACGATTATCATTATATTGAATTTGAACATCTGCTGTATTTGCAAGGTAAGCTGGTTCTTGCAAAGTATATAAAGTCATTGCTCCATCTTTATCTCTTGGTGAAACAGGATTTAAAGAAGGAATACCTTGAACAACTTCAAAGTTTCTATTTTTATTTAAAACAACTTTATCAATTCTTGGCAAATAATATTGATAATCTAAAATTAAATCAGAACCATTTTCTGGAATTTTAGGGCCAGTAGTTGTTGAATCAACATCAAATGAAACAGTATTTGCTGTTGTTGGGCTAGTTGGAATTGCTCTAATTGGTCGATAATCAAGGCAATCACGCAAAGTATAACTTAGACCGGAAGCTTTTGATGTATATGTTGGAATTAATCCATAATCGTAACCAATATATGAATCAACATCAAAATATCCTGCACCAGATGAACTGAAACGATTATATCTTACAACCAAAGGACCAACAGGTGCAGCTGAACCTGGATTTAATTTAATTGCAGCATGGTCATAGTATGAATCTTTTTGACCATTATCTAATGTGTATCTTGAGGTAACATCTATAGCAGAAGAAGCATTTGCTACCGTTATTTGATTACCGTTAAAATCTAAAATTGCATTGATAGAAACTACATCAGGAACAAATAAAGATTGTGGTGAATTTGGAACTTTGACAACAGTATTGGCCATAATATGAGTCTGGCCTTGAGTTGCATAAAGAATTACTCCATTGTTTGCAAATATACTTGTTCCGCCACTTGTTTGAATTGTGGTATTAGCCGCAACATAAGTTTTTGGTTTTGATGTTGGAGTAGAAGCGTCAATAGTTGCAACAATATTTGCAACCATATTATTACCAGAAGTAACAGTAATTTTTCTTGTTCCAGTATCTACTGTAAATAAATTGGCAGGAATAATTTGGCCAACAGTATATGGTGAAGTGCCAGCAGATGTTACGACAACTGTGTATTTTTCTTGTTTACTTGATGTGCTTGTAGCGGCAGAAATAGATTCGCCAGTGCCTACTGAAAGTGCAGGGGAATCTGAAGATGAAAACGATTGTGAAGAATACAATCTCTTATATGAATAAGAAAAATCTGAAATTGTATTTTGTGCAACAAATTTTTGACCCAAATCAAAAATTAATGGTTCAAGGTCAGCATCAGAAATATAAGAATCTTTGTAAGTTGAAGCCAAATCTCTTGATGTTGTATCAATATCAGCTGCTGATTTTTTAACACCAGAATCAAATGTTACTAAAGAATCAACATCATTAAAACCAAAATCCATTGACCACAATGATTGATTATTTGGTGTTACCGTAAATGGTGAAGATAATTCAATAATTTTTGTGCCGGCATTATAATTTACAACTGTCTTATAAGGATCAGTTGAACCCAAACCACTTGTAATACGAATTTTAGCACCTTGATAAGCATTATCAACATTACTATACAAAGAACCAGATAAACTTAGGCCCAAATGTGTTGTATTTGAAGTGGCAGAGTTAACATTGCCTGTAATAGAACCAATATTTACATCAAACAAATATGTTCGGTAAATGTATGTTTGTGAGTTGGATGTATTTGAAGAAGATTCAAATTCAGAACTTTTAACTCGTGCAGTACCAATCTTTGTGTTGTTAATTACAGCTGTATTTGCTGTATTAATTAATCCGTTGGCAACGCAATGTAAATCAACCGTTTCAAGGTTATTAATTGGAAAAGTTCCAAAATTATTATTAGCATAAACAAAGCTTCCGTAATCAGCAGAAAGTCGTTTGTTATTTACTGATGATGTTGTTCTTGGCTTATCAAAAGTAATGGTTGTTGGTGCAATTGTTTCATGCTCATAACCATAAACATATGCTTTTCCTGGTGATATAATAACATTAGCTTTTGCAGTATTAGCAGAACTTGTTTCTAAAGAAATATTAAATGGGCGAACTGTATAATTGCCAGATTCATCATATGTTCTACGAGCAAGAGTATCTTCTAAAGCTGCATAGAATGGGTAATTATTTTTATAAGTTAAAGTTCCACTTTCAACACGAGCTAATTCAATAAATTGAGTATCATCAGTAGAATCTAAACTTCTGGTAGATAATGTTAAAGTAACTTTATATCTGTCAGCTCCTGGCGCTTGGTAATTTGAAGCGTCTTGTGCAGGATCCAATAATGAAGTATCTTGTGTATAGGTAACAATAGATTCTGAAATTTCAAAACCAATTCGTGCATTTGCCGTAGTATTATCATACTTTGAGGTAGCAATTGTTTGTGCCTCATTTCTGACAAAGAATCCGTCATAGTAAAAAACACCTTCATTTACAGAAAATGTTTGACCAGTTCCAACTCCAGATGTAGAAATGTTTGCAAAAACTGGAGCAGATTCTACTGTTTGAATTGTTTCAACAGAATTAAAAGCATCTCCATAAACTTGTTTAATTAACAAAGTTTTTGGGTCACCTGTTCCTGAATTGGCATCATAGGCAACAATAACTTCTCCTCGTTTTGTACCAGAAGAATTTACAACAGTTTTACCAGAAAAATCATTAATGTTAACAGCTATACCAGCATAGTCAGTATCCAATTTTAAATATGTGGCATCTTGAATAAATGTTTGGCCACCAGTTACGAGTGAACCATTTCTAAAAATGTTATTACCAAATCTATTGATTTGATTTTGTAGAATTGTTTGTAGTTGTGTTAATTCACGAGCTTGAACTGCATATCCTGGCTTAAAAAGAATCCGAAGAAACTTTTTAGTTTCATCAAAATCATCATAATATGGATTGACATTAAAATTGGTATTTAACGACATTAACTATTTTCCTTAGAATCTAATAACAAACTTAACATTTTCTGCTTGCCCATCTGCTCGTGTAACTTTTTGAATATTTTCAGCGTATAATATATCACCAGTATATGGTTGAAATTCAGGATTAGTCAATTTTACAACCGTTCTATTGACACCAGAATTTGCACCAATCAACAGTCCACCAACCGTAATTGTTCCTCTAACTTTAGTTAATCTAACTTCATTTGCTGTCTGTGAGTTCACAAAACCATAAAAATAGGCACTATTAGCTGAAGCGCCTTGGTAAACAAACTCATTTAACTCAAAATTTGTA
>Ga0315909_10007152_pt1 | contig 12503 bp, 10 predicted proteins | sample LakEriMetagenome_11_FD_203527 | JGI IMG/M metagenome (GOLD analysis project Ga0315909, IMG submission 203527) | Freshwater fungal communities from buoy surface, Lake Erie, Ohio, United States - Buoy 2 MA125 | ecosystem: Environmental > Aquatic > Freshwater > Lake | place: USA: Lake Erie, Ohio...
TAATTCTTTAGCTTTTTCACCAGTTTCAGCTACAGATTGAGCTCCTTCAGCTACACCTCCTGCAGTTTCTACAATACTACCTTCGCCTCCTCCAGTGGCTCCTTTAAACCCCGCTTTAACTTTACTCATAATGCCTCCTTCAGCCCCAGAAGCTGATTTGGCAAAATCTAAAATACCTTTACCTAAATCTTTAACAGTACTAAAAGTTTCTTTTACAGTTTCAGTTACACCCTTAAAACTTTTACCTAAAAGAATAGCTGCGGCGGCGGCTGCTATAATTTGAGGAGCAAAAGGTAAACTAACAATAGCTGCTATAGCATCTAAAATAGGAGCAAAAGCCATACCTATTTGACCTAAAACACTTTGTATTTTAGTTAAGACTTCTTGAAAAGATTCTGAAGCTGAAGTGGCTTTTAAAGATTCATATGTAGCTTCACCATACTTATTTTTAAACTCTTCAGCGGCCATATTATTTAGGTCCTGCTGTAAAGCTACTTTAGCTAACTGATCTCGGCTCATACCCAAAGCTTTAGCAGCCGCTTCTTGTTGTATTCTATTTCCTGAAGCAAAAGCTGCTTTTATCTCTTCATTTTTATTTAATTCTTCACTTAAGCCTTTTAAATCATTATTTAAAGCTAAAAGTCTAGCTTTTTCTAAATTTATATCTTGTCCTAATAATAATTCTGCTTCTAATTCACTAGAAATTGAAGATTCAAAATCTAATAAACTATTAGCTATATTATCTACTTCACTAAGGGAAAGACCCAATTGTCGAGCAGCTGTAGCTGCTTCAGCTATAGCTTTAGGATTTTTACCTAAAGAAACCTGAATGGCTTCAGAAGCGTTAGCTACATCTCCTAAAACAGCTTTCACATTTATAGCTGTTTTATTTTGTTGGTTCATAGCTCCTACAGCCGCTACAGTATTATCTAATACCTCTTCAGTATTTTTACCTTGTAATCTAGATAAAACAGTTAATTGGGCTGATTCTTTAGCTGAAAGTCCTAACTTTTGTTCAAGTTGGGTAGCTGAAACTAAAGCTTCATTACCTAAAATATCAGCTGACTGGCCTAACTCATTAGTTAATGAAGCATAAGTTTTAACTAATTTATCTCCTGTAATAAAAGCGTCTCCTGTAGCTATAGCTACTCCTTGCATTTCAGCATTTAAAGCTGTAGCCTCACCATAAGAAAAACCAGTTTGTTTTCTTATATCAGCTATATTTTGGCTAGTTTTTAAAGTAGCATCTAATATAAAACTAAAAACAGATTCAAAGCTAAAGGCGGTATCTATAAAACTTTTACCTATGGACTTTAATCCTTCAGATAGTATTTTAACTCTACTATTTGTAGGTACAAAAACACCATCTACCATTTTACCCTCATTAGCTAATTCTTTCATTTTAGATACAGCTTCATCTATACCTAATTGATTAGCTAAACCACCTAGTCCTATTTTATTTAAAGTTTCACCTAAACCTTTAACTAAATTTCCACTCAGCCCAAATTGCTTATTTACAGTTTTTAATTTTTGTTCTTGTTGATCTATAACTTTTAATAAAGCCTGATATCCTGAGTTTTCTTCATCTAATAAATTGTTAGTTTCTTCTAAGGCTAGATTATTTTCATTAAGTTTTTTATTTAATTCAATTTGAGATTTTCTAGCCTCATTTCTTTCTTCAACACTTTTTGTTAAATCTTTAGCTATATTTCTATTAAGTTCAATTTGCTGTTCAATCTCACTTTTTTTAAATTCTAAAAGATTTCTTCCAATTTCTAAACTAAGTTTTTCTCTTTGAACTTTTTCTTTAATTTGGGATAAATTTTTCTCATTTAACTCAGTATACCCACTTTGAATACTTTGTAAATCACTAGCTATGCTACCTAAATTTTTAACAGAGGTTGCGACTTGCCCTACAACTGTGTTAGATTTATTTATAGAATCTAATATAGAGTTAAAACTAGCTCTAGCTCCACTTAAATCACTACTAAATTCTTTCCATTCTCTTCTTAAATCATTAACCTCTCTAGTCATACTTTTGAGGTCATCACTAGTAGCTGAGGTAGATTTATTAGCTTCCTTTATAGCTTCACTGTATTTTTTAGCACCAGAGGTATCACCTAATCTTTGAGATAACTCAACTGCTTCTTTTAATAAAGCTACAAGTTTTTCAGTATTTTTTATTTGCTCAGGAGTAGCTGCCATAATATGTTATAAATATAAAAAAGCATCATTTTTGTGATGCTTCTTTATTATAATTTACTTTTGTTTTTTTAATGAATTCAGGTGCTTTAACTTGACCTTGGGGGTCTATAACTGTTGTTTTATTTCCTTTTTTAGCATCCTCATACATTTTATTTTCTTTCTCATAGAATTCATTAATTTTATGAAAAGTAAAATTTCTTAACCAAATGGGCATATTGTAAATAATGTTATAATCATAGCCGCCTTTACCATGAAACACTATCTCATGTATTTGTGTGAACAAATTTACCCTATACTCAGGCGTCAGGCCAAAAAAAGTTAACTCCAATAGGTATATTCAAATCAGATTTAAATCCATTAGGACCATCATGATCAAAAATTAATTTTACATCAGGCTGGGTTCTTCTAATATGTTCTCTAAATGCTCTAGAATCACGAGCTAAAAAATAGTTGTCTACAAAATTTCTAATAGTAGATTTTGATTGATCTCCATCAACTGATAGAATCATATATTTTAATCTTGTTGATAATTCTGGGGATGAATTTTTATTAAGTCTTTGAAGACCTTTTACTTCATCAGTAATTTTTCTTTCATCACCATGTGTTAAAAGTTTATATGTAATGTTAGTTCCTGAATGGGGTAAGGTAAAAGAGAATTCATTTTTACCCTTAACAAATTCTTTCTCATCTAATTCAGTAGTTTCAAGAGTTGATAAATCTATTGTTATCTCTTCTCCTTCATACATAAAAGTATAATCTTTACCATATCCTAAAATACGGGCTGCTATAAGAATAGCATTTTTATCACCTATAATAAGGTCATCAAAATTAATTTTTGTAACAATAAGAGATTTTAATAATTCATCTAATACTGTACCTTTTTGAATATAATTTTGATTAGTTAAAATATCTTCCTCTTTAGCGGTCATATATTTCATTTCTATTTTACCGTTTGATAGAGGACTATCTTCAGAATAAACTAAACCTTTAGAAGGTAAGTCAATTGTCTCTGTGGGAAATTTAAATTCACTCATTTTTAATAACTTTATTTTATTATAAATATATAATAATAAAAAAAGAGCGCGATAAGAGCGCTCTTTTCTTAAGATATATTTTGTTTATTAGAAATTTAATACACAATAATCCATACCAACTGTTAAAGATATATTTTGAGCTTCAGCTTCAGTATCCCAGTTAAATTCACCAAAATTAGCTGTTTTAATGAAAGCTCCTTTAATAACCCACTCACTAATAATATCTCCAACCGGACCTAAAACATTGATAGTTAAATCTTTTTTATAAAAATCAGAATAACCATCTCTACCTGTTACAGATTCATGATGTAATCTAACCCACTCCATCACAGACTGAGCTCCTGAAGGAGTAATTGGGTCATATAATGTCATGCTAAGATCAGACCAGTTAGCCTTTCCTTTTATTTTACGGTAGACATTAATATGATTTAATTTAATTTCTCCCATTTCTACAGTTACAGCTCCTACTCCTTTTATTAGATAAGAAGGTATGCCATCAACATACAGGATAAACCTATTTTTAACTTTAGGTTCAAAAGCTGTAAAAAATATTTCGTTTGGATCTAATACTGCCATTTTTGTATTTTATTATAAATATTATAAATTCAAATTTTTATTAATTAAGATGGAAACTCAGCTCCTGTTGGAAGAACATTGAAATCAAGTACTATAAACTCAGCTGTTCTTGTTGGTTGTAGGAATATTTGACCTACTAATTGATTTCTATCTATAACATCAGGTGTGTTGTTACTATCATCCATAATTACTCTAAAGGCGTAAAGACCTTGTCTTTGTTGAATACTTTCAAGATATGGATTAACTTGAGATAAGAAGGCATTTCTTGTAGCTGTAGTGTTTTGTTCAAAGACTAAATTTTGAGCTAACTGCCCTATATAATTTTTTAACTCAATTAATAATCTTCTAACATTGACCCGATCAAGAGCACTTGCTTTCTTTTGTAATGTTTTTTGTCCAAAAACTACAACACCACTATTAGGGAAAGTAGCTATAGGATTAACATTACTAGAATATAAAGTGTCTCTATCTGATTTAGTTAAGGTTCTTTCAGTTCTGATTACTGTTGGTAAACTTCCTCTATTTAAACCAGCAGGGGCAAACCAAGCCTCAGCATTTCTGTCATTAAAAGCATAAACAGCTGGGATTAATGTTGAAGCAGGGACCCATACCAATTGTCCAGTATCAGGGTCAGCCACCTGGCACCAAGGCCAATATGTAGCGGTATAACTATTGTTATAGGTTTGGGCTTCAGATGTTACATTAGCAACTGTAGCTCCATAAGTTTCCATATCTATAACTGTTAAGAAATCACCTCTTTCAATAGCCATAGTTAGGGCTTTATTGATAGTTGTAGCTGATGTGCCCCCAAGATCACTAATCACCCCAGGCATTACTAAGGTATTAAACTGATATTCATCCTTATTTGATAATATATCTAAGGAAGCAGTATATACATAAGCATCTAATCCTTGAATATTAGTAGTAGCTGCTATTGTTTCATAAAATCTAGCCCCAGCTCCAAATAATTCTCCAGTAGCATTTTCAAAAGAACCACTGCCTGTAGAAGGTAGTGAACCTGTAAATTGAGTTTTAGGATTACCACTATTATCAAAATAATTAGGTGTAGCATTCTTTACAGAAGATATATAAATGTATCTACTTTGATTTGGATAAGATCCAGAATATTGAAGATAAACATTACCAGCACTATCTGTAACTTTAGTTTTAACTTGATCTCCAATAACTTTAGATATATAATTAGGAGCGTAAGGATCTAGTGATAAATTAGCCCAAGTTTCTAAAACTACTTTTTCGTCAGTTATATCATCTCCTCTTCTAATTAAAAGAGTAAAAGTTCCTATATTAGAATCAGCTTGAGAAATTTCCCATCTTAAGTTATCTGAGGAACCACTAGCTAGGGCTCCATCACTATCTTGTGGTGAAATACTATTTTGATTAGATCCTTTAGCAATTGTTTTTAGAACAAAAGCGGGTTGTGAACTTGGTTGATCACTTGAGCTTATAGCTGTGCTTGTAGCAGAGGTAAAAGCTCCACTAACAACACGAGTAACTAATAAACTATCTCCACCATTATTAAAATAATTATAAGCTGCTATAGACGTAAAATAAGTGTAAGTATTACTAGCACTAGTAAATACACTACCAAATTTATTTGTAAAATCACTATAAGAAGTGACAACTGTAGGTTCTTCAACAGGACCTTTAACTGTTGGACCTATAATAGCCGCCCCAGCTTGAACTGGTTGTTGTTGAATAAAAGACTGGTCATTTTCTTTAGTAAATACACCAGGTGATAATAATACTTCTGCCATGTTGTTTCAATTATTGGTTTATAATAAATATCAAAAAAAGACTTAAGAAATTAGTTAGATTTAGTAAATAAACCTGAAGTTAGATCAATACTTCCATCACCATATTTTTGAGTTAGTTGTAATCCTAATTCATTTTCTTGGTTTTGAAACTCTTTAAATTGTTTTATTAATTCTTCTTTTTGGTCATTTAAGATTTGGATTTGATACTCAACCTGACCAAAGTTATTAATTAATTGGGTTTGAAAATTTTGAAGATTTTTAAGTTGATCTATTTCTTCTTGCAATAACTGAATTTGTTCCATATTAATAAATATGTAAAACTTCTTTGAGAGATTTTATTATCTGCTCAGGTTTTATAGACTTAGAACATTCAAAATGACGTTCTGTATTTTTATGATGAGGGCACCAATCCCAATCCCCAGCATCTAACTTATGAGTATTAAAACAACCTCCACAAACATTAGATGAAGCTGATAAGCGAATACAATTTTGCATTTCTGTGTATGGATCACTAAATCCTGAGATTAATATTGTGGGTTTGTTTAAGGCCCAACTTATCCAGGTTAATCCACTACCCAAACCTATTAGTAGTTCAGAATTGTTGATAATATTAAAAACTTCTTGGAAACTATTATTTCCTGTTTTATCTATTATTCCTGTTAAAGTTCCTCCTAATTTAGAATCATGCCAAGTATCTCCTAAAGATTCTCTAGATAACATAACTACTTTATATCCTTGACTATTTAACCAATCTATAACAGCCTGCCAACCCCCAGGGTAATTCCAATAAGCTGCATGTTTAGAACCATGTGGTGCTATAACAACATAAGGTTCAGTTATAAAAGGTTCTAAAATTTTTATATCTAAATTAGGTTTAATTTCTTTATAAGGTAAACCTAAAATATCAGAAGCTGTTTTTTGAAGAGGATATGATTTAACATCTTTGGGATGTTTAGTTAAATCAATATCACCCTCTTCAGTATAAAACCAACCTATATCATACATAGCATATATATCATAAACCATCTCCCCAGGATTAATAAATTGAATCTCAGGATATTTTTCTATAAACCAATCATTATAAAAAGTTGAACATATTATTTCACAATTATGTTCTTTTCTAAATTCTTCTATATAAGGAAACCAAGCTATAGTATCACCTAAAGCTTTACTACTTAAATGAATATATATTTTTTTATTCTCACAATTAAATATATGTTCAAATTTTAATTCATTATTTTCCCATACTTCTATTCTCCATTGAATGTAATATTGAATAGAAGGTTTAGACCACATCCCAGACTTTAAAAAAGTTTCATAAACTAACTCATTAGTTTTATGATTAAAAAATTTAACTTGATAAGTACTAGAAGAAGGGCCATCAATATCTAATTGAGCCCCCATTATAAAGTTTACATTAAAAAAAATTTTTTCTAAATACTTAGCTGTTTTTTCTAAATTATTATAGATCATTTTAAATGGGATATTAAAAGTTGTTTAGTTTTTTCAAGGTTATTGTCTATATAAGTAACTAAAAAATTATTATCATAATAATCTAAATAAGTATTTAATTTTCTCATAAAAATAGGCAGTTTATAAGATAAAGCTTCTTTAATAACTAAAGGATTTAATTCTAATTTAGAACTAAAAAAGAATAAATCAGCAGCTTGGATAAATTTATAAACATCATCTCTTTCTCCCCATATAATACAATTATCAGGTTTATTTTCCATTAAAGGACCCCAATAATCATAAAAATTCTCAGCCTGATTACCTATAAAATGAAAATAAAATGGATATTCTTCTAATTCTTTAGCTAATTGGAATAGTTCACCTTGATTTTTTCCTTGAGTAAAAAGCCCAACATTAATTATATGTTTATAATTAGGGTTTAAACCTAATTCTTTTTGGTATTTTTCTTTTTCTGGGGTTAAATTATCAATAGGATATTCCCATACCTCACATGGGGTTGTTAACTTAGAAAATCTTTCTTTACTCCATTCAGATACCAAAACAAACTTATCAGGTATAAATTGTAACTTAGAAGGGTTAGTATAACTAGAGTGAGTAGTAACTATAAAATATGGTCTATTATTTAGATTAAATAATTTTTTTAGAATACTTTCATGTATAAAATTGTCTGGGACTTCTTGAAAATGGATAATATCAGGTTTTATCTGCTGAATAATATCAAGCACTTCAGGTTTATTATTAGTACCTTTCCCTAAAGAAAAAAAGTTTTCAGGGGGTATTAAATTTTTAATTTGTTCTCTTTGAACTATATAAGTATCAGAATATAACTCATATTCTATAATAGATATATCAAAAAAAGCTTTAAATTCTTTTATTTGTCTTAAAACATATTGAGGCATTCCTCCTGTTGATAAATGAGGAGTTATATACATTAATTTTTGTTTAGTCATAGGTAATTTTTTTACAACATTGATAACATCTTCTATTTTTGAATGACATTCAAATGTAGGTTTATTTTCTAAACAATTGTCTAAGGGTGGAATACCTTGTATAGAATTATGTTCTTTTATGTTATATCTAAGATTGGAAGCACAGTATAGATCACAAGATCCTTTAATATAATTATATTTATAGTTTTGAGATCCTTTTCTATAAGGAGCCCTTAATTTAGGATTAATAGAAGATCCTAATTGGATTATATGAATATCAGTTGTTCCTGCTAAGTGAAGTATACCTGAATCCATAGTTATAATACATCTTGCTTTTTTAAAAAGTCCTCTTAGCTTAGAAAAGCTACTCTCAGGATGATTCATTAAATTTAAACCATATGGAATATCAATTTCCATAACTTTTTTATTATAGGCTTCTCCATACCCATGTTCAACTGTATTTTTACCTATAGCTATAACAGGAATATTAAGTTGATTTAGTTTATAAATTAAATTTTGCCAATTCTCAGGGGACCAAGTTCTAGAAGACCAAGTATGGGTAGGATGTATTATAATATAATCTTTAAAATCTACTTCCCAATCTTCTTCAATATAAAGATCAGTTTCCATTTCTTTAGGTAGTAAAGAAAAACCTAAAGAAAGAGCATGATATTGTCTAATATCAATATGGGAATGTTTGAATTGAATAACATTTCCTTCTAAACTATGTTCTTTTCCAGCTATATGGGAAAAAGTATTTAATATCTCATATCCTTCTTTAGGGTCATTTATATGTAAGGTTTTACTTACACAAGGATGATTCTCAAAAAGTTCAGGATATAAACTAAAAACAGTTATAGGTGTGTTATAAGCTTGAGATATTTTTCTAATAGTAGGTATAGAAGATATAACATCACCTAGCCCCTCACAATTAATTGATAAAGCTATAGACATAACATTTTTAATATAATTAAATTATTTTATATAACCAAATTTTTTTAAAATTCTTCAAAATTAGGGTGGATAAAGTAAATACCTGGGGGTACTATAACCGGACCATTAACAGTTTCCCAAGTCATAGTTTCCGTTAATTCTAAGGGTTCATAACTAGCATAAATATAATCACCTTTTTTTATACATTGATCTAGTTTAGTTTGTTGAAAACACATTGACATATGAGGAACAGCAGGATCAAACCAATTTTCTAATAATTCTTCTTCAGTATTTATTTTAACAAAGTGTATCATGATGTTGGGGTTAAGTTTATAAATAATATCGGGTCTAAAATATTATTCCAACCTGGGCTAAAGGCAGCAGCACTGCAACTTACATTAATACTTGCACTTACAAAAGCAGTCCAAGTAGATGTAGCAGTATTTATATAATCAGTCCAAGTAGTATTAGGCATATAACCTGTATAGGAAGCTGCTGTTCCTATAAAGAATGGTCTATTACTTTTAACACCTATAACCCCATAAGATGTACCACCTAAATGATAAGAGTAAAAATTTTGCCATCCTGAAGTAAATTCACCTGAAGTATTTAATCTGGTCCAAGTGGTAATAGCTGTAAATGAATCACCATCTCCTCTAGTGTTAGACTCATTCCCAGTATGATAATGTCGAGTACTAGTATCTATAGCTTTACTAAAATCTGTAAAAGCAAATACTCTAGTAAAGATACCACTACCAGATACTAAACCAAAAGTGGATCTATCTGTTGTATTACCATTTCCTAAAGTATAATCTCCATTCTCACCTGTGCCATAAATATTCCCACCAGAAATAACTAAAGAATAATCTTCTCCACAACTTATATCAGTAAATATGCTTCCTGTAAATCCCACAGGTTGAGTAAAGGTTAAGGTATTACCTACAGTTGTATTTTGACCTGTTCTACCAGAAGAATTAGAACCTGCAGAAAATATAGAACCTGAACCTCCTGAACCACTCATAGCTATTGAAAAACCATTCCCAGCTGACACTTTAGTCCAAAATGTATTACCATTTATAACACCAAAATTAGAAAGATTACTAGTAGTATTTCCTCTCCCAAATTGTCCATTACCATTAGTTCCTATACCAAATAATTTACCATCACAAATTCCAATAGCAAATTGAAGACCAGCTGCTATATCTGTCCAATTTGAACCTGTTGTTACCTTAGCTAAAGTATCACTTTTACCAGTGCCAGTATATATAGAAGAGTTAGCCCCTCCCATAGCATATAATTCTCCACTAGAAGATAAGAAAAAAGTTGCTTGATCATTACTTACTATTTTAGTCCAATTACTAGTACCTAAAGAAGCACTATCCATTCTCCCAGGTCTACTATAAAAATAATTTGAACCTGTAGCTGGGACTATACCACTTCTAATAGCTAAATCAGGTCTTAAATCACCTGAATTAACAACTAATCCTCCTGAAGGATAAATTGTTGGACCCGGGGAGGGGGTAACTCCTATTTGCCCTAAGCCTGTTATTAATGAGGCATCTACTCCGTTTATATATGAAGGCATAACTTTATGTTTTTTATAGTACTATCCAAGTTGGGGATGGGTTAAAATAAACTAAATTATCACTGGGTGCTATTACATATCCTATAACTCTTGCTATTTGACCTGAGGAAGAGGGTACAGTGGCTGTTACTCCCCCTGCTACAGTAGGGCTTAAATAAACTGGTCTTCCTATAGTCGCACTTGAAAGGGAAGAAGATACTTTAACAACTCCTGTTAGTATTACTGAAGCCGAGCTAGGGGTTGAGTTAATCACTCCTAAAACACCAATACTACTTCCAGTAGCGTTAGCTTGAGTATCGGCCCATTGAGTGGCGGTATTTAAATAAACTACTCTACCTGCAGTTAGAGCAGGACCTCCGGTTTTGCCCCAATTATATGCTATTCTACTTCCTATACCATAATCTCCAGTCACTGGGGAAAGCCCGTCTAAATTATGGACATTAATTAAAGTAGCATCTAATTCGGCTTGAGCAGATAATTTAGAACCAACAGTTACTGTATCATAAAATATTGAACTAGCATTAACTTCTATACTGTTAAAATATGATATATTATCAGATAAAGTTATAGTACCAAATCCTTCATCTATTATAATATTACCACTAACAAAAAGTGAGGATTGATCATAAGTTAATCTAGATTCACCATTTAATGTATTAGCAGTACCTGTAGCAGTAATTAGGTAATTATCAACATTATTATTAATTGTAACTCCGCCTCCTCCGGTTAATAAGTTTGTACCTGCACCTCCAGTACATGCTGTCAAATCAATATATGCTCCTCTTGCTGCCCCACCTTGTTCAAAAAATCGAATTTTATTTTGGTAAGAATCAATTGTAATACCACTACCAGTAAGAGATGTATTAGTAACTGGTTTATTTAATAGTATTTCTCCACCTTCATCCCCAGATTGATAGAGTATACTTAATTTAGTACCATCAAATGTTAGGAGTGATTCAGCATTTAATGTTCCATTACCATTAGCTGTTGTAATTCTAGTATCACTATCATTTGATATAGCTGGGGATATGTTTGAAGCAGTAGAAGCAAATGAAGCACTTGCAGCATTGGTAGCCCAACTAGATGTGCCAAATAAAGAACCTGTAAATGATGTAGCGTTTAAACTACCAGTTAAACCATATGAACCAGTTAGTTGATAACCATCTTTCCATACACTACCTGATTTAACTAATAGCGAACCATATGTTGTACTTGTTGTATTATCAACTACATCATGTAACTCACCGATTTCGTAACCGTTATCAACATCTACATGGATTATACCAGACACGTTGGATGTTATAACTTTACCCATCCTAACAGCATGTAGAGGTGCTACAGGTGCTGTTGTTGATAATTGACCGCTTGAGGATAGGTATAAAACTGCACCTGCAGTATAAGCTGTTGTATTAATATCTCTAATTAAACCATTGGATATAACATAACCATTATTATTATCACCTATATCAGCTGCTACTAAACCTACAGTACCTGCTGATGTTGGGTCTATTTCAAAACTTGAAGTATAGATAAGTGGTCTGTTACCTGAGGAACCGCTTATATAAACTACTCTACCTCTTGATATGGTAGTACCAGTTTGGTTTCTTACTCTAATAACATTTTGATGACCTACTTCAATAGAGAAACCATTAAGTTCTGTATCAATAGCTAATGTTTTAGTATCATCTATCCAATTAACTCTACCTTCTAAGTATGCTGGGGTAGCTGTTGTTGAGAAATCAATAAAATGAGTATTTTCAATACCCCCTGAGATATCTACAGATCCTGTAAAAAATGAAGTACCACTAACAAATAAGCTACCTGTTATTTGAGAGGATTCAAGAGCTATAAATCCTTTTCTAGCTATAAATTCGTTCGCCATGTTAATTTCCTTTTTTCACTGTCCAAAAGGGATGTGACTATAAATATTAAAGTTTAAAACCTTTTGATATATCCTCTAAAAGTATAACCACTTCCACTTTTTATAACCAAA
>Ga0315909_10007154_pt1 | contig 12502 bp, 11 predicted proteins | sample LakEriMetagenome_11_FD_203527 | JGI IMG/M metagenome (GOLD analysis project Ga0315909, IMG submission 203527) | Freshwater fungal communities from buoy surface, Lake Erie, Ohio, United States - Buoy 2 MA125 | ecosystem: Environmental > Aquatic > Freshwater > Lake | place: USA: Lake Erie, Ohio...
ACTCAGCAGGGCGAAGCTTTTCAAGTCGAAACACTGTCAGGTAAGCGCAGTAAAGTACGTGCGCGTGACGTGCTATTGCAATTTGAAACACCCACTCCAAGCGAACTTATTTCTAAGGCGGCACTCGTATCGAGCCAAATGGATGTCAGTTTTTTGTGGGAAGTAGCTGGCGATCAGGAATTTAGTTTTACTGATCTTGGGGTTGAATATTTTGGTCATGCTCCCAGCCCTGAGGAAGCAGCAGGACTATTACTAACGCTCGCCTCGGCACCTATCTATTTTCATAAAAAAGGTAAGGGCCGATACAAAGCAGCTCCGGCTGAGATACTCCAGGCGGCCTTGGCTGGCGTTGAAAAGAAAAAGCAGCAAGCGATATTACAAGCAAAACAAGTCGAGGAGCTCAAGGCAGGAATGCTCCCGACAACGATGGTTCCGCTGGTGTATCAATTATTGTTTAAGCCAGATAAAAACACGATTGAATACAAGGCACTTGAAGCGGCCTGCCAGGAGCTTCAGACCTCGCCTGCGCGATTAATGCTGTCAGTAGGAGCAATTTCCTCTCCTAGAGAATTGCACATGAATCGTTTTCTCTCTGCGAATTTTCCACGAGGGATAAAATTTCCTGACGTAGAAATACCTGCTGCACCGCAGCTTTCACGAGCAGACGTAGAGGCGTTTTCAATTGATGATGTCACCACTACAGAAATTGATGATGCTTTTTCGGTTTGCATAGTTGGTGAGGGGCAGATTCGTATCGGTATTCATATCGCTGCCCCTGGTATGGCAATTTCTCCTGGCGATGTGATTGACAAATTAGCCCGTGAGCGTATGAGTACTGTTTATATGCCCGGGGACAAAATCACTATGTTGCCCGATGAGCTTGTGAGTGAATACACGCTGGCTGAGGGTGATGTACGGCCAGCGCTATCTTTGTACACCACAGTCAACACCAGCGACTGGTCGGTTATAGCGACCGAGACCGTGGCCGAAGCCATACCAGTAAAGTCTAATTTGCGGCATAACGATTTAGACGAGATAGTCACTGAGGAAAATTTATTGGCAGGTAGTGGCGATTATCCTCACAAACAAGAAATTGAACTCTTGTGGCAGTGGGCACAAACACTAGAGCGGGCTCGTATGCAAAAGCGCGAGAGCTTTGGATTGCGGCCTGAGCAAAATAATCGCGTTGACTTTAACTTTTATGTTGAGGATGAGACAGTTACGATCACCCGTCGCAAACGTGGAGCGCCTCTCGACAAAATCGTTGCAGAGCTAATGATTTACGCAAATAGCAGTTGGGGGCGGTTGCTCCATGAGCATGGCGTGCCAGGTATTTATCGGACTCAGGGCACGGGTAATGGTTGGGCCGCGCGCATGCAAGTACGTATGCTTACGCATGCGGCACCACATCAGGGTTTGGGTGTAGATCAGTATGCATGGAGTACATCACCACTGCGGCGCTATACCGATCTTGTCAATCAGTGGCAAATACTGGCATGCATAAAGCATGGCGTAACAGCACCTCTAGTCGCTCCATTTAAATCCAGAGATGCCGATTTGTTTGCGATAGTTTCTGCATTTGATAGTGCGTACGCTGCTTATGCAGACTTTCAAAACATAATGGAAAATTACTGGTGTTTACGTTGGCTGGGTCAGCAATCATTGCGCAAAGTTCAGGCGGTGCAGTTGCGTGATGATGTGGTCAGACTAATCGATATTCCACTCAGTGTGCCGATGACGGGTGCTAAATATGCGCGTGGTACTCAAGTCACCATAGAGCTTATTTCATGGGATGAAGTTGACCTCTCACTGCAAGCGCGCTTGCTAGAAGTAAGTGAAGCTGTAGCTACAGCAGAAGATACTGATGCATTTGAAGAAGAGGATATTTCTGATGAAGCCGACTTGCTTCAGGAGCCATCACTGAGTGGCGATGTCGAGGAAACTCCGCTGCCAGCCTTGGTAGATCCGACTACGCAATCTGATTCGGCGGCATCACCTTCATAGTTATGATTGTTAAGACAGTCAAAGATGATCGACGACTTTGGATGGCGATAGGTTCATCCTTCTTTATACACGCTGTTTTCTTATCTTTTCAATTTTCGCCACTCGCAAATGTGACATCAAAACCATTAGCGAGTGGTTTAGAAATTATTCTAGTTAATGCACGGCATGAGAAAGCGCCAACAAAAGCAGAGGCGCTGGCTCAAGCAAATTTATCCGGTGGAGGTAATGCAGAACTTGGTCGCGCGCGCTCGCCACTACCCAACCTGCAGCAGTCGGTTGATGGAAATCATGTAGAGACTCAGCGCAGAAAAATTGCGGAGCTGGAGCGTCAGCAGGAACGTATGCTTTCGCAATTATCCGCTCGTGCTAGCGAGCGGGTAAAAGTAACGGACAAGTCAGTAAAAAAATCAGTGAATGTTAATCCCACACCGCAAACTATCGATAGTGTTGCTTTAGCCAGAAGAGAAGCAGAAATCGCCCGTGCTGTAGCAGATTACAATAAGCGGCCTATAAAAACGCAGCTAACACCAAGTACGCGTGAAGTTGCTTATGCTGTTTATTACACTTCATTACAAAAGCAGATAGAAAAAACAGGAACCAATTATTTCCCTCAGCATGATGGAAAAAAATTATACGGCGATTTAATTGTATATATTCCTGTTTATCAAGATGGTCTGATCTATGAAAAAGAGGGTGGGCCACGCATAGAAAAAACATCAGGCAACCGTATGCTTGATCAAGCGGCGCTGGCTATTGTTCGGCGTGCTGCGCCCTTTGGTCGTTTCCCTCAAGGGGCTATAGGTGATGGTAAGACTCATGTGTGGGAAATTATTACGCGCTTTCGTTTTACGCGTGATGAAGTTCTTGAAACCAGTACACCCGAGGAGTAGGCATTGAACTTGGCCGATCGTTACGTCGTGATAGGTAACCCTATTGCTCACAGCAAATCGCCACAGATACATGCGCGGTTTGCGGAGCAGACTGCCCAATCGATGCTCTACGAGCGCTTACTTGCCCCAATAGGTAGTTTTGATCAAACGCTTAAAGCATTTATCGCATCTGGTGGATGCGGGGCTAATGTCACAGTACCTTTCAAGCTTGAAGCCTTTCATGCAGCGACTGAATTGAGTTTGCGCGCGCGTGCTGCTGGAGCAGTCAATACCTTGAAATTTCATAACGATGAAATTTTTGGCGACAACACGGATGGCGTTGGACTAGTACGCGATATTGTTCAGAATGCCAAAAAAGAGATACAGGGACAGCGGCTACTTTTACTAGGTGCAGGTGGGGCAGCACGCGGTGTTGTAGATGTCTTAATGGCTGAGAAACCATTGCAGCTCGTTATAGCCAACAGAACTCCTGAGCGAGCTTACGAATTGGTAGAGCACTTTTCAAATGATTCTACTCTTGTAATGCAGGCCAGTAGCTTTTCAGATTTGGACGAGAGCTTTGATATGGTTATTAACGCGACCTCTGCTAGCTTGGCATCCGAACTGCCTGCGATACCTACATCAGTATTTAGGCCGCAGACTTTTGTATATGACATGATGTATTCGTCTGGTCCAACCTTGTTTATGCAATTGGCGACAAGTCATGGAGCACTAGCTCGCGATGGGTTGGGTATGCTGGTTGAGCAGGCTGCTGAATCATTTTTTATTTGGCGAGGTGTGCGACCCGAGACGGCCCCTGTATTTCAATGGCTCAGAGCACAACTATGACATTGCGTCGTAAGCTCATGCTATGGCTGGTTGCTATACCACTGGCTTTGGTCCTGCTACTTCAGGGTTGGTATCTGCTGCATATCTGTTGGTGGGTCAATCATAATCCTGCATCGACGGCATTTATGCGCACTCAGCTAGAAAAGCTGCAGGAAAAAAATCCCAAAGCAAAATTACAGCACACATGGGTTCCTTACAATCGAATTTCCGTTCATTTAAAGCGTGCCATTATTGCAGCTGAAGATGCAAATTTTTCTGAACATGATGGTGTGGATTGGGAGGCTTTGCAGAGAGCCTACGAAAAAAATGCAAAGAAAGGCAAAGTTGTATCGGGTGGTTCTACCATCACACAGCAATTAGCCAAAAATTTATTCCTTTCAGGCCAGCGTAGTTATTTGCGCAAGGCCGAGGAAATGGCTATTACATTCATGCTGGAGATGGTTATGGATAAGCGACGTATTTTCGAAATTTATCTGAATGTGATTGAACTGGGGTCGGGAGTTTTTGGAGCAGAGGCCGGAGCCCAGCGTTACTTTGGCGTGTCAGCATCCGCGTTGGGCCCGCAAGAGGCTGCACGGTTAGCGGTCATGTTGCCCAACCCGCGTTATTTCGGAAAGCACATGGAATCAAATTATCTTGCTCGTCGCAGTGCGCTGATCTTGCAGCGCATGACAAGCTCAGATCTGCCCTGAGTCTCAACAATTCAGAAAAAATTATAAGTACCCCCAACTGCGTATGGATACTGCTTGAGTGAGTTCTTAAGCCCAGCCAGTGCCGCTGAGCTATGCGGACTGAAATAAACGACATATCCGGCTGTCCCGAACTTGCCTCCGCTGCCCGATCTCAGTAAACTCGCTGGGTTTATAACAGCGGAGATTTTCGTTGGGCAGTTCCACTACATTTCACCGACCGTCATTCGACGGGCTCGTCGCACGTTAAGGCGCACATCATGCGCCACTGCCGGGCCCCGGTGAGCAGGCGCGCATAGCTTAGGGCTATGTTTCCTGGTTTTATTTTTGCAGATGGCTAGTGTGTATTAGTCATCAATGTCGTGTTCTACACGGCTGGGAGAACTCATGATTAACGTATTCGTTCTGCAAAATGGCCGACTGAGTCAGGTCAACATAGAGACCCGCGAGGATCTTGAAAAAACGTCCCCTATATGGGTCGACCTAACAGATCCCAGCGATGAAGAGCGCGACTGGGTTCGTGAAATCTATGGCGTAACCCTTCCGGATGAAGATGAGGTCAAAGATATTGAAGCCTCGGCCCGTTACTATGAGGCTGATAACGGAGATTTGCATCTACGTTCAGATTTTCTTTTAGAAGAAGATGAAGGTGAGTCGCGCGTTGTTACCGTGGCCTTTATTTTGGCGCGCGATTTATTGTTCTCTATGCATAACGATGATCTTCCCGTATTTCGTTTAGTGCGTTTGCGCGCGCGTTCACGTCCTGGTTCCATAGGTGATTTTAAAGATGTTTTGCTGGATCTTTATGCTACCGATGTAGAGTATTCAGCCGATGCGTTGGAAGGTATTTACTTAAATTTAGAAGAAGTCAGTCGTAGCGTGTTGCAAAAAGAATTTAGTGACCAGGATGCAGCTGAATCGTTGAGTGCTATGGCTCGTGAAGAAGATTTAAATGGTCGTATCCGCCGCAATATGATGGATACTCGCCGAGCAGTCAGTTTTCTGATGCGCGGTCGACTACTCAATTCAGAACAATTTGACGATGCGCGTCAGATATTGCGTGATATCGAGTCACTCGATGGCCATACTGCATTTTTGTTCGACAAGATTAACTTCTTAATGGATGCAACCGTCGGTTTCATCAACATTAATCAAAATAAAATCATCAAAATTTTCTCAGTTGCTTCGGTAGCGTTTTTGCCACCTACATTGATTGCTAGTATCTACGGCATGAATTTCCGCATACTACCCGAGTTGGATTGGTCATTGGGCTATCCACTTGCCCTAGTACTGATGATGTTTAGTGCAGTAACACCGTTTTGGTATTTCCGACGGCGAGGCTGGTTGAAATGATAGTGCGGCTTGGTAGCGCACTATCATATCGAATGTACGCCAGTTAATTAAAGAAGCGCTCACTAAATATAAATAAGTAGCGTCTCAAGTAACCGGTCGAGGCCAATCTGTGGCTTCACTTGACCCCGCGCTGCACGGCCAGATTGGCGCGTCATATAAGTCAGAATCAGTCAGTATTAAACTAACTTAGCAAATGCTTTGTCTGCAGCTGCAAGGGTTTGCTCTATTACTGAATCATCATGCGCTGCAGAGACAAATCCCGCTTCAAATGCGGATGGTGCGAGATATACACCCTCTTCCAGCATGGTATGGAAAAAGCGATTGAATAATTCTTTATTGCTGGACATGATCTCTGAATAATTCGTGGGAATTTTTTCATTGAAATAAATACCGAACATACCCCCAACAGAGTTCCCGCAAAACGCAATCCCATGGTTAGAAGCCAGCGCCGTCAAACCATCAATTAGTTTTTTCGTTTGCTTACCCAACGATTCAAAAAAGCCAGGTGTTTGTATTATTTTTAGTGTAGTCATGCCTGCTGCCACGGCCACTGGATTACCTGAGAGTGTTCCCGCCTGGTACACCGGACCTAACGGAGCGAGATGCTTCATTAAATCAGCACGGCCACCAAAGGCAGCTACTGGCAAACCACCACCGATAACTTTTCCAAGTACCGTCATATCAGGTTGTATTCCATACAGCGACTGTGCTCCGCCCAAAGCCACACGGAATCCAGACATCACCTCATCGAACATTAATAATGCCCCGTATTGAGTACACAGGTCGCGCATCGTTTGTAAAAACTCCTGCGTCGCTGGGAGTAAGTTCATATTTCCTGCGATCGGTTCAACAATAACAGCCGCAATCTCATTACCTAATTTTTTGAATGTTTCTACCAATTGAGCCGGGTCGTTATAGTCAAGAACCAGTGTGTGTTTGGCAAAATCTTCCGGCACACCAGCCGATGTGGGATTACCAAAAGTTAGCAAGCCACTGCCCGCCTTAACCAGCATGGAATCCGCATGACCGTGATAACAACCTTCAAATTTAATTACTTTGTCGCGACCTGTCGCACCGCGCGCCAAACGTAGTGCGCTCATTGCTGCTTCCGTACCTGACGACACCAGCCGTACCTGCTCAATGGAAGGAACTATGTGGCATATAGCTTCAGCCATCAAAATTTCCCCCTCAGTAGGAGCACCAAACGATAAGCCGCGTTCCGCCGCTGCTTGAACTGCCTTGACTACTTCTGGATGCGCATGGCCTACGATCGCTGGTCCCCATGAACCGATGTAGTCTATGTAAGGTTTGTCATCAGCATCCCAAAATCGTGCACCTGATGCGCGGGTAATGAATCTCGGCGTACCGCCTACCGATTTAAATGCGCGCACAGGCGAGTTCACGCCGCCAGGCGTGCTGCGCTGTGCGCGGGCAAACAAGGTTTCATTATTGGACACGTCGTCTCCCGTCGGTTTATATGACGCTTCATAGAATGAAGCTAGTTAGTTGATTGTAATTAGTTTATTTCAGGTGTAGGCGGATCCATATCCGCTTCACGTGCCCAGAAGAAGCGATCTGGTACTAACTTACCCATACCCAGTCGTTGGGCGTGGGTTAAGGCCGCATTGGTAAATTCTTCTGCTTCTGAGACAGCTTCTGGAACATCGAGTCCATTAGCCAGCATAGCCGCCATGGTGGCAGACAACGTATTACCAGCACCGACAAAGGGACCTGGCAGCCTGGGCCAGCTAGCGCTTCTTACTAGTCCATCTTCAGAAAAAAGTAAATTAGTTACAGCGTGCGCTTCACCTGGTGCACTGGTAACAAACAGGTATTCGCATCCAAATTCTATAAGCTGAAGTGCATCAGTTTCTATTAGAGTGTCTGCGCTCGGTTCGCGCCAGGTTTCAGCTAGCCGTGATAACTCGTCAACGGACACTTGCAGCAAGGTTGTTTGAGGTATCAACAACTCTCGCATGGCCATTAAAACCTCCTCGCTGGCATCCTGGTCAGGCAGCATGGTGGTGAAAGGATCGAGGATTAGAGGTATGTCGGGATAATCAGAAACGATTTCTGCAATGACAGAAACAATCTCAACATTACCCATATAACCTATCTTAAATGCAGCGATAGGCATATCTTCTAGCAAAACTCTGGCCTGATCTGCAACCCAATCAGGATCAACCGATTGCAAATCCTCAGTACCTGTAGTGTCTGAGATCGACAATGCAGTTATCACAGACAAGCCATGACAGCCCATAGCGGCAAATGAGGCCAGGTCTGCTTGTATGCCCGTTGCTCCGACCGGATCGGCCACCCCGAAGCTAAGAACGAGCGGAGAAGTTTGGTTTTGCACAAGGAAAAGATTAATATAGAAGGCTGTGTATTTTACTTTAAGGGCTGTAACGTGAGCGATAAAGAGAGTAGCGAAGAATTCAAGACGTGGATGTGCCTAATTTGTGGCTGGGTGTACGATGAAGCAGCAGGCTTACCAGAGGAAGGCATTGCTCCAGGCACTCGCTGGGAACAGGTTCCTATGAACTGGACATGTCCTGAGTGCGGAGCGCGCAAAGAAGATTTTGAGATGGTTACTATTTAATTTGTGCGATCTATCCGCCATCATTCTTGCTACGGGTGGCGGGCGCTTGATATACCGAGATATGTCGCCAAAATACCCATATCGAAAGAATTTTATTTGCCAATAGATTAAGTAATTACTTTTTTTGATACAGTCGCCCCAGTTCCGAACTAGCTTGCATCGGGTGGCGCAATGACTGAATCAGCAGCGCAAACAAAATTAGGTCGTGATGTCTTAGTTGTAGACGACAGCAGCACGATACGACGTTCTGCAGAAATCTTTCTTAAACAGGCGGGCTATTCGGTTCGTTTGGCTGAAGACGGTTTCGAAGCCTTATCCAGTATTGTTCAATTTCCCCCCGCGCTTATCTTTTGCGACATCCTCATGCCCAGGCTCGATGGTTTTCAGACTTGTAGCCTGATTCGTAGCAGCGAGCAATTTCACCACATCCCCGTTGTACTACTTTCCTCGCGAGATGGATTGTTCGATAGAGCACGCGGTGTGTTGTCTGGTGCCAGCGCTTATTTGACCAAACCATTCACTAAAGACAGTCTGATTAAGACTGTCAAAAACTTGCTACCTGCAGAGATCAATGACTGATGCATTAAAAAATGAGTCTTCGATTTGTTCGAAAAAATTTTATTTTATTGGATCTTAATTTATGTCCAGATACAGTATTTTGGTAGTTGATGATTCCCCTACTGACAGGCATTTTCTCAGTGAATTACTGCTAACGCATGGGTATCAAGTAACGGCAGTTGACAACGGTGAGGCAGCTCTTGCTCAGATTAAGAAAAATCCACCTCATCTAGTGATTATGGATGTCGTCATGCCCGGACAAAATGGATTTCAGGCAACGCGTGAAATTTCTCGCAATCCGGCTACTCAGGCTTTACCTATCATTATCTGCTCAAGTAAAAATCAAGAGACTGATCGTATTTGGGGTATGCGGCAAGGAGCACGTGATTTTATGGTTAAGCCCGTAGATCAAACAGCATTGCTACAAAAAATAGCCGCGCTGCTTAGTCATGTCAGCCCGTCATAAGTTCACGTTGTGTCGGAATCTGTAAATAACACAGCTAAAAAAGAGCTCTTACTAAGAGACTATCAGCGGCAACTTCATGAGCGCACTATATCGGCTCAACAGCAAGGGGATAGCTCACTACAGCGATTGGCCTTCATGGCGGGTGAATATGGGTTGTTGGTCCACATGACAGATGCTAAGGAAATTATGGCCATACCAGCGGTTACTCGTGTACCAGGAACGTTAGATTGGTTTGTAGGGCTTAGTAATTATCGCGGAAAGTTACTGAGTGTAATTGATCTCGATTGTCTAATAACTACTAAAAAAAATACATCGAATAAAGCAGAACGCTTGGTCGTTTTATCAGACCGTTTTTTATTTCCATGCGCACTGCAGGTCACACAGATTTGTGGACTGGTTGATTTAAATTCAACTTCTATAAAAGCATCATCAAAAATAAATCACCCCTGGTTCGATGCAGAATATTCGATAGATAACAAGCAGTGGTATGAATTAAATCTAATGCGTATGCAGAGCGACCCTATTTTTCTAAAGGCCTACGCAGACGAATAATCTGCGGCTTTGTTTCTTTATTTTTTCGGAGTCGTTGGTATGAATATCGATAAATCCTCTGATTTTCAACTCAATGAAACAGGACCGTTAGTGAAAGATAAGCAATCAGAATTAAAATTAAATCAACGCATAATGTTGTCTGCGCAAAGCCTATGCCAACAGTTTTCAGAATGTTTACCAAGATGGTCACTGGCAAAAATAAAACGAGTACTGTTTATTGCATTAGCCTTATTTTTTGTGTTGGATATTTTTATGTCGTGGGTTGATTCCAGATATACCCAAATGGCAGTTACCAGCACACAAATTGCCAGTGATCTTGTGATGCATTCTCAGCGCTTAGGTAAAGCAGCACCTAATGCAATTCAGGGCAACCCAACAGCATTTCGCCAATTGGAGCAAAGCCGCACGGCAATCAATCAGGAAATTTCTGTTTTGCTGCAGGGTGGAGAGTGGCACGACAGATATATACCTGCGGCTGATTCAGCCAGAGCTGAACAAATTCTAGTGATTCAGGGCTTATGGGAAAAGTCAGATAAAACAGCCAGTCAAATTTTAGCAATGGAAAAAGAATTGACGGGCTTTCGTTCTACACTCAAAACCCTCAATGAAATCACACCTGTTTTACTGGAGCTTTCAGAGCAGATAGCAAACCTGCTAACTCAGACTGGGGCATCGCCACGGGAGGTAGCTGCTGCCGGGCAGCTAGTGATGTTGACCCAGCGGCTTGGTAAAAGTCTAAATGAGTTCATGACACCGGAGGGTATTAACCAAGAAACGGCGTTTATGCTGAGCAAAGATGCCAACACATTTCAAGACATCTTAATGGGATTTAATGAGGGTAGTCCGGTTCTGAGACTCCCTGCGCTAACCCAAACTGAGGCGCGCGCTCGACTCTCTGAATTGCAGGAGATATTCAAAAAATATCATCATGAGTTAGCAGGTACTTTAAAAAATATTAGTAAATTTATTTCAGTGAAAAATGCAGAACGCAGTATTTTTCAAGAAAGTGAACCGCTAAGAGAAAAACTAATTGATTTGCAGTCAGATTATCGAGATCAAGAGCAAACACGTAATTGGTCTAGCTGGATCTTACTGGTAAGTGAAATACTAACGGTGCTGCTCGCTGTAGGTGCTTCGTGGATACTCATACTAGAAAGTCGGCTTCAAACAGAGCAGGCAGAAAAAAATAGAACTGAGGCAGAAAATCGTCGGGCAGCAGCGGTACGCGAAGAAGCAGAAATCCGTCAGATTAATCAACAAAACCAGGCAGCTATTTTACGGCTAATGAATGAACTGCAAGAAATTTCAGAGGGAAATCTCACGCTGAAAGCAACGGTGTCAGAAGATATTACAGGCGCCATAGCCGATTCAGTTAACGCTACTCTGGAAGAGTTATGTCGTTTATTGGCTAAGGTGCGCCAAACAGCTCTTCAGGTGGGGACATCGTGCGATCAAACTCAGAATATGTCCACCGAGCTTCTTTCGTTATCTACCCGTCAATCAAGTGAAATTCAGGAAACGGGTCAGATGGTTCTACAATTAATCGCTCAAATACATCAAGTATCGCGTGCAGCGACAGAATCCTCTGATGTAGCGCACTCATCCTTGCAAGCAGCTCAACAAGGTGAGGTGGCTGTACAGGCAGCGATAAAAAGTATGCAGCAGCTCCGAGAGCAAATTCAGGAAACATCGAAACGAATTAAACGCTTAGGCGACTCATCACTGGAAATAAGCGACATTATTGAGCTCATTTCTGACATTACAGAGCAAACGCATGTACTGGCACTCAACGCATCTATACAAGCAGCATCAGCAGGCGAAGCTGGTCGAGGGTTTGCCGTGGTCGCTGAAGAGGTGCAGCGCTTAGCGGAGCGCAGTAGTGGTGCCGCACGGCAGATTTCAGTATTGGTTAAAACCGTGCAAGAGGATGCGCATGAAGCCGTGGTAGCTATGGAGCGCTCTACTCAGGGCGTAGTAGAAGGCGCGCGATTATCTGACGCTGCTGGAAGCGTGCTAGCAGATATACGTCGCATTTCTAATCATTTGGCAGAGCTGATTACCGACATTTCGCGTTCAGCACAGCAACAGGCGTTGGTATCAGATTCTGTTAGCCGTAACATCGACAACATACTGACAGTGACTGAACATACACGTCACGGCACACAGCAAACAGCAGAATCGGTGCAAGAGCTAGCTCAGCTTGCACGATCGCTGGAACGTGCTCTCGAGCGTTTCCGTATTTCCTAAGTTTTAGATCAGCTAGTAAACGTAGCCATCCTGAACTATGGGCATTTCCCTTAGAGTTTATTTCAGAGGGTATCAGCTTGCCAGATAAAAATTATCACATGGTGAATCTACTTATGCTTGGTGATGCATTATCACTGAGCTTACAAAACGTTCAAGGCTACCTAAGTCTGGATGACGATAATCCGCTAAATCAGGTAAAAATTAATAGGCATCTGCAAGAAATAGAAGGTGTGTTTCAGTTTATATGCCAGGAATCATTGGCTGGCATAGTACTAATGATGAGAGAAATTTTAGTAAAAACAGAGGGTCAGAAAAA
>Ga0315909_10007157_pt1 | contig 12499 bp, 9 predicted proteins | sample LakEriMetagenome_11_FD_203527 | JGI IMG/M metagenome (GOLD analysis project Ga0315909, IMG submission 203527) | Freshwater fungal communities from buoy surface, Lake Erie, Ohio, United States - Buoy 2 MA125 | ecosystem: Environmental > Aquatic > Freshwater > Lake | place: USA: Lake Erie, Ohio...
CACGAGCAGACTGCCAAGAAGCACCAGATGACCATTGTAAATTTGCTCTATCTAAAGTTCCAGAAGTTCCTTTATCTAATGGGTTCAACACAGCATAATTAGCCACAGTCGCACTTGTATTAGTAGGCACGTCTGTCATAGCATCATACGTTGTGCCAGCAGTTAAGCTAATATTGTTAGTAGTCCAATTATTGCCATTAGGTGATGAGTCATAGCCTAATGTTGTAGTGGATGTTGTGTTGCTAAAGTTTAGGTAGAAACCGTTAGTGCCATATGTGCCTCTATATTGGATTGGTTTCCATACACCGTTAGCGTCATTGTTACCAAAGTAATATGGTTCTAATGCTTGACCGTCAATGAAGTTAATGTCAGTCATGTAACCGTCAAAAAATTGGCTAGCAAAAGATGGATTTGGACCAATATTATGACTGACTGTATTATTAACTGGCAAATCAGAATTTTGTGTTGGATAAGTTGTTGCTGATAATGCAGTAACTTGATTACCATTTACATAAATTTTAACCCTATTAGCGGCAGTTGCTTGAGTTGTATCTATTGCAAATACAAAATGATACCAAGCTGATGGATCACGATATAGAGGTGTTCCTTCAACATATAAAGCAGTTGCTCCACCAACGCTTGAGAAAAGACTAATTCTGTCATCAACAGAGCCAGAGCCAGTGCCATTAAATAATATAGTTAGATAATCATTGGAAGTATTTCCACATTCCCATATTTTTTGAAGTGTTGGTCCAAGCAAACCCCTTTTAATCCAAAGTGAATAAGTCCAAGTTTTTCTATTTCCTGCAACTGTAGGAGTTCTTGATAGTCTTGCACTCGCACTACTTCTAAACCTTAAAGAGTTAGTTAGGTTATTAGTAAGTGGTGTTAAAGCACCTGTAGCTGTAAATGTGTGGATAGTATTACCACCTGATGATGTAACTAGACCACCGTTAAATACTTGTGAGCCAGCGTATGAGATGATAACGACACCTGAACCGCCTGAACCGCCTTTATTTGCTGCTGAATAAGCACCACCTCCACCTGAACCTGTAGTTGGAGCAGCACTTGAACCAGTTGCAGAAGTTGAACCATTACCACCACCAGCTTGACCAGTTCCTGCTGTGCTAGAACCAGCTCCACCACCACCACCTGCGTAGCTTACTGATGTTCCAGAGATACTTGATGCAGTTCCTGCACCACCATTACCACCTGTATTTGTAGAAGCATTAGCACCAACTGCACTAGAACCTCCTCCACCGCCCCCTGCTCCATTACCTCCTCCATTACCATTTCCACCTGCAAAACCTTGACCGCTTGTTCCAGCGCTACCTGATAAACCAACACCAGAAGCTCCCGCACCTCCACCACCAGAACCTCCAGTATTTCCAGAATTAGCCCATCCACCATATCCACCACCTGTAGATGTTATGGTAGTAAGACCTGTTCCTAATAATACTGAATTAGAACCATTAGCTACAGGTGCGCCACCAGCACCAACTGTAACTACATAAGTTGCACCTGAATAAATAGTTGTTGAACCTGTAAGTAAACCGCCTGCACCACCACCGCCTGCATTAAAACTTGCTCCAGCATCTCCACCTGAACCACCGCCAGCTACGACTAAATAACTAGCTGTTACAGGTGTAAGAGGGCTTAATGTGCCTGAAGATGTGAATGTGTGTATTTGGTTACCACCTGAAGTAGTAAGAGTGCCACCTACGAATCTAGGTGTAGCAGATGCGTAAGATATGATGACTATGCCTGAACCGCCTAAACCTCCTGTAGTTGCTCCTCCACCAGTTCCTCCACCACCGCCACCTGTATTAGCAGTTCCTGAAGTTCCATTTGATGAAATAGAGGCTGCACCTCCCCCTCCTGCTCCTCCTGATCCTGCTGTTGTGCCTGGAGTTGTAGAACCACCACCTCCACCAGCATAAGTAACTGAAGAGCCACTTATAGATGATGAAGAACCAGCACCTCCATTACCACCAACTCCTGATGTTGCATTTCCTCCAGCTGCGCCTGCACCACCGCCTCCGCCTGCAGCATTTGTTGAAAAAAATCCAGCACCGCCATTATTTCCTTGTCCTGATATTCCTGTTCCTGCAGCTCCTGATGCTCTACTACCACCACCACCTGAGCCACCAGATAAACCTGCACCACCACCACCACCGCCACCACCACCACCTCCAGTAGAAGTGATTGTTGAAAGACCTGTGCCTGAAATTATTGAGTTATTTCCTGAACTTGCTATATTACCAACTCCACCATTACCACCAGCTCCAACAGTAATAGAGTAAGTATTTAATGTAGATAGAGTAAACGTAGATGTTTGAAATCCGCCAGCACCACCACCACCTCCATCAAAACCGCCACCGCCACCACCGCCACCAGCAACAACAAGATAAGACGCAGGGACAGCGTTTCTATCTGCAAAAGATAAAGCACCAAAACCTCTAGCTGCCTCTACTGCTATTCTTGATAATAGTGACATTAACTATTCCTACTTAAATTGTGTTTGTGAAGCAAATACTGTAAATGCGGCTGAACCTGTTTTAACAATAGTATATGAGTAAGCGTCTATTCCTGAAGTGTTACCACTTGTCCATGCTGTTCCACCTTGATATCTTGGTGTAACAGATGATCCGTCAATTTGAACTGCATTATTAAAGTATGCTGTAGCACCTTGCGACACTAAAAATACTACTGTAATTGATTGACCTGTTGCCATAGCTGTATTTAAAGATGTGCCACTTGAAGCTCTAAAGTTTACAGTCCAATTAGCTGAAGCATTTGTTGTATAGTAAAGAACTGATTGTGTGGTTACATCGTAGTTAATTGTGCCTGTGGCCGCAGTCGCTGATACTGTGACTACTTCAGCTGCGTTTGTAAATACGGCTGCTAATGCGCTAGATGATCCTGTAAATGTTGCTGTGCTAGATGCAGATAATGTTGTAAATACACCTGCTCCATTAAATGATGTTGCACTTAAAGCACCTGTGTTTGGATTAAATTGGTATTTAGTAGAGCTTGTAAACTGTGTATTAATGTTGCCTGTAGTTATAGACGAAAATAATGGGTAACGAGTAGCGTTAGTTGTTGTATCGTCTGTAATAGATACAGTTGCAGCATTGGCAGCCCATGTAGGTGCAGATGTGCCGTTAGAAGTTAATACTTGACCGCTTGACCCTGCCGCAGTAATTGCCATGGCAGTTGTTGATGCACCGTAAACTACACCACCTGCTACTAATGCAGATGATTGACCTGTGCCACCGTTAGCAACAGCTACTGTGCCTGTAATAATAGACGCAGGAACAGCTAACGGAGTTGTTTGTTTTACATAAATATGACCTGTAGTGCTGTTCACAAAGGTTACAACGCCTACTTGAACTGTGATCCCTGTAGGTGGGATAGTATTCATTAATTGACCAGCTGAAAATGGGCTTAAATATAAAACTTGTCCTACTGTAAATGTGCCTGTATTTACATTATCAATAATACCTTGTGCTGTTACATAACCTATTGCACCGTTAGCAATAGCACCGTTTGTAAGACCAATGACGGCAGCTGTTGCAGCAACGTCAGCTCTAGCTAATGCCACGTTTGGATATGTTTGACCGCTAGATGTGCCTGTAACATAAACAGGTGATCCGTTTGGAATAGTTGATCCTGTATTGTTAATGACTTTTACAATTAAATCTTGACCAACATGAACTGCTAGTGAAGATGAGTCATTGTAAAAAGAAAGTGCTTTTTCTGTGCTGTCATACCAAACACGACCTTCAGTATATGTAGGTGCGCCTGTTGGTGTAAATGCTTGATAATTGCTAATTGTAGGGTTAGATAACGATGCGCCTGTTGTTAAAGCTACGTCACCTGTGCCTGATACCGCATAAGATGTTCCCCATGCAGAGCCTGTTGAGTTAGCAATACCTGCTGATGGATAAACCATTGATGTAGGTGCAGCAGCCCATGTTGCTGTTGTGCCGTTTGATGTAAGAATAAAGTTATTAGAGCCAATTGGTAATCTTGTTGCGCTATTAGTGCCATTACCAATAATTAAGTCGCCTGTTGATGTAATTGGACTTAAAGCATTAAACGCAGCGCTTGCTGTTGTTTGTCCTGTGCCACCACTAGAAATTGCAAGCGTTGTTGATAAACCTGCCGCAGTTCCTGTTGTATTTTGATTGAATGTAGGCCATGTAAATGTGCCTGTGCTAAAGTTACCTGAAGCTGGTGTGCCTAATGCACCACCGTTTACTAGAATTGATCCTGCTGAACCTACGTTAACGCCTAAAGCTGTTGCAACACCTGTCCCTAATCCTGATATAGAACCTACTGCAACTGCAATAGTAGTGTTACCCGCTGAAGTTAATTGACCCTGTGCATTAACAGTAAATGTGCCAACTTGGGTTGAAGAGCCATAAGAACCTGGTGTTACGGCTGTGTTTGTAATAGAAAATTGTGTGCCTGTTAAAGTAAGGCCTGTGCCTGCTGTATAGCTTGATGAGAATGATAGGTTATACCAATCCATCGCAGTAACACCTAATGTGCCACCTGGTTGTGCGGTTGTATAAAACGCAGCAGTTGCTTGACCGCCAGCTACTATGTAAATAATTGCACCAACATATTGCGCCCATGTTGTAGAACCATTTGCATAAGTCCATGCGCCTGATTGAACGGTATAAATACCATTTTCTGCTGGGTTTGTTTGGTTTTTAACTAGAACTGTATCGCCTGCAACAACTGAAACAGTATCAATAGTTTGTGGGCCTGAAAGCGTAATGTTTGTTGTGGTAGCAGCTTTAGCTGGTGCTTTCCATGAAATGCCTAATAATGCGTAATCTACATACTGTTTGTTAGCAATATCAGTAGCCGCAGACGGTGTTGTTGATATTGTGCCTGTAACTGTAGAGATATTAGTAAAATTACCTGTAGATGGAACTAAAGCACCAATAGTCGTGCTATTAATCGTGCTGCTAGTAATGTTTAAACCTGATTGATCAGGGTCAATTGTTGCTGAAAATGGCTTGTTCTGCCCAATAAACGTAACAAAGTTATCTTGTGCATCAAAATATGCCTGAACAGGCAATAAATTCTGAACGGTTGATTGAGCAGGACTTGTCATTTTATTTCCTTATTATTGATTTTCAACAGCAGTTACATAAAGTGTTGTTGTATCTGATCCACCACAAATTGCTGTAATTTGGAACGGAACTGTTGGAACTGCTAGAGTTAGCGGGTAAACCATATTTGCTGGTAATACAAAATCACCTGGAGTTCCTGCAACAGGAAATACTGAAGCTGGAGCAGTAGCCAAATTAGAAACAGTAATAGCACAAGGTTTAGTGCCAGCATTTAAAAATGTAGCAAAATTAACTTGATCGTTAGTTGTATCGTTAATAGTTAGTGAAGTTGATGAATCAGCTGTAACAGCGATAGCATAGGTTTTTCCTGCTGCTCTTAAAACTGTGGTATTAGCCATGATTGTTTCCTTGAATTTGTTAAATTATAAACTTTAATAGAAAAAAAGCCATTAGAAATTTAATGGCTTCTTCTCTTTTCATACATGATTACGGATTTTGTTGTGTTAAGTCGTAGCCATAAACATATACATCGAATGTTGCAGCTGCGCCTTGCACAGTTCCCATGTCAACGTATAAGTTTTGAGCTGTTTGAACTGCTGTTGTAGCTACAGTTCTTTCTGACACAACTGTTGGGCCTGTTAGGGCTGATAAAGCTGCGTTTGCAACAATAGCTGTGCCACCTGCTGCTGGAGCAGTAAACACACCTGCGGCAGCTGTTGTTAAGCTAATTGAAGCGTTTGTAAAAACAACAAACTTAACAGAGTAAGCTGTTGCATTGATGATAGGTAATACTGCATCAACTGTAGTATTAGCATTAACACCTTGGAAAGAAGCTAACAAACGTAGTGCTTGGTTTGTTCCCACTAACTGCGGATGTGAGCTTTGGGTGACTGCTGGGCCTGGATTTGCCATAATAAATTTTCCTTTTCTGTTTGATTAATAGAGAGGGCTTTTACACCCTCTCACCGTTACATTACTTAAGCTGCTACTCGGCAAGCTAACTCTGGGTAGAGCGGCGCCCAACCGTATAACACATCAAGACGTGTAGGAATTGAGTCATTGTTAATAGTGTATTGACGAACAACACGCATTGAAAGACCAATTTCTTTGTCAGATGCACGACCAGCAAAATGAACACCGTCAGGCAATTCAAGATCAGCCATAGCTAATGTGAATGCATTTCTGTGCATAATGATGTTTTGTGGTGATGTAACACCTGTGTTATTGAACGGAGTAACAGTTTGTGAACCTGATGATGTTACAACTACGTTTTGGAATTGACCTGCTGTAATGATAGCTGGTGAAACGTTAACTGAAGCTGTGCCACCTGAAGTAATAGTTACAGGGCTGTTAACAACGAAGTTGCGTAATTTACCATATGATTGACGGTTTTGTGGGTTAGCACCAAATACGCCAGCAATAGTGATTACATCACCTTGATTGAGTGAAGCATTAGCAGTAGCTGCACCAATAGTGATTGTAGAGCTTGAAGCCCAACCACTTGTTAGAAAGCCTGTTGCTGTTGTAACGTTACATGATAAAACAGAAGTTGCATAAGAACCAAAAGTTTGTGAAACAACGTTTTGATCCATTTTCCAGTTCATACCACCTGAATCACGACCCATTAAGCCTTTAGCATATTGAGCAGAGATAGTTGTTTGTGGATTAAAAAGACCTTTTAAGCTGTCAACAATAGTTGCAGATGTAAATGGTTCAATGATACATGATCTACGGCCGTCACGTGGAGCGCCTTCAGAATCAAGGAATGCTTGACCTGTTAAGAATGTGATTAAACCTGTAGGTGCTACGCCAGCAGTGCCAACAATGTTAGCAGTGTTGTTTTTAGCAGTTACAAGACCGTCACGATCAATCTTATTCGCAATAGCTGCTACAGCTGGTTTAAGAACTCTGTCGCTAAACATGTCTAAAGACAATGCTAGGTCTTGAGTTGTAAACTGTGTGTCAACGTGGAATTGTGTTGATAAAGTAACAGGAACTGAAGTTTCATTGAAATCTTCAACGTTTAATGCTGGGCCTGTTGTGCCGATAAAACGACCAGGACGTCTAACGTTAACTGTGTTACCAATTTTTGCGCCAACTACAGCAAATTGGTCGTCATAGTTACGGTCAACTTCTGATGTGAATGTTAATTCATTTTCCAAGACCATTAACGCTTCGTTAGTGATCTTGCTAATGGTTAGTAAATTATTAGCCATGATATTTCCTTATTTTAAGAGTTTAATATCCTGCTACCTTACTTTTCCAGCTTTCCTAGCCTCGCGCCATTGTTGATAAGTTCCATGAAATTCACCGTTGGTGTCCACGCCTACGTCAACAACTGCTGAACTCGTCTTAATTGGATTAAGCGGTGCAGGTGCTTTACTGCGTGCAACTTGAGGTTTCGTTTCAGCTTCAGTTTTGGCGTCTTTAGGTGTATCTTTAGCCTCAAACCTTGCTTCCAATTTCCCAATTTCACGAAGGGCTTTAATTGGACTAGATGAATTTAGCGTTTCTACTAGCTCAGGATTTTCTGCTAGGTGATATAGGATTCTTGGGCCTACATCGGACTCTATAATGGCATCTCTAACAACGTCACTTACAGTAACATCGGCAGCTGAAGCTATCATTTCGTCATAGTCAGGTAAATCCGCCTTAATAGTAGCTTCACGTTGTTTCCAAGATTCAGCCAATTTTTGGCGTGTTTCTTGTTCTTTACGTTCAGCTTCGGCTTTATCTCTGTTCAATAATGCTTGATCAGCACTCCATTCAGCTAATGCTTCAGCGTATTCAAACGCGTCATTAAACTGACTAGGCTGTGGCTTTACGTTTTCCTCTACAGGTTTAGGTTCAGCCTTTCCTTCTAGCTCTTTAATACGGTTTTCTAAAGCTTCACGAGCTTCACGTTCACGTTGCGCTTCTTTACGCGCTTCTTCACGTTGCTTTGTTAGCTCTGAAAATCTCTTTTCAAGCTTTGGGTTTTGTTTCTTTTCCTCTGTTGCTTTTGTTTCTTCAGTTGTTTCTGGCTCACTCTGAACTTCAGCTTGTTCCGTTGGCTCTGTTTCAGTAACTTCTTCTTTAGGTGTTTCTGCTACAGCCTCAATCGGTGCTTCTTCAGCTAAACCCAACCTATTTGCGTAGAATTCCTCTGCATTTGCAGAAGTGACTACACTTCCTGCTTCTTTTTCTGACATGGATAACTCCAAGATTTTTACCCAATGAATCCATTGGTAGATTATTGCTTTATAACACTAAATTGCTTTTAACACAATATTATTCCTCTTCGTCGTGCAAATGAGGCCAATATTTAGAATGAATTTCATGAGTTGTTTTATAGTGCAAATTAGCCATTGGATCATCGCTCTTATAACCACCAGCTTTGTTTCTATAATCTAAAGCTTTGGCAATAGCATTCTGCTCTCTTTTAGTTCCATAATTTTGAGCCAACATCAATGCATTTTCTGTATGATAATTGTTAGACTCGTTTTCTTTATATTTTTTTCTTAACTCATCACGACTTAATTTAGGCTCTTCCTTCTTACCTGCTCTTTTAGCCATAAATTTTTCATCATGTGCTTTTTTGGTTTTGCTTGTTACGGTTGGCATTATATGGCCCTTTCTGTAGTTTCAGCACTAGCTGCATTAGCTTGCTCATTACTCATATTAGCAAGTATTAATGCTATTTGTGCTTTAAGTTGCTCAATTTCAATTTTAGTTTCGTTATCAGCGTCTGTATTACGACGGCTAGTTTCCTCGCGCATTTCTGTGTCGTGTGCTTTAGCTGTGACATCCATAAGCTTACGTTGAGTTTCTGCATCTTGTCTAACTCCTTCAATATCTGAACGTTGTTTAATAAACATATTAAGGCTTTCAACTTGTTGCGAAAGCTGTTGAATTTGAGCCTGTGATTGTTGTAATTGCATTTGAATGCGTGGCGGCACGCTAGATTTGTCGTCTATTTGTGCTAATGGGTTATTTACCGCTAATCTATCCGCAATAGTATCAGCGCCAGGAAAGTCCATGTTTCTTACTAATAAATCGCCAGCAGTTTGGATTAAGGTTGGATCGGCTGCAAATAAAGCCATCATAGAATCTACGGCTTCTTGGCGTTTAGAGTTATAACCTGGGCCTGTATCCATAACCACGTCATATTGGCCTACAGTTACGTCGTTTAAAATTCTATATATACCTTCCTCGTCTTGGCCATATTGATTAATAGTCAATACTTCAGGCTTGCCGTCATCACCAATTATACGCATAACACGTTCTTTGTCGTAGATTTTAGGTATTAGGTCTAGTATTACGCGGCCTGTTTGACGAATAGAACGAGTTAAGTTGTCGTAATAGTGGAAGTTGGTCATATCAACTTGTTGTTGCTGACCTTGTAATGCTTTTCCTGAAATATTACCTGTAGGAAGTTGAGCTGGGTCAAATATACCCACAACTTGCATTAAGTCGGTAGTCATAGATTGAGCCGCAGCCATAATGCCTGCTGGTGGTGGTTCAGGTTGTAATCTTTGTGGTGGTGGCGCTGGTTGGCCATCAATGTCTTTTTGCTTATAGCGCAATACAGGCATGGATTTAATGTTAGCCATAGCCCATTCATTTTCATGGCCTTCGTCTTGTCCTTCAGCCAATAGCCATTTAGCTTTAGGTGCTAATGCAACAGACTCGGTAAGTGACGTTTGCCAAAAGTTATACATTCTTTGTGGGTCTTTAGCCATTCTTACAATACCAAAGCGTTTCTTTTTGCTCTCTACAACTGTTTCTTGGCCGTAAACAGGAATAATAGGAATGTATTTACCAGCCCAATCACCTTCTTCTAATACTTGCATAGCGGTCAATTTGCACCATTTAATCTTTTTCTCATAGGAATTACGAGTCTCAACAATAGTAATACCTGCTGCTTCTAATACTTCGTCAGGTGGCAAGTCGTCTGATTTAACGCTTGAGCCGTCGGATAGTAAATGAACTTTAATAGACTTGCGTTCAGTGTAGAAGTATTCAGCTAGACGGATGTCCTCTTTCATAATCCATTCAGAGTTGGTATCGCCTGTGCCTCGCATAGTAAATCCTTGATCTACCTCTGCGTCAGGATACATTTTTTTAAATACTTTTTTAGGGATGACTGTGGTAATTAATACCTTTTCTGCGTCTGAACCGTCAGGTGCAGTTGAATTAGGATCAAAATATACTGTGAAAGGGTTATCAATAGCTTTTATATATATCTCTTGGTCAAAGCTGTCATCGCTAATGTAATCTGTTGTAACGCGCCAATATCCCCAGCCCATTCTTACTGCAAAATCGCCTGCTTTGTCATAAGCTTGGTCTGCGTCTGAATTTACTTCAATGTGCCTAAAGATACCTGTAATAATTTCAGCCATTTTAGCGTCTGATTGAGTATTCATGCCATGCGCTTTCATGCGTGGTCTTTGTTGTCTCATTTGATTGGTTAATTGACGGCAGTATGCGTCAACTTTATTTACTGTAAGGCATGGTCTTGCTTCTAATACGCGGCTATTTTGAATTTCTACAGGCCATTGGTCGCCTGCTGCAAACTTTAAATCCTCTAACGCTTCTGATCTATTCATTTGGTCTGCTTCGTTAGCAAACTGTAAGAATTGTATTGCGTCAGCTATACGTGGATCATTATCAAATACTTCTGTTTTTTTCTTTGCCATAATCTATCCCATCCAGCTTGCGCCAGGAGTAAATGTTTGTTTTTGAGCTTTTCGTTCTTTTTTGTCTTGTATCATTAAACCTATATATCGGAATGCGTCAGCACCATGAGAGTAAACGTCATGGAGTGGGTTACGACTAAATTGACCTGTATCAGGATCAACTTCATAACGGTAATGACGTAAGCATTGTAACCCATCCGCACAATTTTCTCTATCAAAATAACACGAACTAAATATGGTTCTTGCAGCGTTAATAGAATCGACTACAGGAACGCGAGGAAGTATATTAGTTTTAAAGCCTGCTGCCCTTACTATTTCCTCAATAGAGCGACCATTAGACGCTATGTTTTTGCTTTGAGCGTCGTGAGGTAAGTGTAACGTATCATAAAAATAACCTAATTTTTGCATTTCCTGCAAATAATGGCTCATGGTTTTTTGCGTATCCTGCAAATAGCGTATTAGACGTGTTTCCATGCCTATAAATTGCACAAACCATATAGCTGTGTGATCTGCCCAGCCTAAATCAAATACCGCGTGGACAGGTTTGGTAGCGTCATAAGGCACTTTGGTTATTCTACCCTGTAGCTCGGCCATATTCATTTCGTTGGCAAATATAGCGCCGTCAATAGTTAGGCGGCATAGACCTTCCCACACGTTGTTATAGGCTTGTATATCTCTTTGCTGTAGCGCGTCTTTTTCCAAGCGCAACGTTTCAGGAAACCAAGGGTTATCCGACCAGTTAATCTTTTGCACGACAGCGTCGTCAGGTGGGCTTACCACAAACCTTTGATACGTTTCATCGGTTTCTAGTTCAGGGTTAAAGGTTATCCATATTTCAGACTGTTCTTTACGAATGGTTGGAATTAATACATTCCACGAGGTTTTGGATACAGTCTGCGCTTCCTCAACCCAGGCTATATCTATGCCCTCAAACGACTTGACGTTGGCTATGTTGTTTTTAAGGCCTACAAAGGCAAATTCTGTGCCGTTTCTGCCTCTAATAGCGTTCTGTGTAATTTCGTAGAAAAAGGATAGGCCAAGCGCATCAATTTGGTCTGATAGTAGCTTATGCACCGAGTCCTTCATTGATGTCATAAACTCTCGCGCACATAGCACGCGTTTGACGTCTTTAGCGCCTAATAGAAGTAAGGCTCTTGCTACTCCCCAACTTTTAGCTCCTCCCCTGCCACCGTAAAGAACGCGATACCTTGAACTTTTAGGTTCAAAAAGGCATGAAAGCTTTTCAGGAAATTGTGCGTTCCCTAGCGCCTCTTTAAGTTGTTGATCCATCGCCTGGTTTTACAAAGGTAATCTGTATGCCTTCTAACGGAGTGCCGTCAATATTACCTACTTTAGTCGTATTGGTCTCTCCCCAGCCCATTTGTGCTTTAGTCCACCAAATAGCTGCGGTTGTGTCGCCTGATACGGCTTTATTGTATAAAGACTTTGCTATTTGAGCCGACGCGGTAGCTTTACCCACAGCCAACTCTTTTTCATAGTGCTTGCGTAAGGTGACGTCGGAAATACCAAGTAGTGCAGCTATTTGAACTTGAGGCAAACCTAGTCCTGAAGCGCTTAATACTTGCTCTCTTGTCTTATCTGTTGGAACGTGCTCTAGCATCTTTTTATTGACCAAAAGTGTTAAAAATTAGATGTTCTAAATCAAACACTTACAAGTTCAGCCTTTCTACCTGTGAAATCTTCCCAACGCTTGACGATAACGTCACAATA
>Ga0315909_10007161_pt1 | contig 12495 bp, 22 predicted proteins | sample LakEriMetagenome_11_FD_203527 | JGI IMG/M metagenome (GOLD analysis project Ga0315909, IMG submission 203527) | Freshwater fungal communities from buoy surface, Lake Erie, Ohio, United States - Buoy 2 MA125 | ecosystem: Environmental > Aquatic > Freshwater > Lake | place: USA: Lake Erie, Ohio...
CTAAGCGTAGCTTAGAAACAAATGTGTAGGGCGGGTAGAATGCCCCCGATCTATCCGCTCTACACTTCTAAGGGGGAAGTATGAAATCAGGGCATAAAGTTTCAATTGGTGCATGCGATCCAGGTACAGTTAACGCTGCTTGGGCATATAACATGATCCAATTAGCGCAAGTTAGAGATGACAAATTAGGTCCATTTGTAAGAATAAAAGGATCAGGTTTACTTTCTAAATTACGCAATCGAGTAGTACAAGCCTTTCTAGACAATACAAAATCTGATTGGCTTTTAATGATAGATACAGATGAACAGTTAAGTGTGCAAACTTTTGATAAACTTATACAAGCAGCACATGATAAAGATCGACCAGTTGTTTCAGGTTTAGTCTTTGCTGCATTTGACGCACATCAGAATTTGTATCCAAAACCAGTTCCTGCTATTTTTGCTGAATCAGAAGCAGGTTTTCTACCGCTTTATAAATATGACAAAGATTCATTGTTTGAAATAGAAGCATGCGGTACAGGTTGCATCTTGATACACAGAAGTGTATTAGAAAAGATGAGAGAAGTCGCAGATCCGAACCAAGGAGACAAATGGTGCTGGTTCTGGGACGGTCCAATCAATGGTGAGTGGATTAGTGAAGATCTTTTATTTTCTAGACGTATTAGACAACTAGGTTTTCCAATTTATGTTCACACTGGCGCTATATTGCCACATCAAAAAAATTATTGGTTAAGCGAGGAACACCATGTGGACTATCAAAAAAACCAAAAATAAAAGACAAACAGCAGTTATAATGCCAAAATTAGAACGAGCTGTTATTGAGAAACCCGAGAAAAGGATAGAACGTGGCACTAACGAATGCGTATTGCACGTTGTCGGATGTCAAGAATGCACTTGCAATCGATGACATTAACGATGATCTAGCCATTGAAGTGGCCATTATGACGGCCAGTCGAATGATTGACGACTATTGTGGTCGATTCTTCTATAAAGATGGAACTGCACTATCTCCTGTATCTCGGTACTTTACGCCTAAAGATTGGTGGACTTGTGATATCGATGATATTGTTACAATCACAGAAGTTGCCACAGATGACAATTTTGATCAGGCTTGGGAAACAGTTTGGTCTACTTCAGATTACATGGTTGAACCAATCAACAATCCACGTAGAGGTTGGCCTTATACTCGTCTAATTGCAATCGGCGCTTATATTTTTCCAGCACAATTGCCTCAAACTCTCAGAGTCAAAGGTATTTGGGGTTGGTCAAGCATTCCATACGAAATCCAGACAGCATGTAAACTACAAGCATCTAGGTTATTTGTAAGAAAACAATCTCCATTTGGAGTTGCTGGTTCTGTTGATATGGGAACAGTTAGATTGACTTCTAGATTAGATCCAGATGTTGAAGCGCTAATCAGACCAATGCGCAAAATGAATGGTTTGGCCTACTAATGATTCCTAGTGAAGTCAGAGATGGTCTAAAAAAGAATTTACAAGAAATTGATGGTTTAAGAGTTTATGATCTTGTACCAGATAATCCCCAACCTCCTTCTGCCATAATCGGTCAGTTGGATCTTACTTTTGATCTGAACAATGCCAGAGGTTTAGATCAGGCTAATATTGACGTATTAGTGATTGTCCAGAGATTCTCTGAACGAACAGGTCAAGACAAATTGGACAAATATTTATCAGGATCTGGCGACTATTCAATAAAAGCTGCAATTGAAGCAGATCGAACACTAGATGGTTCAGTAGATACTCTTCGAGTTACCTCTGCGCAATCTGGAGTTTACCAAGCTGCAGATATTGAATATTTGTCCTATCGTTATCAAGTTACGGTCTGGGGATAAGGAGAACCATGACATACACAATCACATCCGACATTTTAGTTGTCGGAAAGAAAAGAAAAGGTGAAACTATCACCGAAAAAGAATTGCTTGATGCTAATTGCAACATCGAGGCACTTATCGAAGCAAAGCATGTAACACCAAGCAATGTCCAAGCCAAACCTGAAGTAGAAAAAGGAGCCGACGAATAATGGCCCGTTTAGTACTAACTAACGCATATATCACAGTAAACGGTGTGAATCTTTCAGATCACATTGCTTCTGTGACACTCACAACAAATCGAGATGTTGTAGAAACTACAGCATTTAGCTCAACTGCAGCTCGTACACGAATTGGTGGACTAGCTGATAACTCAGTAACTCTTGAATTCCATCAAGATTACGCAACTTCAAGTGTAGAAGCAACAATCTACCCACTGCTTGGATCAACAACTTCTGTAGTTGTAAAGCCAAATGGTGCAACTACTGCAACTGACAATCCGTCATACACATTTAGTGCACTTGTTTCTGAGTGGACACCACTAAATGGCGCAGTTGGTGAATTGGCAACAGCTTCTGTTACTTGGTCAATTGACGGCGCAATAACAAAGGCAACTGCATAACGTGGCACGTATAGTTCTTACTAATTGTCAAGTAGTTTTTGGAACAACAGACATTAGCTCATATGTAACGTCTGTAACCTTAAACTCAACATACGAAGTAGTTGAAACAACTGCTTTTGGCAATACAGCAAGGACACGAGTTGCAGGTTTGGCGGATAATAACATTTCTCTTGAGTTTAACCAAGATTATGCAGCAGGAGCTCTCGAGGCAACAATTTATCCAACACTTGGAACCGCTGTCTCAATGACTGTAAGACCAATCAATGGATCATCTCCAACTTATACATTTTCTGCATTAGTGTCTGAATGGACACCATTAAATGGAGCCGTTGGAGAACTTGCAACTGCAAGCGTATCTTGGCCAATATCTGGTACAATAACCAAGTCATAACTAACACTAAGGGGGACGTCAATGGACGGTCTTGCAATTAAAGTAAAAACAACTGATGGTCTTGAAGCAAGTTATAAACTTACTCCAAGAGTTATTGTTGCATTCGAACAACAGTTTGGAAAAGGTTTACCTAGACTGATTGGCGAAGAACAAAAGATCGAACACATTTACTGGCTAGCATGGAAATGTATGCAAGTAAATAACGTTGTTGTAAAACCATTTGGTCCTGAATTTCTAGATACTTTAGTATCCGCAGAATTGGATTCAGATGCAAATTTCGGATCCACCGAGACAGTTTAACTTATACTATTGCATCTATCTCGGTGGAAACCGGAATACCTACGCAAGATCTTTTAGATTCACCGCCAGGTATTCTGGAAGCCATACTCGCTTATCTGAAAGAAAAAAATAAAGGTGGATAATGGCCGAAGAAGCAGTAGTAGTATTAACTGGAATTGAAGAAACAGTAAAATCATTGAAGCAATTTGATGAAAAAGCTGTACGACAATTCAACAAACTTGTAAATACTGAACTCGGTAAAGCAGAATCTGCAGCTCATCAACTTGTTGATAGCATTAGAAGTAGTACAACACAAACTCCAATGCGTAATTGGAGACCAATTGCTGCCACTAATGGACGAACTTGGGGAGGCGCAGGTTGGCCTGCTTGGAATGTATCTGAAGTAAAAGCTGGAATTAAAAAGACCCGCACGCAACGACGAGTCAGAGGTGATTACACAACTTCAGCTGGAGCTTTATTGAACCAATCAGATGCAGGACGGGTCTTTGAATTATCTGGTAGAAACAAGAAAACCGGTATATTTATTGAACGATTGAATTGGTTTGGTAAAGCATCTCGTCTTGTTTGGAAAGTCGTAGACAAAGAACGACCAAGGATCCAAAAAGAAGTATCACAGGCATTAGAAGATCTTAAAAGGCAACTACAAGATCATCTTGATAAGGCAGGAAAGGCGTAATCATGGCAGTTGGTGCAGTAGTCGCCCGAATCCTTACCCAGTACTCTGATAAAGGTACTAAAGCTGCAATTAAAGACATTAACAAGATGGAAAAGCAGTTTAAGGACTTTTCCAATAAAGCCATTAAAGCTTTTGGAGTTGCCGCAGCCGCAGTTGGAGCATTTGCAGTAAAAGTTGGCTATGATGCAGTTAAAGCTGCAATGGAAGATCAGAAATCACAAGCACTTCTTGCTAATGCATTAAGAAATACTGTCGGTGCTACAGATGAGGCAATTGCTGCAACAGAAGCCTATATTTCCAAAACACAATTAGCTTTTGGTGTTGTTGATGACCAATTACGTCCAGCATTAGGCAAACTTGCAGCAGCAACAGGAAATCTTGGAGATGCACAAGGTCTATTAAATGTTGCATTGGACATTTCAGCTGCAAAGAATATTGATCTTGAAACAGCAGCAGGTTTACTAGGTAAAGCATATAATGGAAATCTAACTTCACTTAAGAAGTTGTTCCCACAAATATCCGCAACTACAATTAAATCTAAAGATTTTGCTGCTGCATTGGCAGAAGTCAATAAAGAAGTAGGCGGAGCGGCAGCGGCTAGGGCCAACACATTTGCTGGACAAATTGAAAGAATTAAGATTGCATTTGGTGAGGCGTCTGAAACTTTAGGTTACAAATTGTTACCTTTGGTTACACAGTTTGCTGATCTTGTGATCCAAAAAGTAATTCCAGCTGTCCAGGCTTGGGTTGATGAAAACGGCGACAAAATTGCTGCAGGATTTCAAACTGCATTACAATATGGCATTGCTTTTGCTAAGTTTATGTATGATTTCTTTAGTTTTGTTTCACGTAATATTAAAGTATTTACAACTCTAGGCGCAGTTATTGTTGCAGCATTATTTGGTGCAAAAGTCGCAGGCGCCGTTGCTGCATTGGTTAAAGGTATTCAAGCAATCATTACCGTGATGAAAGCACTTCGTACAGTTTCACTTGCTTCTGCAGCAGCAACAGCATTGGCAACTGGCGGTGTTTCTGCAGCCGCTGGAGCAGCCGCATTTGCAGTAGCGTTAGGCGCAATTGGACTTGCAAGTAAGAAATTTAATTCTGATTCAGATAAAGCAGCGGACAGTGTTGGTAAATTTAAGTTAAATGTTAAAGGCTTAAATGTTGAAGCCAAAGATTACACTGCAAATATTAAAGGTATAACTGGAGCAACTGAAAAACTTACAGATAAGCAAAAAGAAGAGTTAGAAGTTGCCAAAGGTCTTGAAAGATTACGCAAACTTGGACTTAAGTCAAGCAAAGATCTTAAAGCACAAGATCCAGTTACACTTGAAGCAATACGTCAAAACCAACTTAAGCAACGTAAACTTGGACTATCTGCACCTAGTATTTCACTAATTGCAGCATCAGGAAAAGGCAGTATTGCAGGCAATACCACAATGAACGGTGGTAATATTACTGTTAACGTTGCAGGTTCTGTAATATCACAAGGGGATTTAGTGACTCAGATCAAGAATGGTTTAGAAGTACTTTACCGCCGCAGAGGCGGCAGTGGATTTGCGGTGCTCTAATGCCAATGCCAACATTAGTAGTAAGTTTTGGTACAGGTAGTGGATTTTCACCTGTAACAACATCTGACATTCTTGAAGTAAGTATTCGTCGTGGTCGTGAAATGCAAAACACATTTCTAGATTCAGGAACCGCGGTAGTTGTACTTAATAACCAAAGCGGTAACTATGATCCAAGCAATGCATCTAGTCCATGGTATGGAACACTTACTGCAGGAATGCAAGTACAAATAACAGGCAATGGAATTGCTATTTTTACAGGTTATTTAGAGGACAATGTTGTAAACCAAGGTATCTACCCAACAGTTCAATTGACATTTGTTGATGGTTTAGCAAAACTTGGTAAAACTATTGCACCAGCATTGGCAACATCTAGTTATCAAGAATCTGCAGCAACTAGAGCAGGTCGGTTACTTGACATGGCATCTTGGCCAGCAGGATCTAGATCTCTTACCGGAACTGTTACCATGTTAAAAAGCGCATTTGGTTTATCTGTCTTAGACCATTTAGAACAATGCGCAAATGTAATTGGTGGACGATTCTATATTAGTCGAACTGGTGTAGCCACTTTAGTGCCACTTGCAAACAAATTTAGTCGACCAACACAGTTGCTATTTAGCGACCAAGGTGATGCCTACTCTGTTGGCTATGATGGAATTTATACAAATCCTGGAACAGATTATGTTTACAATCAAGCAATTATTTTCCGTGGTGCTAAGAAAAATCAAATAACAATTACTTATAATCCTAGTGTTGCTACATACGGACTCAAAACTAAGAAATTAGATGCACCAATACTTTCAGAAACAAGTGCAGTAAATTTAGGAGTCTATGCTGCAAGAAAAGACGCAGATGCAGTTGTTTTAGCAGAACAAATTGACTTTAGTGCATTAAATCTTGGAGTATTACAAACAGATTTTCTAGAGACAGAATTAAACGACCAAGTAACAGTCAAAAGAGAAACATACGATAACCGAGTTATTACAATCAATGGTGTAATTGAAGGAATGGCTCACAGTATTACTCCTGAAGATTGGCGAGTCAGTTATTTCACATCAGTTTTAGATCCTTATTCAATAACTATTTAAGGGGAGGTTACAAATGCCATTATGTCCACAAGTAACTAATACCCCGGTACCAATTACATTTGGCGCTTCATATAGTAATACAACTCTTATTGCAGGAGATGTTCCGGCAACTGTTGAAGAACTTGAAAACGTAGAAGTACAAGTTATTGGTAAAAATCATCTTTATCGTCAACCAGATGCACCAGATGGATCAGTATATCCATTAGTTGAAGGTGATTGTTGGTTTGATACAGATGATGGTAATAAACAATACTATTACACTGGAACTGCGTGGGTTTCTGTACAAGATCTTGCAATTCAAGCAGCAGCAACTGCGGCAGCGGCAGCGGCCGCAGGAGCGGCAGCAGCGCAATCAGCGGCAGCGGCAGCAGATGCTGCAGCGGTTGCGGCACAAACAACTGCAAATGGAAAAAATAAGATTTATCGCCAAACAACAATGCCAACTACTGGACCTTTTGCAGAAGGTGATCTTTGGTTTGATACTGATGACGATAATAAATTCTATCGTTATACTAGTGGTGCTTTTTCACCATTTACATTAGGCGATGGCGCTCTAGCATCGTTGTCGGCTAATAAGTTAACAGCTGGAACTATTGATGCTTCAGTTATTACCGTCTCAAATCTTGATGCTGGACGAATTACTACAGGATATTTAGCTGCTGCAAGAATTGAAGTTGCATCAATTTCTGGTGATAAACTTACTGCTAGGACAATTGAAGCAGCAAAAATTGCCGTAGGAACCATTTCTGCAACTGAAATTGCAACTGGCACCATTACAGCAGATCGTATTTCAACAAGAACTATTACAGCAGATAGAATTGCATTGTATACTCTTACTGCAGATGAAATTGCTGGACAAGCAATTACTGCAGCAGAAATTGCAGCAGAAACAATTACTGCAGCAGAAATTGCAGCTGGATCTATTACAGTGGATCGTTTAACAGTTGGAACACTTACAGGTTTTACAATCCAAACTTCAGGTTCAAATAGAATCCGAATGCAAGATTCAACAAACTCTATTAACTTTATTGTAGGTGGCACGCAACGAGCACATTTAGTACCTGCCGGTACAAATGGTGTAATTATGCACTATGGAACTACACCAAACTCAGCTGCAACGTCATATCCACTTGTATTTGTATCTTCTGGTTCTGTTGTAGTTGCATATAGTTCAACAAAATTTTTAGAAGTTAACTCTTTAGGTTGTGTTGCTAATGGAGATCTTTATTCACCAGCAAACTTCTACAACCAAGATACAACAACTACAACTAATGCTGCAAATACATGGATGTCTGCAACTACTGGACTTACTCGTAGAAGTACAGCATCAAGTTTACGATATAAAGAAAATATTGTGGATATACGGACTGTTGCCGAATTAGATCCAAAAAAACTATTAGATATACCAGTACGAGCTTTCAAGTATAAAGCGGATTATTTAGATTCAAATGATGATAGATCAGGTCAATTACTTCCTGGATTTATTGCTGAAGAAGTTGCAGAAACATATTCAATTGCAGCCGATTTAGTAGAAGGTCAAGTTGAATCATGGAATGACCGATACGTTGTACCTGCTTTACTTGCTCTTGTACAAGATCTAGAATCTAGAATTAAAACTCTGGAGAACAAATGAATCAATATATTGTAGGTTTTAATGCATATGGAACACTAGTTGAAGAACAAGTAGAAGCAACTGATCCAGATCAAGCAAAGATAATTGCGCAACCAAAACATCCTGATTTACCAATAATTTTAGTAAAATGGTTAAAACCTTAGGGGGTTAAAATGGACAAAGAAACACAACTAGATATAAATACAGTAATTGCAGCAATGAGAGAACAAATAGGTTTACTAGCGCTTGATAAAGCAATGTTGACTGCAAGAATTCAAGATCTTGAAAAACAACTTAAAGAAAAGGAATCGTAATTGTAAATGAACGCTACCGATTGGGCCGCTTTGGCCGTCTCAGTTACAACTTTAATGGGATCTTTGGCTATAGGGGTAAAACATTTAACTAAGCATTACTTATCTGAATTAAAGCCAAACGGTGGAAGTTCCATGAAAGATAAAGTTAATCAACTTGAAGTAAAAGTAGATTTTTTAACTGATCTAGTAAAAGAAGCACTGAGGAAATGAATGACAACTGTTGTCAAGAAAGCCACGCCTGCTGCCATTGCTGTTCTGCGCCAAGCGACGGCCTTGTGGCCGAAGCGAAAGAAGCTGTCAGATGGATTGTTGCCATCTGCGGCACATCTCAAGGCGAGTCCAACTTCGGACCACAACACTGGTCTAGCCGCTGATTTAACACATGATCCTAAAAATGGAGTAGATTGCAGTGTCATTTTTGAGAAACTTAAAGAAGATCCAAGGGTTAACTATCTTATTTTCAACTCTAAAATATGGTCTCAAGCAAAATCTAAAATGGGCAATCGCCCTTACACTGGTTCTAATCCTCACGACAAGCACTTACATATTTCTATCAATGCTGATAAAGCTGATGACACAAGTCCATGGTTTTGGTGGCTAAATCAACCAAAAATTACTAATCAGATTATGGCAAAGATACAAACAATTCCTAAAAAACAAGCTTATAATGATACCGCACAATGCACTTGCTGCCCTGTTCATGGAAAGCAAGGAAAGGCAAAATAATGGAAACACTAAAGCAAGTATCACTAACCTGGTTTAGAGCTGCTGCATCTGCAGCAATTGCTCTTTACCTTGCAGGAGAAACAAACCTAAAGACCCTTGGAATGGCAGCTTTGGCTGGTTTTCTTGGTCCAGTATTGAAGTGGTTAGATCCATCTGCCACTGAGTTTGGAAGATCTAAATAATGACAAATCGGGGGCTTAAAAACGATCTCGAAAATCTTCTTAAAAAACCAGAAAGAAAATGCAACATTGCTGTTGCTTTAGAATCTGTAAGTAAAGAAGAACAAGAAATACTGCAAAAATTGTTAGACTCACCAGTATCACCAACACGTCTTGCCGCTGTACTTAAATCACACGGACATGCTGCAAGTCATTCAACCGTTTATAAACATCGAAACAAAGTCTGTATCTGTATAACATGACACTATCTGATGATCTTAAGGGCTTGGAACAGGAAGCTGATCCTATAATTGCAGAACTCCGTCAAGCGTTGGCAAGAACGCAAAAGCAATTGGCTAAAGCAAAAGAGCGTACCGATGAATTGGTTTCAGCAACAATTCAAGCATGTAAAGACGCTACCTTAGCTTTAGGTCCAATCCCTCCTATTGAAGATCCAAAGGTAGATAAAAGACGCCGTCGAGTTGAAGTTGCTTTGTGGCACTTAACTGACTGGCAAGGCAGCAAAGTTACTCCTAGTTATAACTCAGAAATAATGAAAAAAAGAGTTATGGACTTCGTGACAAAAGCTGCAAAAATTACAGAAATCCAAAGACAAGACCATCCTGTTAATGATGTGGTCATTTGTTTTGGTGGTGACATGGTTGAAGGATTGTTTAACTATCCTGCTCAATTATGGGAAATTGACTCAAGTTTATATGACCAATACATCACAGTTAGCCGTTTAATTGTAGATGTGATCCGTCAAGCCTTATCTGTGTACGAAAAAGTCTCAGTTGTTGCAGAATGGGGAAACCACGGACGAATTGGATCTAAACGAGACAATGTTCCAAAATCAGATAACATAGATCGAATGTGTTATGAATTAGCACGACAGATCTTGACATCTGATCCTGCAATAGCAAAAAGACTAAATTGGAATCCACTTCACGGCACTGAAGATATTCAGCAAATTGAAATTGGCAAGTACAAAGCACTTTTGATGCATGGAGATGAAGTAGGTCGATCAGGTTTTGCTTCTCCTTCTGCTTGGCAAGCTGCAGGCAATCGTTGGAAAGCTGGAGCATACGATTGGGACTTTCAAGATATTTATCTAGGTCACTATCATCGCCATGCTCAAGAACCACTTTCAGATGGTCTAGGTTCTGTTTATTGGACAGGATCTACAGAATCAGATAACCGATATGCAAGAGATTCTATGGCAGCTTCAGGAGTTCCTAGCCAAAGACTTCACTTCATAGATCCAGATCGTGGTCGAGTTACCGCTGCATATCAGGTTTGGTTAGACTAATGCATAGATCTAAGATCTTAAAAGATGCAGAATTTCTAATTAACAATGACAGAGAAAAAGACTATGGCCACCCTAAGATCAATCATGGACGCATAGCAGATCTTTGGTCAGTTGTTTTAGAACGCAAAATAGAACCTCATGAAGTTGCTCTCTGCATGGCTTTGGTCAAAATAAGCAGATTAGTGCAAACTCCAGATCACGAAGATTCTTATGTAGATGGCGCGGCATATATCGCCATTGCAGGAGAATTGGCAACCGAGGAGGAATCATGACCACGCTTATTGCTTACCAGCACGAAGATTTTTGTTTAATTGTTGCAGATAGTCAAACCACCGGTTATGACCTTGCATCAGATTGCTCACCTATGGGCAAAATTGCATTAAACGGCAAATACCTAGTTTCTGCTGCAGGTTTAGTCCGCGGCATGAATATCATCCAGCACGCTTTTGTTCCACCAAATCCTCCTAAGTCAAATCTTGATAAATTCATGGTTAGAAGTTTTGTACCAGCACTCCGCAAATGCTTTATGGACTCTGGTTATGACATCAGAACAGATGGAATGTCAGCTTCTCATGACAATGATTTTATTGTTGCTGTTAACGGATCTTTGTATTTTATAGACTCAGCTTATGGACTTGAACGTGTTGCTGATTCTTTATATTGCACAGGGACTGGCATGAAACTTGCTCTTGGAGCGGCATATGCTTTAGGAATCACTGAATGTGATGATTATGAAGAAGCAATTGAGATCTTAGAAAAAGCTGTACAAACTGCCATAAAATTTGACGTAAACTCTGGAGGAAAAATCCAAGTTGCACTTCAGACAAGAGATGGCAAATCTCATCTTGCTTATCTTGATTAGAGCATAAAAAAACCCCCTCCTTGCGGAGGGGGCCATTTTTTTTATCTTAAACTAGAGCCATGACTCGTTCTGTCAATGACTGACCTTGATTTAGTAGGAACTTCTCAGCACGAACTGAATCGTCCTTGCTGCGAGCTGTGTGCGCCCATTGATCGAACTCTGTGAAAGCATTAACAACGCCCCACGCAGTTCCTTTGATATTTTCTTGTGTTGGACCATTCCAGATATTTAGCAAAGTATTGCGGCGATCTTGAACAGACTCGATCTGGCGAGTTGTCATGTTGTCCTCATCAACTGGAAGAAGATCTTTAACGATTGTCCAGAAGTCAGAGTTTGCCATTGGCTTTGCAAGAAGCTGTTCAGCGCGTAGTGAGAATTCTTCAGTTGCCTTAAGAGTAACATTGAGAGTTTGACGAACATCTTCAATGCGAACATCCATACGTGAAGTGTGGCGGAATGAGATAGATGAAGTCTTTGTCCAGCGTGTCATTCCATTAGTGCAGATAAGACGAAGTTGCATCAATTCGAATCTGAATGAATCAGTTCCGTCATGAGTATTAGTTGCCATCAAGTAAGTGTCGACTGGATCGATTCCACCGACATTTAGAGTGTTTGGAAGCTTTGAAGCAAGGAAGATCTTACGTCCACCGCGTAGTTCACCAGCAGAAACAAAAGTTGCTCCAGCTTCGAAAGTAACAGCATCAATCATCTGTACAATGTCTTGATTCTGAACGATTGAATATGTAGGTGAAGTAATACCTAGAACAGAAGCAGATCCATCAGAGTTAACGCGAGTTGTTGCTGACTTGTTTTCTACTTCAACTTTTGAACCATTTACATCTGCAAACAATGGAGCATGTTGGACAGTCCAATTTAGATTTGCATTAGTAAGAACTTCAGCAGCAGAGATCTGATCTTCGTTTGTGTTTACCCATGATGCTGCATTGATCCATGGAGCCTTGCGACGTGCTGCGTTTGTAACTTGTACTGACATTTTTTTCTCCTAGCGGTTATCTGATGGACTCATCAGCAGTGTCAT
>Ga0315909_10007162_pt1 | contig 12492 bp, 29 predicted proteins | sample LakEriMetagenome_11_FD_203527 | JGI IMG/M metagenome (GOLD analysis project Ga0315909, IMG submission 203527) | Freshwater fungal communities from buoy surface, Lake Erie, Ohio, United States - Buoy 2 MA125 | ecosystem: Environmental > Aquatic > Freshwater > Lake | place: USA: Lake Erie, Ohio...
CTAAATAGCCTAAAAGACCTATTCCGATTATAATTCCTATATTTGAAGAATTTTCCATCATTGGGGGTCTGTCTGGGCTAGGAATTTGAGTTTGTCCCGTTTGCCCCTGTTTTCCTGTTGGAGGTATATACAAAGGGTGAGAGGGGTCAGTTATAGGATTTTTAAATGGAACCATTCCAGAGGGTTTTGGTTGCTGGGGAATATTTAAAGATCTATCTAAAACGGGTTTATCCGAGTTACTCATTAAATTAAAAAATTCCTGTGAATTGGTTCCTAGACTTGGGGGTTTTAGTCCAAGCGTTTCGGCAATTCCCGATCCCGTATTGTAATAATCTAAACCCGTATTGATTGCAGTATTGGCATTTTGTGCAAGTGGAATTTTTTCTTGAACTGTTGGATTATTTAGTAATGCTCCTGTAGCGTTTAAAGCTGATGCCATTGTAGGGCTACCATTTGCAAAAAGAGTACTTCCTAAAACTGATCCTGTGGCAACTATAGAGGCCCCGCCAACTATAGTTCCCGCCCCTATCCCTGTTGCCGTTGCCAGTCCTCCCGCCAATACTCCCGCAGTTCCGCCCGTAGCAATTAAACCCGCTACTGCTCCAGTTACTGCCAAACCTGTTTTTAGTTCTTTTGGTGTTACTTTAGCAATTTTTGTTTTTCCTTTTTTTAAGGTCAATTTTTGTAATAAGTTCGATTTTTTTCTTCCAAAGGTTAGCTTTGAACCTAATTTAATTTTCGGTTTTTTAAGTTTTAAACTTATTCCCATTAATTCATTTTTAGTATATCCATAAACAGGCTCAGAATCAATTTCTTGAGCAATATCGGATTGACTAAAGGATTGTTCTTCTTGTTGTTCTATTGGACTATAAACGGGTTCTGGGGCATAATCATCTTGTCGTTGTTGGTCGATTAGGTCTTGAAAATCTTGATATGAACTAGCTTGATCAACTTTTTGTTTAGGTGAAAACGGGTTTTTTGGAGTAGTTAAACTTTTAAAATTAGTTCTGGGTAAATTTATTTTTGCAGTAGGAAGATTTATTTTAGGGCTAGAAAGATTTATTTTAGGTCTAGGCATTGGAATATTTATTTTTGCAACTGGCATAGATATTTTAGGAGGAATAATTTTGGCTCGTGCTATTGGTTGACTAGCTTGCTGAATAATTTGTTTTTGGGCTACAACTGCCTTATTTAAAAAGGGAACCGCAAAAGGCAATTTAAATTGATTTGATTTTATTGCCGCCGAAATCCAACTTCCTAAAGTTTCCTGTTGTGGTTGGTTGCCTTCCATCGTATAAAGTCTATTATAGCGTTTCATTAGTACAATAGTACAATCATGAAAAAAAATATCAATTATTTTTTATTGGATAAAATAATTTTCTAAATACTTCTTTATAGGGATATTTTCCGAAAATATTTTTTGAGTATGTCGCATCGAACGGGATCCAGTTATTTTTAAAATCTTTTATTTCTGGGTAGATATGGTGTGGCTTTGTTGATCGTCCTGAAATTACAATTCTATAAGGTATATTTTTTAACTCAAAATAACAAATTGCAATTAATGTTTTATCGTCGCAGTCTCTCGGAAGGTCTTTACGCCAAATTGAAAAGTCTGGGCGGGAAAGAAATTCAATTCCCTGTGGGTCTGGTTTATATTTTAAATTTTTAATAATTTCAAAAACTTGTTCTGGGGTTTTATTTATTAAAAAATTACAATCACCCATATATTTTTTAGAAAATTCAATTATTTTTAAAACTGTTTTTTCATAAGTTTCAAGTAAATTATTTTTAAATTTTACATTATCATTCATAGTTTATTTAGTATTATATAATGGAATTTAAGATCAATTTTATTTTTATACATTTTTTTTAAAATTTCAATAGTTTCATTTTTTGAGTATCCCGTGTCAAGATATGCCATCGGCTCCGATAATTGATTAAGATAAAAACCTTTTTCAAATTCAATTTTAGCATCAAATAAATAATTTTTTTTTAATAGGATTTTATATGAATAACCAACTATATATTTATTAGAATTAAAAATTCTTATTGTACTAAAAGATTTATTGTTTAGTTTATTATTCCAATTTGTTGAAAATTTAATTTCTTCAAGTTCCATTTTCTAATATATCTCTATAGGCTCTAAGGCATATTTCTAATATAATTGATTTTTCTATAATAGTATCCAACAAAAATGGAGAATAAGAACCAAAATGCAAACATTCTCTTTTATAAAAAAAACATTGTTTTTCTAGTTTATTTAATTCTTGCTCTATGGTTAATAATAAAGATTTATCAATTTCCATTTTTTAATACTTTATTTAAAACTCTGATTAATAAATCTAGCTCATAATCTAAAACTATAAAATCATATTTTATATAATCTATAAGATTTTCATTTTTACCTAATATTTTTATATTTCTTGGAATATTACAGATAGTTAAATCAATTCTATTTAATAACATTTTTATAGTTTTATCTTTATTCATTTTTTGTTTTTTCCCTAATTAATTGTTGATAGTATTGGTTATTTTCGAATTTTTCTTTTCCCTGCTTTTTAATTTCCTGTTTATATTCCTGACCGTATGCCGTTTCTAATAAAAAATTTAACCCAGAAATTGATCGGGTTGCCCATTCTTTTAAATCCTCAAGACCTGTTTTATATTTAGGCAAACCAATAGAATTTTTTTCCTCTGTGTTTAAGAAATCAGTCCAAAATTTTGCAGTATGCCAGTGTCTTTTATGCAATAGTTTATTATTTTTTCCTTTGGTTTGATCTAAAAATCTAAGATAGTAAAGAGCTATTTTTTCAAAATTTCTTTCCGTATATAGTCCCATAATGATTTTTTCTGAATTATTTTTTTTAGAAATTTCTCCCGTTTCTGGATCTATCAAAATACTAGGGTTACAATATTGATCCGCAACTTTTCGCCTAAACTGATATTCTACCCGTATCCAGTGAAATTTTACTTTTTCTTTTGCTCCTTTATCATAAATTCTGACTAAAGTATTCGAGTCTTTTAAATTGCCTAAATAGATAGTTTTACCCGATACCGTAGAGCCTATTTTTCCGCTTTCAATAGCTGAATAAATTTCCCCAGAGTAAACAGAGTAATTTCTAAATCGGGTTGTTATCTCTGCCGATTTTATTTTATTGTAGATTTCCTCTATGTTTAAAATTCCTTTATAATCGTCTTTTGCTAAATCAATTCTAGTAAATTTTCCTCCCCTATCTATTGCCCATTGAATAATTTTTTCTAAATTTATAGTTTGAGAATAAAGGGCTTTTGAAGAAAGAGAAATATAAAGTCTTAATTGAGGATTTTCCTTGTTGTATGCAATTAAAGCCCCTGATGAGGAAATATAGGCTTGGTTGTATCCAGAATACCCCTTTAAGATTTGTGAAGGTTCTCCAAAAACTAAAGAATCTCTTAAATTTTCTTCCGTTAAATTAATCGTAAAGCTTAACCAATCGCAAAAGGGCTTTTCAATGTTCTCTATTTTTCTATTTTGAGAAGTCAAAATTTCCTAGCAAAATTCAATGTTTTTTGTTTTTTCTGTCATTAGAACAGGGGTGTTACTAAACCCCTGCTCCGCTTTAATTGATTCTAAAATATAAATCCCGTTATCTATACCGACTATTTTAGAAGCAAGTTTTCCATTTAAATACTTGGAATAATGTTTTCCTTCCAAAATTAGTTTTAATTCTTCCTCATAAGTCATCTGTCTAAAACCACCGTTAAAATATATCGACCTAAAAAATAAAAACAATGTATATTTGTAAATTTTAACTCTATTTTATAATACCTACAAAAAACAAAAAATTCTTCTTTTTTTAATTTTTCAAAATGAAATTCCAAGAAATGCCCTCCAATTAAAAAATCGGTTTTTTATAGTGAACCGAAAAAACACTTTTATTTGTTTGGGGTGACTAAATTGTCTTAGCGTCCCCGCCATTTATATTTAGTCCTTTAAAAAATTTCTTCTGTTGGCTCATGATCCATAATTATTTCGTTTTCATTACTTTGGTCAATCTCGTTTTTATCTGGTGACCAAAAAACAGAACCTGACCAAATTCCAGATTTTTGGTTTTGATCTTCAAAAATAACAATTCTCAAAGAGTTAGATGGTAAAATTATTGTAAAAATATTACCAGAGAAATAGTTTTTTGACTCTCCATTCTTTTCGAATTTATTTTTCCAGATTGCCCCAACTTTTATTTTAGAGTTAAAAATTATAAAATCTGGTGAATTTTCCTTTTCTTTTTTGTTGTTCTCTATAATAAATAAATCGGCTTTGGATAAAAATGGAATAGCCAAAATTATTTTTCCCTTTTTAGTGCTTTTTTCTATCTCGCAAAATCCTATTAATTGCATTATATTTCTCCTTTTTTGTTTCGATCTACCGATCGAGGATTTACAGACTTAAACCCCTCCAAATAAATTGGGATTGCTTCGCTAAGTTTTACGTTTTTACAAGGATAATCATTTACTATTGATCCCTTAAAAGTTTTCATTATTGATAAAATAATTAATTCATTTTTATTCATTAGCAAAATCCTTGCATCTATCTAAAATCATATTTGCCAAAAACTCAGAAACAGACCAACCATTTTTAGAACATTCTGAAAATTCATTTTCTATAAATTCCATTTGCTTAGAATTAAAAATTTTATTTAAATCAATTTCAATTTCATCTTTAAATGATTCATTGGTTATAACTTGAATTTTAAATTTTCCGCTAATTTTCATTTATTTTTTAACCTTCTTTTTTAACTCTAGATATGCAATACGATCTAAAACTATACCTCTTATAAACTGACTTAAATTAATATGGTTACTTTCACAAAATTTCTTAATATGATTTTTTTGCTCAGTATCTAACGAAAAAGAAATTGTTGTTTTCATTAATTTTCCTCCTTTTCTATCCTAATCCAATCCTCTTTATTATTGGCAATCTTAGAAAGCTTTACATCTATGTCGTATAAAATTCTCAAAGGTAAACAATGTAAACCATAAGCTTTAATAGAATCATAAATGGTAGATGCTAATACTGCATAATCTAACGAATCATTTGATCTTAAATTAAAATTTTTATTTATATTTACAATATGAGAAATTTTTATGTTTAATTCCTCTTCTAGCTCTCTTTCTGATTTCATTTTCTCACCAAAATTCCTATATTAAAAACATAATCAAAAATAATAATAGTAATTAATACACTACTAACCGACAAGAAAAACCCATATAAAAAATCATCTAAATTTATCATTTTTATTCCTCTAATAAAATTGTTAAAAATTACAATATTTTAAAGGAATAAAAAAGTCAATAATAAAATTGATAAAATTATAAATTATCTAAATTTAAAATTTCTGCTAAAACTTCAACTTTATCGTGTATTTCTATAAATTCATCTGATTTTAAAATTTTTTTTGGCAAGTGTTCTTCAAAGAGTATTATAAGATTTTCAAAAATAGAAAAAATTAATTCGTCTTTAGTTAATTGGTAATATTCCGAAGGTATAACTTTTTCCATTTTTTAAATCCTTTTAATTTTTGGGGTTTGTGGTATAGTTTTATTTGCAATATAGGTTTCTGCTATTTGAGATATTAAAGGGGTTAATTGCTCTAAAACATTTCTAAAAGATTCCATTAAAACCGATTCTGTTTCCAATCCAGATTCTAATTTAACTTTTTCCCTTTCAATGTCTAATCGTTCCATATAGATAGATTCTTTTTGTTTTAACATTTCTTCAAATTGAGCTTTCATTCCGTTTAATTTTATTTCGGTAATCTCAGCGTGACTTTTAAATTTTAATTCTGATAAAAGTTCTTGTTGACTCATTAATTGACGTATAAAACCAAATTCAACCATATTGTTTTGAGGATTTATTGCTTGAGTTTCTGGCTCTTCTTCCTCTGGTTCCTCTTCCTCTAAGGCAAATTTTACGGTTTTAATCGGAGCTTCGTTAAAATAGATAGTCCCGAAAACAAATTGATCTTCGGGAAATTGTCCGCCAAGTATATCTCCCGATGGAATTTCCTGTGGATCGTTTAAAATTATTTCTTTTCCAGAGCTATTTTTAAAAATTATCTTTACGGTACCCTCTGGTGACATTCTTATCCGCCTGTAGCAATCTGCCTTTAGTCTATACAATGATAAATTTAATGGGTTTCTGTGTTGGCTTTGTCGCCTCATAATATGCCTCGTTTGTGCTTTTTTATTAGTTTAAAAATGCATAAATGAGATTATTTGTAAAGGTAAAAAAAGATCCCGCCTATAATTATAAGCGGAATTAAATTGGGTTTGGTTGGTTGGTTGGTTTTGGTTGGTAGTTTTAAATATTTTTTTGGGTCTACCGATTTTGAATTTATAAAGATCTGAAAATGAAGGTGTGGAGCTGTAGACTTTCCAGAATTGCCGGAAAGGGCTATAATAGTATCTTGGGTTACATAATCCCCTATATTGACTAAAACTTTTTCTAGGTGTGCATAAAGCGTTTTTATGCCCGATCCATGATTTAAGATAATTTTTAAACCATAGCTTGGCGTATTTTCTATTTTTTCTACAATTCCGTTTAGGGAAGGAAAAACACTGGTTCCGATTGGAATTGAATAATCAATTCCTTCGTGCCAAGACATTTTTTTGTTAAATGGATCCTTTCGAAATCCATACCCAGAGGAAATTTTTAAAATTTTGACTGGGTGAGTAAAATCCATATTATTTTTTAAAGTATAAAAATGCCCCTGCTAATATAACCCCAATTATTAAAGTAGAATTATCTATTTCCATTTTAACGCTAGTAGGTATTAATTTAGGTTTAGGCGTTGGGGGAAATATGGGATCTACGTTTATAATCTTTTCGGGTTGTGGTGAGGGAACAATATTTTTAGGAATAACTTTTGTAATAATTTCAAATTGATATACTAAGGGTTTTGTCCAGTTTCCGCCCCATTCTATCATATTATAATCCATTAAAATATTATTTACTATTTCTTTAAATTGCTTTGTTTGCGGAAAATTTCCCCACGTGGGTTTGTTATTAATATATTCTAAAATAGTAATTGCTTTTGAAGGTTGGATATTGTGTTTAGATTGCCCGCCTTTTAGCGTTGTGGTTTTTTTAACTTTAAATAAATAATCCTGACGTTCATTAGATCGGTAACCCTCAAAGATACGTAAATCTTTTCCCGCCTGTTTTCCCTCTGCTATTAATTTATCAGCAAAAGAAATTAAATTTGAGTCTATTAAATTTCTATTATTATTGACTAAATCTAAATTGGTAGCCATTATCTTTTTTCCTTCTTTTTTAATTTTTCTGACTTTTCGATTGCTACAAGTAACTTTTTCATCACAACAAAATTATCTATTTCGTTCATTGTCTGATTTATTTTAATTATAAATATAATATCGTCTAAATTCTTTCTGACAATTTTTCCTTTTTTCCATGCCTCGGAATGTGGATATTTTTTTTCTAAGCTTTGAATTTGTTTGACTGTCAAAATATAACCTCTTCATCAATTTCTAAATTTTCGTAATTATCTAATTTTCCTTCTTTTTCTAAGTCTTCAAATCGTTCATTTTCATAGGCTTCATAAGTATTTTTCATTTCTTCAACCGTAAAACTTTTTGCTTCTTTATCTAATTCTCTATTGGTTTGTTTTTTAACTCCAACTTTTCCGCCTAAAACCTGATAATCTGGATAATTATTTTCTAAAATATCACGTTCACAAATGAAGGTTCTTTTGTCCTGTCTCCAATCTGTATATCCTCCTGCAACATCATCATAATTGCAATCGGTATGTAATTCATTTATAAACCTGTGGGCTGTTCCTATAAAATCTAAGTGAATATTTTTTCTTTTATCTCTTTTAGTAACTGGTTCAACTGGGGACGATTTTAAAAAATTATAAAGACTTCTAATCAATCCGCCAGTTTTTAAATCGTATCCTTTGCCGTTTCCTATTTTCTTGGCTCCCGAAAATAAACTTCCTTCTTGTTCCCAGACTGGCAATTTTTTAGTAATAGCTTTTATTTTTTTCCTTTTCATCTAATTTGAAAGTGTGGCAAGTCTTTAAATCTTTGCCAATTTCCACCCCATTCTATATTTTTATATTTATCAGATTTTAAAAATTCATTAGTAAAATTAAAATATTCTTTTGATACAATTAAGCCCGCCCATGTCCAAGGGTTTTCAATTACATCAATTGCTAAAGATGGATTTTTTAAATGTTTGGAATTTAAAGTTTTAGAATAGCCTTGAGAAAATAAAACTTTTTGACGTTCTAAAGTTCTGTGTCCTTCAAAGATTTTAAAATCTTTATTAAATTTCTTTTTTACTTCAACCGAAAATTCATTATAAAATTTTACTAGGTCGGTATGAATTAATTTTAAATCTCTATTTATTTCTTGAGACATATAAAAACCATAATACACCAACTAAAAAAATTGGCGTAAAGTCTGCGTTTAAATTTACATCAAATAAAGCGGGCTTTAAATTTTTGTTTGTATCCATATCGGCGTTGGCTCCGTTGGAAAGATTGGGTTTTCTACAGGATTTAAAATATAATTTCTTAGTATTGATCTATAATTTTCAAATTCAATTTTATTTTCAATTTTTACGTCTGGCAATACTGACCAATCGCTAAAAGCAATTAAGGTTTTAGATTTTTCTTTGCAGTCATTTTTTTTAAAATCAGAAAGCTTTGTTTCATCGGTTATAATCATATTTTTTCACCATATCCAGAAGGCTTACCCATATCTACTAAATTCCAAGTTTCTTGTGGGGTGTTTGGTATTTCGCTTTCTTTTATAATCCAAAAAGGAATATTTTTAGGAATATCTTTTTCCCCGATTTTTAGTAATGTTAAATCGGTAGTGCATGGTATTAATATTTTTATTATGCTCTCATCACTATATATTATTATATTATTCATCTAAAAATTCCTAAACTTACTTCTGATTGATCTCTATTTGCGGGTGTAGGAATTTCATTATTAGTAAAAATAAAACGTAATGATCCGGCTAATTTTGTAAGCGGGTATCCAAAACTACCCAAATTTGCCTCGTTTTGCTTTGAGGACATGTATATCGAGTAATTTGCATCCTGCATAGGTGTTGCAAAATTAATAGTATAATCACCCGTTCCATTTTTTATTATACTAGATATATTTCCGCTACCACTTGATATTGGGCTTGTTACTGATCCATCAAAAGAAACCCACGCTTTACATAAATAACTTGGTATTGTGTTAATAGTTAAAACCTTAGTTCCTAAAGAAGAAATTGCCAATACTCCCGCCGATTCCCTGTATAGTCCGCTAGATATTTCAGTTTTAAAGCTGTGGGCTGGGGTTGCTGGTGTGTTTAGTCCTTCGCCTCTAAAATGCGAAGCAAGTACAACTTGGTTTTCAAAATTTATTGAAAAGATTGGATTATTAAAAATGTCGTCTATTGGAATAGCTTTACTCTGATCTCTGGTATCAATTAAAACCCAATTTGACGATTGTTTAACTATGCAAAAAGGGGCTTCGCTATGGTTATATAAGTTTTCATTTTGTTTTACCCAGCTCATTAAAAACCTTCTTCTATCAAATCAAAATTAATAGTATAGTTTAATCTTAATCTTAAAATAGCATTAGCGTATAATCCTTTTTGTATCCTGATTTTTGGAAAAATTGCTATGCTTAAATTTGATTCATTATTTGAAAAAAATTGAAAATCATTATTATCATTATTTGTAATTATACAATTGTATACTGGGCTTGTAGACGGTGCTTGTAGTGTAAAAATTTGACTAAAATTAAAAAATAAAAGTTCCGCTATTGTATTAGTTTTTAATTGGGTGTAATTATAATCAAAAGAAGGCATGTCTTCCGATAATTCTAAATAATTACTATATCTAGTTGGCTGAATAACTGCCGATTGGTTAGAGCTATCTAATCTATCTATTTGCTTAAAGTTAAAACTTGAAGGACTAGAAACCCCATCAAAACCTAAGTATGTAATTGTATATTGATTTGAAATGGCATCTCCAATAGGATTTTCAGATAAATAAAATCTTATTGGAAACGCAGGGGCTGAGGTAACATTAAAAATATTATTTGATTCTAAAGTACTTGCTCCTATATCAATAGACAAGTTTTTAATGGCATAATTTTTAGATGAATTTAAAGCAATACAATTAATATTTCTATTGTTAACAACTGTAAAGGCTCCTCCTGAGTCTATTGCCTCAAAAATAAATTCATTAAATAAAGAAATATGTCTGATATTCATTTATTGAGTTATGCCTAAAATCTGATAACCAAAAAGAGTTACGCCTAAATCTTTTGCCGCAATACTAGAAGCTGTTGTATTATTTACAAAAAGCTGTATAGATTGCCCAGAGCGTAAAACAATAGGATCTTTAAGTTTTATATAGGGTAAAATTTGACTGGTTCCTCTTTTTATTCCTACTGTTCCGATTTGAGTATTAGGAGTTACCAAATCTCGGTTATGTTGAGAATCATAAAGTCTTATTAAAACTTCTTCTATTGATCCGTTAAAAAGAATCTGAAAACCTTCAATTATAAAGTCTGCTCCTGCGTTGTGGGTTATAGTTACGGCTAGGGTATTAGAACCTGCGGAAATTGAAGATGTATTTCTGTCGCCTTGAATAAGTGGTAATCGTTGCATAATATCTCCGTTCTCTGGGTTTTTAGTTCCCAGAGATTTTTAAAAGTTTTATCTAACTTGTGAAAGGTTGCTTTGTGGTATTTCTTCGGTTACTAGGATAAAAACAATTTGCCAATTGCTTAAACTAGAATCTACCGAAATACCTGTTGGAAGGGAAACATCAAAATTGATTGTTCGACCTTGTGCAACCATTAAGGGGGGCGTCCAATAAATGCCCATTTTTTGCGATCTTTTAACCATTGGAGAAGAATCGTTGCTAGCTACCATTGAAGGAAGGTTATAAGTATTTGTAGGGGTTCCGACCTTAAATGGAAATACTAACGTGGGTTGCGGTTCTACAAGATTGGAAAGAATATCCTCATGAACAACTTGAGAATCTTGGCTAACTACAACTCGACCTTGATTTATCAATAGAGATAACTTATCAAAGGTTGTTGGTGCTGTATTTTCTGCCGACATTGCAAAACTGGGCTTTACGAAAGATGCCCCTGTTACAAATGCCTTAAGAGCTAAAACCCGACCTTGATTATTTGTAAAAATGTTTTGTCCTTTGGTGTAGTTCCTAAGAGTGATATCTTCAGAAGCATTGAAGGGTTTAAATCCTGTGTCCCCTGTAGACATTTTCCAAGTTGAATATTTTGTTGACTGATAATATGGAACGACTGCGTTTCCAATTTTGGTTTGTCTCATTTTTTATTTCCTTTTTTTCGGTTTTCGCCGTAATTTTTTTTTATTTAGTCCAGAGGGTCGTTAGAAGCTCCAGAAACGACAAATTGATCCGCCCCTAATTCATCTGTCATTGGTTGCATTTCTCCGTAAAGATAATCTGCACCTAATAAAGGGTCTGCCGATTCTGCCCCTTGAATAACGTATTGATCCTCGCCCGCTATTAATTCACTAACGGAAGTCGGTAAATATTGCTTTCCTAAAGAGCTGATTAAATTAATTGCACTAGATGCAATTATTCCATCTGAATAATCAGATTTCATATAGTTAGCTAAAATTCCAATTCCGATAGGAGAAATTGAGGAAATCATTGGTATTGATTGACCGTAGCGAACAACTACATTATTTACCATATTTCCGAGTATTGCCCCAATTGCTAGGGGTAACATTTTATGTTTTCCCATAGATTTTTTAGAAGATCTTTTAAGAGTTTTTATTTTTTTACGTCGTGCCATTTTAGTACATTCCTTTAATTTTAGTATATAGTTTTGCGTGTTTTTTAAATTCTAATTCACGTTTTTTATTTTCCCTATGAACTTCTTTGCATTTAGTTAAATAGTTTTTAAGGGCTTCCAGTGATGCCGTTTTTTTTGGCTTTTTTGGTAACTTTAATTTTTTTGGTTTTTTCATTAAATTTTTCCTGTGTAATATCTATAGTTTATTAAAACCATTCCGCCAAGCATTAAAGCCACAATCATAATAGGGGTCAAGCGTTGAGCTTGTGTTTCCTCTCCTACTACCAAAGCACTAATATTTTTCGGAACATTATTAATTTTTATAGTTTTCATTTTTCTAGTTTTTTTAAAATTTCCTGTATTCTTTCGGTGTTAATTTCAATCTTTTTGCCTGCCGTAAAATATTTTGCTACTTCTATTAATAAATAAATTCCCGCCATTATTAGGGGGGTCATTGAGTCGTGAGTTTCCATATTTATTTTTTACCTTTTTTTTTATTCATTGCTAAATAGCCTAAAAGACCTATTCCGATTATAATTCCTATATTTGAAGAATTTTCCATCATTGGGGGTCTGTCTGGGCTAGGAATTTGAGTTTGTCCCGTTTGCCCCTGTTTTCCTGTTGGAGGTAT
>Ga0315909_10007164_pt1 | contig 12491 bp, 15 predicted proteins | sample LakEriMetagenome_11_FD_203527 | JGI IMG/M metagenome (GOLD analysis project Ga0315909, IMG submission 203527) | Freshwater fungal communities from buoy surface, Lake Erie, Ohio, United States - Buoy 2 MA125 | ecosystem: Environmental > Aquatic > Freshwater > Lake | place: USA: Lake Erie, Ohio...
GGGACGGCTTTATGGCTGTCCCCTTTTTTATCCCATGCAATTAGAAAAAATCGAGGACCTAATAGGTGTAATTCTCAATAGGGAATTTCAAGGCAATCCTGCTAAACAAATAGTTTATAAGTCAGGAAATCGCCTTAATTTCTCGTGTCCTTATTGCGGGGATTCTCATGACGCCAAGAAAAAGAGGGGTAATTTTTATCTGGATACTTTAGCTTACAAATGTTATAATGGAGGATGTGGAATATTCAAAGATTCTGTAACTTTCTTAAAAGATTTCGGTCTTTATAATAAACTAACAGGAAGCGAGAAGGAAGAGATAAAAAATATCATAGAGGAGAACAGAGGAAAAAGAAGAACGGTTTATGGCAAAGTTGACATAAGCTACTTCTTTGAGAATGACATCTCAGAAATATTAATAAAGAGATCCGACTTTATGAACGCTCTTGGGTTACAGGAGGTCTGGGGATCTAAGATACAAAGATATGTTCAGAGAAGGAATCAGAGAATAGATTCTAGATTTGCCTGGGATGCTAAAAAAGAAAGACTATTTCTATTCAATCTAACTCCAGATGAAAAGATAATAGGTCTCCAGGTCAGAAACATGAATTCTATAAAGGGCTCTTCCAAATATCTAACTTACAAATTAAGCGGGATATATGAAAAGCTATTGAATATTAAGGATGCCGAACTTCTGGATAAAGCCAGAGCTATAGATCCTATTTCGCATGTTTTTGGTATAGGATTCTTAGATTTCGGTCAATCTATAACCATTTTCGAGGGACCAATGGATTCTTGGATGTGGACAAACTCGGTTGGTCTATGTTCTCTTGAAAACAAATTCCCATTCGAGATAGATGATGTTAGATATTGGTATGACTGGGATAAAGCAGGAATAGAAAAATCTGTCGATTTATTGGCTAAAGGTTTTACTGTTTTCAACTGGGGAAAATTCTTAGAAGAAAACGATATAACAAAGAACAGAAAATGGGATCTTAATGATCTCGTGGTTCATCTCAGAACCACAGGAAAGAAAATTAGGAGATTTGATAACTACTTTACAAACGAAGCACTTGACCTTAGATATTTTATTGATAAATGATCCTAGCTCAGGAACCGATAAAACCGGTGAATGGGAAAAACAGTGCGACGAGAGAAGTACTCCTCGCATAAAGTTTCCACTTAAGCTTAAAGACGATTCTCTTGGACAGATCAGTACAGAATTTCCTGAACCTGTTGTAGAAGAGCCAAAAAAGAAAGTGGTAGATAAAACCAAAGATTCGGTTAAGGTTGTTTCTTTAACCAATAACAGAAAGAAAGATAAAAATAAAAATAAACTATTTTAGATGTCAGGCGAAAAAACAGACTTCGGTAAGATCTTTGAAAATGAGAGATCTGAGTGGAAAGAAACAATACAGGTAATAGCTATCCAAATGAAGGATATAAAAACCCTTGCAAAAGCCCAGGTTGATCTTTTCAGCCAACGCCAGGTGCTACTTGAATACAGCTATAAATTGGCAGCGATTGTTTCTAAATTAAATTCTAAATCGAGAGTAGAAAAATCTAAGAAGCTGAAGGATTATTCAGAAAGAAGCGATGTCAGATATGGTGCTAACGAGAAGACAGTATTAATAGACGGAGATTTAACCGAGATAGCAGAAAAAATAGAGCTTGTGGAAAGCCACAGAAAATTCATAGATCAAACCATACAAACGGTTGATCATATGTTATATGGGATCAAATCGAGAATAGCCTTAGAAGACTATTTAAGGGGGTCCACTGTAAAATAAGATATATACAGAATGATTAAATTTCAAGTTTCTGACGATGATCAATGGATAGTGCTAATGGAAGCATTAGACGAGGTTGAGAAGAAGCAGATCGACATATCATTAACCAAGAAAATACACAATTTCTATTTTCATCCCCTAGTTAAGAAAAAAATCTGGGATGGAAATATATGCTTTATTGAAAAGAAGGGTGGGGCATGGAAAATTCCCATAGGCCTTTGGAGAGAAGTTTTGCAAATTGGTGAGGATTATAATATCAAGATCGAAATAAATGGTCTGGATAAAATAGTGAATAACGATCTTACACTGGAGGAGTACACAGAGTGGGTTAATGAATTTTTTGCTGGTGGTATCGGAGGAGATCCCGATAAGATGCCTAGGGATTATCAAATTGAAACAGCATGGAAGTTAATTAAATACAGATACTCGATATCGGAGGTTGCTACATCATCGGGTAAGACCCTTATATCTTTTATGATATTCGCTTACCTTAAACAGAAAGGACTGATAAGAAAGTTCGTTATGATCGTTCCTAGTACAAACTTGGTTTTTCAAGGCAGCGAGGATTTTGAAGATTATGGAATGCACAAGATTGGTTCTAAAATACAGCAGGTAGGCGGAGGATCGAAATTAAGAGAAGGATGCGATGTTATTATCGGAACTTTCCAGTCTCTGGTTAAACAAGGTCCTGAATTCTTTGAAGAAGCTGACTTGGTTTTTGTTGACGAAGCCCATCATACAAACAGTATGTCAATCAAGAAAATTGTTGCAAACTGTATGCACTCTAGATGGAGATTCGGGTTAACTGGTACTCTAACAAAAAGAGGAACCGCGGATTATCTAACAATTCAACAATTTTTAGGACCGCTTATAGTTGAGATCTCACCAAGCTTTCTTTTTGATAATAATTATGCAACCCCCGTTTCCATCAAGGTTGTTATTATGGATTGGCTTGAAAAAGAACTCAAGGACAAACTTGCGGATCTTAAGCTCAACAATAATAATCTAGAAGGAAATGAAGTTTACAACCTAGAGAGAAAGCTTGTTGTTGAAAGCAAGAAAAGGCTTAATTACGTGGTTGATTTCATAAGTAAAACCTCCAAAAATTCACTTGTTCTTTTCCAATCGGTTAAGGATGAGTATGGTAAGCAAATTTGGAACCTGCTAAGGGAGAAGAATAACGACAAGGAGGTTTTTTACGTTGATGGCGACACTAACGAAGGTTTAAGAGAGGAATATAAGGCAAGAATGGCATCAGGCTCTAATAAGATCCTTATAGCAACCTATGGTACATTTTCTACCGGTATCTCCATAAATAACCTACATAACATCTTTTTAGTGGAATCTTATAAAAGTGAGGTCCTTATTAAGCAGAGTCTGGGTAGGGGTATGAGGAAGATGGAGGGGAAGGATAAAGTGAATATTATTGACTTTGTGGACGATTTCTCGACACCAAAGTACCAGAACTACCTTTTAAAGCATTCTGAGGCCAGAATACAGATCTATAAGAACGAATCCTTCGAATATAAGATATACAAAGTAAAACTTTAATTTTTGGGGATATATAAAGAAAAACTTCGGAAATGAGAATAAAGAAATTTGACACTTTTAGCGAATCTATATTAGAGGGTGAGTCTGATTATTATAAAGGAAACACCAAATTAAGCAGATGGCTTAGAAAAGTAGACGGGAATATGGAGTACGAATATGATAAGCTTAGAGCTGCATCGGAGCCGGTAGGCAACGACAACGGGGCTTCGACTATCAATAGCGTAAATTCTCTTTTACCTCTAATGGGAAGATTGATAGCTAGCTCTGGTGCTGCTATAGCGGATTTCTTCTTTAAAGGGGATTCTAAGGATTCTTATTCTAAATTATCAAAATCTGATCTAAAAGATAAAAAGAAAGGCGTTTTAGACAATTGGGAGGAGGAAGAAATAGGAGATAAAAATGTTACTGATAAGGATGCCGAGGATTTCTATAAATCTGGAGTACTTAAGGGCAAAAAATACTTTGGTAAAGATTATCAACCGCTTAATCCTAAAAACGACGACGAGAAACAATATAGCAGCTATTTGACGGGTGCTATGGGAAGATATTACGATAAAATCTACAAGAAATAAATGAGTAATAGGGTTTTAGATTTTTCTGGCTTTAACAAGCTTTTTGAAGGCGGTGCTGCTATAAAGACCGCAAGGAGAATCCGTGAGGACGAATTTCCCAAAACCCTTGAGAGTATAAAGCAAATTCTTTTCCCGTTACTTTCAATTGACCCAACTAAGATTAATGACGAGTATATAATAATCGGAAGTATCGGTAAGAAGAAGAACCCTGACGACACATCCGGTGACCTTGATCTTGGATACGATAGCTCTTGGTTTGCCAGAGAACATGGTATAACTGTGAAAGAGGTTTCTTCATTTACCTATAATATTATCATAGAGAAATTAGGAGATGCTTTAGGGTATCAGCCTGAGATAAATTTTATGAAGGGACTGAACATCGTTAGCGTTGGATGGCCAATTGAAGGTGATGTTAATAAGGGAATAGTTCAGCTTGATCTTATCCCGATTTCTAGTATGGAATGGGCGGAGTTTATTTACTATTCGCCAAACTATAAGATAGGAGAAAGCAAATATAAATCGGCTCACAGAAACTGGTTGCTTTCCGCTATATTATCAGCAAGAAAAGAAGTATTAGATACTGACGAAGCTGGTGAAATTATGGACTACAATTCACCTGTCCTAATTCTTAGTGATGGTCTCTTCTGGCACACCAAATCATATAGAGGGGCTAGAATACCTAGATTAAAACACTCTAAAAAAGTGGAGGGAAGCGAGAGATTCGTAACCAGAGACCCACAGGAATTTGTAGATTTCGCTCTAGGACCTGGCTACACTGTGAATGATGTTAAAACATTTGAGGATGTGCTAAAAATTATAGAAGACCCAAAATTTGATCTGCATGACAAATTACCTGAAATAAAACAGAGATTTTTGGAATACCTTGAGAGAGTTGGACTAGAAATACCAACGGAAATAAATAGAATCGATTAAAAAATAAAATATGTCAGGAATTAGTCATTTATATGATCTCTATAACAAGAAAGGAAAGGATTTTATCGATAGTCTTTTCAATTCTTATGTTACCGTCAATGAGAAGATGGATGGATCTGCTTTTATCTTCGAAAGGGATATAGAGACAGGTAGATTTAATTTCTTCAAGAGAGATCAAAGAAACCCTATAACGTTAGTTGATAGGACATTGATGAAGTATTACGAGAAGCCTATTCAGTATATAGAATCGCTTCCTCCTCACATCATCAAGGAGATTCCTAGAGGGTGGAGATTCGGTCTTGAATATTTTGCCAACAATGCTCCAGTAGAGATTGTTTATGACGAGGTACCTAAAAACAACCTAATACTTTCTTATGTTCATAAGAAGGATGAATTAGGAAAGGCTATGGGAACTATTCAGGGCAAAAATAAGCTTGACGATTGGGCAGATTTATTAGGTGTTGAAAGACCTCCTATTATTTTTCAAGGATACTTAAGCAAAGAACAAAAGGACAGAATCCTAGATTTCTTAAGAACCCCATTCGAAGATCTCGTAACTGAGTACAAAACTAGAAGCTTCGTTGCTTTTATTATCGGAGTACTTAATCCGGAATTAAAGAAAACAGCTTTAAATGCAGATCTACAAAAACCAATAGAAGGTATTGTATTTAGATTCGGAGAAGAGGATGCAGAGCAGGAGCCAATCTTATCTAAGATGGTAGATCCTGTTTTCACAGAACTTGCTAAATCTAAAGCGAAAAAGAGAGTAGAAGAAAAACCTAGCGACTTCTTAGGAATCACGATACTTGATGTAATGAACTTCATTCTTGAACAAGGTGTCGAGACATTCGAGGTTGAAGGAACAACGGAGGATGAAAGATACATTTCATTCATTTCTGACGTCTTCTCTAAATTCCTTGATGAGTATGGTTATAAGTACAAAGGAGCAGATTTTCAGGAGCCTGAGTACTTAAAAAGAGAAGAGTTTAGATTAAACAAAAATCTGATAACTGATAAAAGAGTATTAAGATACCTAGATGAGGATGAGTCTTTTGAATCTTTATTTAAGCTTATTCTAAATTCGTTTAGAAAGATCAAAAAAAGAGCAGGCGGAATAATAACTCCGGGAATCATAGATCAATTCAATTCGGTGGTTTCTTCGATAGAGAAGATGGTAGCTGCCAAAGAGAGCAAGCCAGCTATAACCGAATCCGAAATGCCTTCCTTCCTTGACTTCAAAAAGAATAATCTAAAACCTAAAAAGGTGGAGTATGTAACTAGCGAATCTGAGGATGGATCAAAGGCTGACGATCACTTCTATTCTTATAACGAATTCATATCAGCTTTAGAAACAATTGATACAACCAAGAAGGATATACCTAAAATTGAGGAGAACAAAGAAAAGGTAGAAGAGGATGAAAAACCCGAACTTAAAGACGTTAATCTTTTAGTCGGTAGATTCCAACCATTCCATAACGGGCATTTAAAAATGGCCACTTTCCTTAAGGAGAAAAATGATCTTCCGAGTATAGTTGCTGTCGTTCACCCCGGACATAATAAATCAGGTAAATCCCCATTCAGTGAGAATGTGGTAGCAAAATATATGGAATCGGTGGTAAAAGACAGTCCAGGAAAAATTGAAGGGTACTTCATTGTTAAAAGGGGTTTACTTGGAGTAATTTACGGAGCAGCTAAAGAGATGGGTTACAAAGTTAATCTAATCGGAGCTGGTGACGATAGAATGGAAGACTACAAAAAACAATCAGAATACCTTAAAAAAGCTGGTGGAGATTTTCCTAAGGAAATTGAGGTTGTAGAAACACCTAGATCCACATCAGGTACAGAAGTTAGAAAAGCTATAGAAAATGAAGATTTCTTAGCATTCAAGAAATTGGTTCCGCAGGGGGTATCATCTTTCTATAACAGCTTGCTTTCCTCAATAAACGGTAAGGGTATCAAGGAATCGGAAGAAGCTATTACAGAGAGTGAAATAGCGGAGCTTGAAACAAAAGCTTTAAAAGAAAATATTGAAAAATAAAACTTAAAATGAGAAGACTAATATCTACATTCGAGCAATTCAAAATAAACGAGATGGATTCAAAGAATCTACACGAATCGGATGGATTCGGGACTTCCCCATTTCTACTAATTAAGAACGGTGATATTTACAACTACTTCTTTAACATAGAAGAAGAAAATGGAGAATCCGAGAAGGGGTTTCATTTCATAGTTGGGAAATACTCTAACAACGAAGTTATTGATGGACCTAAAAATTCTTATTGCGTATTAACTTTAAATGAAATAGCTCAAGAGCTCATAGAGGATATCGCTGTAGAGAAGGAGGAAGTTCCCCAGCCAAACACTATGAAATTCAAAGCTGGCGGAAACATGGTTTCTAGAATAATGGAATATTGCTCAAAATGCTTAAGCAGCTATTTGGAGGCAAATCCTAAGGTGAATAGAATATATGACGAGATTCAGGATAATCTAGAGTTTGACGGGAAGGGAGAGTATATTGAGTTTATGAAATCGATAGTTATTTCTTACCTAGGAACAAACTGGTCAGTTCAACAGGGATCCACTAAAAAATCGGTGTTAATAAGCAGATAGGGTGAAACATTCACAATAAATAAAGTATAAATTACAATCTAAATAAATAAATAATCATGGAAAAATTCGAACAAATCAAGGCCTTGATCGAAAGCACTCAAGGAGACGTAGAAAAGTTTTTTGAAAAAGGTAACGGCTCAGCTGGTACAAGAGTAAGACAAGCTATGCAAGAGTTAAAGAAGCTTGCTCAAGATCTTAGATTAGAAGTACAAGAGGCTAAAAACAAAAAAGCTTAATTAACCCTTTAAACAAAAAGCTAATGAGCTATTACGTAGTTAAGACAAGTTTCGAATCCGGAGAGGTTAACAAGAACGGAGATCCTGTTTACAAAAAAGCAGAATTCTTAGTATCTGGTGAATCTGTTATGGAAGTTGAAACTAAGATGGCTGAATACTTAGATGGTTCAGTCGGAGGATTTGAGACAACTCAAATCACAAAATCAAAAATAGAGGCTGTCGTAGGCGAATAAAATGTCTAAAACAAAAAATCCCGAAACAAGTTCTTACACACCGCCAAAAACCATTAGGAAAATCCAAAAAGGTGATAAAGGCTACGCCCTAGTTAAAAAAGCTTTTGATAAAGCTTTTGAAGGAGATACAATCATGAATTTTTCTGATTGGACAAAAAAAGAGAATAAAGAAAATGTCGAAGACTAATGCTGAAACAAAATTTTATGCTCCCCCTCAATCGCCAATTGCTATTCAACCAGGAGATACTGGATTTGCCTTAGTAGGCAAAGGATATAATCGATTTATTTGGACCTTCAATGATTGGTACAAATCTAAAAAGAAAATTATCAATCCAGACAAGAATTGGGATTTATCCTCTAAACCCATAACCCAAAAGGAATGGGAAGAAAAGAAAAAGGACTTATATTTATAAGTCCTTTTTTTTGTGATATATAGATCAAAATAGAATCGACAATGCTTAGGATTTTATCATTTGATCAATATTTATCAGAAGGAGCGGATTTCGCAGATAAACTAAATGTTCTTAAAACAACTAAAACAACTTCAGCAGATCCTGTTGTTGATAGTTTTTATAGCTCCATTAAAAATACCCAGCCAGAAGAATTGCCTAGAGGCAGCAACAAAGGTCCAAAGGTCGAGCCTTTACAAAAAGGTGTTGGTGCAAGACCCGGAGATCCTTGGTGTGCAGCATTTGTTCATAGTGTTTTAACCAAGACTAATTTTTCTTCGGATATAAAGAAACAAATACCTGACGATGCAGCAGTTAGATATCATTGGAATAATTCAAAGGCAAAAAAGATCTCATATGATTCAAAAACAAGCCTAGATACTATACTTCCTGGTATGGTTTTTTGTTATCTTACGAAGGATAAAAAAACTAATACTTACCCTGGACACGGACACACTGGTATAATTTTATCGGTTGATAAAGACAAGAAAACTTGGACCGGTGTGGAGGGTAACGCAAATCCTCTAGACGGGAGCAGAGAAGGTTATGGAACCTTCATCGTAACTAGAAAATTTGCAGATCCAAGCATATCTAAAGATCCCAAAGATCACCCTGCTAAAATGCTAGGTTTCATAGATTATTTTGCACCATACAGAAAAAATTCAGGATTTACTAATTCTCTATCATCTAAATTGAAATCAGCTCTAAATGAGCTACTACCCAAAACCAATAAAGAGGTAGCTTATCTCTCGGCGCATCCAGAGGTATTAAAAGATTACGAAGAAAATTATAACAACAGAAATAAATCATAAGAATATGCCAGCAGTAAGTACAGCACAACAGAGATTAATGGCTCAGGCCTATGCAATAAAAATGGGGGAGATGGATCCTTCAGATCTTAATCCTAAATACAAGAAAGCTATTCTGAATCTTGCAGATAGCATGACCAAGAAGGAATTGGAAAAATACGCTTCTACGAAGCATAAAAATCTTCCGCATCACGTAACCGAGGAAGTAATAGGAGATCTACCAGTTAGTCTAGAACCTACTGGATCGGGAACAATACCTAAATTTCAACCAAAGGGACCTGGTAAAATAGTTCCTTTTTTAGATCCAGAATCAAAACAAAAAAAGAAGGGTAAGAAAAATTTAGAAAATCTTAAAGATTATAGAGATTGGTTAGATCAAAAATAATTCTTTTCTTAGTAATCAATGGCTAAATTCCCATCAAATCCCAAGATTGGTCAATCTTTCATTGCAGATTCAGTAACTCTATATGTCTGGAACGGCTATCAGTGGCAGCAGGTTTCCGTTGGAGGAAGTGCGGGAGCTCAGGGAGCTCAGGGAGCTCAGGGACCGGCTTACGGATCCAGCGGATCTTCGGGAGCTCAGGGAGCTCAGGGAGCTTCTGGTTCAGGTTCTAGTGGATCATCCGGAGCCCAAGGAGCCCAAGGAGCTTCTGGTTCAGGTTCTAGCGGATCGTCCGGAGCACAGGGAGCTCAAGGTGCCTCTGGATCTGGATCATCTGGGACATCCGGATCATCCGGAGTACAGGGAGCACAAGGGGCACAGGGAGCACAGGGTGCCTCAGGATCGGGATCATCAGGATCATCAGGATCTAGCGGAGCACAGGGAGCACAGGGTGCCTCAGGATTTGGATCTAGTGGATCATCGGGTTCTAGTGGATCTTCAGGTAAAAATGGATCTTCAGGAACATCTGGGTCTAATGGATCTTCAGGAACATCCGGATCTAATGGATCCTCGGGGACTTCAGGTACATCAGGTTTAGCAGGTATTTCCGGAGTTAACGGTTCAAATGGAACAAGCGGAAGTTCCGGATCATCAGGAAGTAGCGGTTCTAGTGGAACGTCAGGATCTAATGGTTCTAGTGGAACGTCCGGATCTAATGGTTCTAGTGGAACATCTGGCTCTAGCGGAAGCTCTGGCTCTAGCGGAAGCTCTGGTTCTAGCGGAAATTCTGGCTCTAGTGGAACTTCAGGGTCTAACGGATCCTCTGGATCTTCTGGATCCTCTGGAACATCCGGAACTTCAGGTCTTGCTGGTCTTGCTGGTATTAATGGATCTAACGGAACAAGTGGAAACTCTGGGTCTTCGGGAAGCAGCGGAGTTAGTGGTTCTAGTGGAACCTCTGGATCTAATGGTTCTAGCGGAACCTCTGGATCTAATGGTTCTAGCGGAACTTCGGGATCTAGTGGAACCTCAGGGTCATCTGGGTCTAGTGGAACATCTGGAGCTTCAGGTTCTAGTGGAACATCAGGATCTACGGGAAGTTCTGGCTCTAGTGGTTTGTCTGGATCGACAGGAACATCAGGAACATCAGGTCTTGCCGGAATTGCAGGAATTAACGGTTCAAATGGAACTAGCGGAACTTCCGGAGCTGCGGGATCTAGTGGAACCTCAGGATCTAATGGATCTAGCGGAACTAGCGGTTCAAACGGATCTAGTGGAACATCAGGATCTAGTGGAACATCAGGATCTAGTGGAACATCAGGTTCTAGTGGTTCATCAGGTTCCAGCGGAACTAGCGGTTCAAACGGATCTAGTGGAACATCAGGATCTAGTGGTTCATCGGGTTCCAGTGGTTCGTCAGGTTCCAGCGGAACAACTGGAACTTCCGGACTAGCAGGAATTTCTGGAATTAATGGATCTAATGGAACATCGGGATCTAGTGGAACGTCAGGATCTAGTGGATCCTCTGGAACATCTGGGACATCCGTCACGATTTTAAATAACACCGATAACTACGTTGTAACAGCAACAGGTACTGCCAATCAGATTAACGGTGAATCCACGTTAACATACGATGGAATAACTCTTAAGCTGAATTCTCAAATTGGAGACGAAGGCGGTGAAATTTTCTTAAATAAACCAGCTACAAATACTTCTATCAACACTGGTGTTACAATCGACGTCTATCAAAATAGACTTCGCATCTTCGAATCCGGAGGTTCGGCTAGAGGTGCTTATATTGATCTAACAACACAAACCGCGGGAGTTGCTACGAACATTTCACCAAATGCTTGGCTTTACGTAACAAGAAACACGAATCAAACAATAGGATCAGGTAGCTGGGCAAATAGAGATGTTATTTTCAACAATCAAGTCTATTCTAATAACATATCATACAGCACATCAACAGGATTGGCTACATTGACTGCAGGAACCTATAGAATAACAGCAAGACTTGCGTGGAGTATGGCTGCTAATTATTTAGTACAATTTTCTTTGTTCGACAGTACAAACACTCAGCTGGGTCCAACTACTGAACTGATACAGCCAACTTCGGGTAGTCCTAACACCAGCGATGCCACTTTTGATATGATATACGATGCAGCCTCTCAAATAGACGTTAAAATTAGAACCACAAGTGCTACTACGGCTCTATCAGGTGAGTACATTAGAGGAGATCTAAATACACAGTTCATTATCCAGAAGATTTGATAATCTCTAGAACTTTTTCTTTTATCCTCGTATAATGTTTATTAACACAAACTAAATGGCAGTACAAATTTATTTACCAGAGAAAATCTATGTTGCTCCTAGTCCAATTCATGGATATGGAATTTTTGCTAAATCCAGAATAAATGCTGGGGAAATCATAGAGGAATGTACAATTCTTGACCTGGATCTATATAGGAATGATAGCTGTTGGCATGTTTTGGAACACTATAGATTTTTCTGGCCGAATCAAAATCCAACCAAACAAGTTATCACAACTGGTTACGGAGCACTCTATAATCATTCTAACAAGCCTAATGTAATGTGGAAAAGCTCGATTTCTAGAGAGACCTTTTTCTTCTACGCTATTAGAGATATAGAGGAGGGAGAAGAATTAGTTACTTATTACGGAGGGGATGATTACTGGGGTCAGGGTAACCGCATGAAACCTGAAGAGCTAAAGTAAATATATAGAGGGTGAGACATCTATTAGAGTATGAAAAATATAATCCGGAGGAGGAATACATGTCCGATTCTAGAAGATCTTTAAATTTAGATCTTGTTAGAAAAACTGTTGATTATAAGAGACTAATAGAGCTAGGATTCAAAGAAGACACTTCACACCAGCAAGAAATCAACAACACCTTAAAATTCGTCAGAA
>Ga0315909_10007166_pt1 | contig 12490 bp, 15 predicted proteins | sample LakEriMetagenome_11_FD_203527 | JGI IMG/M metagenome (GOLD analysis project Ga0315909, IMG submission 203527) | Freshwater fungal communities from buoy surface, Lake Erie, Ohio, United States - Buoy 2 MA125 | ecosystem: Environmental > Aquatic > Freshwater > Lake | place: USA: Lake Erie, Ohio...
GTTCAATGACTGACTCTGTGCGCCCATGGCATTACTTCACTCACGAGCATGTAGATGACGCTGTTCAGTCCGCCCGCATGACAATCTGTATTGAATGCCCGCATTACATAAATCTAACTAAGCAATGCTCACGCTGTCTCTGTATTATGCCTGCTAAGACTAAGATTAAAGACGCTTCTTGCCCTGATGGGCTTTGGTAGATGCCGCATTGCGACACTTTCTACACTGCCTAAACCCCTCTGGACGGATGTAAGTGTTCTCTGGGGTGAACTCATGGCCATGTTTACAGTGAGTGCCAGCATTATGTTTATTCATGCGTCCCTTAGCCTTACAATCATCCATGTTGTCCTTTTGTGTCCCTGGCTTTAGATGAGCGGGGTTAATACAGCGTCCATTGTCACAGGAGTGTAGGAGTATCTTACCTTCGGGAATCGGCGCAACAAACACTTCATATGACACACGATGAGCAGAATGCATCTTTCTGCCAATAGAGATTTGACTATAACGACCATGAACCTTGTCGGGTTTAAACAACCAACAATCATTGTCATCAATAATAATATCCTTCAGTAGTCTTTCTTTAATAGTTAAATTTAATTTAGGCATGATGTTCTCCTCTATACAATGTGTAACCTTAGTATAGCATAAGAAGTGAGTGGCGGCAAAGAACAATGATTAATGCTTACCTAGATAACAGATAACACCAATACCATACCAATGCATACCAGTCAATACCCAGTGAGTAGGTAAGGGGGTACCCCATGGGGGGTAGTAGGGGTATATAATTAAGATACTATCTATTAGGAGATAGCCAAACAACTATTTTCAAATGACCCCTACCTAGTTGCTTCAGGGACCCTTTCATTCATTAATAATTCTTTATTATTCTAATTAATCCCTATACTTCAATTCCCATTTCATGCTATAATGTAGTTATGGCAAATGACAAAGAACGACTATTATCAAAAATAATCATTAATCCTTCAGGATGCTGGATATGGCAAGGTGCCAAACTAGATAACGGTTATGGCTACTTCTGGTTCCGCAATCGCAACTGTAACGCCCATAGAGCATCCTTTATTATCCACAAGGGCGAAATACCACAAGGTGCCGTTATACGCCATTCCTGCGACACTAGAGCCTGCATTAACCCTGAGCATCTGTTGATTGGTAGCCAGCAGGACAACATGGATGACTGCAAGATGCGTCACCGTCAGGCAAATGGTGAGCGTCACGGTATGGCTAAATTAAACCAAGAACAGGTTATTGAAATAAAAAAACTTTATGCCGAAGGTGTAGCGACAAAAGCAGACTTGGCTAGAAAGTTTGCAGTTAGCCACAAAATGATTCGCAATATTGTAAATGGGAAGAATTGGACCCATCTAGGTAATGACCTTGCCTAACTATAGGGATTATCACATTTTTTTTGACCCGAAGGACTTATATGGCTAAAAATCAAAAATATCTGCTGACGCAGCAACAGGAAGAGTATTTGGAGTGGTTACTCACTCCGAAGGATTCCCGCAACCCCAAAACCAAAAAAGCATGGGCTGAGGACCACGGCATCCATTTTAATACTTTACAAGTATGGGAGAAAAGAAAAGATTTCCAAGAGCGTTGGAGTCTAGGCGTTAAGGGGCTTACAGAGTCTCCTGAGCGCACTCAGAGCCTTCTGGATGCTCTCTATGTCAAAGGCATTGCTGGTGATGTGCGTAGTGCCGAACTGTACCTAAAAGCCACTGGTCAAATGGCGAGCCAGCAAAACATCAACATCAAGACCGAGACATCTGTTAAAGAGTTGTCAGACGAAGAACTGCAGACCCTTATTATTGAGATGAGTAAGAATAAAATTAATAATAAACCCATCCCAGATATTGAGATTGTAGAGGAAGACGCATGAGAGTAGGTTGGGCAGCGCCAGGGTCAAACACCTATCAGGGTACTAATGCCAATTTGCATGTTCAAATTATGAACACGCTCAAGCGTCAACTCCAGACCCAATCAGACCAACTTCAATTAGACCACCAGCAAGAAGATGTCGTGGATGGCGGTAATGCTGCATCTATTCAATTTCACTTTCTTCTCAGCCCCACCATATCTGACAACGGGGCGACATTAACTACACAGATTTTCCACTTTGATGCCAATTCTGGTGCGAGTGGTTCAGCAACTTGGATATTTCCAGAAAGACTTTAGGAGAATTATAAAATGGCTGTTTTGCTACAAATTCGCCGTGATACTGCGGCTAACTGGACCGCTGCTAACCCTGTACTCATGGCAGGCGAAATGGCATTGGAATCAGACACAAATAAAATAAAAATCGGAGATGGCACCACTAACTGGAACTCATTGCCCTACTTCACAGTAGGTGCCACTGGTCCAACAGGTCCGACTGGCTACACAGGTCCTACTGGTCCTACTGGAGATACTGGACCGACAGGCTGGACAGGACCCACTGGATGGACGGGTCCACAAGGAGTAACAGGACCAACAGGAGACACTGGACCTCAAGGTATTGTTGGACCAACTGGTGTTCAAGGTGACACTGGTCCTACTGGTCCACAAGGAATTATCGGACCAACGGGTCCTCAAGGCGATACTGGTCCCACTGGTTGGACAGGACCTATTGGCGACACAGGACCCACTGGGGATACTGGACCAACAGGTTGGACTGGTCCTATTGGTGATACTGGACCAACGGGAGATACTGGTCCTACTGGCTGGACTGGTCCCATTGGGGACACAGGTCCCACTGGAGCAACAGGCGACACAGGTCCGATTGGTGACACTGGACCTACGGGATGGACGGGACCGATTGGCGATACTGGACCTACTGGGGCAGCATCAACTGTCACAGGTCCAACTGGACCAACAGGACCACAGGGTCAATCATCTTCTTTTTATGATTATAAAGCCAATACAACAATTACATCTGGTGACCCTGGCAACACATACCTAGCATGGAACAATGCCGTACAAACATCAGCAACATCACTTCTTGTTGACCATATTGACAAAGATGGCTACGACATCCACATCTTCTTGTTGCTCTTGGATACTGGGGACCATGTAACTATTCAAGATTCAGGAAACTCTCTTAACTATCAAAAATGGGATGTAACTGGTACTCCTACTGATTTCGGTGGTTACATTGAGATTCCAGTAACTTTGGATTCATCTTCTGGAACTGGTACCACTGGATTTAGCAATAACCTTAATGTTCTGTTTGTAACAGTTAACCGTGGTTCAACAGGACCAACTGGACCGACAGGTGATACTGGTCCAACGGGATGGACAGGTCCAATTGGAGACACGGGACCAACAGGTGCTGCATCTACAGTAACTGGACCAACAGGTGCCACTGGAGACACGGGTCCGACAGGACCAATTGGTGACACTGGACCAACAGGACCGATTGGACCTACTGGACCTACTGCTGCTGCATTTACTGGTTATAGCGGTGAAATTCATGTCAGCCAAGGAAGTGGTAATGACACCACTGGTAATGGCTCACTATTGAATCCAGTTGCAACAATTGCCAAGGCAATCACATTGATGACCGCATCAGCAAATACAATTGTCTTGCACCCTGGCCAGTATCCAGAGAACCCAACATTTACAAGCAAGGTTCTCATGCGTCCATCAGAGGGGTATCAGGGAACTGATGGTCCTTGGATTCAGGGAACTTTGACAATCACCACTGGTGCGACAACCTCGCAAATCACTGGCATTGTCATCAACCAAGTAGATGTTTCTGGTACTGGAGTTGCTGCATTCTTTAACTTCTGCAACATCACCACAATTAATAAGTCATCAACTGGTAACTGTAGATGGACTGGTGGTCAACTTGGACTCGGTGGTTCAATCAATGTCACTGGTTCTGGTGGAACAACGCTGGAAAACCAAACCTACATTGGCTCTCCAACTATGAACAGTGCTACTGGAAGTTTAATCATGGTTAACAGCAGAGTAATCATTAACCCAGTTAATACGACTGGAAACATGTTTATTGTTGCTTCATCAGTGTTTGGTACTGGTACCTATGCTGTCACTCAGGCAGCAGGTAATTTGCAGATTGCAAACTCGCAACTTTACAATGCTACTGGAACGGCGTTACGACCAGTTGATATCAATGGCGGAACTTATTCAATAATTAACTCATTGTTGGATTACACAGGTTCTGACTTTACTGGTGCAACCAATGCTAACCCGAACGCACACAGCGCATATGTAACTGCCGACAAGTTAATTACTCGTGGTGGTGCATCTACACAGTTTGTGAAGGGTGACGGAAGCCTCCAGAACGCAGCAGATATTTGGTCTTCTGCTCAAACAATTGGAGTAATTCCAGCAAGCACTACATTGACCTCTGCTGCAGCGGGAGTATTCAACAGAGTTACAAACTCAGCAACAATAACAGTTGATACAACCACTGCTTTTGCAATTGGTCAATCTGCAGACTTTATTAGAGAGTCTGGTGCCGTGGCTTTTGCTGCAGGTGCTGGTGCAACAATTTATGCAACTCCAGGATTAAACATGAGAGCAACATATTCGGTTGTAACACTCACTTGTATTTCAACAAATGTTTATGCACTATTCGGAGACTTAAGTTGATATGGCAGTACATCATGGTAGTAGTAGACCGAAGTTTGCACCGACAGTAGTACCTCAGGCAGCAACTAATTTTAATCAAGACCAATTTACTGCTAGCGCATATGTCGCTGCAAATGGGTATGACACAACTGTTTATTTTGATTATTCAACTAGTTCATCTTTTACGCCTGGTAGTTACACAACTGTGGTCTATTGGTTTACTGTTACTGGCTATGGTTTAAACTATCCTTACTACAACACAACTGGATTAACACCGAACACAACTTACTACTACCGTTGCCGTGCGGTTAATGCAATCGGTACAACGATTGGTGCTACTAATTCATTTACTACTTGGTCACTGAAAACCTACACCAACACAACTGCTGGTTCATACACGGTTTCCATTCCATCAATTACTCCATATCTTGGTCCAACAATTGCACCAACCATCTACAACATGCTTCTTTATGGAGGCGGTGGAGGAGCCAACTACGGTGGAGGCGGTGGAGGCGGATATCGTCTATTTTCTTCTCATCAATCATCTACTGCTGGAACACAAAACATTTCAATCACCATTGGTGGTGGAGGCGCAGCAGGAAACGGCGGTGGAGGAACTGGTACTGCTACAGCAGGCGGTAGCACAACTTTAACTATTGGTTCAACTTCATGGACTGGTGGAGGCGGAGGAGCAGGACAGCATCCTGGAAACTGTGGTGCTCCATTTGGTACTGGCGGTGCGGTTGGTTCTGGTTCTAACCCTGCATATGGCGGTGGTAACAATGCTTATGGTTGGTACCGAGTATGTTCACAAACATACATCTGTACCGAATATAACAAACTTAATGAATGTATTAATGGTTATTACCAAGACAACTACTGTTGGGACTGTGGATACTACGCATGTGGTGGAGGCGGTGGAACAGACGCTGGTGGTGCGTCAGCATGCTGCCATAACACATCAAGCCAAGTAGGTGGAAATGGTGGTGCAGGCGGTGGAGCATATGGGCTACGAGGCGGAAATGGTGGAGGCGGTTATGGAACACAGGGCAGTGGTTCTGCTGGTTCTGTTCCAGCAGGCTCTGGTTCAATCGTAGGTACTGGCGGTTCGCACTTTGGCGCAGGTGTCGCAGGCGGAATTACATTTCAATACTATGGACCATAACGAAGGATTAATATGAAACCATTTACATTAGAAGTCATCAAAGACTACAAACTCTTTTATATTCTTAAGAAAATAGATGCAAATGCACAACGCATTGTTTTGTCGCATCAACAGTCACACATCAATGCTGTAGTTATTGACTATGAACTTTTCCGCATGGCGGACAACAGCGTTATGATTGCATTCAAGAATCCATTTCCACGAACTCCTGATTACAACTATATTGCGTCAGACGGAAGAACGGAAGAGATTATTCCAATTCAATCATTTGAACGAATTGTAAAGCATTATAAACTAGGACCAGAAGTGCATGCAACTGGAACATTTGTTTTTACTGATTCAACAATAGACAGACTTGCTGTACAAGACTGGCGCTGTGATAATCAGAAGTTCGGTCCCAAAGCATGGGCGGCATTAACAGAAGAAGGTCCATTTCTCACAACTGGAATAGACAATATTGATATTTATGAACCTATTTTTTCTCTTGTTGGAACTGGTCATATTATTTATTTGAAACAAAAAGTTCGTTCTGATAATTCAGATGAGATTCTTAATAATTCTTATACGCCATTTGCATGTTACACACTTGCCGAAACAGTAAAACTAACTCTTGAATGGGCAGCAATGAATAATGCGACATTCAATAACTACGAAGATATTGCAGTTAAAGCAAGAAAGTTTACTGAGCGTCTTGGCATCACAGAAGATTTAGTAGCCAATCAACCAGACATGCAGGTGTACGAATACCTTAAGGGTAATCCAAATGCACGACAAAGACCAGATAGCGTACAAGCAATGTCAGATGAACTGGATAAATTCATTCAAAACAATGTTTCTTATTTTACTTTTAGCAAACTCATTTCGCTAAATCCAACAGCATGGAATTTAAATGAGGTTCTTGAATATGAAAAAGAATACGCAAAACAAGAATGGAAAGAATATTTAGAAAAGTTCCATGTTCTTGAAGAAAAAGAGTATGGAGATACCGATGGAGTCTACGCATACATTGAAGAGCATCTGCCTAATACGCTGATGTTCGTTCGTATTTTGTTCGGCATCCTGAGTATTAAGAAGGAAATACTAGAAGGACTTGCATAATGCAATTAGAAGAATTAGTTAATGAATATAACTTTAGAAAATGCCGTGGACCAGAAAATGCAACCGATGAAGAACTACTTGAAGCGTTTGTCTTTTTCTGCAATAACTACGCATATATTAAGCATCCGAGTCAGGGTAGGATTCCTTTTAATCTACGAGAGGCTCAGATTGAAACTGCCAAAGCGTGGATTGAAAAGCGTTACACGATAGTTCTTAAATCTCGTCAGATTGGCTTCTCTACTCTTGCTGCAGCGTATGCATTTTGGCTGACATTCTTCCAGCCTGACCGATTCGTGGTCATGCTTTCAAAGACCGAGCGTGAAGCAACAAAGTTGTTAGGCAAGACTAAGTACATCTACAAGTTCCTGCCTGACTGGATGAAGTTGTCGGGTCCGCAATTGATTTCAAACAATGTTCTTAAAATGACATTTGATAATGAATCAGTAATTGAATCATTGCCATCTGCTAACGAGCCTGCTCGTGGTGAGTCCGTGTATCTCGCCATCATTGACGAAATGGCATTCTTGCCTAACCCTGAAGAAGCATGGGCATCCATTGAACCTATTGCCGATGTTGGTGGTCGTGTTATTTGTCTATCCACGGCTAAAGGTGAAGGCAACATTTTCTTTAATCTTTGGCATGGCTCACAGACTGGTACCAACCGATTCCACGGAATCTTCTATCCATGGTCAGCAAACACAGACCGTGATGAGGATTGGTATGAAAAGCAAAAGGCTGAACTTCCTACTTGGCAGTTGCATCAGGAATATCCATCCAATCCAGAAGAAGCGTTTATTCGTTCTGGTCGCCCCGTCTTTGACATTGATGCTTTAAATCGTCAAGATACAGAAAGACCCAAGACTGGAATATTAAAGAAACTAGATGAATCAGTTAATGCTTGGAGATTTGAGTCCTGTGGTGGACCGCTATCAATCTGGCAGTTGCCATTGTATGGGGCTACCTACTGCATCGGAGCCGATGTCGCTGAAGGTCTAGCCCGTGGTGACTATTCGTCAGCCCATGTCATTGAGGCTAGGTCTGGGCTTGTTGTTGCATCATGGCATGGACATGTGGACCCAGATAAATTTGGCGAAGAGATTTTGCTACCTCTGGGGTATTTCTACAACACGGCACTTGTTGGCGTTGAGTCCAACAACCACGGATTGACCACTCTAACGGCGCTGAACAAATTAAATTATCCAAACCTCTATAGACAGCGCAGGCTTAATAAAGTCCGTGCAGAAGCCTCTGAGACGCTCGGTTGGCGTACAACTACCCTGTCCAAGCCATTGGCAATAGATGAACTAAATGCCAGCCTCCGTGACGGCGAGTTAGAACTCCGCTGTGAGTACACCATTGCCGAACTTAAAACCTTCGTGCGTGATGATAATGGTTCTACTCATGGCTCCCCTCATGATGACCGTGTAATGTCGTTAGCAATTACAAGACAAATGCTTAAATTTGTATGGCTAGCCGAATACCGAGTTTCAGATGAAAAGCCTTGGGGAAGCCTAGATTGGTGGGCAGGCAAGGTGAAGAGGGCTGAACCCGAAAGAGAACGCTTCTATATTGGGGAGCACAACACATACTAAGGGCAATCGCCCCTTAAAAAATCAAAACTTGGGTCAAAGGTAATGACTTTGACATAATTATAGGAGATTAACCATGAATTTATGCGAATGCGGACGAAATTTAAAGACAGAGGCTGACCACAGCAGGGGATATTGCTTTGCCTGCCATGTTGGAAGCATTAATTTCGGATTTGTTGAGGGCAAGGAAAGATTCCATGGTCCGACCATCCGTGAACGCCAGCGTCAGTATGAAGATACTCCAGCGTTTAAAGAGGGCAAGATTGAAAAAGTCCCAGCACGCAAGGAACTCATCTAATGGAATGGCTGGTCCCTATTGCTGTTGCCATTATTGGCGGACCAGTTGTCGTTCTTCTTCAGCAACTACGCAAAGAGAACACCGAACAGCATGCAGAATCAAGAGAACTTTTAAAAAGAGTTGCCGACAGAGTTGAAACAGTTGACGAAAAGTTAACTAGTCATATTGATTGGCATTTAAAGAAACCAGTAAGGAGCAAAGCCAATGGCAGCAAAAAAGAAACAGCATAGAGGATTTAAGGCAGTCCAGAAAGAGATTGCAAAGAAGCAAGGTGTCAGTATGGAAGCAGCAGGAGCAATCCTCGCAGCAGGTGCTCGCAAGGCAAGCCCAGAGGCAGTAAGAAAGAATCCACGCCTAGCAAAGATTTCTGGCGTTAAAAAGCCAGCACCAAAGAAGAAGAAGTAATGCCAGCAAATCCTAAATATAACAGTGAAAAGTCAACGACTACTCCAGTTTGGGACACAAAGAACCCAAAAAAGAAGTCCAAGAAGTTGTCTCCCTCCCAAAAAGCCAAAGCCAAAGCAAGCGCCAAGAAAGCAGGAAGACCCTACCCAAACTTAGTTGACAACATGAACGCAGCAAAGAAATCAACTGCTAAGAAAGCACCAGCAAAGAAGAAGAAATAATGGCATCAGAACTATGGCAGAGAAAAGCAGGGCAAAACCCTAAAGGTGGTCTCAATGCTGCTGGCGCACGCTCTGCTGGAGTTAAAACTGGAGTTAAGAATTATTCTAAGGCTTCAGATAAAGATAAGAGACGATGGATTTCATGGGCAAGGAGATTCGCAGCAGTGGACAATATTCCACCGCTAAAGAAGCCCAATGGAGAACCAACAAGATTTGCACTTATGTTTAACGCATGGGGAGAACCAGTGCCGACAACAGAAGCAGCAGTTAGGGCGGTCGCTAAGAAAGCACTTGCTCGCAAAGAAGCACTAGACCGCAAGGATGGAAGAATATGAAAAACTCAGAAACCCCAATGGGGACCGCATTTAAAATCGCAATTGAAATTGGTGGCGGGGAAGAGCATGAAGAGGGCTACGAAGACAGCCCTCATATGAAAAACAATGTCAAGTTGGCACCAGCAGAGGAAGACTTTGTTGAGGCTCTTTACGAAATTGTTAAAGAGTATGGCAAGTTGGCAGACAACGATGGTAACGGCATCTGGGTTGGCTATGTGCCAGCATCACAGAATAAAGAGAACGCAAGCATTGGAGTCAAGTGCTCCAACTGTGCTTTTTATTGCAAAGAGATGAATGGCTGCCACATCATCAAACAAGAAATAGAACCAGAAGGTTATTGCCGACTAGCAGCAATCGGTGAAGGTCTCGTGAAGGGGAGAAAGTAAAATATGGCAAGACAGTCAAATTCAGATAAATTAAGTCGTTACCGTTCAAAGGTAGAGGCTTCTAGAAAGTGGAGGCAGAATGAGCAATACGACAACCTATGGACACGACTCATTAACCTCTATCGTGGCAAGCATTATAGAGGAAATATTCCAGGTGACCGCCTATTGGTTAATATTTCTTTTTCAACAATCAATACTCTTGCCCCAGCAGTTAGTATCGGTCGCCCAAAAATCCTAGTTAATCCACGCCGTCCTGAAGATGGCGATAAAGCAATTCTTACTGAAGCAATTATTAACTACTGGTGGCAACACTATGGATGCCAGCCAGAGTTTCAGCGTGCAGTTAAAGACTCTTTGATTATTGGTCATGGCTGGATTAAGACTGGTTATCGCTTCGTTGAAGAAAAGAAACTTGACGACATTGAAGACACTGCCGATGAAGCAGCAGAAAACATTCCTACTGGTCAAGTGGAATCAGTTATGGTTATCCGTGAAGACCGCCCATTCCTTGAGCGTGTTGACCCCTTTGACATGTTTGTTGACCCAGATGCAACCTGCATGTCAGATATCCGTTGGATTGCACAGCGTTCACGCCGTCCATTAAAGGATGTGCAGAATGACCAGCGTTATGATTACGCAGCCCGCAAAGAAGTAAGTGCATCATCATATTCAAAATGGGGCAATACAAACAGTGGTGCAGCAAATGTAAACTACACATACTCAGACGATGAGGCTTACTGCGATGTCTACGAATATTATGACATCAACGCAGGGACAATGAGCATCTTTGCCGATACTGGTGGAGACAAGTTCCTTGTTAAGCCAACCAAGATTCCATATGTATTTGGTCATCCATTTGTCATGCTTCGTGACTATGACATTCCAAACTACTTCTACCCAATGGGTGAACTTGAAGCCATTGAGCCTCTCCAGTTGGAATTAAACGAAACTCGTACACAGATGATGAACCACAGAAAGCGTTACTCACGCAAGTGGTTGTTCAGCGAATCTGCATTTGATGACTTTGGTCGCAATGCTCTGGTATCAGATGATGACAATGTTATCGTTCCTGTTAAGGGAAATGAAAACTTAAATAATGTTATTGTCCCCATGCCAGCAGTCATTAACCCGCCTGAGTTCTACAACCAGTCTTCGTTGATTACAAACGACATTGACCGTGTATCAGGTATTTCCGAATACCAGCGTGGTGCAATTCCAGAAACAACTCGTACTGCTCGTGAGGCTTCAATTATTGCTGAAGCATCCAATGCACGAGTATCAGAAAAACTGGTAAGCATTGAAAATTCAATCGCTCACTGTGCAGAGAATTTAATTAAACTTGCACAGCAGTTCATGACAGAGGAACAGACCATCCGTGTTATCGGTACCGAGAATGCTCCAGTCTGGCTGAAGTTTGACAAGGATTACATCAACGGTGAATTTGACTTTACTGTTGAGGCTGGCTCTACTGCTCCACGCAATGAGGCTTTCCGCCGTGATATGGCAATGCAGATGGTTTCGGCACTGCAACCATTTGCTGCTGCTGGCATCGTGAATATGGAGAAGTTGGCTGAATATGTCCTTGGTACTGGATTTGGTGTTAAGAATCCAGAATCTTTCCTCATGGCACCTCCTCCTCCACAGGGCGGTCCAGAAGGTATGCCCCCTATGGGACCAGAGGGTATGCCCCCAATGGGTCCAGAAGGAATTCCTGGTCTTACTCCAGAGATGATGGCTCAGGTTGAAGCAGAGATGGGTATGCCTCCTCAGGGCGGTGCACCAGCACCACAGGGAGCACCAGCACCACAGGGTCAGATGGCTCCTCCAAGTGAAGAAGAACTGATGGCTGTTTTGCAGGCTTTGCAGGCTGGCGAAATTACAATTGAAGAACTTCCCCCTGAAATAGCACAGGCTCTAGACGAGATGCTTGCTTCACAGCAGGGACCAATGCCACAGATGGCACCAGAAATGGGTGCACCAATGGCACCACAGGGCGAAATTCCTCAAGAAATACTAGCAATTCTTGACGCACTACAGTCTGGGGAAATTACCCCCGAACAGATTCCACCCGAAATAATGGAACAGATTATGCCGTTCCTTGAGGGCGGTAGGTAATAAAGATTCTAATAGATAGGGAACAATCTCTAACGAAGGAAGAGGACTCCAAAAATGACAGAAGAAAACTTTATTAATGACACTATTGAAACTGTAGACACCCCCATTGATGGACAAGGTGTTGAAGCGGAAGTAGTCGCAGACGCAACCGAAGAGGACATAGACCTTTTTGACTATACCCAGTACGCCGATAAAGGTGTAAGACTGCAAGTCAATGGCGAAGAGGTAGTTATTCCACTACAGGAAGCACTTGCTGGATACCAGCGTCAAGCGGATTATACTCGC
>Ga0315909_10007171_pt1 | contig 12485 bp, 4 predicted proteins | sample LakEriMetagenome_11_FD_203527 | JGI IMG/M metagenome (GOLD analysis project Ga0315909, IMG submission 203527) | Freshwater fungal communities from buoy surface, Lake Erie, Ohio, United States - Buoy 2 MA125 | ecosystem: Environmental > Aquatic > Freshwater > Lake | place: USA: Lake Erie, Ohio...
TGAAGTCTGGCAAGCCCAGCGAAAGCATGCTCCCCGGAATAACAGCATGGACGACCTATCACCCGAGTGCAGGGTTTACCATTTGCGACATCCGGACTACGGTGCAGTGGGACGCCGATGCCCCGCCCCCAACCGTCAACGAATCGTTGACAGTTCCCACGGACGACGAACTATACGCAATCCAGGAGGAGGATGCTTACGCCGCCGCAGAAGCCGAGGCTTATTCCGCTGCGAAATCTGAAGCGTATGCAGCAAAAGCCAGACTCGCCATGGACAACGACCTTGACGAGCCGCTGGGCAAGGCGTGCTCGCTGGAAAACCCGGAGTGTGAGAGTTGCCAATAGCCATGGAAACACACCGAGTCAGAGAAGCGCTGCGGGAGATCATCCTTGATCCATCTCACTTCGCCACCCGTCGCACCACAACGCTGACGGTTGACGAGATCCACGAACTGGAATCCGAGATGCGGCACCTTGATCTGATGATCAATGAGTTCTACGAAGTCCGCAATCTTCGTCGTCCGTTTACGGAATTCGACCTTGCTGTTGCGGGTGCCGTCGCTACTCTCAAAGACTTTGCAAGTACCACAACCACCACATGAGTAATCAGAATCAGAGTAAACCCAATGCGTTCTCCCTGCGGGGACAGGTCACGGAAATCCTTGAGGTCAAAACCTTCGGGAAAATGTCGAAACGCGACTTCGCCTTGAGCTTCAGTGACGGCAAGTATGACCAGACCCTTCGATTTGAATTGATCGGCGACCGCATGGATCAGCTTGAGGGGATTGAGGAGGGCGATGAAGTCACCGTCCACTTCGACATCCGGGGTCACAAGAACGAGAAGACTGGTGCGATCTACAACAATCTCACCTGCTGGCGGATCCAGACCGATGCCGATGAACCCGAGAGGAAGCCGCAGCGTCACCAGAAGAACGCCCAGCATCGCCAGCAGCAGCAGCGCAAGAAACCGGATGACGCATGGAGTCCCGGTTCGCTGCCTGCGAATGACGACGGTGAAATTGACTTCTAATCATGGACGACGCATCAGAATCCGGTAAAGCCACACCAATCACAGGCACCAATGTGGATCACCCGGACCACTACAACGCGGGCGGTATCGAGTGCATCGACGCAATGGAGGCAGCGGCAACGCCGGAAGAGTTCCGTGGTTTCTGCAAACTCAATGCGCTGAAGTACCTCTGGCGAGAGCGTGGCAAGAACGGCAACGAGGATCTTGAGAAAGCCGCATGGTATCTGAACCGTGCAGTCGAAGCCAGTAAACGTGAGAAGGCGGAATGACACCACCAACTGCCTGGAATGGCGACCGGGATGGAAGACGGTCGTGCAGGTGCTGATTACGCTGGACGGTCAGAAGAACCGACTTGGCATGGTCTGCATGCACCACGATGGATGCCTGCCGCAGGAGATGAAGATCCAGATGCTCGACGACAAGTCCATCCAGATCGTGCCATGGTGCGTATGTACGAGACTGAGAAACAAGCTGTCGGTCGAGCGTAAGAAGAAAGAATCATAGTAAACCGTGAGAGCTTGAGGGAGGGGTTGTTCATTTGCCCCCGTATGCGATACCAGGCTGAAGGTATCCCCGATCCACGGATTCAGCCAAAGAGAAGACCCAGTTTCCTGACTAGAGGAGACTGGGTCTTTTCCCTTGGTGGTGGTTCTTTCGGGAGGGGGAATCAGGAAGCCTTCTTCGGTCGCCCGCGTTTCTTGGGCGCAGGAGCCTCTGTGAGCAGGGGTTCCTCCGCAGGCTGTGGTTCCACTGGCGGGTCCGGCACGAACGCAGAGGGGATGGCTTCCGGCTTGAATGCGGACACTGTGTTGCGTGCCGCCATGATTGCATAGGCCGGGTGCGTTGGATCCAGTGCTGGCGGCTGGATAGGCGCAGGAGGAGGAGGAATCTGAACAGGCGCAGGAACCTTCTGCTTTTGCTCAGGAGCCGGGGCAGGGGCTGGCGCTGGTGCTGGCTTGACTGCCTGCTGCGCCTGAAGCTGACGATCACCCCATGCCTGCACTGAAGTCATGATGTGCGGCTTGAGGTGATTGCCGATGGACATGCCGGACAGGACCGTTTCCACAGGGATGGTGTGCTTCGTGGATGCGTACTGCGCTGCGGCGGTGAGGGTCGCTTTGATGATGGCTACGTCACGACTGTCTTCGTTGAGGTTGATGTCTTGCATCTGGTGGTGTTTGTGGGGTGTGTGGTTCTGGTTCTCAGTCTTGCCGCTTTGACTTTACAGTCAAGGCTTGAGCGTAACCGGAGAAGCGATTGTCATTGTACTTGCGCTCAAGGGCTTTCATCTTGTCTTCGGTGATCTTGGATGCCCGGTATGGAGGAATGGTTCCGTTTCTGATGGCACGCTCAAGAGTCTGCGAGAGCTTGACTTCCTGCGATGTCATCACCGCATTGATCTTCTTCCTCGCTTCCGACTGCGACATACCACCCATCTTGAGGATGTCCACCGCAGCGGCGTAGGTTTTGTTCAGGTCGCGGGTAATGTCATTGAACCTGCTGCGGGCAAGTAGCGTGTCCTGGTACACGTCGTCCGGATCCACGTTGTTCGCGTCCCGGAGGGCAGATCCGTAGAGCGAACGGTTCACGACCCGGTAATGGTCCTGCGCCTGCCGCATCTTGGAGAGGAACATCTCGTCCACCTTCTGGGTTCGGATGGACTGACCAGTGAACATGGACAGGGCGACGGCATCCATCTTGTACTTGCTGCCGTTCTCCTCGATCCCGTATGCAGCCTTGTACATCTTGATGGCATCCCGCACGTCACCTGGGTATCCGGCATTCTTGAAGTAGTACTCCACGCCCTTGCTGATCTTGACGATGATGTTGTCGTCCTTCTCCCAGATTTCCTTGTTCCGCACCCGGTCGTAGCCGGACATGGCGTTGTTGATTGCCTCAATCGCAATCTGGCGCTGAGTGAAGTTGCCGACAAAGTCACCGACAATCTGGAGCGCGACCTCGCCAGCAACAATGTCATCCGGGTTCGTCTTGTCCAGACCACGCTGGGCAGAGATGAAGATTTCGTTCATCCACCCGAATGGAAGCTGGAAGGAAACGTCTGCCCAATCGATGTCGCCATTCTTGTAGACCCGAGCGGCAAGCACCTTGTTCTGTGCCCACTCAGGAAGCATCTTCCGCAGACCGTCCAGTTCAGCGCCGACAAGCGTGACCCCGCCTTCCTCGTCATCGTCACCGCCACCCACCGCATTCATCACAGAGATCGCCACGAACTGAGCGATGTAGGCGTACAGGGAATGCGCCATCAGGGCAGACGCCAGACGCCTGGCTCCCCTTGCCTTCTCCTTCGCGTTCACCCCGTTGGTAATTTCATCGTAGGCAATGCGGTATGCGTTCGCTGCGTTCCGGATAGACTCAACCTTGAACGCCAAGAACGGGGACATCAGTTTGCCCCACCCGGCATTGCGGAACTGAGCTACGCCTTCTGCGATACGGGAATCGGACTGGACCGTGTTGGTCACCTTGATCGCCGCTTTCTGTTGGAGTTCCTCTGGCAGATCCTTGAACATGCCATCCTTGCCGCGCCATTCATCAAACTGCGCCTTGTCCTTGGCATGAATCTCTGCCTGAGACTCCATCTCACTGAGCCAGATGGCAATCTTCGACATCGAGTCCATCGATGAGTAGTACTCAGTCCGGTTCCCCATGACCGACTTGCCGCTCTTCCAGAGGTAGCCCAGCGAGTCGATCATCTTGTCGGGGATGTACAGGGCACCGAGTAGTTTCTCGTAACGCTTGCTACCGATTGGTCTGCGTGTGACTTCGTCCTCGTAGCCAAGGAGCCGAGCCATGTCGTTCTTCTCGACGTTGTTGTCAGCAATGCCGTTCTTGACTGCGCGGACGTAGAGTTCCTGGTATCCTTTGTCGTTTGATTTATCCTCAAGCCTTCCAAAAAATTCGGATGCCACATTGATTCCTCCACTGATTCCACCGATGATTTTGGAACCAGCGCCAGTGAATCCGTAGGCTTGCAGGAGCCAACCCCAGGCATTCTTCACGGCACGAAGCGGATAGGCATCACCTTTGCTACCACCTTCAACCTTCGGGACCGTGGCAAGGTGCTGCGACACTGCCTTCCCAGCGATGCCGAGGTTGGAAATCAGACGACCAAACTCCAGCGGGTTAGCAATCATCATCCCTGCGTTCAAGGCCCAGTTCGGGAAGGACGCAAAGTTACGGGTAGCACCACGGAACAAGCCGGATGTGGCATTCCACAGGGCAACTCCAACCCATGTGCCAATGAACTTGAACGCACTGTTTGACGGTTCATTCGGTGCCCGCCGGATGTCCAGCGAGTTGTACATGTCCGACTGGATGTAGATGTCCTTGAGCGGATTGTCCTCGTAGCCTTCGTCCCCGGAGATCAACTCTTTCCAACCGGAGTACTTGTCCTGATTCGCAACGAACTCCTCCCGGTCAACCGCCCACCCCTGCTCCTTCCCGATGCGGGCAATCTGCTCACGCCACTGGGCGTTGGCAATGAGCGATGCCTGCTTGACGATTGTCTGGGTCACTCGCCTTGCCGGGTTATCAATCTCGCCCCAGAACTTCCGCATGTAGTCAGGGATGTTTTCACGGTGCTTGAGGATCTGGGCGTTGAGCTTTGCCCAGTCGGCAGTGTCACTGGCACTCGCTGACCTTGACCCTGGTGCCTTTGCGATAAATTCAAGGTTCCTTTGGAAGTCGGAGTTCAGTGCGGCGATGAACGTGTCGTGCGGTTTGCTTTCGGTGCTGTCACGCCACTTGACTCCAGACATGTCGGCAATGCCTTTCCTTCTGGCGTGTTCAGCAGCATTGTACTGCTGACGTGCCACAATCTCGGCTTCGTACCGTGTCGGCAGTCTGTACTTCAGGAGCTTGTCGTACTCGATACCGGAATCATCCAGCAGATCAGTGAACGCATCCGGGTTGTTGTAGATGTCACGTGCCACCCTGCGGGCAACTGCGCGGACATCCTTTGGTTCCGGGTCGTTACTGAGTTCCGATGTCCTGCCTTCCTTGTCGGCATCGTAGAGAGTGGCCAGATCGCCCGCCAGATAGTTGGCGAGACTCTTCACGAACAGTGCCTTGTTCCGGCGGCGACGACGAATAAGTTCTACCTTGGCACCTTCGCGGACGGCATCCGGATCCAGCGACGAGTAGAACTTTCTCGTCATGAGATCCGACTGTACCTCATCAACCATTTCTGCATCTGATTCCTTGATGATGTCACGTGCCCGGTTGTCAATGATTCGCCCGGTGAGAACGCGGATCAGAGGCATAATGCGTTCTGCTGCCAACCTGTCGTACCGCTTCAGTTTTCCTCGCGCATCCTTCGGGTTGATCATGATCGCCTGATACGCTTGATTGAGCCAAGCGACATAGTCTTCCCGACTTGGAGCCTCAAACGCCTCATAGGAACGGGTGGTGTATGTTCCCATCTGAGAATCAAAGATGAGCCGCATCATGCCGCCACGCATGAGGTAGTCGAAACCCTTGATCGTTTCCGAGTTGCCATCAATCGCATCACGGGCAGCAACGATTTCCTCAAGGATCGAGTCCGGCAGATAGGCCCGCATTGCCTCTTGGTTCTCAATGAGGTTCGTTCGATTGAACTCAAGCATGCGCTTTTGCATTTCCATCTGACGCTCCTTGAGTTTCCCTTCCATCAACGCCTGCTGTTGAGCAATACGCTCCCGGAATATCTTCTTCACGTTTTCAAGGTCGTCGAACTGAGGCTGCGAGTTGCTTGCATTCATGGCACTCTCGATGCTCTTGAGCATCTTGCTCACAGAGTTGGCGACAGTCTCTTTGATCTTCTCAACGCCTGCCTCCTCTGCTTCCTCCAGCATCTTCTCCTGCTCTGCGGTCAGCGAAGACTCAGCGTTCCCCAGTGAGATGTTGACCATCTCCTCCGGGGACTTGATGACGTAGTTGATGTAGCCGTTCTTCGTGGCAAAATCCTGCGCCTCCTTCACGGACTTGAACGGATTGGTGAACGATGGCTTGCCGGAATCGCCGATGACAAACACACGCACGCTCTGAGTGTCATCGCCAAACGTCTTCTCAATCGCCTTGTTCATGTTGAAGGCAAGGAAGCGTGCGGCGTTCTGTCCTTCCTGCTTCAGATTCTCGGAAGCCAGCGTTGCCTCGAAAGCCTCCGGGGTCATCAGTCCGCGACCCTTGAACTTGGAGCGCAGCTTCTGCATTGGCGAGAAGGCGATCACCTCTTCGCCGGGGATTATGGTTACGCCACGGGCCGTGGAGAAGCGGATGTCGGGCGACTCAGGTTGGAAACGCTGCGAGAGAGGAATCAGGTTTCCGGCATCGTCATAGGTGAATGGTGCGGCTGTTTTTAATCTTTCTGGATCGAATGTAATGTACTGAAAACTTTCATCATCTAATCCACCAACTTCTGACGGCTCGGCAATTGTGTCAAATCCATAACTTTTTGATTCTTCATATTCCGCAATTGCTTGATCGTATACAGAAACAACGTCGTCTTGATAGGCAAGTTCCGTCCATTTTCCATCTTTGTAATAAACTGGATCTTTCTTGTAGTTAATAAATGCACCACTCCCCCACTCTCCATCAAGAGGCCACTGTATTCTCCCAGGTTTCAAATACCACGCATCATGCGGATCCATATCCTTACCTTCACCCCATATTGGAATTGGTAATTCCGTGAGATAAAAAAATGGAGTTTCAATTATATTGTTTCTAATTGGTCGTGGTCCTTGATTCCATCCTTTGATTGTGAAGCCAAGTATTTTTGCCACTTTGTCCACCAACTCCTGTGCATCATCCTTTGCTGTCTCATCGCCAGCTTTGAATCTGCGCTCAAACTCCGCGTGTTTTGCATCCATCTCCGCAGTCACGCCCCTTGCTTCTGACGCAGGCATCTGCCCAAGCATGATCCCGGTGGCACCATACTCGTCTGCCTGAGTCGCAAGATTAAACGCCAGCGGGTAGATCCCATTCTCCGATGCGTACTTCGTTGCGTCCATCAACCCACGGGCAACGCTCAGACGCATCTCATTGGGCAGCACTGTCGGCACAAGGAACCCTGGCTTCTGGATGATGTCGGATAACACCGGATCCTCAGAGGCAACATTGAACGCCACGGTCGCACGCTGGGTGGCAACGCGGGCATCGTCCTCGTCCATATCGTTGAGGAGCGTGTCATTCACCGCAAGCCGCACACCGTCGTAGTAGACAGCATCCGTGCTTGTCGGCTCCGATGACATCCGCAGCGACGGGGCATAGAGCGACAGGGTTGTGGTGACGGCAGAGCGGGCGGGCGATTCACGCACACCCATGACAATCGCATCCTCCACAGCAATGTTTTCGGAGGAGAATGGGGCAGTCGCTTTGCGCTGCTCGTCAGTAAGCATTCTGCGAGCTTCAATGTCGCGGGCTTCGTACTCGCCAGCCGAGTACAAGTATGCCGTCATTGGTTTCATCAGAAAAGCAGGACCGTTCCATCCTTTGCTTTTCGCCAACTTCACATATTCATTTTTATCAGAGTATCCATAATCTTCTTCCGGCGATACTCCCTGAGATATGAGCCAATCAATGGCAGCTTGTTGCGTCCTTGGTGGGTATGTTCTTGTAAACATATCCGGACGTGACCATTTTGAAAAACCCTCTGTTTGTTGAATCCAGTGCTGAATCTCATGGAAAATAGAACCTTCTTCTTTAATCGCAGAGTTGTAGTCTACGGTGATTAGGTTTTTTTCAGGGAAAAAAGTCCCACCTTGTTCGGCCTGAAATCCAAAGCCTATTTTTCTTGCGGCTGGATATGCTTCAAACAATGGTTTGTGATCAAGCACATCCTCAAGATTTGCAACCTTAACGAAATCGTCATCAGTCAGAACTCCACCAAGAACCGCTTTCATCATGCGCGGAAAATCCGCTTCGCCGAGTTCGGTTACCTTTGCCTTGTTCACCGTAGCATTCTGATCCGGAATCTCCCAGCGCATCTTGCCATCGTATGGTCCGGGGAACCATCCAGTGACTGCGCGGATTTCCTCCATCGACTTGCCTGCCGCAGCCATTGCCTTGGCAGCATCAAGTGAGTCCTGCATGAACTTCCTCCGTTCTTCCTGCATAGATTGCAGCGATTGCTCCCCGGCATACATCCCAAGCACGAACTGATTGCCATCTCCAACGGCAGGACCACCATACATCACCGGGGCAGTCTCCTCAATCGGACCATCACGCAGAGCAGTCAGCGCAGTATCCGCCGGGGAAGACATCATCTCCACCACCCGCAGGTATGGGTTCTTCAGGAGACGCTCCCTCATCAGGTCAACGAAGTCCCGGATGATCCTTGCGATCCGCTCCATCACCGTCACCGGGCGTTCCATCTTCCGGGTCATGGCATCCGCAAGACTCTCCACCACCCATTCGTCGAAGCGCATGAGCCTGTAGTTCTCACGGCTGAAGTTGATCTTCCGCAGTTTGTTGCCGTTGCCGTCGTCAATCTCTGGACCGACTGGCAGGCTCTTGAGTTCTTCCGGCGTGAGCATCCGCGAGATGTCGTCGTACTGCTGCGGCGTGATGAACCTGCGACCGATGAACGGCACGAACCACGGGTTGTCTTTGACGTAGGACTTGACCGCTTTGATGTAGTCATCCTTCATCTTTGCCAGTTCCTCGTCCGGGATGAAGCGTGACAGTCCATGGTAGAACTCATGGATTGCGGTGTGCGTCATCTGCTCCGGTGATTCTGCGGAACGGATTGCCAGCGTAATCAGGTTCTCTGCGAAGTCGTATGTGCCACTTTCCGCACGGGCGCTGAGTGAAATGCGAGTGTCGGCAAGTGCATCCTCGCGAAGACCTTCGACGAACTGGTTGAGCGCACCTGCGACTTCCGCTGGCAGGCGACCGCTGGTTCTTGCTCTGGCGATCTGCTCAAGGATGGAGCCTTTGCCTGTTGCTCTCGGTTGGCGACGACGTTCGCTTTCTGCCTGCCGTCTGCGCTCCAGTTCCATGCTTTGCTCAATGGATTCGTTGAGCGCAGTGAATGGGGTTTCCGTGTCGCCGTTGCGGATTGCGGTGATTGCGTCCGGGATTGTGAAGCGACCACGGGCAGTGGACTCCATCACCCCGGTGAACTCAGCAAGCGCAGCAGGATCATAGTTCGGCCTACGAACGGATCCCTTGTCGGCAGTGCCAATCAGACTGATGATGTCCCGGTACACGTCAGTCGCAAAGTCTGTCTTCCCGGTGAAGAACTTGGAGATCGCAGACACAAAGCGGTCAAACAACCCGAGCTTCTTCCCGCCCTTCTGGACGTTGGCAAGGAACTGCTGGAACGCCTTGCTGGTCGTGGCATGAGTGGAGAACTCTGACAGGTTGGACAGACCGTAGACCACGTCGAAGAAATCGTAGTCGTTCAGATTCCGTGCCTGCCGCACCAAGGATGCCCAGTTCGTCAGATCCACATCCTTGCCCAGCTTCTGCCGGATGATTGGTTCCGCTGCCTTCCTTGCATCCTCCATCTGCTGCCCCAGGGATTTGACCAGTCGCTTCTGCGCATCGGTCACAGGATTGCGGATGGCTCCCTCGGTCCCGGCGTGAACCAGTTCATGGAGGATGGTTTCCTCCAGTCCCATTTCGTGCGGACCATCAAGGTTGATGAAGACCGTATCTGTCTGCGGGTCGTACCATCCGTTCTTGGATGGATCCACCGATACCAGTTGAATCTGCACACCGCTGCCTTCAAGGATCGGGAGGAGATCAGTGGCTACCTTGCGGTGCCTGCGGTTCTTGGAACTGCTGAGACGTTCAAGGGCAGGGCGGATTGATTCCATGCCACCACTGGAGATACCAAGGTCTGCGGCGATTTTCGTGATGCCTGCCTTGCGTGCTTCTCCGGGGGTGTACTTCTTGCGACTGACGCTGGAGACACTGAGATCGTCCTTGGCGTTGGGGTCCGGAGTGTCGTTGTCGGAGAGCGCGGGTTTGGTAGTGGCTACTTCTGGAGTTGCAGCAGCAGACTGAGCCTTTTGTCTTTTACCTGCTGTTGGTTTTGCTGGAGTTGCTTGAGGTTTTCCAAACGCGAGATCTTCTTGTTTTGCTTCTGGTTGTTTTGTTCGCTTTGAGATTTCATTGAGGATTTCTTTTGTGGTTCTTTGTTCAAAGAACAAATTCTCCTGTTCGATATTCTTTAATTCCTCATCAGCAACTCTGATGTATGAAGCAAAGAATTCATTAAGTTCTTTCTGTGATTTTGTTTCAGCAAACTTTTTGAGTATAATATCGCTGATTGCGGATCTCTCGGGGTCCGAAAAAAGCATTTCTTGATTCAGAAAATCATCTACTTTCAGTCCATTGCTTTTGATGTTAATCAAATCCTTTATCGCCTGAACAATTGGCTGGTTGATACTAAGCTCCGTTCCGCGAAGTCTTGCAAGGTTCGGAGCATTGACAGTAAGCGATGCAGCAATATTCTTTAATCCGTACTCTGCTGGATCCTCAATCAGATTATTGATTACAAATACGTCGCCTTCGATAATCGTTCCGAGAACGGCATTCTTGATTCTGACTCCGAGTTCCGGGGTCCATCCGCCATCGCTTTTGAGCAAATCAACGGAATTTGTTTCTTTGACAAAATTATTCACAAAATCCCTATTTGCTGCAACAAGCACGTTTCCATCCTCGTTTGGAAGAAACTTTGCAAACAGTTCTGGATTTGACGTAAGTATGATTGCGTCTGCTTTTGTCTTTTCCCCCTTGCTCATTCCGAGCAATGGCGACTGATTCGCTTGAACCGTGAACTCCTGCTTGGACATGTTGCCGTAATTCTCAACCTTTCGGACAAGAATGGGACTCTTCATTCCAGCTACATCCGCCGAGTTGATGCCGAATCGTTCTGCATTCTGTGCAATCCAGTCATTGTAGAGCTTCTTCCCGCTTTCGTAGCTTTTCCGGATTGCACTGACTCGACCATTCCCGGAAAGAACAACCCCGCTTTCATCAATGATCGGAGCGCCAACTTCAACGGTTAGCGACTCAGCCAAACGCTCAGGATCCAAATTGATTTGAATTTCAGTAATTTGTTGCTGGCTTGCGTCCCTAGTCCGATCCCTTGGTTGAAGTTCTTGCGGAAATCCAGGGTCAGAACTTGTGATCAGATCATCCGCCTCAATGACTTGATACTGACCCGTGACGCGCTCTTTGCCCTTCGGCATGGAAGATTCAAACTGAGATCCTTGCAGTCCTTTCGGCTCCGTAGGTGCAAGCACAGGAGTCTCCTCAACCGCAGGCGCAGCAAACGGTTCCGGCTCTGGCGTGACTTCCGGGACGACTGGTGCCTGTTCCGCTGGTGCCTCTACCGCTGTGACCGCTGGCTCCTCAGGTGCGACTTCAACGGCAGGCTCTGCGGCTGGCGCAGTGGTGGCAACAGGTGCAGCAGTCGGAGAGTAGACATACAGGTCACCCTGTTTGACATAGCCGGACGGGATTCGACTGTACTGAGCATATTCCATTGCCTCAACCGACACTGGAAGTTTGTTGTCGATTGCGCTGCTTATGCTTGTCAGGTATGTATTGTATATTTCAGCATCGCTTTGTGCTTTGGTGCGCTGCTCGTCAATTGAACTAAGTGCATATTCGTAATCTTGCGAATCCCAATTGGCAGGCTTTGCTGGCTTGCTGTTTTGACCAGCAACCCAAACATTTCCTTGCTTCAAATAATTGGACGCCAGCATAAATTCCATTGTTGGAACGTCATCCACCCAACTATTTGGAATATCTCGCTGCTTTGCGACATTTGCCCAGAGCGTTTGAGTTCGTAGATTTACCCATCTTGCAAATCGCTCCATTTGCTGCGCTTTTGTAACGCCTTCTTCCTTTGACGTGCGACTTGGTTTTGGGTTTTTCTCAAGCCAATCAGAATACTCCGGAACCTTCTTTTTGCTCCACCTAGAATCAAACTCTTTTTTGATGGCTTCATCAGGGGTCATCTGTTCCGGCTTTGTCGCATCGCGGACTGCTGGCGCAGGTTGAACCTCCGCTGACGTAGGCTCAGTTGTCGGTGCTTCCGGGGCAGGCTCTTCCACTGGCGCTGGCTCAACCGCAGGGGTTGGAACAGGCGCAGTCACTTCCGGCGCAGGTGCCGCAGCAGGAGGTGCTTCTTCTTCGACGGCAGCAGGCGTGACTGGGGGTGCTTGATTTGCCACCTGTGTCAGCGCAGCCGCAGTGATGGAGGCGTCTGGATTCTGCCCTACGGTCTGCGCCACGTTGATCGCATTGACGGCAGCAGGGTTCTGCGGTGGTGCCTGCGGTGGTGCAACTGGCGCTGCTGGCGTTGGCACAGGAGCGGCAGGAGCGGCAGGAGCGGCAGGAGCGGCAGGAGCGGCAGGAGCGGCAGGAGCGGCAGGAGCGGCAGGAGCGGCAGGAGCGGCAGGAGCGGCAGGAGCGGCAGGAGCGGCAGGAGCGGCAGGAGCGGC
>Ga0315909_10007175_pt1 | contig 12481 bp, 17 predicted proteins | sample LakEriMetagenome_11_FD_203527 | JGI IMG/M metagenome (GOLD analysis project Ga0315909, IMG submission 203527) | Freshwater fungal communities from buoy surface, Lake Erie, Ohio, United States - Buoy 2 MA125 | ecosystem: Environmental > Aquatic > Freshwater > Lake | place: USA: Lake Erie, Ohio...
GAGGCATCTCCAAGCGGTACACGCTCTCGCTGAACGAGAAGGCAAGCCTCCGCAAGGATCTCCAGTCATGGCGGGGCCGCCCGTTCACACCAGCAGAGCTTGCCGGCTTCGATGTCAGCAAGCTGATCGGTGCCAACTGCCTCCTGTCCGTGCTCCATCAGGACCGCGCAGGGGCAACCTACGCCAACATCAGCAGCATCTCTGCGCTGCCGAAGTCGATGAAGTCGCTGCCGCCCGAAAACCCCGCATTGTACTTCAACGTCATCGAAGCAATCGCCAACGCGAAGAAGATGGGCCACAAGGACATCAACTGGCCCGAGGATCTTCCGCCGTGGATCGAGAAGCTCTGCGCGGAGTCCGAGGAGTACAAAGCGTTCGTCATGGGTACGCCAAACGCCGAGCCGCCCGACGGCCCCGCCGAGGAAGACTTGCAGCCCGCTGAAGACGACGGATCGGTTCCCTTTTGAGCCATGCCAACCAAATCAAGAGTCAACGAAGCGGGCGTCTACACCAAACCGGGGCTGCGGAAACAGCTCTTTGAGCGCATCAAAGCCGGTGGTAAGGGTGGACGGCCAGGGCAATGGTCCGCGAGGAAAGCACAATTCCTCGCCGCCGAGTACAAACGTCAAGGCGGAGGGTACAAATCGTGAAAGCTACCCAGAAATCCCTCCGCGATTGGACCAACCAGAACTGGCGCACCAGCAGCGGGAAACCGTCGCTGGAGACCGGTGAACGGTATCTCCCCGCCGCCGCTTGGAAGTCGCTTTCTCCAGCCGAGAAGGCGGCGACCAATCGGGCCAAGAATAAGGGAATGCGGGCGGGCAAGCAGTTCGTCGCCCAGCCCAAGAAGATCGCCAAGAAGACAGCTAGGTTCCGTTAGCTGGATCTGTAAGCCTACCGTTAGAGATCACCAACATGACACACACACAATCAGGTCAGGAACTGAAAGATGCAGGCTGCGCCCTCGTTCTGGAACACACTCCAGAACGCTGGGTCGCAGACTTTGAGCAGCAGGCTGCTGCACTATTGAAGACCAACGGTTCGTTCACAGCGGAAGAGGTCGTCACGCTGATCGGCCAACCGCCCAACCATACCAACGCCATCGGGGCGGCCTGTCGGCAATTCGTGAAGCGTAACGGGCTAACTGGCAGCTACGAGCCAGCCAAGTCCCCTACCGCCCACGGACGCATCATCACCCGCTGGAGCATGACCACCTTTTGACCATGAGCGTCTATGCCTACCTTACCACGGTTGCTTGCACTTTGGTTATTGGTATCTGCATCGGCTACATGCTTGCCCGTGACAACAAGCCATGGAGCGACGATTGACCTCGACCGCCTGATCCGGTGCATCGAGGCTAGGGAAGGCGCCCGCTGGGCCAGCCCCGGCGGCGCCCTCCAGTTCACTCGGGCCACTTGGAGCGAATTCTCCAGCGACCCCTACCTCCGAGCCTCCCAGCCCGACAAAGCCCGCCAAATCGCAAGGAAAGCCCTATTCCAAGCCATCCAGCGGATGGAACGGGATGGGATCAGACCCAGCGTCTGGCTCCTAGCCCTCCGTTGGAACTGTGGCTATGAGGGCATGAGGCGGCGGATGAGGGAGCCGTGGAGCTACGCCGAGCACGTCCACAATCTGTACTACGACAACGCCTTCCAATGACAGTTACATTCCGAGATTTTGTTTTTCGTTGCCAGCACCATATGCCAAGCAAGTCCGGTGCGGCCAGCTTACCGCATTGGCATACCTACACCGTTAGGTTTTGGTTTACTGGTGAACCTGACCAAGATTGGTTAACTAGCGAAATACAAAAGCGTTACGGCAAATTCCACGGATCAAGCCTTAACACCATTCTGGAAGGAAAGTCGTCTGACGAAGACTTGGCAGAGTGGTTTCTAGCTGATGCTCAATCATTTGCACCTTGTAACAAGGTCACCGTGACTAACGATTATCAACGGGGTGCGGAGGCATCCCTGTGATTGTTATGCCCGCCAACTGCACAGGGTGGATCTGGCACTCATTGGCTAGGGAAACCGGACGACTTGGACACCTTTACTCGCCTACCGCCCAACGTGGGCCTTGGCCTTGGTTTCCTTACGCTTTGGATAACGGCGCTTTCGGGTGCTGGAATCCAGATACTAACGTATTTGACTACGCCGGTTGGGCCAGTCGTGAGGATGAATGGCGCCGACTATTGTTTTGGGCACAGGCTGCCGCCATCAAACCGCTATGGGCCATCGTGCCAGATGTACCTGGGAACGCCAAGGAGACGATTGAGCGTTGGGCGAAATACGCCAGTGAGCTTAAGGCATCGGGCATACCGCTGGCAGTCGCCGTTCAAGACGGAATGACAGTCGATGACGTCATGGCTTTGAAACCAGCGTTTGACGTCATCTGCATCGGCGGCACCACGGACTTCAAGTGGCAGACGGTTGAGCAATGGGCCAAAGTCGGACGGTGCCACTTCCTTCGTTGCAGCGACCCAGACAAGCTCGACTATCTGCAATCGCTGGGAATCGAAAGCTGCGACTCAACAGCTTGGAATCGCGGAGATCGGCACCGAAGGATGGCAGGGCTGGAGGCTTGGTGCCGTAAGCAAGCGAAGCCTACTGCTGAACTACTGTGGCCTCATGCCTGCCGTTCGCAGGACAAAACTCAAATGACGTTCGCATGACTTTCGCTGAACACGCCTTCGCCGCCTGCTGCCATAAGGCCAAGCAGGTGGGCAGGAGGCTGAACAAGGATGAATGGCTGGCTACCATGCAGGCGGCCTATGAGTCGTACCCGCATGATGGGCTGTTCGCCTCGGACGCCCCGCTGACAGAAAAGTTGCTACCAAACGGGGCTCCAGTGGCACCAAAACCCAAAAAGTTGCTACCAAAAGCCACCGATGAGGGCTGGCTGGAGGAGTTGGAAGCCAACCCAGCCTACGCTGGCATCGACATCCGCCGTGAGTTGGGGAAGGCCCAAGCATGGGCATCCGTCCGTGGCGTCGGGGTATCCCAGCGTCGGTTCATCAACTGGCTCAACAAGGCCATGGCTGACCGCCCCATCCAGTACTCCGGTGCGGGCAAGACATCCTTCGCCCCCGTCCAGCCCCAAGGTCCGGCAGAACCCGCTGGCTGGCGGGACTGGGTGAGGGAGAACGCGCAGAACCCAGACAATGCGAACAAGCCTTGGTCCAGCCTCGACCCAGCAGCGCAGAAGTACATCATCTCACAACTCAATGCCTGATCCGATACATCTCATCAGCCTGGGCGCTGGTGTCCAATCATCGACTCTAGCCCTAATGGCGGCCAAGGGTGAGGTTGGCCCCATGCCCAAAGCGGCAATCTTTGCCGACACCCAGGCCGAACCAGAAAGCGTTTACAAGTGGCTGGATTGGCTGGAGACCCAGTTGCCGTTTCCCGTGCATCGCGTGACGGCTGGGAGTTTAACAAAAACGATGCTAACGCCTCGTACTAACCAAAAGACGGGGAAAGTTTACCTTCGGCATTTAATTCCGGCTTACACGCTAAACCCCGATGGCAGCAAGGGCTTGCTGGGTAGGGATTGCACCAAGGATCACAAGATTTTGCCGCTGACCGCCAAAGCCCGCCAGCTAGGCCAAATTAAGCGCGGGCAAAAGGAATTGGGCGTGATTCAATGGATTGGAATCAGTTTGGATGAGGTTTCGCGCATGAAGCCGAGTCGCTTGCCGTGGAGCCAACATCGTTGGCCCCTAATTGAAAAGGAGATGACGCGGCATGATTGCATCCGCTGGATGGAACGGAACGGCTACCCCAAGCCGCCGCGCTCCGCTTGCTATTACTGCCCGTTCCACAGCAATGCAGAATGGTCGCGCCTAAAGCGCGAGGAGCCCAAAGCCTTCGCCATCGCGGCCAAGTTTGAGAAAGACCTCCAAGCCTTGCACGCAGCCCATGAAGGTGGCGGCAAAATCAAAAGCCTGCCGTTCCTGCACAAGCAGCTCAAGCCCATCGACGAGATCGACTTTGACGAAGATCCCCGCCAAGGGTACATGGACTTCATCAATGAATGCGAAGGAATGTGTGGTGTTTAATGAGCCGCCCGCCGTACATCCCGCCAGACCCAGCCCCAGTCCGGTATTGGACCGGGAGGAAGTATCGGACGAGGACGTCCCCGTGGCACGTCAAGCGAATGCGGGAGCTTTACTGGTCGGGAGTCTCCTGCGTCAGTATCGCTAGGCTCTTCGACATCTCCCATTGTTATGCGTGGCAAATCTGCAACTTCTACCGGGTCCGCAAAGCGGCGAACGAAGGCCAAGCCCGCCAATAAACCATGGAATCCCCAGACCCAGTATCCGATAAGTTTGACCCTGCCCGCTTACACAACCCCATCGCTCAACACGATGCTGGGCAGAAACCATTGGATCCTGACCAAGCTCAAGAAGGAGGCACGGGACGCGCTCGTTTCCGCGTTGTCATCACGCGCTACGGTTCCCGCCCCCTCGACGTCGATAACGGCGCCGGAGGCTGCAAACCCCTCCTAGACGCCATCCGCTACGAGGGTCTGATACCGGACGACGATCCGACGACCATCGACTTCCATTTCCGCCAGTACCAGGTCAAGAAGCCGTACCGAAACACCCACGTTTTGATCGAGCGGGTTGAATGAGCCGGTAATGCGGTATGGGGCGCTTCCACCGGCCAACTTGCACCTTGTACATCCGCATCTCCGCCGCTCCATCCGCGATGGCAGTCCGAAGCAGCCGAGACGCTTGCGGGGTGCTTCGGTGAATCTTCTCCGCCCATTCCACCGTGGTGTAGAAGCCCTCCTCCGGCCTACCCGTTTGTTCCTCCTGCATCTCCGCAAACTTTGCGGCCCAACTAATAGCTTTTGAACGCAGTCGGTGCGGTGAATGTGTCATTGATACGCCTGATCTGTGTAAGTGTGTAGCTTCCGTCACCGTGGAGGATGCCAGCAGCCCAGCCGTGGCCCCACCGCAGTTTCCCCGTTTTAGCAGCTACATAGTCCATGTCACGCTTACAAAGGCAGCCGATGCTCCTAGCCTCCGCCGGCTGGAAGGACGCCACCGCAGCGGACTCGATGGAGTGGACGTGGCCGAAGAGGCAGTTGCCGTAGACGTTCGCATGGGACCGGCAGGCGGCGGTACCCGTATGGTAGCCATGCAGCACCCGCAGCTTGCCCAGATCCAGCACTCCCAGGGCTGAATCATAAGGCAACATCTTTGCATGGGACTTCCGAATTAAACCTTCAACACGCTTGATCCCATCCGTGGCGTAGTCCCGCAGGAGCCCGGTGGCGCTATGGGCGAACATCCACAGCCGTTCGTCATGGTTGCCGCGCAGGAACCAATTCTCCCTACCGCCCGCGAAGAACTTCCCCAGAAACTCCGTCCCAGCCTCCCAGTCATCCACCAAGCTATCCGCCCGCTCATCATCCGTCGCTCCCCGCCTCAAATTGCGGAAGTCCCAGTTATCCCCTGCATGGACCCTTACCTCGGGCTTAAAGTCGCTTAAAAACGATTGTAGCGCCTTTCCAGCCACCTCGTCCACCATATCCCCATGGTTGTCCGAGACGACGACAAACCTGCGGTCACCCTTCACTTGTCCTGACTAGCCTCCCGGCGCCATCTCCACAAGAGATACACAATGCCGAGAAGGGAACCAATGAGCCCTGCCCATTGATTGGCTTGAGCCACCACGGTAGCTGATACGGTCGGCATGGAAGCCGCGATGACGTCTGCTGGGCGAAGGTTGTTCATGTCCGGCACAATTATCTTTTGGCGACTCCACTGACGTATCCCACCGCCCCGCCCACCAAGGCGGACCCTAGGGCTGTCAGTAGCTGGGTGGCTGCATCACTGATCGGGTGGTCTTCGCCCGTCTTGTACGCCAGATACGCGGCCCGCCCAAAAGCTCCGATGGCGATGATAAGCACCAAGGACACCGCACCTCTCGCAAGGGTCAAGGCGATCCGGTCGCGGATGTGCGTCTGGGGCTTCATTTCTTCCTCACCATCCGGTCACCGAACCACCAGCCGATGCAGTTCATGGCGGCGAACTGGAACTCATCGACCATATCCGCCTGTTCCTGCCCCGTTACGTTGAAGAAGATCACTGCTGTGATGATGAGCAGCAACAGGGTGATGAAGGGCCGGAAAAGCGTCAGGATGGCGGCTGCCCAGCCGGGCGTGTTGGAGGGCGGAGTCGCCTGTGCTTGGGAAGCAGTGAAAGCATCCCAAGCCGCCTTGTCCGCTGCGATGGCTGCCATGGCCTTCGCCTCCTCGATCTTCAGCTTACTCTCCTTGTCCGCCCGCCATGTCTCGAAAAAGCCATTGCCGATGCGGAGCAGGACGCCCAGCGCACCACCACCCAAGGCATTGGTCAGTAGATCGAGCATGGCAGGCTAGGGATCAATCCTCGTCGTCTTCGTAGTCCATCTCCCGCTTCCGCATCTTCCGGCCCTCTCCCATCCCCACCGGCTCACCACCGGAGCGGACTTCGACGACCTTGTAGCCGCCGTTGGACAGTTTCATGTTGGGGCCGATGGCTTTGACGCTCACTTCCTTGCGGGCGGGCCGCTGAACGTGATCGGGAATGCCCTGGAGGCTGTCACCCTTCTGGGGTGAGCACTGGCAGGGACCGTTGTTGGACCTAGGTAGACCGTTTTTCATGGTAGGAGATTATTTCTTCTTTGGTTTCTTCACGCGGGCAGGCAACTTCTTGTATTGGGTGGACTTCGCCCACTTCATGCAATCGACGGAGCCGTCGAAGCCACCGGAAGCGAAGCAGGCTCGGGACTGGGCTTTGGATTTGAAGGGCATGTTATTGGGTAAATCCACGAACACCTGCGAAACGGGCCAAAGAAGCCGCTAAAGCGGGATCTTCCACGCCATAACGCGGCGCTGACATCACTCGTTGATAGAACGGGCTTAAAGCCAATCGGCGGGCCATTTCTGGGCTGGCGGCGGCAGCCATACCAGCGACAGCGGAGGCCCCCGGACCAGCACCAAGCCCTTGAGCACCAGCGAGGGCAGCGCCTGCCGCCACACCACGCTGGAGCATGACAGGGATGTTCTGCTCAACGGTGCCGACATCGGTAATGTCACGCATCACCTTTGGCATCGTGTCATGGAAGCGGGCGATCAGGTCAAAGTTGCCATCCATGTACCGCTTTTGGATGGAACGTTGGTCCGAGATGATTCCCGGCGAGACATTGCCTTCAATCAAGGCATCGCGGTAGCCGTAAATCTTCGCCAGCGTCCTGCGATCCGTCTTCCATTGGTTGGCGAGGTCTTTCTCACCAGCCTTGATGAGCATGTTTTCCAGCGCCGTTTCCTCGGCGGTTGCGGCAGCGGTCAACTTCTTCGCTTCTTCACGGGCAGCCGTGTCAGGCTTACCCTTGGCTGCTGATGCTGCGTAGCTCTTCCAAGCGTTGCTGGATTCTTCGCGAGCTTTGCGAACGACATTCACCTGATCCTTGAATGATGCAGCACCCGCTGCTGTCGGTAGGCTTTCAATGTCGCGCAATGACTGCGATTTCTTGATGATCAAATCTGTGAAGTTGATCGGCGTCAGAGCTTGTGTCTCTGGAAAGCCCATATCTTCACGGGCCAGACGATTAACTACCCTGGCATTGGTTTGATTAGCTTCACGCTGGATTGAACTAGCTCCAGCAACGGTGGAAACGCCACGATTCACAGCGGAATCGCGATAGCTCAACGTGGGATCAACCTTGCCGCCCTTTGCCAGCCAATCACGAACGTTTGTGTTCGTCACGGCATCGTCCACCATCCGTTTGATTTCATCCACCTGCTTGGTGGTCGCAGGCATGACAGAGGTCTTTCCAGCCAACGCCGTACCAGCGATTGCTTGGGTCATCTCGCCAGCAGTCGGAGCGCGGCCTTCCTCCGTCATTGTCTTCGCTGTCTTTCCAGCCGCCAGTGTCGCTAATGTTCTGAAGCCCTGCGGAGACGCGAAGAATTCAAGTACCTTCGGCGCTACTTGAACCGCGCTACGAGCCGTAGCCATTGCCGCAGGCATCGTTGAAATTCCGGGAAGGGTTCCAACGGTCATCTCTTCCAGTGTCTGACCAAGCCGATACGGCTGACCGCTCATGCGCTGTAAAGCGACATCCGTCATCCCTGCGCTGATGGCGCCACCCAATGGTACTGCCGCAGCTTTGAGCACTCCTGGAGCACGCAGACCGGCCGCTTGACCAGCGGCGATAGCAGCCCCACGGGCAGCCATCTCGCCACCTGTTTTGCCAAGATAAGCCACATCAGTAGCAAGTTGCTCACCGGTTGTGGGACCAGCCGCAGCAGGAGCAGGGGTTCCGCGCTCTTGAGCAAGGAATGACTCGCGTTCCTTACGGGCCAGATCAATCCATGTTTCGATGTCCTTCTGGCCTACGCCAGCTTTGGCAAGTTCCAGCGCCTTGCTCTCAATCTCGTCTTCGGTGAAGCGCATAGGATTACTTTGACGGGGTTTTGCCAGCAGCGGCTTTTGTTAGCAGTTGCTCGTACAGAGCGGAGGCGGCACTTCCACCAGAGCTTAAAGCTGAATCAACGGCGCTTTGAAGTACTTGCCCAGGAACAACAGGCTGCGGAAGTGACTGGCTGATAACTTGAGACGGAGCCCCGGCCTTCTTCAAGAACTCCTCAACGGTGGGGAGCGACTCGTCGTATTCATTGAGCAGCTTTTGCCGCTCCATGACGTACTCGTTGATTGGCATCTTACGCGAATCAACCTTCAGTCCAAGCTCCTCCAGCTTCCGGTTGAACTTCATCCGCTTGTCGATGACCGACAGCAGTTCAAGGTTCGCCTTCTTGTTGAGGCCGAGCTGCGGACTCCAAGTCTGGAAGAGGGCCGTTTCCTTGTCCGAGATGGCGCCTTTGGTCTGGTTGAAGACGGGTAGGACAAGTTGGCCGAAGTAGGCGGTAGCCGTTTGGGCATCGCCGAGTTTTTGCTCATCAACCGGAAAGTTGAGGGCTTTACCGAAGCTGCGGATAGTGGTCCGAAGCTGCGTCAGAGCATCACCTTCGATCTTGTCCTCCGACAGCAAACGCGAAAGTCCGCTTACGGCAGGGGCAATCGTGCGATCACCAGCAGCCAAATCGCGATCGCGGGTGATTAAGGCTCCAATACGACCAATGCGCTCCTTTTCCTCTTGTGTGCCGGCTTCCATCTGCTGGCGTTCAATTCCCGTCATTTCCGCTGGAGCGATGTTGAGAACGTAATAGCCAGACGTTCCTGATTCCTTAACCGTCGCCGCCCTGCGTTGACCGAATGGCTTAAGCCTTTCCTGCTCTTCAAATTCAGCCTGCTTCTGCTTTGCCTCATCAAGCGTCATCTGACGCTCTTCAGCGGCCTGCTTCCGTTTTTCTTCTACAAGCCGTTTAGCGATTAGCGTGGGATCAGAATATTGACCGCTTGAATAGAACTTCAACGCAGCCTCACGCTGCGCTTGTTGAGCAATGTCAGGGGCGAAGGCTTCAAGACCGCGAATGGCAGCTTGAACCGACGGAGGAGCTTCTGCTGGAGCACGCGGTGGAGCTACAGGGGTAGGTTCTTGAGGCGCTGCTGGTGCTTCAGCAGCAATCGGAGGAGCACCAGCGGGAAGAGCAGGCGCAGGAGGCATTGCTGGACGCCCAGAAACGGTGGGCTCAACCGGAAGCTCTCCAGTAGGAAGTCCCAGCATCCGTGCAACAGCTTGCCGACGGCCCATCTCCGCACGCATCTCATCGACTTGCGCTTGAACCAAAGCGGTCTGCGCCACCCGTGCTTTGTTCTGTTGATACCCTTCAGCCGCCGTCCCAAGCAAAGCAGCATCGTAAATGTCGGGCTTGCCGGCCGCCGCGTTTTTGAACGCCTTCTTCAGCGCATCTGGCACCTGCGGGGCATTGGGATCGTCGTTTACGATTTGATTGACGTACTTTTGGAACGTGGGATCCATCAGCCCCTGACCAAACTTGCCCAGAGCCTGCTGGGTAAACATCTGGTTCTGCTGGTACTGCCTGATGCCACCGGAGATGCTTTCCCCTAGGCTCTCAATCGCCCGCGCACGGGCAGCCCCGGCTTGGGACATGCCCTGCGCTATGAGCTGACCGCTGATGTCTTGGATTCCAGGTGCGTAGGGCATCTTAAACGGCCTCCTTCAGAGCCAATTCACGTTTTTCCATCGAACGGATACGGCTGTCCATCCACATGCGGATCGGACGCTTGGCCCACGGATGGCGCTTCAACCAAGCAGCGATCTTCTCGCCATTCTCTAGGTAGAAGTTGAAGAACCAAGCGGGCGCATGGCGGAACATCCAGTCGCGGAACTGCATCCACTTCGGGTTGTCTTCGCCGTAAACCTCGCGGGCGACCCAGCAGAAGATGCTGGAAAGCAGGTAGGGAAGAGCAGCAGCACCGATCTGACCCGCTGCGGATGTAGTGGAAGCCGAACGACCAGCTGCACCAGACAAACGAGCAGATTCAATCGCAGCCTCGTAGTTCTTCTGGGCAATCTCGCGGGCAAGCTGGGCGTTGACGTTTGTTCCGTAGACGTCAGCCGGGTAGGCACCAAGCGGGTTGAACGTGCCACTCATCAGGCTGGCAATCGGGCTGAACAAGTTGCCCGTCTGGATGTTGGACATGTTCAGTATGTTGCCGTAGCTCTGTTGGAGAGCGGCACGGGCTTGCTCCTCCCGTTGCTGGCGAATAGCCTCACGGTTAAGGATCTCGGCTCCAATTGCTCCCGGACCCATGACCTGACCACGGGCGCCATACGCCTCACGGGCGGACTGCTGGGCCTGACGAACGTCTTCGGGGGACAGCATACCAGCCTGCCGTTGCTGCAAACGGGCAAGATCGCTCTGGTACTGGTTAATCAGCCCTTGCTCCGTCTGGCTAATGCCTTTGGGCAGGAACTGGCTGTACAGGTCGCCATACATCTTCTGGATGGCGCCTTGGTACTGCTGGAGAGCGGGCATCGTCTTCGCCAGCTCTGCGGCAATGTCACGTTGAGTCATGGCGGAAGAGGTTGTTGTGGTGCTAGTAGCGGTGGTTCCCGTTTGGGTGGTTCCAGATGGCGTTGTACCGCCAGGAGGGAGGTTGGTCTTTACCCCATCATCGTTCTTAACCTTCGTATCGGGAACCTCAATCTTGGGTGGGACAATTACACTTTGACGTACATTAGCATTCCACCGGTTTAATATGGATTGGGCGTCTTCCGTTGAAAGCGTAGGAGTTGTATCCTTTTTTGCCGTAACAACTACCTTTGGGAGCGTTTCAACTCCTGGGTCCGTACTAACAGTCGGCCCCATGACATTAGTAGGAGCTGGGCCGGTAATGTTCAATCTGACCTGCGGAAGCCCTTGGTCTTTCGTTGCCGATACTTGAAACGGATCCATTACTACAACGCCATCTCCAGCGGCAGCTGTACTAACGCCTCCAAGCAATGCACTACCGCCAGTCGGCCCCGGCGTGTAAATGTCACTCAAGTTGACGGTGCCGCCGGGAAGTTTTGTTCCAGAAACAACAAATGGATCAAGGCGTGTAACGCCACCGCCTTCAGCCCCCGTAGTCACAACTTCACTGCCAGCCGTAACGGTCGGCGTTTGGGCGCCAGTTGTCGTCACAACATCGGAGCCGGCCCCAGTAGGAACCACAGTTTGGTCGATCCCGACATTGCGATAAGGCGTGCCTTGCAAGGCAACGCCAGTCATGTCAGCACCGCCCGTTTCTCCTAGGTCAATCCGTTCCAGCGGAGCAGTGCCGAATGTGGCGAACGGATTACCGCCTCCCACGGCAAAATCAGCCGGAGCGATGTAGGTGCTGCCGGGTGCGATCTGACCGCTGGGCTGGAAGAAGGACATCTCGCCCGGTCCCAAGCCGGCACCAGCCAGCGTGCTCCCAGTAAACGGAACGCTAAACGTCGGAGCAGCGCCACCAAGGAAGGTTGGCGTACCAAAACCCGTGACGTCGGAACCACCAAGGATGCTGCTGGGGACGCTGAAGATGCTGCCGCCAGAGCTGAAGTCGAACATGCTGCCGAGGCCGCCGCCTTGGCTGATAGCTTCGTTTTCGACTAGGAATTTTGTTGGTTCAGCCATGATTATCCAACAGCCGCAGTACGGCTGACCTCCAAGAGATTGGTTCCGTCAGAGATAAACGTGATTTGGAAGTACTTGCTCGCTCCAGTCAGCGTGTACGTTCCCGTGGTCTTAAAGTTCGTTCCAAACGTGATGACGTTGCCACCCGTGGCATCCGTGGTGAATGAAAGCTGAAGCGCGTATCCAGCACGGGGAACCGTAGCGGCGTTGATGGTAGCCGCCGTGCTGCTACTGCAAGCAATGCGGCGAGTATTTCCGTCCGTAGCCGTAAATGTTAGGCTGATCGGAGAGCCAAAGCTAACCGTGCTGTATGTCTCGTAAAGGGGCGTTCCTTGCGTGATGGTCGTGCCTCCAGACAGCGTGGCGGCATCGTAGGTGTTCCCCGAAGCGATCTGATCCGTCG
>Ga0315909_10007176_pt1 | contig 12481 bp, 10 predicted proteins | sample LakEriMetagenome_11_FD_203527 | JGI IMG/M metagenome (GOLD analysis project Ga0315909, IMG submission 203527) | Freshwater fungal communities from buoy surface, Lake Erie, Ohio, United States - Buoy 2 MA125 | ecosystem: Environmental > Aquatic > Freshwater > Lake | place: USA: Lake Erie, Ohio...
GCCTCCCTTATTGGAGCCACAAGCTTTGTGTTGAATGGTTGGGTTTTGCCAACAGCCACTGCTGGTGTAGCGAAGTTTCGAATGCAATACTTGGAAAAAGGGGAGGCCTCCACAGACCCAAATATTCACATCAAAGTTGGTCCAGATGCCTATGCTTACATCAGTCGATTTTACAAGACGAGCAATACAGGCTACAATTTTACCCTGGAAGAAATCCGTGAGGGGAAACTAATTTCCAAGCTTTCTTCAGACCTAATCCAGTGGGATACAGCCAAAAATGTATGGCGATTGGAAAGCTGGCGGCTTCGCGTACTGAAGGAGCGAGGAGAGGAATATTCTACTGGCAATGCGATGGATACGGTGCTTTCCATTTCACCTGCTGATTTTGATTTGCCAGAAAACCACCACGAAACGCTCAAGCTCCCAGAATTGAGTCGGCAAATCACCCTCTTGGAAGATCGAGGAGCGGACAATGTGAGCTACTACCGCATCGAGCGAATCGTGCGCTACATGTCTCCTTTTGCATCCGTTATCCTTACGTTTATTGGGGTGATTATGTCCGCTAGGAAATCCCGTGGAGGCTCTGGATTTCAAATTGCGATGGGCTTTTTCTTGGCCTTCGTTTACATCTTGTTATTTCTTCTTTCCCGCACTTTTGCCGAGGCAGGTACACAGTTTCCCGTTTTGGCAGTGTGGATGCCCAACTTACTTTTTGCGCTTACTGGATTAATTTTGTACAAAACTGTTCCTCGGTGATGCAGCCTTCCACCTTCAAGGATTACCTGCTACTTCACTTCATTGTATTGATTTGGGGGATTACCTCCATTTTAGGTTTGTTGATTAGCCTACCCTCCTTGGAACTTGTATTTTACCGAACCCTTCTAGCGGCGATAGGAGTAGGGATACTGATGGGATTGCGAAAAGAATCGCTGCGTGTAGCTCCCCTCGACTTGCTCAAAATCATTGGGGTAGGGGTGCTGATTTCTTTGCATTGGATCTTCTTTTTTTGGTCGGCCAAGGTATCTACCGCTTCGGTTTGCCTTGCCGGCATGGCCACCACTTCACTTTGGACGTCTTTTTTGGATCCCTTGATCAACAAAAAGCGTATTAAACCCTTCGAAGTTGCCTTAGGCTTACTGGTGATTTCAGGCTTGCTCGTCATCTTTCAATTTGAAAATGGGTACTGGCTGGGAATTTCTATGGCCTTAGTAGCAGCATTTTTGAGCGCCCTATTTTCCATATTGAATGGGCGTTTAACTTTTCGATACAGCCCCTACCAAATTACTTTTTACGAAATGGGTGCCGCGAGCTTAGTGGCCTTGCTATTTTTGCCGCTTTATTCCTACATCGATGGTTCGGCGATTCAATGGGCTTGGAAAGGCTTGGATTGGTTTTGGCTCCTGATTTTAGCAGGGATTTGTACGGTTTATGCGTTTTCCGTTTCAGTGGAATTGATGAAGCGCCTGCCAGTATTTTCCATCAACCTCACCATCAACTTGGAGCCTGTCTATGGGATCTTGCTGGCGGTTGCAATTTTTGGAGAGAAAGAAAAAATGACAGAGCAGTTTTACCTGGGAACAGGGATCATTCTCGTTTCTGTATTGATCTATCCAGTGCTCAACTATTGGAATAAAAAAAGAACCCCCAGCCTTCAACAGTAATCCTGAGGTCCTTGATTTATCTAGCCAGATTTTTTTGAGTGCTTAAAGTTGGGACTCGAATATAAAATAGGATGCTGCCCAGCTAGGTAGAACTGGTTTTTCTTCAAACAAACCAAATACACTGGATCCCGAACCTGACATGGAGGCATAGTAGGCGCCCGCCTGGTACAGGGAATTCTTGATTCCAGCGATCTCGGGATGGGCTTGAAAAACACTTTTTTCAAAATCATTTACCAATTCTTCCTTCCAGCGGCTTCGGTCTGCAAGCACTTCTTCCAACGAGACCTTAGGTGCTCCTGGGGTCACACCCGCATAAGCTTCCTTGGTGCCCAAATGAATTCCTGGGTGTATCAGTACCAGGTAGGATCCTTGAAGGGATACCGAACAGGGATCAAGGATTTCTCCTCTGCCGCGGATAATTTTTGGTGTGTTTTCAATGAAAAAAGGACAATCGCTACCCAATTCCGCAGCATACTCTTCTAAGAAAAAATCATCCAAGTGCAGGTCAAAGAGGTTGTTCATCAACTTGAGTGCAAAAGCCCCGTCTGCCGATCCCCCACCCAAACCGGCCCCCATGGGAATGTATTTGTGGAGGTGTATTTGTAGGCTGGGCAATCCCTGATAATCCTTCTTTAGGAGCTTTTCTGCCTTCAAAATCAGGTTGTCCTTGGAATCGCCAGGAATCGACAATCCCGAAACGGTCCAAGAAGGTTTCTTGTCCAAAACCATCTCCAAGGCATCACAGAGAGGGATAGGGACCATGCAAGATTCGATCTCGTGGTACCCATCTTTCCGCTTTTGGGTGATGTGAAGTCCTAGGTTGATTTTGGCGTTGGGAAAAGTGATCATGGAAAAACGCTGTTTAGACAAAAGTAATGGAAATCAGTGTAGATAGGATCCTTTCATTTAATTTTTAAAAAAATCAAACTTTGGCCAAATTTTTAGCATATGTTAGGATAATTTGATCAATCATTAGTTGAAACGCATCGATAAATCGAAAAAATTGAAAAAAATAAAAATCAGTAGAAAATTTTGAGGAGATGGAATTTTTAGGCTTTTTTTTAAGGATGAGTTTTGACATTTTTTTAATCGCAAAATAAAAATCTGTAAAAAATGATTTTACCCAATTTTAAATACTGACTTTGGGTACGTAAGAAGAATTAAATATTGTTTGTTTCACCATAGATAATTACTATTGTAAGATAATTCAGTGCTGAATTACTTAACCGTGAACAAATGACTTACTCTTTGGTGCTCCTCCTGCGATTTAGCATTCTCCTTCCTATTTCCAAGTGAGGCACTAGATCATAGCATTCAACCTATACCTTCTAAAGTGCCTCCATCCAATGAGGCACTTTTTTTATTTTAAATCCCATGACCCAAAATCTACTCAAAAAATACAGCTGGGAAATCAGTGATAACCCCGAACATCCGGCAGGGATGGCCATGCTCTATGCGACGGGGATGTCTGACAAAAAAATGAAGCAGCCTTTTGTAGGCATCGCTAGTTGCGGCTACGAAAGTAATCCCTGCAACATGCACCTCAATGATTTTGCTGCCCACATCAAAGCTTCCTCCCAGGAAGAAGAGTTGACGGGTTTGGTATTTAATACAATTGGAATATCCGACGGAACCTCCATGGGGACCTTGGGGATGCGTTATTCTTTGGTTTCTAGAGAAATTATTGCCGATTCCATCGAGTCCTTCGTGCTTGGTCATTCCTTCGATGCCTGTGTGGCCGTCGCGGGCTGCGATAAGAATATGCCCGGCGCCATCATAGGGATGCTCCGGATCAATCGCCCCAGCATCATGGTCTATGGAGGCACCATCGCCTCAGGCATTTACAAAGGGGAAAAACTCAATATTGTCTCAGCTTTTGAGGCGTTCGGAAAGAAAATTCAAGGCACCATCACCCCGGAAGACTACGACGGCGTGATCCGCAATGCCTGTCCTGGAGCAGGTGCTTGTGGAGGCATGTATACCGCTAATACCATGTCTTCGGCCATTGAGGCCTTGGGCATGTCCTTGCCTTACTCGGCTTCCAATCCTGCCAATTCGCCTGAGAAATTACGGGAGTGCCGAGAGGTCAACCACTACCTTCGCATTCTGCTGGAGATGGATCTGAAGCCCAAGGATATCGTCACGCGCAAAAGCATTGAGAATGCCGTTCGGGTAGCCATTGCGCTCGGAGGCAGCACGAATGCAGTACTCCACTTGCTGGCTATCGCCCGCACTGCAGGCGTGAACTTTACCCTTCAGGATTTCAAAGAACTCAATGGCAAGACTCCCATGATTGGGGACTTTAAGCCTTCGGGCAAATTCCTCATGGAAGACCTACATGAGCAAGGTGGATTGCCTGCTTTTATGAAGTACTTTTTGGAAAAAGGCTATTTACATGGAGACTGCATGACGGTCACTGGCAAGACCTTGGCAGAAAACTTAGAAAAGGTGGAGGCGCTAGTACCTTCCCAAGTCAATGTGATCCATCCCGTAGAAACTCCCATCAAAACCACAGGTCACCTCTGCATCTTGGAAGGCAACCTTGCCCCAGAAGGAGCGGTGGCAAAAATAACTGGAAAAGAAGGAAGGCTATTTACTGGTCCTGCCAAGGTATTTGACTCCGAATTGGATGCCAACAATGCCATTCGAGACCATCAGGTGCAAGCAGGTGATGTGGTGGTAATTCGCAATGTAGGCCCAAAAGGTGCCCCAGGTATGCCAGAGATGTTGAAGCCCACCTCCATGATCATTGGGGCGGGTCTAGGCGCGGATGTGGCCCTGATTACAGATGGAAGATTCTCTGGAGGTACTCACGGCTTTGTGGTCGGACACGTCACGCCCGAAGCCTGGTGCGGTGGACCTATTGGCTTGCTGAAGGATGGAGACCTGATCACGATCGATACCGATAGCCAAAGTCTTCAGGTAGCGGTGTCGGAAGAAGAGTTTGCCAAGCGCAAAACGACCTGGTCACCCAAGTCCATCGAGGGCCTTCAAGGCACACTCAAAAAGTACAATAAACTTGTTGCAACTGCATCTGAAGGATGCGTCACCGATAAATTTTAAGGGTATGGAAACCAAGATGAGAGGTGCTGACATCGTCATTCGTTCGCTCATGGCAGAGCAGGCGGAGCTTATCTTTGGCTATCCTGGCGGTGCGATCATGCCCGTTTACGATGCGCTATACGACTACCAAGATCACGTCAAGCATGTGCTCACCCGCCACGAGCAAGGTGCCATCCATGCGGCACAGGGCTATGCGCGTGTTTCGGGTAAGGTGGGCGTTTGTTTGGTGACCTCGGGTCCTGGAGCAACCAATTTGATTACCGGCCTTGCCGATGCCCAAATCGACAGTACACCTTTGGTTTGTATTACTGGCCAGGTAGCAGCCCATCTCTTGGGGACGGATGCCTTTCAAGAAACCGATATCATGGGCATTTCCATGCCAGCTACCAAATGGAACATTCAAGTGAGGCGAGCTGAAGACATTGCGCCGGCCATTGCGAAGGGCTTTTTTATCGCCCGCTCAGGTAGACCTGGAGTGGTATTGATCGACATTACCAAAAATGCGCAGGTGGAATTGAGCGAGTTTAACTACCAGCCTTGCCAAGAATTTCGCTCCTACAAAATCCATCACCCGATTGCAGACCAGGCGATCCAAGAAGCAGCCGCACTTTTAGAAGGCGCTGTACGACCCTACCTACTTTTTGGTCAGGGAGTGATTTTGGGAAAAGCAGAGGCGGAACTCAAGTTTTTCCTCGACAAATCTGGAATCCCCGCCGCTTCCACCTTGCTCGGCTCAGGAGCACTTTCCGAAGAGCATCCCAATTATGTAGGCAAACTGGGAATGCATGGCAATTATGCCCCCAATCTGCTGACCAACCAGTGTGATGTATTGATTGCTGTAGGCATGCGATTCGACGATCGCGTCACGGGAGATTTGTCTCGTTATGCCAAGCAGGCCAAAGTCATCCACCTTGAGTTGGATCCCTCCGAAATCAATAAAAATGTAAAGGCCAACGTTGCGGTACTCGGAGATTGCAAGGAAAGCTTGGCCAAATTGACTCAAGCGATCACTGCCAAAAAGCATGCCGCATGGATGGGTAAATTCCGTACACTAGAGCAGCAAGAAAATGAGGAGGTTGTGCAACATGACCTGATGCCGACCAAAGTTGGATTGACCATGGGTGAGGTCATCCACCACATCAACCGCTACAAGGCGGACGATGCTGTGATGGTCACCGATGTGGGACAGCACCAGATGATTGCCTGGCGCTATTTTAATTACAAAAAAACCCGGACCCAGGTGACCTCGGGAGGACTTGGTACCATGGGGTTTGCACTACCAGCCGCTCTTGGTGCACAACTTCACGATTACTCGCGTCAAGTCATTTGCGTAGTAGGAGATGGGGGAATTCAGATGACGATCCAGGAACTGGGGACCATCATGCAAACCAAGGCTCCGGTAAAAATTGTCCTACTCAATAACAACTATCTGGGCATGGTACGGCAGTGGCAGCAACTATTTTTTGACAAGCGCTACTCCTTTACTGAACTAGATAATCCCGACTTTATCAAGCTCGCGGAAGCCTACAGCATCAAAGCACAAAAAGTAAGTGACCGTGCTGGGCTCGCAGAAGCAGTCGAAGACATGTTTATTCACGATGGCCCCTTCTTCTTGGAAGTGGTCGTAGAAAAAGAAGACAATGTATTTCCCATGATTGCCACCGGCTCCTCGGTAGAAGAAGTTCGACTCCATTAACTGCTCCCTATGAAACGCTACACCATCTTCGTGATCACCGAAAATTTTATTGGAATCCTCAATCGGATCACCATCATTTTTACCCGTAGGGGGATCAATATCGATGCCTTGACAGCATCGGAAAGCCGCATCCCAGGAGTGCACCGGATCACCATCGAAGTCACGGTTACCGAAGAAACAGTCATCCAGCTGGTCAACCAAATCGAGAAAATCATCGATGTGATCAAGGCTTTCCATCACGAGGATACAGGCGTGGTATACCAAGAATTGGCGCTGTACAAAATCCCCGTTTCCCGACTAGATGGGGGATTGGAAAAAGTCATCCGTGACCACCATGCCAAAATCATCGCGGCAGAACCTGATTTTGTCGTCCTAGAACTCACAGGGCACAAGGAAAAAACTCGGGAGCTGCTCGAAATCCTCAAAGGATACGGCATCCTTGAGTTTGCCCGCTCCGGCCGAGTGGCGGTAGCCAAGCGCATGCTCACCATAGACTCTTATGTCAACTAAACTCAACCTAAAAATCTATTCTTAAAATTTTCGACTATGAAATTGAAATTTGGAAACGTTGAAGAAAACGTAGTAACCCGAGAGGAGTTCCCTCTAGAAAAAGCAAGAGAAGTACTCAAAGACGAGGTGATCGCAGTCATTGGATACGGGGTGCAAGGCCCAGGCCAAGCACTCAACCTTCGTGACAACGGCTTCAAAGTGATTGTAGGCCAGCGTAGTGGATCCAAGACCTGGGACAAGGCGATTGCCGATGGCTGGGTACCTGGAGAAACACTCTTTGAGATAGAGGAGGCCTGCTCTCGTGGAACAATCCTCCAATTTTTACTTTCCGATGCAGGGCAAATCGCCTTGTGGCCTACAGTGAAAAAATACTTGACTCCAGGAAAAGCGCTCTATTTCTCCCATGGATTTGGAATCACCTACAAGGAAAAGACTGGAATCATTCCTCCAGCAGATGTGGATGTGATTTTGGTGGCTCCAAAAGGATCAGGCACTTCGCTTCGACGCATGTTTGTGGAGGGAAGAGGACTCAATTCTTCCTATGCCATTTTCCAAGACGGAACAGGCAAAGCAAAAGACCGCGTGGTAGCTTTGGGTATTGGTGTTGGATCGGGCTACTTATTCGAAACTGATTTTTACCGTGAAGTAACTTCTGATTTGACTGGAGAGCGTGGCACCTTGATGGGAGCCATCCAAGGCATTTTTGCTGCACAGTACGAAGTGCTCCGCGCCAATGGCCATACTCCTTCCGAGGCATTCAACGAAACGGTGGAGGAGCTTACCCAATCTTTGATGCCCCTAGTGGCGGAAAATGGAATGGACTGGATGTATGCCAACTGCTCTACTACCGCACAGCGAGGAGCTTTGGATTGGTGGAAGCCTTTCCGTGATGCTACCAAGCCAGTTTTTGAAGCGCTTTACCAGTCTGTGAAGTCTGGAACAGAAGCTCAAAAATCCATTGACTCCAATTCCAAGCCCGACTACCGAGAAAAGCTGGAAGCGGAACTTGCCCAGCTACGCGATTCAGAAATGTGGCAGGCAGGCGCCGTGGTTCGTAAGTTGAGACCAGAGAATAATTAATCTACCCAAACCAGATCAGGTCATGAGCGAAAAGCTATGGATATTCGACACCACCCTTAGAGATGGGGAGCAAGTGCCGGGATGTCAACTCAATACCCAAGAGAAAATCATTGTTGCCAAGGCGCTTGAAGATCTTGGGGTAGACATCATCGAAGCGGGATTTCCCATTTCGAGTCCGGGAGATTTTAACTCGGTGATAGAAATTTCCAAAGCCGTTACCAATCCGATCATCTGCGCGCTTTCACGCGCGGTAGAAAAGGACATTGAGGTAGCTGGTGCAGCGCTTCAATATGCCAAGAAAGGTCGTATCCATACGGGTATTGGCGTTTCCCCGTACCACATCCAGTACAAGCTCCGCTCTACCCCTGAGGACATCATCCAACGAGGAGTCGCTGCGGTTAAGTTTGCGAAGCGATTTGTGGAGGATGTGGAATTTTACGCCGAAGATGCCGGACGAGCTGAGGCTGATTTTCTCTGCAAAATCATCGAAGAGGTGATCAAAGCAGGAGCTACAGTAGTCAACATTCCTGATACCACGGGATATTGCTTGCCAGAACAGTACGGTGCCATCATCTCCAGCTTAAAAAACCGGGTTCCCAACATCGACCGAGCTATCATTGCTACGCACTGCCACAATGACCTAGGTATGGCAACCGCCAATACGGTTGCTGGGGTGCAGCAAGGCGCTCGCCAAGTAGAAGTGACCATCAACGGAATCGGTGAACGCGCAGGAAACACCTCCTTGGAAGAGGTGGTGATGGCCATCAAATGCCACCAATCCATCCCAGTTCACACGGAAATAGTGACTCCTAAAATCTACCACACCAGCCGACTAGTGTCTAAGTTGATGAATATGCCGGTGCAGCCCAACAAAGCCATTGTGGGTAGAAATGCATTTGCACATTCTTCAGGCATCCACCAGGATGGCGTCTTGAAGCATCGCGAAAACTACGAGATCATTGATCCTAAGGAAGTAGGTGTCGCAGAATCTACCATCGTCTTGACCGCAAGATCGGGAAGAGCCGCACTCAAACATCACCTGGATGCATTGGGGGTGGAACTCGAAGGGGAAGCCTTGCGAGAAGTCTACGAAGCATTTTTGGTGCTTGCAGATTCCAAAAGAGATGTGGGCAGAAAAGACCTATTGGAATTGGTTGGTAAATACATCGACGAATCCAACTTCATCGAGTTGGAACACGTACACTACTCCTCGGACGGGGAGGCAACCGCAAAGGTGACCCTTAAAGTAGGTAACGCGCTGCAAGTGGCCACGGCTACCGGTGTAGGGCCTGTGGATGCTGTTTTGAAAGCGATTGAATCCATCGTGCAACCTCAGGTGGAGCTGGAAGAGTTTCTCATCCAAGCCATGACCCAAGGAAGTGACGATGTGGCCAAGGTGCACATGCGTCTGATCAAGTCGGACAAGCCCTACTATGGCTTTGCTTCCAACCAAGACATTGTACTCGCTTCTGCGCAAGCATTTGTCGATGCGCTCAACAAAATTCCAGTCAAAGAATACGCGACTGCCTAACTATGGAAAAGAATACTTTATTTGATAAAATCTGGGATGCACACGTAGTCAAATCCGTGCCTGCTGGTCCCGATGTATTTTTTATTGACAAGCACTTCATTCACGAAGTGACCTCACCGGTGGCTTTTCTCAATTTGGAGAAAAGAGGCATCGGCGTCAAGTATCCCCACCGGACCATTGCCACCCCAGATCACAATGTGCCTACGGTAGATCAAGATCAAACCATCAAGGACAAGCTTTCGCGCATGCAGGTAGAAAAGCTGCGCGAAAATTGTGCCAAGTACGGCATTGAACTTCATGACTTGGGTTCGGCCCACCATGGGATCGTCCACGTCATCGGCCCAGAATTGGGAGTAACTCAGCCCGGGATGACTATTGTTTGTGGGGATTCCCATACCTCCACACACGGTGCTTTTGGGGCAATTGCTTTTGGTATCGGTACCTCCGAAGTGGAAATGGTGCTGGCGACCCAATGCATCATGCAGTCCAAGGCCAAGAAAATGCGAATTTCTGTGGAGGGTACTCTAGGCAAAGGAGTTACCTCCAAGGATATTATTCTGTACATCATCTCTAAAATATCAGCAGCAGGAGCCACAGGCTACTTTGTGGAATATGCGGGTTCAGCGATCCAAAGTTTATCCATGGAAGCGCGAATGACCATTTGCAACATGTCCATCGAGATGGGCGCACGCGGGGGGTTGATTGCCCCAGATGAAACCACCTTTGCCTACCTCCAAGGAAAGCAATATGCTCCTAAAGGGGCGGATTGGGAGAAGGCAGTTGCCTACTGGAAAACTTTGAAAACCGACGATGGGGCAATTTTTGACAAGGAATTGGTATTCGAAGCGGCAGATATTGAGCCGATGATCACTTATGGAACCAACCCAGGAATGGGTATCAAAGTATCTGGGACCATTCCATCCACCCAAGGAATGGAAGGTTCCAACAAAACTTCTTACCTGAAATCACTCGACTACATGGGTTTTGCTCCCGGTGAAGCGGTGAAGGGAAAGTTGGTGGATTACGTGTTTGTAGGTTCCTGCACCAACGGTCGCATCGAGGATATCCGCGCAGTGGCTGAGTTTGTAAAAGGGCACCAAAAAGCTGAGAACATCACTGCCTGGATTGTGCCAGGATCGCGTGAGGTGGAAAAAATGGCCCACGAAGAAGGCTTAGTAAAAATCTTGGAAGATGCAGGGTTTGAACTCCGTCAGCCCGGTTGTTCTGCCTGCCTTGCCATGAATGACGATAAGATTCCTGCAGGAAAGTATGCAGTATCTACTTCCAATCGAAATTTTGAGGGCCGTCAAGGTCCTGGAGCCCGGACGATGCTTGCCTCCCCTTTGACTGTTGCTGCGGTAGCGATTACCGGCCGGATTACAGATCCACGAGAAGTATTTCAGAATTGAAAACACGAAATGGGAAGTACCTGCCTGCCGCAGGCAGGCGAAATACGGAATGCAGGGAAATGCCCCCAGCAGTCTAATTTGAACCTTTGAACTATGAAAAAATGGCTTACGATAAATTCACGATCCTAAAAAGTACGGCAGTTCCCCTGCCTACTGAAAACGTAGACACCGACCAAATTATCCCCGCTCGTTTCCTGAAGGCTACCGAGCGTGAAGGATTTGGAGACAACCTATTTCGTGATTGGCGATACGATGTAGAGGGCAACCCCAAAAAAGATTTTGTATTGAACGACCCGACCTACTCCGGAAAAATTCTGGTGGCAGGAAAAAATTTCGGTTCGGGCTCCAGCCGGGAGCATGCCGTGTGGGCCTTGTATGACTATGGATTTCGCTGCGTAGTGTCCAGCTTTTTTGCAGATATTTTTAAGAATAACTGCTTGAATATCGGCGTCCTTCCAGTGACGATTTCTGCGGAATTTGCGGATACCCTATTTGCAGCCATTGCTGCAGATCCAACCACTACCGTGGAAATCAACCTGCCCCAGCAAACGATCACCTTGCTGGCTACAGGCGCATCGGAGTCCTTCGATATCAACGAATACAAAAAGGACAACATGCAGCATGGCTTCGACGACATCGACTACCTGATCAACATGTCCGCGGAAATAGAGGGCTTTGCAGCTTCTCGATAACCACATGGTCTGATGAAGGCAAGAAGATTAGAGTGGATGGATACTACCTTGAGGGATGGCGAACAGACCTCAGGAGTTTCTTTTTTGCCCTCCGAAAAGCTTCATCTAGCCAAGGCACTTTTAGAAGAACTTAAAGTAGATCGCATCGAAGTGGCTTCTGCGCGTGTTTCCGCGGGAGAGCTCGAAGGCGTGCAGCGCATCACCCAATGGGCGGCCCAAAAAGGGTACTTGGACCGGATTGAGGTCCTTGGCTTTGTCGATACCCCCATCTCGGTAGATTGGATCGTTGAAGCTGGAGCCAAGGTGATCAACCTCCTCACCAAAGGTTCCCTCAACCACCTGACCTACCAATTAAAAAAGACCCCAGCAGCACATTTCGAGGACATACAGGCAGCGATCGCCTACGCGGTGCAAAAGGGACTCCAAGTCAATGTGTATTTAGAAGACTGGTCGAGTGGAATGCGCGATTCGGCAGACTATACCCTAAGTTTGATTGAACTGCTTTCCAAGCAACCGGTCAAACGGATCATGCTTCCCGACACCCTTGGAATTCTTTCGCCTCTGGAAGCACGTACCTACCTAAGACTGGTTATTTCTAAGTTTCCAGGAATCCATTTTGATTTCCATGGACACAACGACTACGATTTGGCGGTAGCCAACGCCCTGGAGGCCATTCAGCTGGGAATATCGGGAATCCATAGTACGGTCAATGGACTTGGTGAACGCGCTGGAAATGTTCCTTTGGAATCACTCCTCGCCGTAGTCAAAGACTTCACCGATATAGAAACAGGCATTCAAGAGCAGAAAATTTTCCGAGTGTCCAAGTTGGTAGAGCAGTT
>Ga0315909_10007181_pt1 | contig 12474 bp, 7 predicted proteins | sample LakEriMetagenome_11_FD_203527 | JGI IMG/M metagenome (GOLD analysis project Ga0315909, IMG submission 203527) | Freshwater fungal communities from buoy surface, Lake Erie, Ohio, United States - Buoy 2 MA125 | ecosystem: Environmental > Aquatic > Freshwater > Lake | place: USA: Lake Erie, Ohio...
GGCAGTTCTCGAGGGCGCCGAGCAGCAGCTCGACGGGGTTGCCCTTCATCAGCTTCTCGCTGACCTTCTCGATCGCGCCGTAGACGATGCCCTGGGCGATGGACTTCTTGCCGGACTTCATCACGACATTGATGAGCTGGCTGACGAGGGGGGAGCCGTAACGGGCGTCCGGGAGGTGGGCGCGCTTGGCTGCTTTGCGACGACGAGACATGGTCTAAGGGAGTTGGGTGCGGAAACGGATTAAACCTTCTTTTCCTTCGGGCGCTTAACGCCGTACTTGGAGCGGGAGCGACGGCGCTTCTCGACGCCGGAACAGTCGAGGGGGCCGCGGACGATGTGGTAGCGGACGCCCGGCAGGTCCTTCACGCGGCCACCGCGGACGAGGACGACGGAGTGCTCCTGGAGCTTGTGGCCTTCGTCGGGGATGTAGGTGATGACTTCCTGGCCATTCGTCAGGCGCACCTTGGCGCACTTGCGCTGGGCCGAGTTCGGCTTCTTCGGCGTGCGGATCATGACCTGAACGCAGACGCCGCGGCGGAAGGGAGAGTTGTTCAAGGCCGGCGACTTGGACTTGGCCTTGGGTTGAATCCGCGGTTTGCGGACGAGTTGGTTGATGGTAGGCATGGACCTCGGTAAATAGGGAAAAGAGTGTTTGGGCATAGGGGTCGAAGCCCCTCATGCAAGCGGAAAGTGCTTTGGTTTTAAGGTTTCTTTACGAGGGGTGTGACCCGAGGGCGCCGACCCATCTTTTATGCGGGACAATTTCCTCCTAACGACCAAAGTCCGGGTCTATGTCCCGTCCGCACCTGCTGCTCGCGCTAGCCCTAGCCCTAGGACTCCCGGGCCTCGGTCTGGCAGCTGACCCTGCTCCGGCCCCGGTCCCTCCCTCGCCTGCGCCTGCGGCGGCCAGCAAGCCGGCTCCGACCGCCAAAGAGGACTATTCGGACGGGGAAATCATCTTTTTGACGGGTTTACCGGCAGGTAAGGCCCCCGAGTTGGTGTCTTCCTACGCCCGCAAGACCTATATTAAGGCGGAATTGGTCAAGGAACCCCTGCTGCGCCAGTTCGTCCAACTCGCTTTGTCCAAGATCGAGGATCAGCCCGAGAAGGCCCTCCAAATCCGCCAAGAGCACCTTTCCAAACTGGCCGATTTCTTCCTCGACCGGGCCATGGAGGCCCAATCGGCAGATAAACCGAGCGAAACCCTGCGCCTGGCCGAGATCGCCGTGCGCTGCAACCCCGCCAACCCAAAGGCTAAACTCTTCTACGCCAACTTCTTGCACGGCAAGATGGGTCGGACCGATGACGCCATTCAGACCATGCGTCACGGCCTGGAATTTCTCGAAGTTAACGATAAATTGGGTCGGGACTACCTTGAACGCTATTTCCAGTTCCTCCAGTTGAGGGAACGCGATGGCGAGGTGATGGATCAAGGCTTGAAGCTCCTCCGGGTCGGCAAGGACCTACCCCAGGCCACGCGCGAGGCCATTGCGCTGGCAACGGCGACCTCCCAGTACTGGGCCGGCAAGTATCCTGATTGCGTCAAAACGATCACCATCAATAACTTGGACAACTTCCCGAATGGTCTCCTGCTCAAAGCCAAGGCGCTCTTCGACGGCGGTAAGACCCAAGAGGGCCTCACGCTCTTGGAAACCAAAGGAGGTGCCGTCAAGGACGCCACCGCCCGTGATGCCATCCTCTCTCAGCAAACCCGCTTCCATATCCTACTCGGACAGACCCGGATGGCCCTTTCGGTGAACCAGGAACGGATTTCGCTCAACGAAAAGGCCCCCTTCCCTCATATCCAGCGCCTGCAGCTACTGGACAGGCTCGGATTGAAGGATGAATACGAAAAGGAGCTGCAGACGATCAAGTCCAAGTTCGAGACCAACTCAGGGGCCATGATCGCCTTGGCCAACTACGCGGCCGAGAAAGGCTACGACGGCCTCACCGCCGCCCTCACGAGCGTCGCCGCCGCCCGCGGTTTCGAAAGCGCGACCTTCGCGGCGCTGCACCTGGAAGCGCTGCTCAACGCCGGCCTGCCGGATCAGGTGATCGCCCAGCACCAGCAGGTTTCCGCCGCCGACCCGGCCTTCTTCCATTCCAACCGCCCGCTCATCCAGGCCATCGTCGGCATCGCCCACTACGCCCGCGTCAAGCCCGATGAGGCGACCGCCAAGCGCGAGCGCGACATCGGCGACCGCTACCTCGCGGAGTTCCTCCGGGCGAAGGACCTCGGCCCCGAGGCCTATCGCTCGGTCGGACGTCACCTGCGCACGATTCGCGCCTCGGAGGCCGCCGTCCGGATCCTCGAGGCCGGCGTGCAGGTCCACCCGAACCACTCCCAACTCCGCGCGGATTACGTGCGCGCCCGGCTCCTGGCCGGCCTGACCGACGCCTACGGCAGCCGCAAGTCGATGTCCGATGAGTTGGAGAACCTGCAGACCCTGCGCCGGCCTTCCCCGCTGGTCTGGCAGGAGGCCCTGTCCTGGCTGCGCACCGAAGCCAAACTACCCGCGGCCCAGTCCCTCAAACTGGACGCCGCGCTGCAAACCCTGATCAGGCCCGGCCTCGACGCCGCCGCGCTCGAAGGTCGCTGAGCGCCCATGGACCTCGCCGCGCGCCGCGCCCAACTCATCGCCGAACTGGAGCCGTTCGGCGACCACCACGAACGTTTCCAGTATGTCATCGACCGCGCCAAGTCGACGGCCGCGCTAGCCGCGGAACTCAAGTTGGACGCCTTCCTGGTCGAAGGCTGCACCTCGAATCTCTGGCTGGTCCCGGCGCTCGAGGCGGGCCGATGCCGTTTCCGCTGCGACGCGGACTCCCTGATCACCAAGGGCGTGGCGACGCTGGTATGCGAGTTCTACGACGGCGCCAGCCCCGGCGAGGTGGCCGCCACCGACGCGGACTTCCTCGCCGCGGTCGGGATCACCCAGCATCTCTCGCCCAACCGCCGCAACGGCCTGACGAACCTTGTCGCCAAGATCCGGGCGTTCGGCCGCGCCGCGGGCGGCTGATGGACCCCATCGTCCCCGCTTAAGAGCGCGGACGGCTTCGAATCAGATTTGCGCCCGCGCGGCGGCCTCGTCTGATGGACGCATGACCGCTCCCGCCCGCACCCGACCGGACCGGCTCCTCCTGGGGCTATGCTGGGCGACGCTACTCTGGGCGGTCCTGGTCCTGCAGGCCGGCGGCTTCACGACGAGCATCCAGGCAGGCATGGCCTTCCTCGACTGGCCGCTCTCGAACGGCTCGGTCAATCCCCCGGGCTGGCTCACCGAGATCGACAAGTTCGCGGAGCATTCGCACCGGCTTGCGGCGACCGGACTGGGCCTCCTGATTGTCGCCCTCGCCGTCGCGCACGCGCGCCGCGAACCCCGGCGGCTCGTCCGCCTCGCCGCCTACGGCTTACTCGCGCTCGTCCTCCTGCAGGGCGGCCTCGGCGGTCTGCGCGTGCTGCTCGACAAGCTCAACGTCGGCGGGGAGGGCAACTTTAAGGCCGTCGCCTTCGCGGTGGCGCATGCGGTCAACGCGCAGCTGACCATCGCCCTGCTCGCCGCCATCGCGCTCGGCCACACGCAGGGCTGGGCGGACACCGCCGCGAGCGCGGGTGCCGCGACCCGTCGCCTTGGCCGGTGGGCGGCCGGCCTGACGCTTGCGGTAATTCTCGCCGGAGCCCTGATGCGCCAGAACCGCTTCACCACCTGGGTGAGCGGCGGCTCCCCCGTGGATTGGTTCATCCCGACGCAGGGCGCGGGCGCGCTCTGGTGGTTCAATTTTCTGCACCGCTCGGGCGCCCTCCTCGCCGCCCTCGCCGTCGGGGCCTTCGCCCTCGCCCTGCTCCGGGGCGAGCGCCGGTTCGGCGGCGGGATCGCTACCCTCCTCACGGTCCAGCTCACGCTGGGCATCCTCGCGATTCAGCTGCCGCAGAACCCGCATGTCCGCACCGTGCACCTCGTCAGCGGGGCCGCGCTCTTCTCGCTGGTGGTCGCCGCCACCCTGCTCGCCCACCGCCGCGACGGCGCTCTCGGCGACATCTAAACGGCGAAATCCGACCGCAGGTCGTTTTGCCTTTAACCTTTCGCCGAAAACCGCCACCAACCTGAGCATGAACGCACGCGCCGGCTCCGTCCCCGCCGCCTTCCTGGAGCTGACCAAGCCCCGGTTGTCCTTCCTCTCCGTCCTGACGGCGCTCGCGGGTTATTTCTGCAGCGACCCGCATGGACCGACGGAGGCCCGGACGCTCGTCGCGCTCGCCGTGGGCACCGCGCTGGCCGCCGGCGGTTGCGGTGCGCTCAACATGTGGTGGGAAAGCGAGGCGGACGCCCGCATGGAGCGCACGAAGCATCGCCCCATCCCCGCCCGACTGATCCACCCAGGCGCCGTCCTGCTCTTCGGCGGCGCGCTGGCCACGGCCGGCGTGACCTTGGTCTGGCTGGGCGCCAACGCCCTGGCGGGCTTTCTCACGCTCGCGACCGTCGTGAGCTACCTGCTGCTCTACACCCCACTCAAGTCCGTCACTTCCTGGTGCACCTTGGTGGGCTCCCTGCCCGGCGCCATCCCACCCATCATCGGCACCGCGGCCAAGCTCGGCCAAGGCCGGCCCCACGGCGACATCGACCCGATGGGCTGGTTGCTCTTCGCCCTGCTCTTCTGCTGGCAGATCCCGCACTTCATGGCCCTGGCGGTCATGTGCCGGGAGGACTACGCCCGCGGCGGCTTCAAGGTGGCGACGGTGACCGACCCCTCGGGGCGCACCGCCGCGCTCTGGTCCACGGCCTTCATCATCCCGATGCTCTTTGTGGCCGGCCGCATCGCGATGACGTTCTTCGCCCCCGCCGAAGCCGCCGGCACGCTCCGCGGCTGGGCCAGCCCGTTCCTGTGGGTCTCGCTGGTGGCCGGCATCTGGTTCTTAAAACTCAGCCTAGACTTTGCCTTGCCGCACCGCCGGGCCGAGGTCGCGAAGCCGTTCTTCCTCGCCTCGATCCTGTACCTCCCGGTCGTCCTGTTGACTCTCACGCTCAACCGGCTTTTCTGAGGGCATGGAGACGCGGGAGCTCAAGGCGCGGCTGCGCACGACGCTGCTGGCCGCGCGGCGCGCGCTGAGCGCGGACGAACGCCGCGCCGCCGCGGAAGCCGCCACCGCCGGCCTGCTCGCTTCCGCGGCCTGGCGGGCCGCCCGCGTGGTGGCTCTTTATCAAGCCTACGGCGCCGAACTGGACACCGCCGCCCTCCGCGCCGCCGCCCATGCGGACGGCAAGACGGTCGCGCTGCCGCGGGTGGACGCGACGGGCGTGACCTTGCGAGTCGTCGCCGCGGATACCCCGCTGGTCCTTTCGGCGCACGGCGTCCGGGAACCCGCCGACGATCGCCCGACCCTGCCGCCGGGCCAGCCGGAGCTCATCGTGGTCCCGGGACTGGGCTTCGACCGCCGCGGCGGGCGGCTGGGCCATGGCGGCGGTCACTACGACCGCCTGCTCGCGGGCCTGCCCGCGGGCTGCCTGCACGTCGGCTTCGCCTACGACCAGCAGGTCCTCGAGGTCGTGCCGACCGAGTCGCACGACCTCACCCTGCACGCTTTGGTCACGCCCGCCGGCTGGGTGGACTGCGGAAACTGACCGCGGGTTTGCCAAGCCCGCGGTTTCCCTTCCGTTGAACGGTCCGATGTCCGCCCCCCGACCCGACGCCATTCGCCTCCGCGGAGTCCGCCAGAACAACCTGAAGGGATTCGACATCGATATCCCCGTCGGCCGGCTGGTGGTGGTCACGGGCCTCAGCGGCGCGGGCAAATCCTCGCTCGTCTTCGACACCTTGCACGCGGAAGGGCAGCGCCGCTACGTCGAGACCTTCAGCCCCTACGTCCGCCAATTCCTGGAGCTGCTCCCCGCGCCCGCGCTGGACTCCGCCGAGAACGTCCGCCCATCCGTGGCGATCAAGCAAGGCAACGCCGTGCGGACCTCGCGCTCGACCGTCGGGACGATGACGGAACTATGCGATTGGTTCAAGGTGTGGTTCGCGCACCGGGCGCAGCTCATCGACCCGGCTTCCGGCCTGTCGCTTGCGCCGCGCGGACCCGCGGCCGCCTGGGAAGATTGCCTGGCCCGCCAGGCCGGCCGGCCGGTGACGCTGACCTTCGCCGTCGCGAAGCCCGCCGACCTCGCCTGGGCGACGGTGGCGGACGAATTCGTGAGGGCGGGCTTCAACCGCGCCTTCGTCACCGGTCGACGGTGGCGCCTCGGCGAGGAGGCGATTCCCGCCGAGGCGGCCGAGTTGCTGGTGGTGCAGGACCGCGTGATGGTCGCCGCGGCGGAAGCCGCGCGTTTCCACGAGGCCGCGCTCGCGGCGTTCCGGCTCGGCGGCGGGCGCCTGCGGATCCTGGACGAAGCCGGCGCCGAGGTGGCGCGCTACAGCGAGCTGCTCGAGTCGCCCGTGGACGGACGGAAATTCCGTCCGGCGTCGCCCGCGCTCTTCTCCTTCAACTCACCCGTCGGAGCCTGCCCGGCCTGCCGCGGCTTCGGCCGGGTCATCGGCCTCGACTGGAAGAAAATCGTCCCGGACCCGACGCTGACGCTGGCCGAAGGCGCCATCGCCCCGTTCCAAGGGACGGTCTACGGCGAGAGCCAGCGCGACCTCGCCAAGGCATGCCGCAAGGCGGGCATCCCGATGGACGTGCCCTGGAAGAAACTGCCGGCCGCGCAGCGTCGGCTCATCGAGGACGGCGACCCCACGTACGTCCCCGGCGAATGGGAAAGCAAGTGGTACGGCATCCGCGGCTTCTTCCGCTGGCTCGAGTCGAGCACCTACAAGATGCACGTCCGCGTGTTCCTGTCGCGCTGGCGCGCCTACGAGGAATGCCCGACCTGCCGCGGTCGGCGCTTCCGCGAGGAGTCGCTCTGCTGGCGCTGGCAGGGACGGACGTTGCCCGAGCTCTACGCCCTGCCCGTGACCGAACTGCGCGCGCTGCTCGCGCCACTCGCGCCCAAGGATTCGCGCCACCCGGCCGACCACGCGCTCGAGGCGATCCTCGCGCGGCTCGGCTACCTCGAGGCCGTCGGCCTCGGCTACCTCGCGCTCGACCGGCTCTCCCGCACGCTCTCCGGCGGCGAGGTGCAGCGCGTCAACCTCACCTCGTGCCTGGGGGCCTGCTTGGCGGATACGGTCTTCGTGCTCGACGAGCCCAGCGTCGGCATGCACGCACGCGACCTCGCGCGCATGGTCGGCATCCTCCGCAGCCTGGTCGAACAAGGCAACACGGTCGTGGTCGTCGAGCACGACGAGTCCGTCATGCGCGCCGCCGACTGGCTGATCGAGATCGGGCCGCGCCCCGGCGCCGAGGGCGGCCACCTTATCTACCAGGGGCCGCCGAAGGGCATCCTGAAGGCCAAGGCCTCCGCCACGGGCGACTGGCTGTCGGGCCGGCGCGCACCGGACGTCCGCAACCCCCGCCCAATCGGCGACACGACTCCGCGTCTCCGCGTCGCCGGCGCGACGGTCAACAACCTCCGCGACTTCGCCTGTTCGATCCCGCTCGGCCGCCTGGTCGGTCTCTGCGGCGTCTCGGGCTCGGGCAAGTCCACGCTGCTCCATCAGGTCATCGGTCGGCGCGATCCGGAATCCGGCGACGAGACCGCGGCATCGAAGTGGGTGAAGTTCGACCGGGAGCCGGCGGAGGTTGCGCTCGTCGACCAGTCCCCCGCGACCCGCACGCCGCGGTCCAACCCGGCGCTCTACGTCGGCGCCTGGGACGCCATCCGCACGCTGCTCGGCAACTCGCCGGAGGCGAAGGCAGCCGGGCTCACCCCCTCGCACTTCTCTTTCAACGCCGGCGAAGGCCGCTGCGAACGGTGCGGCGGCGCGGGTTGGGAGACGGTAGAGATGCAGTTCGTCTCCGACGTCGCCCTCCCCTGCCCCTCGTGCAACGGCCAACGCTTCCGCGACGAGGTGCTGAGCTTCCAATACGACGGCAAGTCCGTCGGCGACCTGCTCGCGATGTCGGTCACGGCGGCGCGCCAGTTCCTCGGCGAACGCACGCCCGCCTCCGCCCAACTCGCCTGCCTCGAGGAAGTCGGTCTGGGGTACCTCTCGATGGGCCAGCCCCTCACGACGCTGTCCGGCGGCGAAGCCCAACGCCTCAAGCTGGTCCGTTACCTGTCCAAGATCGACGCGCGGAAGCCGGGCGCCTTGCTGCTGCTCGATGAGCCGACGACCGGCCTGCATCGCGAGGACGTATCGCGCCTGGTCGGCCTGCTGCACCGGCTCACGGAAGCCGGCCACTCGCTCGTCGTGGTGGAGCACCACCTCGACGTGCTGAAGTCCTGCGACTGGCTCCTGGAGATGGGCCCCGAAGCCGGTCCCGCCGGCGGCCGGCTCGTCGCCGAAGGCCCGCCCGCGGAGGTCGCACAGGCGGGCACGGTCACCGGACGCTTCCTGGCGGGCGGCGACGACGCCTTCGCCGCCGTCTCGGCCGCGCCCGCCAAACCGCGGCCGACCGCGATTTCCCTAAGGGGCGCCCGCGAGCACAACCTGAAGGACGTCTCGCTCGAGATCCCGCACGGCTCGCTCACGGTGATGACCGGCGTCTCCGGCTCCGGCAAATCGTCCCTCGCGTTCGACATCCTCTTCGCCGAAGGCCAGCGCCGCTTCCTCGAATGCGTCTCGGCCTACGCCCGCCAGTTCGTCGAACAGTTGCCGAAACCCGACATCGACGCGCTCACGGGCCTGCCGCCGACGGTCGCCATCGAGCAGCGCGTGACCCGCGGCTCCGCGAAATCCACCGTCGCGACGGTCACGGAGGTCGCCCAATACCTGCGCGTACTCTTCGCGCGCGCCGGCGTGCTGCACAGCCCGACCACGGGCGAACCCCTCCAGGAGATGACCGAGGATGCGGTGGTGCGCGTCATCGCCCAAAAGGCGAAGGCCCTGAAGAAAGGCGCGCTGCTCCTCGCCGCCCCGCTCGTCCGGTCCCGCAAGGGCCACCATCGTCCCCTGGCCGAATGGGCCGAGACCAAGGGCCTGCGCCTGCTCCGCTGCGACGGCCAGATGCTCAAGGTCGACGGCTTCGCCGGGCTCGACCGTTATTCCGAGCACGACGTCGACGCGGTCTTCGGCGAACTGCGCGCCGACGGCCTGATCCGCCGGCCCGACGAGACCGAGGAGTCCGGGGAGAAGGCCCTCCGCGCGCTCGTCCGGCAGACGCTCGCCGCGGGCAAGAACGCGTGCGTGCTCCTCGGCCCGGACGGCCGTCAGGTGGCTTACCTCTCCACGTCGCGCAGCGATCCCGCCACGGGCGAATCCTTCCCGCCGGTCGACCCGAAACACCTTTCCTGGAACTCGCCGCGCGGCTGGTGTCCCGATTGCCGCGGCCACGGCCGCGAGGTCGCGACCTTCTCGTCCGACGAGGAGGAGTCGATCAATGAGAACGCCCTCGCGGACCGCGTCGGCGAGGAAGTCTGCCCGGCCTGCCACGGCGAACGCCTCGGCCCGATCGGCCGCTCGGTGAAGCTCGCCGGACCCAAGGGCCGCTCGCTCTCGCTGCCGGGGCTGCTGCGCCTGCAGCCCGACGAGTCCCTGTCGTTCCTTTCCGGGCTCAAGCTCGCGCCGCGCGAGCAGGCCATCGTGGGGGCCTTGCTGCCCGAGATCGCCGCGCGCCTGCGCTTCCTCGACTCCGTCGGCCTCGGCTACCTCGCGCTCGACCGCGGCGCTGACACGCTCTCGGGCGGCGAGGCGCAGCGCATCCGCCTCGCGGCGCAGCTGGGCTCGACGCTTTCCGGAGCCCTGTACGTGCTGGACGAACCGAGCATCGGCCTGCACCCGCGGGACAACGACCGCCTCATCGGCTCCCTCAAGGGCCTCCGCGACCGCGGTAACACCGTCCTGGTCGTCGAGCACGACGAGGATACCATGCGCGCCGCCGACCTCGTGGTCGACCTCGGCCCGGGGGCCGGCGTCCACGGCGGCCGGATCGTCGCCCAAGGCACCGCCGCGGCGCTGGAGAAACGCGCCGACTCCGTCACCGGCCGGTTCCTCAAGGAAGCCATCCCGCACCCGCTCCGCGGCGCGCGACGACCGATCGCCGGCAAAGGCGCGCCCGCCGCCTGGGTCCGGCTCAAGCAGGCCTCGCTGCGTAACCTCAAGGGGTTCGACGTCGCGATCCCGGTCGGCCGGCTCACCGTCGTCTGCGGCGTCTCCGGCGCCGGCAAATCGACGCTGGTCACCGACCTGCTCGCGCCGGCGATCCGCGCCGCGCTGGCGAAGAAGAAGGATGGCCTTACCGGCAAGGAGGCGCTCTCCGCGGTGGCGCACGAAGGCAAACCCGCCTTCGCGACGCTCAGCGGACTCAAGGGCTTCCGTCAGCTCGTGGTGGTCGACCAGGAGCCGATCGGCAAGACGCCGCGCTCGACGCCGGCGACCTACGTCGGCGCCTGGGACCTCATCCGCGAACGCCTCGCGTCCCTGCCCGAGGCGGCGATCCGCGGGCACGGCGCCGGCTTCTTCTCGTTCAACACTTCCGGCGGCCGTTGCGAGGCCTGCTCCGGCGCCGGACGCATCAAACTCGAGATGAGCTTCCTGCCCGACACCTACGTCCCCTGCGAGGAATGCACCGGCACGCGCTACGGGGCCGCCGCCAAGGCGATCCGCTGGAACGGCAAGTCCGCGGCCGACCTGCTCGCGATGACGTTCGAGGAAGCCGCCGCGTTCCTGTCGTTCGACGCCAAGCTAGGCGACCTCTGCGGCCTGATGGTAAAGACCGGGCTGGGCTACCTCACGCTCGGCCAGAGCAGCCCGACGCTTTCGGGCGGCGAAGCCCAGCGCCTCAAGCTCGTGAGCGAGCTCGCGCAAGGGCTCCCGACCTTCCGCGAGCGTTCGCGCGGCGAAATCCGCCCCAACCTCTACATCCTCGAGGAGCCGACCATCGGCCTGCACCAGTCGGACTGCCGTCGCCTGATCGAGCTGCTCCACGCACTCGTCGACCAAGGCCACACGGTCGTGGTCATCGAGCACCACCCCGATGTCCTCGCCGAGGCGGACTGGATTCTGGAAATCGGCCCCGAAGGCGGCAACGCCGGCGGCCGGCTCGTCCACGCCGGGGACCCCGAGTCCCTGGCCGCCCACCGGAAGTCGCCGACGGCGCCCGCGCTCGCCGAGACGTTGCGGCGCGGCCGCATTAAGCCTTTGTCATAGGATCCGGCCGCGGCATAGTCGGGTCGCGACCATGACGGCTCCCGAGGTAACCCCCGCGCCCCGCCGCCGCCTCGTCCGGGTAGGCGCGGTGGGGCTGGGCGTCCTTGCCGTCGTCGCCGGTGTCCTCGCCCTACGCCCGAAGCAGGAGCTTCGCCCGGTCGCGACGAACTCCCCCGCTCCCCCTGCGACCGCCACCGCACCGGCCCCCGCGCCTGGATTGGGCACACCGGCGCCGACCGAAGACTCCGGCTTCTTCGCGGATTTCTTCAAGCCGCGCGGCGAGAAGACCGAGCCGGTGGCCGGCATCGGCGGAGCCGAGGGCGGAACCGGTCCCCGCAAAGCGGAAGCCGCGAAAGCCGACCTGGCGGCCAAGCCGCCGCTGGACCCCACGCCCTACGATTTCAGCCCGGCGGCCCGACGGGACCCGGCGAAACTGGCCGCCTTGCTCGCGGACACGCGGGCCCGGTTGTTCGACGGCCGGTGGGAGGAACACCTCGCCAAGCTGCAGCCCGGCTTGAGAACGGCCTTGCTCGCGACCAAGGCCGATCCCGAGGGCAAAGCCTACGAGGAACTTTGGCGCGAACCGCTCTTCGCCCTCGGCGCAGGGCAGGCCCTGCTGATCGCCCGCGCCGGCTCGACGGAAGGCTTCTCGACGCGGACCGGACCGGAGTCGCTGCGCCGCCTCGCCGAGAGCGAAGGCCTCGCGGGCTTCCTCGAGGACCTCCTCCAGCGACCCGAGTGGATGGAGACGTTCCTCGCGCAGGTGAAGCCGGAGGATGAGGTGCCGGCGGCCCTCAAGGTCTGGGCGCTCGCCTGGAACGCGGACCCCTTGCCGTTGCGCGGCAAATACCTCCGCCTGCAGGTGGCTTTTGCCCTCGTCTTCGACCGCGAACGGACGCTGGCGCAGGACCCGGAGGAAGCCATCAACCCGCTGACGCGCTACGCCTTCTTCCGGAGCGCGGCCGAGGAGGGGCGCCTGAAGACCGACGTGACCAAGCTGCCGGTCGAGGCGCTGCTCTGGGTCGCCGGCAGCGAGGCGGGCGATCCGGACCTCCATTGGGCGCACGCCGAGACGAAGCTGCGCCGGCTCGACGCGGACGACTGGGCCAAGACCTTCGACCTCGTCGCGCAGGGCGGCACGCTGGCCAAGCTCCTCGCGCCGACGAACCGGCCGGCGGGCAAGAACGCCGTACCGAAACTCTCGAAGACCGCGCAGGCGAAGATCGCGGAGGTCGACGTCGGGTCGCTCGAATTCTCGTTCAAGTTCGGCGGCGACCCGGTCGCCTTCAC
>Ga0315909_10007182_pt1 | contig 12474 bp, 20 predicted proteins | sample LakEriMetagenome_11_FD_203527 | JGI IMG/M metagenome (GOLD analysis project Ga0315909, IMG submission 203527) | Freshwater fungal communities from buoy surface, Lake Erie, Ohio, United States - Buoy 2 MA125 | ecosystem: Environmental > Aquatic > Freshwater > Lake | place: USA: Lake Erie, Ohio...
AGACTCTCTTCTAAGAACCGATGAACCATAAGAGTAAATTGGTAAAATCATACATCTTATATTATAAATTAGAAAAAAGTTAAAAAATGATTTTTCTAATTAAATATATAAATTATAAAAAAAAAAGAGAATTATGAAATATCTAAAAACATTTGAAAGTTTTTCACCAATTAATGAGGAGGAAGAAGGATTTTTTGGGGATATGGGAAAAAAATTGAGTAAATTTTTTTTAGGTGATGTGGTTGAAAATCACTTAAAAGCAATCATGTATATATCCAAAAAAGATGAAAATGAGGTAAGAAAAGTAATTGAGCAGATTAAATCAGAAAAAGAATTATCTAAAAGAGAAGAACTCCTTAAAAGTTTGATTGGAGATTATGATGATTCGAAAGTCATGGAAGATCTGATTAGAATCTTTTCTATATACAAAGAAGACGGTGTACGTCTTTCGCAAAGTGCATTACGATATGAGTTGGATTGCATGACACCGGAAGAGAAAGAGGATTATGAATCTATAAAAGGTGGAAATACTGGATGGGAAGGTTCCAGAGGATTTCATTAAATAATATTACTTAAAAAATAAAAAAACCCACATTAGTGGGTTTTTTTATTTTAAAATGTTTTTATCAAAATCAGTTAATGAATCAACTCCCTTTTCTAATATTTTATCCAAAACATCATCTTGTGTGGTGTGATTTTTTTTGTATTTTAAAAACAAATCTTTAACTTTTTCTGAAATATCTTCACCATCATCATCTGTGTAATCAGACTCAACAGGGTTATCAAAGAAAATATCTTTTGAGATATCTTTATAATTATAATTAATTGAGTTTTTTTGTAAAAAGTATTCAATTCTTTCTCGATAAGAATCAGCCATAATAGCAAAGAAACCGGATTTTTCCTGAGTGTATGTAAAATCTAAATAATCAAAATATTTACTCATATTAAAAATAACATCCAACTCAATAAGTGGAATAGTTTCAAACTTAGAAATAAGTTCTAAACGAGTCAATTCGGTTTTTACTTCAATTAATTTCATAGTGGATTTTTTTATTAATACAAATATAATATAAATATTTTAAAATACAAAATTATTTCCTTTCGGATTTAATTTCTTTCAAAGCTTCAATTGTCAAAATAACTTCATTTTTATCATCAGTCGCGTGTTTTTTAATATAACCTTTAAGGTGAAATTCCCAACTGATAAGATGAAATACAACAGTTATTAAGTATCCTATAGGATTATTTAATAGAAAAAAAGGAACTAATAAAAGAGCACCCATACTAAAAGTCCAACAGAAAAAATTAGAGTAAAAAAACAAAATTACTCTATGAGCATTAATATACATTAGCAACTGTTTAGTAGAGAAGTCCTTTGTATTTTCAGACTCTTTTTCTTTAATTTGATTGTAATTTGACATTTTGTAGTGGATTTAATTATTATTTAACAAATATAACCATTTTTTATAAAAAACACAAATAATTTAATATAGAATTATTAAAAAAAAGAGTTTTTTCTTTTAATATATACTATTAAGTAAAAAAATAAAATACTATGAGATATCTAAAAGCATACGAAAATTTTAACTACGAACCAACAAATGAAGAATTCTTTGGTGGTTTGTTTAGTGCTCAAACTAGAAATCAATATATCAAAGAAGGATATGATAAGATTTCTAAGTTACTACAAACTGATACAGCATTACAATCTAAACTTGAAGAAATTTATAATGAAGCTGAACAATCAGGAAATTTACCATCTCAACAAGATGTACAAAAACTACAAGATGTAGTTGGGGGTAGAGCAGAAGAAAAAGTTGAAGAGTTAGAAGACGCTGTAAAAGATGAGACTGTTCAAGAAAATATGTTTTCAAACATTATTGAAAAGATTAAAAAAGTACTTTCTTGGGTATTTAACTTTGGAAAACAAACACTTTGGTTAGTTGGTAGTTTAGCATCTATGTTTTTTGCTGGAACAGAAGCAATGGGAGCTAGAGTAATTCTTAGCGGTGAAGCACAGGGTAACTTATCATACTCTTGGTACGGACTTTTAATGTTAATTGGTGGATTTATTTCTCTTATATTATGGATAGTAGATAAACATATGAAGGGTTCAGGACAAGGACCTTTATTTGGTAGAAAAGAATAATAATTAAAACCTCATAGAAATATGAGGTTTTTTTATGCAAAATAATAAAGGGGTAAATAAATATCCCATATATAGTAACAGTGTAAAAATATTTTTGAACAGATTCACTTCTGTATCAAAAAAAAAATTTCTTATGAGAAACACAAAAACTTACAACGAGCTCGTACAAAAGATGCGAGCATTTTTTTTGCAAAAAGGATTTATTGAAGTCCCGACACAATCAAGATTATCAATCTTAGCAGCGTGTGAAAATCCACATTCAATTACAACTTTTAATTACAGTGGTGAGATATGGCCTCTTCCACAAACAGGACAAATGTGGCTTGAGCACGAATTATTACAAAATCCAGAATGGCCAGGATGCTTCTGTATATCAACATCCTACAGACAAGAGAAAAATCCTATTCCCGGAAGACATGAATTAATCTTTCCAATGTTCGAGTTTGAATCAAAAGGAGGAATGAAAGAATTACTTAAATTAGAATCAGAACTTTTATCACATTTAGGATTTGACCAACCAGTTGAAGTAAATTATAATGACGTATGTGAAGAATACGGAGGAGTTGAAATATTAGAGGATGAGCACGAACAAAGAATGTGGAATGAAAAAAGTTCGATTGTATCACTTCAAAATTTTCCAAGAAGAACAAATCCATTCTGGAATATGCAACACAATAATGGTGAAATCTTTAACAAAGTAGATGTTATTCTTTATGGCCAAGAAACAATTGGATCCGCTGAAAGAAGCTGCGATGTCGAAAAGATGAAAGAGATGTTCTACACAATTGAAGACGGCAAATACTCCGCTAAATTATTTGAATTATTTGGCAAAGAAAGAGTTGAAAAGGAACTTGAAACATTCTTAAAATATGATTTCTTTCCAAGATTTGGAGGAGGAATCGGAATGACAAGACTTGCAAGAGCATATGAGATGATGTTACAAGAAAAAGAGGTTGAAGAACTAGTATAAAAAAGAGGGAAGTGAAAACTTCCCTTTTATTTTTTATATAAAGGTCTAAATTTATTATTATGAAAAAGATTATCTTACCACTATTATTAACAATACCTACACTTATATTCTCTCAAAATTATAAAGAATTGGATAGCGTGAGTGCTGGAAATATTTACTTCTCTACAAACAAAAAAATTTATATAACCGAGTATTTAACAGAACCTGAAAGTCGTTTCGTTTTTTTTGTAAAAGATATTACCGATTATAACTATTTTTATTTTCAATCAAAAAATGAAATTGTAGGACTTATTTCTATGGTTATACGTTCTATTGAAAAACAAAAAGATGTTATCTACAATGGAAGTAAAGAATTCACCATTATATCAATCACTAAAAATATTTCTAAAATTAAAGTTGGTGATTTTATATTTTCCATGGATAGAAGAACAGCTGAAGATATAATTAAACAGTTTCAGCAAATTTAAATAGTTTATAGAGTTTAATATATACTCTATGAAACATCTTAAAAAATTTTTTGAGTCATTAGATATTTCTAAAGAAGAAATTTTAGAAAACTTTCTTTACATAACCGATAAATTTGGTGATCCAGACGTTTACAATTCACCATACGGTAAATCAAAAAAATGGACAATTTCTTGGAATATTAAATTAGACCTTTCTGTTATGCAAGAAGCTGAACAACTAATAAGTAAATTAAAAGACTTAACAGAAGATATTGATGATGTATTAGCAGCTGGTGACAGATTGGAAGACTTTACTATAAATATGAGTTTATCAAATACCCTCCGTTTAGAATTAATTCCAAAAGATACTGGAGACGATACTTACAAATTCATATCTCATTATGAATGGCGACAACTTTATGTTAGAATAAATGAAGTTGAAAGATTTTTCAATGCAAGAGGAATAAGAATTGAAAAAATTGATAATGAAAGTATGTATAGAGAAGGTGATGATGAAAATGAATTGTGGATTTACCTAAATAAAATAGATAGAGAGGTAATCGGCACATTTTGTGATATGGTAAATTCTGAACTACAAGATATAGAAGATAGAGAGTATGGTTGCTTTTATAGAGGAAATCAAATAATTATCCAACCAGCTGAAGAAAAATCTTTCGTCGAAGTGACAACTAAATAATTATTTTACATAAGTTTTTAATATCTCAATCGTGTCATTTTGATAACCATCAAATAAATTTTTTCTATCTAATGTTGCCCGACTGACTCCTAACTGCTCATTGGAATAATGAGAATAGAGTTTTCCTAAATTGACAAAGATTTCCATTCTTCCTGTCAATTTCCAACGAATACATATAGCTGTTTGACTTCTCATTTTTTATTTTTTAAAAGGAAGAGAGAGTTAATCTCTCTCTTCCCATAATTCATTTACATTTAATAATCGATGTTTAATACCATCGTAGTTCATAACATCAGTTTTATGAAAATGACCGTAATAGTGATGTGTGATATTATTATTCATTTTAAGAATAGTGAAAGCATCAGTAACTTGTTGTCTTTCTACAAGTAAATCTGTTTTTAATTCAGTATCTCCAGTTTCTCGAACAATTCCTTCAACAAAAGGTCCAAATCCAAATGTATTATCTGGCTCACAATAGTGAGGTGCGGTATGAGTTACAACAATATCAATATCTCGATACTCACCAAGTTTATCTTTATCTAAAACAAATAATTCATCAGGCCACCAACTTTCTTTACCTAAAGTTTGATTTTCAAAAATACCCTGTTTTTGCAATTTAGTATAACGCCAATTTCTATCAACACTGACAGCACCACCGATACAAAGAATCTTTTTATCACAAAGATCTAAAACTGTATAGTCTGGGATTAAATGAATATTAGTAAATTCAAAAGGGTCGTTATCAAAGTGTGGTTTATAATCATGATTTCCTCGAATCGCCCAAACATGAACATTGTTATTTACAAGTTGAGTGTGATACATTTCAAGAAGACGTTTTTCTTTTTCTATTGTATTGAAACCAACTCCGAAATCACCGACTTGAATTATATGAGCATCTTTGATGCCATACAACTTTACATATTGATGTATGATAGGGAAATGACCGTGAATATCACCAAGAAACATTAAACGTGTATTATTCATAATTACAAATATAGAAAAAAAATTCAGATTCGCAAAATAAATTATAGATATATCATGATGTTACATGAATTTTAATATTTATCGCTTATCTTTATACAATATTTTATATATAAGTTATATGAAAAAAATTAAAAAGTTTGAATCTTTCAATGAAGGTATCGAAAAAATAACAAACTATATTAATCGACTGTTAAAAAGAGGCGGTGATTTCGCCAATGATGTATGGGATGCTACAAAAAGAGAGTCACAAGAGACAAAATTAGCACTTGAGATATTAAGAAGAATGTTAAAAGGAGAGGAAGTTTCAGATAAAGAAAAAGAATTTGTTAAAAGACAATCTGGTGATTTAGCTAGAATTCTTCCACTTGTTGCTATTTCAGGACTTCCAATACCTATTCCAATAACACCACTTCTTATTATGTTGGGTAAAAAATACGGATTTGACTTTTTACCTAAAGACCATAGAGAATTACTTACCGTAGAAATGGAACTTTCAGATGATTTAAAATCATCAATTGAAGGACTTCCAGAAACAGGAATGGGTTACCACATTGTAGATATCATTTTGAAAAATGGAAGAATATTAAGAAATAGAAAAATTATAAATAGTTCTATATTACTCACAAACCCTGAAGAATCAATACACCCAGACGAAATTGAAGACATTGTAATGTCATTAGATTAATTTTTTTATTTTATTTCTAAATATATAGAAAAAATAAGGATTTTAATGAATTTACTAACTAAAATATCACTTATTGTTTCCACATTACTGCTTTTAGTTTTTCTAACTACTCAATCACTTGTGGTTTTTCATTTTATTGACTATGTGGATAGTATTGGATATATAGGCATGTCTTTGTTTTTAGCTTTAATTCCCTTCATCTCTGTTTATGCTTGGCAAACAATTAAAGGAAATAAAAGAAATAAAGAAGAAGTAGAATATCAACGAAAGTTAAAAAATGTAATTATATCTCAAAGTAGAAATTCTCTTTTTTATGAAGGTAGAGTTAATGACGGAGCTAGAACATTAACAAGAGAGGTGACTAATACGATTGATACGGATAGGTGTTCCATTTGGTTATATAACGAAGATAAAACATCAATTATCTGCAAACAACTTTATGTAAAAAGCGAAGATCACTGGTACTCAGATATAAAATTATATAAAAAAAACTTTAAAGATTATTTTATACATTTAGAAATAGATCCAATTATTATAGCAAATGAAGCAGAAAAACATTCTGCGACCTCTTGTTTTACAGAAGTCTATCTTAAACCATTGGGTATAAAATCAATGCTTGATGTCCCTATAACATATTTAGGTGAAACAATCGGAGTAATATGTATTGAGAGTTTGAAACTTAGAGAATGGAAAGAATCAGAGGTTAATTTTGCACAGATGTTATCAACACTTTATTCATTTGCTTATTCTATAAAAGAAGGTAATAATCAAAGAAAACAAATAGAGGAAATAGAAAGTTTCATTGAAGAAGCAGCATTAGTTTCTAAAACAGATGAATGGGGTAAAATAACCTATGCAAATAAAAAGTTTACAGAAGTTTCAGGTTGGTCTTTAGAAGAGATTTTAGGAAAAGATCATAACATTGTTAACTCTGGAATACATCCTGCGGAACTATGGGAGGAAATGTATAGAGAAACTGTCAAAAACAAAAAAGTCTGGAACTTTGTAGTAACAAATAGATCAAAGAATGGTCATCTTTATTATGTTGATACTTATATTAAAGCTTATTTTAATCCAGAGACTGATCAACTAATTGGATTCATGTCAATAAGACAAGATATATCTGAGTTAAAGAAAAAAGAATTAGATATTAGAGATAGAATGAATGCTATCAACCAATCTAACATAGTTATAGAATTTGACACATCAGGCTATATAAAATATGCTAATCAAAATTTTTGTGATAGTATGGGTTATAAAATGAATGATATTATAGGAAAACATCATAGCATTTTTGTTGAAAAAGAATTCTTTGAGTCAAAAGAATATAATAAATTTTGGAATAAATTAAAAAAAGGCGAATTCGAAGTTTCGGAATTTAAAAGAATTAAAAAAGACGGTAGTGAAGTTTGGCTACAAGCAACATACAATCCTATTTTTGATAGCGAAGGAAATGTTATAAGAATTATGAAAATTGCTACTGACATCACCGATAAAGTTTTGCAATCAATTGAAATAGAAAAGAAAAATACTTATCTTGAGCATGCTGCTAAAATATTAAGGCATGATATGCACTCTGGGATTAATACCTACTTACCAAGAGGTGTAAATTCTCTTGAAAGAAGACTTTCAGACGAAGATATAAAAAATCTTAAAATAGAAGCTCCTCTTAAAATGATCAAAGAAGGATTAAAACATGCTCAAAAAGTTTATAAAGGTGTTTATGAATTTACAAACTTAGTTAAAAAGGATGTTGTCTTAAATAAAGAAGAGTGTAATATAAAGGAAATTTTATCAGATTATCTTTCATCTACTTCATATAAAAGTCAAGTAATTTTAGATGATAATCTTCCTAAAATAGAAGTCAATGAGGCTCTTTTTTGCACATCTATCGATAATCTAATTAGAAATGGATTAAAGTATAATGATAGTGATACTAAATGGGTTAAAGTTTATTTAGAAGATAAATTTATATGTGTTGAAGATAACGGTAGAGGAATTACACAAAAAGATTTTGATGAACTATCAAAACCATATGTTAGAAAGAAGGATCAAAAAGAATCAGGAACAGGACTTGGTCTTAACATTTGTATTGCAATACTAAAGGAACATAAATTCACAATTACCTGTCATAAAGTTAAAAATGGCGGGACAAAATTAAAAATAAAAATATATGATTGATTCAATTTTATTAGTAGATGATGAAGATCTTTTTCATCTTGTATTTGAAGACGCTTGTAGTCTTTTAGACATAACACTTTCTTTGGAAAGTTTGACATCAGCTGATGAGGCTGCAAAATTATTTAAAGGATGGTTTGATGGATCAGGTGGAAAAAAACCTGAGTGTGTATTTGTAGATTTAAATATAATCGGATCTTCTTTTGATGGCATTGAGCTAATTAGAAAAGTAAATTTTGAATACGGAGATGGTTTTGTTATTGGTATTATTTCATCATCAAACGAACCAGACGAGCAAGCAAAAGCACTAAAAGCAGGAGCACAATTTTGGATTATTAAATCAGATGATATAGAACCAAGACTTGAAGAATTTAGAAAAGATTACGACGGATTTAAAAATAGAACACTACCATTCAAAATATACAAATAAAACTATATGAAGTTAAATAAGGAGACAAAGAAACAATTGCTTGACCTATGGCATGAAAGAAGAATTGCTTTAGAAGGTAATATATTGAAAGTAATTGATTCTGAAGGTGATGAGGAATTTCAAAAATATATCGATGAAGCTCTCAATAAAGATAAAGAGAGTAGAAGAAAAAGATTAGAAATCACTAGACAGGTTCAATCTCAAAACAATGAACTTGTTAAGTGGAAAGAAGGAAATGAAAAAATTCAAGAAGAGTTAAAACTTTCATTAGAAACAACCGAAAAGTCAATGCTTGAAGTTCAACAAGCTATGATAGAAGCTGAAAGTGCTAAAGAAGAAGCAGAAGCCGCAAGAATAGAAGCTGAGACGGCAAGAATAGAAGCCGAAAAAGCGAAAACAGAAGCAGAGAATGCTAAATTAGCAGCTGAAAATGATTTAGACCTAATACAAAAGAAAACTCAATTTGAGTTAATTGGGTCAATTATCAAAGTTGCCCTTTGGGTTATTTTAGGAGTTGGAGTTGTGACCACATTGGTTTATTTAATTGCAATTTTTACAGGTGTTGATACTGCGGTAATTGGATCGACTTGGTCAAATATTGTTGGTATTCTTCTTACCAATTCATTTAGTATTGTAGGAACAATTATGGGTGTTAAATACGCTTCAGAAAAATCAGAGAGTAAGTAAAACTTGCTTGACTACTTTTGGAAAATATTTCATTTCAATTTCTTTTATTTTGGATTGTAATGTCTTCGGTGTATCTGATGAATCTAATAGACATGAAAATTGAGCAATTATATCACCTTTATCATACTCACTATTGACCCAGTGAATAGTAACTCCACTTTCTACTTCACCAGCTTCAATAACCGATTTATGGACATTTTGGCCCCACATACCATGACCTCCAAATTTTGGAAGAAGCGAAGGATGTATATTGATTACTTTAAATTCGTCTAAGAATTCTTGTGGAACTAATTTAAGAAAACCAGCTAACACAACTAAATCGGGTTTGTAATCTTTTACAATGTCTATTAGTGATTTCCAATTGACTAATATCGTGTGGTCTATTCCATAATCAAAAGCAACCTGAGAAGCTCCACAAACTTTATCAGTGACAATAAAATTTACATTTACATCAGTCCCCTTAAAATACTCAATTATGTTTTTGGCATTTGTTCCTTGGCCAGATGCCATTATACAAATTTTAGCCATTGTATATCTCAAATCTTTTTACACCATCTTCTGTTACTCCATTCCAAATATCTAATGGTCTAGCGTAGTAAGAACCAAAAAGGACAGATTTATAAATTACAAGAGTTTCACCGGTTTCAGTGTGAGGTGCCATGAAAAGAAATTCGTAGATACCACCTTTATAGTGTTTATAAAGGCGACCAGGTTGTGGATAATTCATCATGATTGAACTTCTTCTTCAATATATTCCCAAACTAAATTATTTAGTTCCTCATACATATCTCCATCTTCATCATCATAAAGTTCAACAATCCCTTCATCTAAAAGATAGTCTAATGTTTCTTCAACGATTTCTGAAATATCCAGTGATTGAACATCTTCAATATCTGCATAATACTTCTTAATCTCTGCTTTTTGTAATTCTGTTAGTATCATATTATTTGTTTTAATTATTTACTCATTAAGTATTCCACAACCTGTGACCAGGTTTGAAATCTTTCATTTTTTCCAAAATGGATATGCTCGCCCTCAAACTCTGTTTGACCGTGACGGTGATCATCATCGATTAGGTAATCACCTTTTACTAAGGATTTATCAGGACATAGAATTAATTTTTCTAAAAAATCTTCACCAAAGTATTTTTTAATCCATTCAGCTTTTTCAGTATAGCAATTTGTGTTTTTGATAGAAGGTCTGGTTAGAATCCAAACATCATGTTTTTCCATAAGAGTTTTCATTCCTTCAACTGCACCTTCTAAAGGTTCTAAATCTAAAAAGAAACCTATTTTAGATTGTGGATATTTTTCTCTAAATAAACCAGATTTAAATGGACTTGTGAAATCACAAATGGTATCATCCATATCTACATAAATTCTTTTCATAGTATAAATATACGGAATTAATCTAAAAGTTGATATATTTTTTCCTCTCTAATTTCACAAATATCTAAAAAGTGGTTATTAAAGGCTAAATCCGGAACCGGAAAACCATCATAATGATTTAAAAAAGTAAAATCTATAAAGATGTATTCAGAACCAATTAACTTACATCTATAATCTTTACCTACCTGACAAATTATAGAATATCCAGCCCAGGACATTTTATATTCTTTTTTACAACGACAAATCATAGTATTTGATTTATTTTTTCAACTCTTTTCTCATTTACCCAATTGTTGAATCTATCAACACTCACAACTTCTCCTTTTCCACTATCAAATTGTAAATCTATCCAATTATTTAATATTTTATAAGATATAACTTTTATTGAAGACTTATATCTTAAATCTTCTTGTGTGAATTCGGTAAGCTTTTCTAAAGTAATCATTTCATTATTGTTTGTATTCTATCCGGTCCAACTGAAATTCTTGTTATTGGAATATTTACTTCAGTTAGTATAAAAGAAATATAATCTTTTGCTTCTTGTGGAAGATCTTCATAAGTTTTACACTCAGTAATATCAACACCCCACCCCTTTAACTCTTTGTAAATTGGTTCTATTTCATTATCGGATAAATCAAACGGTATGGTTTCTTTATAAACTTCACCTTTATAATTATATCCAACACAAACTTTAATCGTCTCAAAATGACTAAGGACATCTAATTTCATAATATTTAACTCTGTCACCCCATTTATCATACAGGAATATTTAAGTGCAGGTAAATCAAGCCACCCACATCTTCTGGAACGACCAGTAGTTGCTCCAAACTCACTACCAATTTGTCTCATCTTTTCACCAATCTCATTATCTAATTCAGTTGGAAATGGACCTGATCCAACACGAGTTGTGTAAGCTTTAAAAATACCAGTGACACTTCCGATTGAATGAGGTGAAACTCCTAATCCAGAAATAACTCCAGAGATTGTGGTGTTTGATGAGGTAACAAATGGATAAGTTCCATAATCAACATCTAAAAGTGATCCTTGAGCTCCTTCAGCTAAAACAGTTTTTCTTTCCTTAAGTGCCTTATTAATTAAATATTCAGAATCAATAAATTCGAAACCTTTTAAATAGGTAATGCTTTCAAACCATTTTAATTGGTCTTCTATGAATTCATCAGACTGGTAAAGGTCTGATGCTCTATTACTATCTAAAATTTGTTTATGTTTAATTAAAAGTGTTTCATATTTATGGCGAAGTCCATTTTCAATATCTCCAACTCTAAGACCGTTTCTTCCAGTTTTATCCATATAAGTTGGTCCAATTCCTTTCAGGGTAGATCCAATCTTTTTATCACCTTTAGCTAACTCAGATGCCTTATCCAATAGTCTATGTGTTGGTAAAATAAGATGAGCCCTCTTTGATATCTTTAGTTTTGAGCTGACATTAACTCCAATACCCTGTAGTGTTTTAATTTCCTCAACCAAGGCAATTGGATCAATCACAACACCACTTCCGATAATATTAATACAGTTGTCTCTAAATATTCCGGATGGGATAAGATGAAGGACATGTTTTTTTCCATCAAATATAAGTGTGTGACCTGCGTTTGCACCACCTTGAAAACGAGCAATGATATCATAGTTTGGTGTGATAAAATCTACTAGCTTTCCTTTTCCTTCGTCTCCCCATTGGAGACCTAATAATACATCTACTTTCATTCTGTTAATTGTTTTAATTTCCAATCCCTTTCTAAAGAATTAAAGAGATCTTTAAGAGGTTTTTTCACATCACCTGTGAAATCAGGAGTGTTTAAAAATATATCTTGATTTAATTCATATTCATCGATTTGGAATCCT
>Ga0315909_10007187_pt1 | contig 12471 bp, 13 predicted proteins | sample LakEriMetagenome_11_FD_203527 | JGI IMG/M metagenome (GOLD analysis project Ga0315909, IMG submission 203527) | Freshwater fungal communities from buoy surface, Lake Erie, Ohio, United States - Buoy 2 MA125 | ecosystem: Environmental > Aquatic > Freshwater > Lake | place: USA: Lake Erie, Ohio...
GGGTCAATAAATTTTGAGAGAGGATTTGCCATTACATTACTCTCCAGCCGTATGTTGCACCTGAATACACAAGCATTACCGTTGCATTCCTGACGTTAAGCACCAAGTCCTCTGTGGCGCCAGCAAGAATATTTCCATTTCTTGCAATAGTTACTGGATTTGCATTCCATGTTCCGGCGATATCGTGAATGGTAACCTTGTTGTTGACTGCGGGTGATGCTGGGAGGGTGATCGTAAACGACCCTGCGCTTGTATTTGCAAACAGAGAATCTCCTGCAACCGCTGTGTAGTTGGCAGTTTTTGTTGACCATGAACTGCCAAGTGCTGCGTCAACGTAGGCCTGTGTTGCTGGGGCTGCGCCGTTGACAAGTAGGCTGTCGGCCTCAAGCGCCCCTACCTTGAGCGCCCCGTATCCAAGCCCCATTTGCGCAAAGTTGACAGTCGTTGATGGCTTTGAGGTGACGCCCTCAAATAGCTTCCACTTATTGTCGGAAGCATCTTTTACAAACCCAGAGTATCGAGTTCGCGATACATCGGTGGCGTTGACGAGTCCCTGAAGTCGGTTAACCGAGGTTGTTCCTGTCGCGGCGGTTTGCGTAACGTCGGATGCCGTCTTAAGGTAGGACACCGTGGTATTTGTTCGCGCGGTGATCGTGTACGTACCATCAAAGGTGGCATCAACGCCGGCAACCGTAAGCGTTTCGCCAACGGTATATGTATGATTTGCGGTTCCGGTAACGGTAAGTGTCGCGACGTTGCCAGTTAGCTCCTTGAGGGAAACGCTGAATGAAAGCGGGCTTGTCGCCGCAACTTGAGTAATATTTGCATTGGTCTTAGCGTATGAGACGGATGATGCGGTTCGTGCGGTGACCGTATACGTTCCATTGAACGTTGCGTCTACGCCAGTAACCGTGATGGAGTCTCCGACCTGTACCGGTTCAGCGCCAGCGCCATATGTCAATCCAAGTGTTGCAACGTTGCTTGCAATTGCCTTTGTGGTGACCGTGGCAACTGGGTCTAGCGTGGTGGTGACATACGCCTCGCCAACAATGCCTAGGTCAAGGGCGTTTGCTGGGTTGCCATTAGCAACAAAGATCATTGGCTCGCTTACTGATAGGTTGTCTGTCTCAACAGTCGTTCCCGCGCCACCGAATGAAATAGTTCCCTGAATATTTACGTCACCCTGAATGCCAACGCCTCCGACAACGGTAAGCGCACCAGTTGTTGGGCTAGTGGATGGGGTCGGGATTTCAATGTGAACGTTCTGGTCTGGGACAATGATCATCTGCGTGTTGTCGCTGCTCAATCCTCCGGCAGCAAAAATGATTTTGTTTTGAGCGCCATTTGATCCAGTTGCTAGTACAAGGTTGCCGTCACCAGATGTTCCAGACGGTGCCTCCATGAAGATGTATCCGTCATGTGGCCCAGTAATCGTGAATGATGGGTCATTGAAGCTTGCAGCCGTGATGCCCATATCAATCCAGCCCGCGGCATCAGTTCCGTTGTTTGCATAAGCAATAAAGTCGGTAGATGCGTCAGCGGTATCGCCAACATTCTGGAATGCAACCTGCGCATAATCGGTGGCGCTAGTCTTAATGACAGCTTTTGCATTGGTAAGCGTTGCAGCAAATGCACCGGCACCAGACCCAACAAAAGCCTGATCGCCAACCGTTAGGTCTGCAACGGTCGTAAGCGTTGTGACCTCTGGCGTTGCGGTCCACTGATAATCCGTGCCATTGTTGGTAAGGAGCTTTCCAGAGTCACCGCCAGCAATGTTGATGCCCTGTGACATCTTATCCCAATAGGTGGTGTTGGTTGGAACGTTACCAGCGGTGGCAGAGGCGTTCTTGTAGACATAGGCACTTCCGTTATAAATGACAACATCGTTGCGCTCGTAGGTTGTCCCGCCAGCATATGCGCCCTTGAAGTCAAAACGGAGTTTGCCGAGATCAATCAGTTCTGCCATTTGTTACCTGACCTCCATTAGAAGATGACCATTCGCGTCAAATGAGAATACCAGCTTGTTCTGTGTCCAGACCCACTGGTCATAATCCGCTGATGTATTGACAAGATCCGCGGCAGGGATGTAAACAGCCGTGCCGTCAACTACCTTGTTAACGCTAAGTGTACCAGTGTCTCCGTCAAGGCGCAAGCCATAAAAAGCTTTACCAAAGACGTTCTGGCCCCCGACAATAATGCCCGGAGTGAGGCTTTCCTTGGTCCTAGCGTAACTCACGGTCGCTCCTTATGCCTGATCAACGCCAGAGATGACAAACGAGGTGTGCCCATTTGTAGCCTTGACATAGATCCTGTCTGTGTTAATAACTGAGAACTTGAAGGTTTCGTAGGTGTTAGACGGCTCAAGGGTCAGGTTGTGGGCGATATACCCCCTGCCTGATTCGGTATTGTCATTAAGCGGGGCGATCCAAACGAAGATTCTTGAGGCCTCCCCAGGACTCTTATTCGTAGCAATGATAGATACAAGATAGGTTGATGTTGACGTAAAAGCAAGGGTTTCCGTATCTTCTGCTGGATTTGATACCGCAAGACGTGTAATTGTTGCCATTACGACATCCACCATGTGGTTGCTATTTCATGGTTTTGTTCAAATTCAGTTCCGCCATCACCAGTGGCAACAAGAACAGCACCCTTCGTTGACAGCCCAGATGAAATTTCTGCCGGCGAAACGGTGATTGGGTCCAACCCTCCGGCAAGGTGTTCTTGCGCGTGCGCCGAAACAGAGGTAATAACCTCCTCCCACGCCGATCCGCTCCAAACGAACACCTTGTTTGCCATGGATACCTCAATTCATTGAGTTTTTATGATTATACCAACGTGCCATTGAGTGGCAACAGAAGACCCTTCTGCGAAGCTATTCCCCTGCTTCTGGACCCGGTTCTGGCTCTGGCTCGGGCTCAATTGTCGGACCTGGTGGATTCGGGGCATGGATTGGCTCTGCAGAAACCATCTCGGCAACCCCAACTAGATTGCCAAATGGATCAGTAAGAACCTGCGGCTCCTCTGGGCTTGGGGCAAAAAACACTCCGTCTTGCTCCAGCCACCCAGGACCTGGGCGATCAAATTCAAGGTGTGTTACTTCAATAATCTTGCAATCTACCCCATCCATTAACGCGTGCATAATTTCTAGTGACTCACAGACGTACACGCCATTCACCTTGCCGCCAATAACCACAGCAAAAGATCGTTCTGTCATATTACCGCCCTCGAGTTCTTGTCCAAATTCTGACTCTGCCATTTGCACCGTTGCCTCCTGCTCCGCTTGGATTTCCTGCAGTATAACCCACACCACCACCTCCGCCACCGCCGCCAGGAAATCCACCGTCCCCTCCGCGCGCGCCAGCGTACCCGCCAGGTCCTTTTGTTGAGGCCCCGCCCCCGCCACCGCCAGAGCCATACTGACCATTTGCCCCTGGTGTTGGTATGCCTGCTGACCCGCCAGTCCCAGGACTACCTATAGTTGTTGAGCCATTACCAGTAACAACCGTCCCGCCGGTTGCGCTATGTCTTAGTGGTCTATACGTTCCGCCCTCATATCCGTAGCGCAATCCACCACTTTGCGCTGGAACATTGGTCGCCCCACTGCTTGCCCAATATCCGCCCGACCCACCACCACCCCCGCCAACACTTGAGGCATTGCCAGGGTATGAGGATCCATCGCTATGCGTGCTCCATGCATATCCTTGCGTGGTTGGGATAATCATTCCATATACATTATTTACCGTTCCACCTGGAGACCCCGTAATGGTTCCAGTGGTAGATGATGTCCATGTGATGTTGTAGATTTGCCCGCCAAACGAGCTTGAGTTTGCTGAAATGAACACATAAAGACGCACTGGCGTTGAGTTTCCCCATGTATATTCCAGCGGATTTGCATCGCTGGTATAAAAATTGACAGTTGAACCACTGATTTGGTAAATTGGAAAGACTTTCCAATGCTGGGATGTGGAGAATGCAAAATTTTCTAGGGTTGGCCCAAGGTGGACGAACTGGTCTGATGATGCCACCTGCCCGCCGCCGGCGCCACCCATGACAAATATTCGTGGAACTTCATACTGCACGGCACTTCTGCCAGCATATAGAAAGCCAATAGAACTAGGTGTTCCATTGGTCCCATTGTTTTTTACCCCATCGCTACCAACAGATGCCTGGCCCCCAGCACCACCTTGGCCAACAAAAACTGGTACTGATGCTGGAAAACGATCCGTGATTGGGAACGTCATAAATGTTCCCTGTGCACCCATGCCGCCAAATCCAGGAGTTGGGCTTGCGTTGGTGCTTGTGCGCCAGTCTCCGGACTGACCACCCCCACCTCCGCCAACGATTTCTACAGTAGCCTCAAGTGCATTGGCTGGGATATGCCACATTCCTGAAGTTATAAACTCTTGAAAAATTACCTCTGATGATTGTGCTGTAGTAATTGCCATTGGTTACACACGCGCAATCGTGGTCCAGATTCGGACGCGACCATTTCCACCGTTTCCACCAGCACCACCAGTCCCGCCAGAATATCCAGTTCCACCGCCGCCACCGCCGCCGCCCGGGAATCCGCCATTCCCACCAGCGGCCCCAGAAAGGAATCCGGATGTTTTCCCTGCGGCCCCACCGCCACCGCCGCCGTCGCCCCTCGTGCCGTTAGCGCCAGCAACTGCCTGGCGACCACTTTGTGTCACGCCAGCCGCTGCACCGCCACCAGTGGTTGCAACTCCATAAGTTGCACTTAAATTAAATAGCGCGCTCCCATGTGGAATGCCATACCTACGGCCACCCACAGTTGCCTCATAGATCGTGGCAGCACTTGTGTTTGCCCACGTGCCACCAACTCCGCCACCGCCACCACCAATATCGTTTGTATATGGCAAATATTGAACTTGACTATAATCTCCGTAAGAAATGCCACCAGTATATCCACCGCCCTGGAGTGGCGTATAGGTGTTTCCATACCCAACAAATGGAAAGTCATAATGGTAGTAAAAGCTTGAGGAACCGTTTCCAAATCCACCAGCTGCGCCCTGCTGCGCATTGAGATAGATACCAGGCGTTGTAAGTGGTGTTGTCCCGGCGGCAAAGAAGCTTGTGCTTGTTCCGTCTGACCCTGGATTTCTTGCGCCGTCTACAACGGTTGTTGCCGCTCCGCCAACCCCACCCGCGCCAACAAATACTCCAACCTGAGAAGGAACGCTATCGGCGGAAATGGTGACATACACCCCACCGCCGCCTTGACCGCCTCGAGATCCAAGGCCAGCCGTTGACGTTGATGAAAGGAGTTGACCAGATCGCCCACCTCCACCACCGCCAACAAGTTCAACAGTAATCAGCGAAGCATTTGCAGGCTTGTAGTAAATGCCGTTTGATAAAAACTCCTGATAAATAATGTCAGTTTTTTGTGTCCTTGTAATCGCCACTACGTAATCTCAACACCGTATGCAACGATGTCTACTGCGTTGCTGGTGTTGGCCTCCACATAAATCCTTTCGTTTGGCTCAACAACAATATTAGACAACTGTGTTACTGATCCAAGTGTGACTGGAACTGACTGGGCAATAGTATTGATATAGTTGGAAACTGTTGCAGTTCCGCTTATTGTTCCAATATTGTTCGTGTTTCCCCACGACACATCGCTAAATTGCCTTTGTGATGTATCAAATGATGTTCTCACCACCACCAGCACATCGGTAAGGGCCCCAGCAACTGGAACCCACTCCATAACCTCTATGTATTTATTTACACCACTATATGATCCTTGAGTTGTTGGTGCGAGCCAAGAAGCAGCTAGAGGGTATGACGATCCTGTTGTTGGGGCGGTCATTGACGTAATGCTTGGATTTGGCGATGCGACGGTCCAGCCGCCACTAGACGATACCGTGCTTCGTGGGACCTGAATGCCACCAAAATTCCAGATCTTAATTTCATTATATCCAGCAATTGCAAGCAAAGTTGAGGAGCTATCCCACGCCAATCCAGCTGTGCCATATGGAAGTGGACTGCTATTCGTAAAATTATTTCCAGACTGATGTGTTTCAATCAAACTACCATTCTGCTGTCTGGTGTAAATAGCAACAGCGCTATTTGTCAGGTTGTTAGTTTTTGTGCATTGCACCGTACCGCTTGCCGATGTTTCTGTGATGTTTGCATTGTTTACAGCATAGGAAATAGTAGTTGCAGTTCGCTCGGTAACAGTAAACGTTCCATCAAATGGCGACCCAACGCTTGAAACCGAAACGCTGTCTCCCACTTGGATAGTGTGATCTGAAAGATTGCCAATATTTAGCGTGAGCCTTGCCACGTTGCTTTGCACTCTCTTAAGTGTTGGAGTAAATTGAATAGTGTTTGAGTACGACCTATTAAACAGCACGGCAAGTTTTGTTCCGTCTGGACTCCAACGCATGCCAATGATCGGTTTTGATGTATTAGTTGGAACAAGAGTTGTCATCGTGCCGCTCGGATATGTTACCGCCCCCGTAAGGAATTCAGCGGCATCTGTTCCAGCGGAGGTTGCAGCAACTAGCCTAAATCCATACTTCGCGTTTTCAATGCTTGGAAGCGTTGCCGTTCCCGTAATCGTACCGCCAGAAGATGACCTGCCGTGCCATGTGTTTGCGCTAGTAAAAGTTGGAGTCGTAATTGCATACATCGGATAAACACTATTGTATTCAATGTCATGCCAGAAGTAACATAGATTTGTGGCGGATTGATCTGAACTGCTTGAGTCGTTTGTCCACTGGCAGTTTGTCTGGACACCATTTCTGTAAATTCTTTGGCCCATGACCTTTGTGCCCGAGGCAACACTAGAGGTTCTGTGCTGCCATTGGATCATGCCAACACCTGGGTTGGATGCAGTTGTTCCGGGTCGCACAAGATGAACGCCAAATGGACCATAGCCACCGTCCCATGTGTGGGATGCGTCTGTTGGCGATGAATTATGCCCAGTGGGGCTTGGCGACCCTGCGTTAGACCAATTGAAATGACCAGACTTGTAATATGTTCCAGAGTTGCCTGAAGTATATGCATACAAAATTGCATATGTATTGTCCATAACTACAAGCCTTGGCGTTTGGTTGTACCCTGTTGAGCTTGTCCAAAAATAAGATCCGCTGTCCCAGCTTGAATCTTGTGAATACCACTGGTTTCCACCAAACGTGTTTGCGGACGAAGATGTAGTAGCCACGCCGGATGATGAGGTTGTAAAGATTATAAGCCCTGGATATTGGCTGCCGGCATAGCCAAGGGTTGCAAATGCTGTTTTTGCTGGATTCATTGCTATTCCATTATAAAAACTTGAGTTAGATGCACTTGTGTTAAATACAGTTCCAGTTTGTGAGGAAAGCCCAGACACGCTAACCGATGTTGGATTGAATACAAGCGGTGCAGAGGCGGTATAAAGCGTCACAACGGCATTTGAACGGCCAGTCATGTTGAATAAAACATTTTTTCGGTTTGCGGCAGCGCCAATGATTTCAACCGACGTATTTGCGGCTGGCTGGTTTACCTGATTAAACTTTTTTTCGGTTCTTGCCATTATGCCCTCACATTAATTAAAGAATACGTATGCCATGTATTCGTCTGCCGAGGCCCATTTAACGCCCATTGCCGCAGATGAGTCGGCTGTTAGTACGGCGTTATTTTCCCCAACCGGGAGATTGTCTGGAACACCGTTTGCCGTTGCCGAAATGATATCACCTTTAGCAGTGACAATTGAGTTTGAGATTTTTGAATCTGCGGTTGCCTGCGCTGTTGCAGCATTTGAGGTTGCAACAACTGCTTGATCATAAGCGATCTTTACGGCTGATGGCGTTGCGGCCACGTCTGTGGCCGTGCTTGACACCGACGTAGACGCCTGCGCAATGCGAGCCTGAAGCGGCAGTTCTGACCATCGGCTGGACCCATTGCCTATCTTAACAAGGTTAATGGTTGTGTCAATACCAATCTCACCCTCAAGGAGGACGGGGTTGTCTGCCGCCCATTGTGCCGATGTGGCACGGCGCAGCTGGATCGTTGCTTCTCGATCTTGCGGGCTAAGAAGTAGGTTGATAATGGCTTCCATGCCCAAGATCATACCTTAAGGGCAAAAATAATCAAGCACTACCTGTTCTATTCCGGCGATTACCTTTTAGAGCTTGGTGATTATTACGTATCCCGGCCCATCATTATATGATCCTATTGAGGTAATTCCAGTATTGCCGTCGTCGTAATACCCATCACTTGTTGCCCTATTCGTAGCAGATGCCGCAAAGAACGATCCGCCGCCAACCCCGTCGTTATATGAGCCACCAAGGGACGTTTGGCCACCTAGCCCGCCAGAGTACCCCCCGCCACCGCCGCCCGTGTTGTTTCCACTGTGGCCACCTCCGCCGCCACCAAATCCCCCAAGAACGTTTGCATATCCGCTGGCATTTCCGCCAATGCCATAGTACGTACCAAAGTCATTAGATCCGTTAAATGATGCGCCATGCGTATATGCCTGGCCGCCAGCCCTATTATCTATACCTGCAGCCGAGTCCGCCAGTGAACGACCAGGATATGGAATGCCTCCGCCCAAAAGCCCTCCGCCACCACCAGCGTGATACCCAGAACCACCATACCCAATAACCGGGTTGGACCCACTGCTTGCTGGACTGTAATTATATCCGGCATAAAGTGGCTGTCTTTTTGTTTGCCCAGATCTAATTGCATCAGTTGTTGCACTTGAATACCTGCCACCACCACCGCCAGCAATAACAAGCGGTGTGGTTGTGTTGTAAATAACTACAAATGTCCCGCCACCACCGGCTGCAGCGCCGCTTACATTTATTGCAGCATTGTCTGAGGTATCGCTAGGTTGCTGTCCAACAAGAATTTCTAACTTGTCTGATGCGGAAAGCGTAAATCTTGCCCGCATAATTGCACCCTTTCCGTATGCGTTTGTTCCAGCTCCATCGCTTCCGCGGGATCCAGCTGCTTCAATTTGATAAATTCCGGTTTGTGGAACAGTCCAAACCTGATATCCCTCAGCTCTTCCTTGAGAAAAATAAAGCGCATTTTGCGCCCAAGATTGACCAGAATATGCGCTTTGGAGTGATGCTAGTGTTGGCCCGAATCTTCCGTGCTTGCCACCAGTTGTAAATGTGTGTGATGTAAAAGCATAAAGAATCCCCCCACCAGCAGCGCCAAATCTTCCAGTTGCACCGTATGAACCCCTAACGCTTGCATTGAAGGGCATATATTAATAATTTAGCGATGCTGCAGCGTAAACAATCCATGCTCCAGATGCGCGCTGCATTGTAAAGCTAAATACGTCAATCTTTCCGGCTGAAGAAGTTGGCGTCGGAGCATTTCCACCAGACCAACGAATTGTTTGTGGAGAGCCATCAATTTGGAATGTTGAGGGAATATATCCAGTTGCGCCTTGGGTTACAAATACATTAATCGTCGTAACCCTATTTTCTGTAGTTGGAACATTGGTAACATTGAATGTCATTGCCGCACTTGGTGCTGTTGCAATATAGTAAATATTTCCAGCTGTCCAATCCAAGGTGCCAGTGTTTGTTGAAAGTGTAATAGGAACAACTTTTTCAGTAATTTCCTGAGCGTCTATAGTTCCATTGAATGCCGATGTTCCGTTAAATGTTGCCGTTGATCCAACCGTAAGTGTCGTTGGCTGAATGCTGGCAGTCCATTTGACACCAGCTGTCTCAGCAGAGTCAGCTACAAATATTGTGTTATTTGCACCAACTGCGACATTATCAACTGCTCCGTTAGCGGTCGCAGCAATTACATCGCCTTTTGCCGTTACAAGCGATGCCTGAATTGCAGAAGCTGCCGCGGCAGTTGCTGCGTCCGCTGCTGTTTGCGCAGTCCCAGCAGTGGTGATAGACGTGGTTGCAAGGTCATAGGCAGCCTTTACCGCTGATGGTGTTGCAGCCTTAGTCGTGCTTGTTGAGTTTGTTGCGCTTTCAAGCATGACAATTCCCTTGACGCTCGTCGTTGCATCTGGCGGAAGGTCGCCCTTGAAGGTAATCCATGTTGCGCTCGATGAGTCGTAGACGTAGCCAACATCGCCGTTGTCTGACTCAATCCAGATGTCACCGTTGGCTGGACTTGATGGCGCAGTTGCTTGACGTGTCACCTTTGCTTTAGTTGCAGCAAGATCATATGCACTCTTGACGCTTGCAGGCGTAGCCGCGGCAATGGTAGAAGTGCTTGACGTTGAATCAATAAGATCAACATCAAGAGTATTTCCTGTTTTTGTTAGCGCAATACCAGCGGTAATTTGTCCAGCGCCAGAGAACTGCGTAAATGTCAACGAGGTGCTTCCGACCGTTATTGGATCGTTTGTTGTGAGGACCCATCCCGAATCTGCGTTAGCAGTCCCCTCCGATACAAACGTAAAGAATCCAGATGTGACCTCAGCGCTTACATCGCAGTCTGTTGCTCGAGACCACGAGCCGGCTGCGGCAACGTAAATACCGTTCTGTGTTCCATCTGTTTGGCTTTTTACAAGAATTCTATCGCCAGCCACCACCGTGACGCCATCAATGGTGTCTAGGCCAGAAAGGTCCGAGTCTTCTGTTGTAGCCACGCGAACACTTGCCTTCACGTCAAGGCCGTTTACCAAGGCATCAACATACGACTTTGTTGTCAGGTGGCTTGCGCTGCTTGGGGTTCCGCTTGCGCTAATAAGGTTAACGGAGAAATTTCCGCTTGCATCACGCTTAACAATTTTGCTTGCGGTGTTGTTTGCGGTTGCGCCCGAAAGCTCTGCATAATCAGAAGCTGACAGCAACCCAGCATTTGCGTTGCTTGCAATGTCTACATTGGTTGTAAACGGCAACGATGACCAAGCAGTAGATCCGTCGCCAACCTTAATCCTGTCAAGTGTCGTGTCATAGCCGATCTCCCCGTTTGCAAGAACAGGGTTGGCCGAGGCCCAGTTGGCGGAGGTATCTCGCCTAAGAAGGATTCTAGTTGCCACTGTCTGTCACCTCTGATTCGTCTTCGTCAAAAATTTCTTCTGGGGCATTTGGGTCTTTCCAGGTATAAGTTTCAGGATCTAAAATCCACCCTTCGGCCGGCGGGTGTGGCCAGTAAAATGCGTCTGCCTGCTCGTCGTAAGCATATCCTATGCCAGCGTAATTTTTCCTGAGCGGGGATCCGCCAAGATTGTGAGCGCCAGCGTGGGTATTATACGATGTCTGAATCCATCGTCCACCAAGGCCCAAATCTGCCGCTAGGTACTCTTGACCTCTGTGTTCATGTTCATCTGGAATGACTAAAACCCTGATGACTACGTTGTCCTTATCAATTTCAGCAAAATGAGCCATATTATGCCAGTGTCCTAATAATTACCAAGCCAGACCCCCCAGTACCACCGCCGTATCTAGTGGTTCCACCACCACCGCCGCCTGCATTTGTCCTTCCAGACCCAGCTCCAGATCCAGTATTTCGGAACCTGCCTCTTGCATCAAAGTAGTAATAATGATATCCGCCAGCACCACCGCCGCCAAATCCGCCGTTATGCTGCGAAAATCCGGAGTCGGCCCCTCCGCTTGCGCCACCGCCACCAGCGCCAAGGCCAGTCAGATTGCTTAGCGCTGATCCGTCTGCCCCAGTAACGTCTCCGACTGCAGAAATCCATGAATTGTATGCGGTGGTACCGTTTCCGCCAGAGTATCCATAGCTGGGATTAAGGGACGGGTTTCCCCAGCCGCCTTCTTGCGCAGCGCCGCCGCCACCGCCGCCATCATTTCCGTATGGAAATGATTTGCCAGACCTGCCAGTATTAAAACCCTCACCCTCACCACCGAGGAATCCCTGACCGGAGATCGGTGCGCCACCTCCGCCGTTGTAATTTCCACCGCCCCCAGACCCGCCGCTGCCACCAGCCACGGCGTTTGCATTACCACCATAACCCCCACCATATCCAATTGAACCAGAGATCCAAGCACCATTAAATTGAATACCAGAATCACCGCCATTTGCATTATTTGCGCCACCAGCACCAACAACTGCAGTCAGCGTTCCCGCAGGAAGATCTAGTTTATCAAAATACAGAACCCCACCTCCACCGCCGCCGCCCTCATAATCATTTCCAGTATATCCCCCTCCGCCACCTCCACCAACACAAAGGATTTCGCATAGACCACCAGATGTAACGGAAAAGGTTGTAGTTGCAGGAAATGGATGGTAAACATATCCGCCAGATGTTCTCTGGTTTCCACTGCTTATTACTGCTGGCGGCTTTCCTCCAGCCCTCCGTGAAGAGCCGATTGCTGAGTAACTAGATTTTATACTTGAAAATATTGGCATACTAGAAATTCAGAGCAGAGGACCCGTATACAATCCACTGCCCGCCAGAGGTTCGCTGCATGTTGAATGAAAATATATCAATTTTCCCCGCGCTTGACGTTGGCGTTGGGGCAGTGCCCCCCGGCCATTTTATCGTTTGAGCGGCTCCGCCAATCTGGAATACCGAGG
>Ga0315909_10007188_pt1 | contig 12466 bp, 7 predicted proteins | sample LakEriMetagenome_11_FD_203527 | JGI IMG/M metagenome (GOLD analysis project Ga0315909, IMG submission 203527) | Freshwater fungal communities from buoy surface, Lake Erie, Ohio, United States - Buoy 2 MA125 | ecosystem: Environmental > Aquatic > Freshwater > Lake | place: USA: Lake Erie, Ohio...
CGTATTTGGCTCGCCAGCGGTAGAACAAAGCACTGCTGATGCCCAGCTCCCGGCATAGATCTGGTACTTTGATTCCCGCTTCGGCCCGTTTCAGGGCATCCATGATCTGGCTATCCGTAAATCTCGACTTCTTCATGTAGAACTCCTCCGATTGAGAAAATTCTACTTCAGACCTCCGCTAACCTGAGGGAGGATTACCCAAGCGGCACAATATGTGTCAGCAAACCCTGGTCAGGTCTGTCCCGCCAAGTGGACACCGGGTGCAGAGACGCTTGCTCCCTCATTGGATCTGGTCGGCAAAATCTGAGGCCAATTTGCGATGAAATACGAGTGCCACTACGGAAGCACTGATTAAATAAACCCAGAGACTTTTGTGGCGCGATCATGGACACCAAGCCGTTATGTTGCCGTTCCCCGCGTATCACCGCTCTGCTGGCTCCGCCATAAAACCTGGATTTTTTCAGCGCCTCCCTAAAGCGGCATTCGGTCAACCCTTACTGAATTCGAGGCCATCATGCTGGACACCGTCATCAAAAGTCAATTGGAAGCCTATCTCGCCAACATCACGCAGCCTATTGAGATCAGCGCCTCACTCGAGCAGAGCGAGAAGTCGCAAGAGATGCGCGACATGCTGCAAGAAATTGCTTCTCTATCAACACGCATCATCTACACCGAACACCATGATGATCAGCGCAAGCCATCCTTTGCTCTGAACCGGCAGGGCGAGGACACGGGCATACGGTTCGCAGGCATGCCGATGGGACATGAATTTACATCGCTGGCACTCGCGCTGCTGCAAGTAGGCGGCCATCCTTCAAAGGCAAGTACCGAGATCATTGAGCAAATAAGACAGCTTGAGGGCGAGTATGAATTCGAAACCTATATCTCGCTGTCTTGTCAGAATTGTCCGGATGTTGTGCAAGCGCTCAACCTGATGTCTGTCATCAATCCGAAAATTCGTCACACCACTATTGATGGTGCACTTTTTCAGCAAGAAGTCCAAATGCGTCAGATCATGGCAGTGCCCACCGTCTTTCTCAATGGCGAAAATTTTGGTCAAGGACGTATGGCGCTTGAAGAAATTCTTGCGAAGCTTGATACCAACATCGTTAAAAGCGAGACTGAAAAGATCGCGCAAAAGGAAATGTTTGATGTTCTGGTCATCGGCGGTGGGCCAGCAGGTGCAGCTGCGGCTATCTACTCAGCGCGCAAAGGCCTACGTACCGGCGTGGTAGCGGAGCGCTTTGGTGGTCAGGTTCTGGATACCTTGGGTATCGAAAATTTCATTTCTGTCGAAGAAACCGAGGGCCCAAACCTGGTTGCGGCACTCGAGCAACACGTAAAATCTTATGAGGTAGATGTCATGAACTTGCAACGTGCTACTGCTTTGATACCGGGTGAGCTGATTGAAATAAAGCTCGATAGTGGCGCCAGCCTCAAAACAAAATCCGTCATCATTGCCACTGGCGCACGCTGGCGCGAATTGAACGTGCCAGGCGAACGGGAATACCGCAATCGTGGCGTTGCCTACTGCCCGCACTGCGATGGTCCACTGTTCAAGCAAAAACGCGTCGCTGTCGTTGGCGGAGGCAACTCCGGCGTTGAAGCCGCTATTGATCTGGCAGGTATTGCCGGTCATGTGACGCTGGTCGAGTTTGACGGCAACTTGCGCGCTGATGCAGTCTTGCAGCGCAAGTTACGCAGTCTGCCGAATGTGACCATGATTACAAGCGCACAAACGACTGAGGTCGTTGGCGATGGAAGCCGGGTCAGTGGCATGCGCTACACCGATCGCAAAACCGGGGCGTCACATCTGGTAGCGCTAGAGGGTATCTTCGTTCAGATTGGTTTGCTGCCCAATACAGACTGGCTCAAAGGAACGGTTGCTCTGTCAGCACAGGGCGAAATTGAAGTCGATGCACACGGGCAGAGCTCTGTCACGGGTGTCTTTGCCGCAGGCGACGTGACCACGGTGCCCTACAAACAAATCATCATCGCGATGGGTGAAGGAGCGAAAGCGGCACTGGGTGCATTCGATCACTTGATTCGAACCTCGGTGCCACCTGACTATACTGAAAAGATGGCAGCGTGATTTTGGCTCACACGCTGCGACCCATACACCTGCTTTGGAAAAAGCCCCCTGTGTCTGAAAAAGCAGGAGGCTTGAACATCTCAAACGCCAGCTTGTGCGTGAGCGGGTTTTCAATGTTTTACGATGGGAGCGCCGTAACTTCTGTCTTGAACCTGAGGCGCCAGGCGTGCAACAAGGGCTCGGTGTAACCCGCGGGTTGCTCAAGTCCCTTGAACACAAGATCAGTGGCCGCCTGAAACGCATAAGAATATCCAAATTCACTGGACATCGCGCGATAGAACGGATCATCGGCATTCTGGGCATCGACCACTTTTGCCATGCGCTTGAATGTGTCGCGAACCTGCGCCTCGCTGATCACACCATGCAACAGCCAGTTAGCAATGTGCTGGCTGGAGATACGCAGTGTTGCACGATCTTCCATTAAACCGACGTTATGGATGTCCGGCACCTTGGAGCATCCCACACCCTGTTCGATCCAGCGCACCACGTAACCGAGAATTCCTTGAGCATTGTTATCCAACTCCTGCTGGATTTCCTCAGCTGACCAACTGGGATGCGCAACAACGGGGATCATCAGTAATTCATCACGCAGACGCTGGATTTCACCTGCGGTGTCAGTGTTTTCGAGCTGCTGCTGAATTTCGGCCACATTGACTTGGTGGTAGTGGAGCGCGTGTAAGGTCGCGGCAGTTGGCGAGGGTACCCACGCTGTGTTGGCGCCGGCTTTCGGATGAGTGATTTTCTGCTCCAGCATCGCTGCCATCAAATCAGGCATTGCCCACATGCCCTTGCCGATCTGACCGCGGCCGCGCATCCCACAAGACAGACCAGTGAGCACGTTGCTGCGCTCGTACGCTAACAACCAGGTTGATGATTTCATGTCGCCCTTGCGCATCATCGGACCCGCTGCCATCGACGAATGCATTTCATCGCCGGTACGATCGAGGAAACCCGTGTTGATGAAAGCCACGCGCGCAGCAGCTTCATGCAGGCACGCTTTCAGGTTGGTAGATGTACGACGCTCCTCATCCATGATGCCCAGCTTGACGGTATTTTCTTTCAGGCCCAGCAAAGCTTCTACGCGACCAAACAATTCCACCGCAAAGGCGACTTCTTTGGGTCCGTGCATCTTTGGTTTAACGATGTATACAGAACCGGTGCGTGTGTTACCTACGCTCTGATTCGAAGGACGGTTCAGATCGTGCAGCGCGATAGTCACCGTCACGACGGCATCCAGAATGCCTTCCGGTATTTCCTTGTTGTCGGCAGTGAGAATCGCCGGGTTGGTCATCAGGTGGCCGACGTTACGGACGAAGAGCAGGGAACGTCCATGCAACTTGACCGGCTGATTATTTTTACCCGTGTACTCTCGGTCTGCATTGAGCGTACGTGTGAAAAACTTCCCGCCCTTGGATACCGCTTCGGACAGTGTGCCTTTCAGGATACCCAGCCAATTGCCGTAGGCGGCCACCTTGTCATCGCCATCCACGACCGTGACCGAGTCTTCCAGGTCGAGGATCGTCGATAGTGCAGATTCGATCACCACGTCGGTCACGCCAGCCGTATCAGCTTTACCAATTGGCGTAGAACGATCGATGCGAATGTCGATATGCAAGCCATTGTTTTTCAGAAGTACCGACGATGGCGCCGATGCCTGCCCCTGGTAGCCGATAAAACGGGCGGCATCCTTCAGTTCCGTTTGGCTGCCATCTTTCAGTGTGACGGTCAATGTGCCTTCAGACACCGCGTAAGATGTCGCATCGGTGTGCGATCCCTTGTTCAGCGGTGCGGACTGATCGAGAAAATCACGAACAAAAGCAACCACCTTTGCACCACGCAACGGGTTATAGCTGCCGACACGCGTTGCACCGTCGATTTCGGGAATCACATCGGTGCCGTATAGCGCATCGTAGAGCGAGCCCCAACGGGCGTTAGCAGCATTGAGTGCGTAGCGTGCATTCAGGATGGGCACTACCAGTTGCGGACCTGCGGTGATGGCGAGTTCTGCGTCCACATTCTCGGTGGTGACTTTCACCTCCTTGGGCATAGGCAGCAGATAACCGATCGACTCCAGAAATGCCCGGTAGGCCGCAACGTCGGTGATCGGCCCCGGGTGCGCACGGTGCCACTGATCAAGTTCGGTTTGCAGGCGATCGCGTTCGGCCAGCAGCGCTGCATTTTTGGGCGCCAAGTCATTGACGATCTGTGCAAAACCTTTCCAGAAGCTGTCGCTGGCAATGCCAGTGCCGGGAAGCACTTCATCTTCGATGAACTGATGCAGGACGGTTGCCACTTGCAATCCGTGGCATTGGGTACGTGCTGTCATGATGATTTACCTGTTTAAAAATGGGGTGGTTAAAAATGTTTGAGATCTGTGAGCAGAGTACTGAGTAACTTGCGCTGCCTTTTGCACACTGTTGACCTGTTTACGTAACAAATTGAGCCAAGTCGTCCAAAGTCCGTCCCTGACCGTGTGGTCTGATTCCAAGCTCTTCGAGCGGTGAGTTCGAACGGTTTACCCAGAAGGTTCGGTAACCAAACCAGGCCGCACCACAGACGTCCCAGCAATTGCTGGATACGAACAAAGTATCCTTGGCGGATACGCCCAGCGTATCGGGACCGAGTTGGTAGGCTTCCGGCGCTGTTTTGAATTTTTCGACGGCGTGCACTGACAGCACTTGGGTAAATAAATCACTCATGCCAGCCGCCTGCACCGCAGCATCGAGCATTTCCGGATTGCCGTTGGAAAGAATGGCAAGTTTGAGGCCCTTGCTCTTGAGCGACTTGAGTACCCCGAGATTTTCGGGAAAAGCGTCGAGCCTCGCGTATTGACCCATGATCCGGTTTTGCGCATCAAGCGTCAGTTCCAACTCGAGCTTGCGGCAAGTGAATACCAGCGCATCCTGAGTCACTTCCCAGAAAGGCTTGTAGGTATTGGACAGCGTGCGCAAACGCGTGTACTCGATCTGCTTGTCGCGCCACAATTCAGCGACCGCAGCACCCTTGCCGGGAAAAAGACGCTCGGCCAGCGCGCTGATGGAGTAGACATCAAAAAGCGTGCCGTAAGCGTCGAAAATAATTGCCTGAACAGACATATGGGAAGTCCCTGAAGGAGCACGCCACCAGTATATTCAGTCAGAAAAGCTTTAAACCTTCACAAAAGTTGCATCACTTGTGCTTTCGAGTCACAAGTCGAACGCTTTGAGAAGGTGCAGGGCGCCGATCGTGAACCCGGCTTTGCAACGCCAAGGTTGGCGGCGACCGGCCGCTTATACGTCGATATTGCCTGCCGAGAGTGCGTTCAATTCGATGAAAGCCCGCCGCGGCTCGACATCGTCCCCCATGAGCGTCGTGAAAATCTGGTCGGCGGCAATGGCATCTTCGATCTGCACTCTCAACAACCGGCGAACGGTCGGATCCATGGTCGTTTCCCACAGCTGCTCGGGATTCATCTCGCCCAAACCCTTGTAACGCTGCTTGGAAACACTGCGTTCGGCCTCATCACGCAGCCAGCCCATCGCCTGGTGAAAGTCGGCGATGGCAGATTCACGCATCTTCTCGCCGCTGCCACGACGGATCAACGCACCGGGGCCTATCAAGCCTTTGAAGGTCGCCGCCGCTTCAGCCAAAACGGCGTAATCGGGACCATGTACAAATTCAGCATCCATCACACTCACTTTCAGGTTGCCGTGATGGCGACGGGCGATACGCAATAGGTGACGGGCTGACAGCGCATCCGAATTGACGCTGACTTCCAGCGCCGGGTCGTTGATTTCAGCGCTCAAGGCTTGCGCTGACTGCTCGGCGGCTTCGGTAGTGTCAAGGTTGAGGGTGACGCCCGTCATAATGGCTGTCAGTGCCGCATCATCAATCGCACGCGATAAGCGCTTGATGATGGCATTCGCCGTGTTGTATTTGCGAACTAGTTCGGAGAGCGCGTCGCCGGAAATCGGCGTGCTGCTTTCTGTCGGCACCAGTGCCGCATCGTTCAGCGCGATCTGCATCATATAGCCGGCTTCTTCAAAATCGTCTTTCAGATAACGCTCATCTTTGCCATGCTTGACCTTGTAGAGCGGAGGCTGCGCAATGTACACGTGGCCACGTTCGACGAGCAGTGGCATTTGGCGATACAGCAAGGTGAGCAGCAAGGTACGGATATGGGCACCATCCACATCCGCATCTGTCATGATAATGATGCGGTGATAGCGTAGTTTGTCGATATTGAATTCATCTGCGCCTATTGAGGTACCCAAGGTCGCAATAAGTGTCGTGATCTGCTCGGAAGACAGCATTTTTTCGAAACGCGCTTTTTCGACATTCAGCACCTTACCGCGCAGCGGAAGAATGGCCTGAAATTTACGGTCGCGTCCTTGCTTGGCCGAGCCCCCCGCAGAGTCACCCTCGACGATATACAACTCGCACAAGGCCGGATCTTTTTCCTGACAGTCTGCGAGCTTGGCAGACAGGCCCAGGCCATCCATCACGCCTTTGCGGCGAGTGAGTTCGCGCGCCTTGCGCGCCGCCTCACGCGCTCGCGCTGCTTCGACAATTTTGCCGCAAATGATCTTCGCATCATTCGGCCGCTCCATCAGAAAGTCGGTCAGCGTCTTGGCGACGACTTCTTCTACTGGCCCGCGCACTTCGGACGACACCAGCTTGTCTTTGGTCTGCGAGCTGAACTTTGGCTCGGGAACTTTGACCGACAGCACACAGGTCAGACCTTCTCGCATGTCATCGCCACTGATTTCTACCTTGGCCTTTTTGGCGAAATCGTGTTCCTCGATATATTTGTTGATCACGCGCGTCATCGCAGCGCGCAAACCGGTTAGATGCGTTCCGCCATCACGCTGCGGAATATTGTTGGTGAAGCAAAGGACTTGCTCGTTGAAGGCGTCGTTCCACTGCATTGAGACATCCACCGAGATCGTCGTATTTTGTTCAGATATACGCTCGCCGGTTGCCTGAAAAATATTCGGATGAAGAATACTCTTACTCTTGTTGATGTATTCAACAAAACCACGTGTCCCGCCTTCGAAGGCAAAGCTTTCCTCCTTTCCGGTACGTTGGTCGCTTAGGCGAATATGCACACCATTGTTGAGGAATGACAGTTCACGAATACGCTTGGCAAGAATATCGTAGTGAAATTCGATGTGATTGAAAATTTCTTCATCAGCCCAGAAATGGACTTCCGTACCGCGCTTGTCGGTATCTCCAACGACTTTAATCGGCGAAACCTCGACGCCGTCTTGCACTTCGATCTCGCGACGCTGCGGCACGCCCCGCTCGAACTCCATGTAATGCTGCTTGCCATCTCGGCGCACCGTAAGTTTGAGTTTCTTGGACAAGGCATTCACGCAGGAGACGCCCACGCCATGCAAGCCACCGGACACTTTGTAAGAATTTTGGTCAAACTTACCGCCCGCATGCAGTTCGGTCATCACGATCTCGGCGGCACTGCGTTTTGGCTCGTGTTTGTCATCCCACTTGATACCCGTAGGAATGCCGCGGCCATTATCGGTAATAGAAATGGAATTATCGGAATGAATCGTGACGTGGATTTCCGTACAGTGACCCGCCAGCGATTCATCGATAGAGTTGTCAAGCACCTCGAAGACGAGATGATGCAGGCCCGTGCCATCGGACGTGTCGCCGATATACATGCCAGGCCGCTTTCGGACTGCTTCCAGACCTTCAAGAATCTGAATCGATGACGCGCCGTACTGATTGGATTGGCTGGCGTTTTCTGACGGAATGGCTGACATGGCTACCTTAAAAACAATTACTGTAAAAAATGGTCGGTCAAGAATGGTACAAAGGGGCCATCCCGGCCCCCTTCGTATCACAATGCGTGCTTCTTCAGATTCTCATTGGCATGACGACATACTTGAAACTTGCATCGTCAGGCAAGGTGATCAACGCAGAGGAGTTGGCATCCCCCAGCGATATGCTGATCTGGTCGCACTTGAGGTTATTAAGTACGTCGAGCAGATAGGTGACATTGAACCCAATGTCCACGCCATCACCACCGTAGTCGATTTCTATCTCTTCGGTGGCCTCTTCCTGATCAGCGTTGGTCGAGCTGATCTTCAGACTGCCTGGCGCAATGACACAGCGCACGCCTTTGAATTTGTCCGAGGTCATGATGGCGGAACGCTGTAGCGCGCGCAACAACAGTTCACGACTGATCGAAAAATTGTTTTTGTAGGCCTTTGGGATGACTCGAGTGTAATCAGGGAATTTACCCTCGACGAGTTTGGAAATCAGCTCGATATTGCCGAAATCGAATTTCACCTGGTTGGTCGCAATCTGCAGCTTGACTGGATCATCATTTTCCTCGAGCAGTCGCTGCAACTCAATGATGGTCTTGCGTGGAATGATTACTTCCTGACGGGCAAATTCCTGATCTGTTGTGATCTGGCTAAAGGCGAGTCGATGACCGTCTGTCGCCACTGCAATCACATTTCTGCCATCGACCACCAGCAGCAGGCCATTCAGGTAGTAGCGAATATCCTGCTGCGCCATCGCAAAGTGCACCATATTGAAAAGGTGCCTGAGCGTTTTTTGCGGCAAACTGAGCTCGGCAGCGTAATGTTCAGCTTGGGTCACCGTGGGGAATTCTTCCGCGGCCAAAGTTTGCAGCGCAAAACGCGACTTGCCGCACTGGACCGTCATGCGCTTGTTCGTCAGCGACAGAGTGACCTCGTCGTCGGGCAAAGCCCGCAAAATATCCAGCAACTTGCGCGCTGCCACCGTCGTCGCGGCAGACTCCTTGCCTGAGCCAATCGCTGCATGCGTACTGATCTGGACTTCGATATCGGTAGACAGCAGGGAAAGCTCATCGCCCTCTTTACGTATGAGGATATTGGCCAGAATCGGCAGTGTGTGCCGACGCTCGACAATACCACTCACGATCTGCAGAGGCCGCAGTAGCGCATCTCTGTGTGTTTTTACCAATTGCATGGAATAGTCCTTTCGCAAAACTTTTTCATCTATAAATTAGCTGCCCGAGACCGCTGGCTCGTCACGCCTTGCGGCTGGCTCAACCTTTCAGGGTTTGTTCGAGCACGTGCAGCTCGTGATTACATTCCGGATTTTTGCTGCGATCGGCGCCGATCTTGCGTACGGCATGCAAGACGGTGGTGTGATCGCGTCCACCAAACAACTCGCCGATTTCCGGCAGACTTTTCTGCGTCAGCTCTTTGGCGAGATACATGGCAATCTGGCGCGGACGTGCGATGTTTGCCGGGCGCTTCTTTGAATACATATCGGCGACTTTGATATTGAAGAAGTCAGCGACGGTCTTTTGAATGTTTTCTACGGAAATTTGGCGATTCTGCACTGACAACAAATCCTTGAGTGCATCCTTGACCACATCAATGGTGATTTCCTTGCCGTGGAAACGTGAATACGCGAGTATTTTGCGCAGAGCCCCTTCCAATTCGCGTACGTTCGACCGCAAATGCTTGGCCACGAAAAAAGCCACGTCATCCGACAAGGCGCCGCCCTCCTGCGATGCTTTTTTCAGCAGAATAGCCACTCGCATTTCTAGCTCTGGCGGCTCGACTGCAACGGTGAGACCCGAATCGAACCGCGAAATCAGGCGATCATCCATGCCGCTGATTTCTTTCGGATAGGTGTCGCTGGTAATGATGATTTGTTTTTTGGCCGCGATCAGCGCCTCAAACGCATAAAAAAACTCCTCCTGTGTACGGCTTTTACCGCCAAAGAATTGAATGTCATCGATCAGCAGCAAATCGAGCGAATGGTAATAGCGCTTGAAATCGTCGAATCCCTTGCGCTGGTAGGCGGTAACGACATCGCGCACATACTGCTCTGCGTGGATGTACCGGATCTTGACCGAGGGATTGTCCGCCAGCACCTGGTTGCCAATCGCATGAATCAGGTGCGTCTTGCCCAGACCAACGCCGCCATACAGGAACAGCGGGTTGTAGGAGCTGCCTGGGTTGCTGGCGACCTGGATCGCAGCTGCTCGCGCCAGCTGATTGGCTTTGCCGGTAACGAAACTGTCGAAGGTCAGCGCCGAATTGATCTTGCTCTGGTCACGTCGAGCACCTCCCTCGCCGACATGACCGGCGGGGATCGCAGCTGCCTCAGCTTGCACGGCCGATGCGGGCGCAAGCTGCGGCGCGACGGGTTTTTTGGCAATGTTGTTGCGGGGGTCCAGAACGAACTGCACGTCCACTGGCCCCTGCCAGAACTCTGCGGCGATGCTGGTGATGCGGTCCGCAAACTGGGTTTTCACCCAATCGAGCTTGAATCGGTTAGGCGCGGCAATCCTCAGGCGACCCTCTTCGAAATCGAGAGGTGCCAGCGGTTTTATCCAGGCGCTGAACTGCTGAGGCGTCAGTTCCTGCTGCAGCTGCGTAGCACAGGACTGCCAAAATTCTTCCATGCGATTGGTCTGGTATGAAGCGGCAGGTGGAAGCGCACTTCGGGTTGATTGTTGGTTTGATGGCCTAGCACGAAGCCTGCCGCGGTAGCCCCTATTTTACTCCCGGGAGGCAAAGTTATCCACAGGCCGGGCCCGATTTTTGGGGTCATCTGCGATGGATGATCTGCACCCGAGATTGCCAATCTGCTAAATATTTCTTTGATTGGGCTATCTTGGCCCTCTCGTCACCGCTCGGTCATGAGCGGTCCTGCCTTTCCACTTGTAAGTAATTGACAGATATGCGGAAAATGCTGTCTAATTCAGGGTTCTGTGCGCTGCGCGCTGACCTAGGTTGATGCGGGCGCCTCGGTCAGCCATATTGGCCGGACGAGTTACGAATTCCCATCGATTTTTTGCTGATGAAGCGAGACCTTAAATGAAACGTACTTACCAACCCTCCGTCGTACGCCGCAAGCGCACTCATGGTTTCCGCGCACGCATGGCCACCCGCAGCGGTCGCGCGATTCTGAATGCCCGCCGTGCGAAAGGCCGCAAACGCCTCGCAGTCTAGGGCGGGTTGCCCATACGGCCCTGATAGCGTGTCCGGCAAACGCCCGGAAGATTACGCGAGGATCAAGCGTATTGTAAAAACGGATGAGTTTTCATCCGTTTTTCGTTTGAGACCCGTATTCCGAACCACACACTTCGTGCTGTATGCGCGTCCTAACGAATCAGGGCATGCGCGCTTGGGCGTCGTGGTCGCCAAACGCCTTGCAGCGCGTGCCGTTACTCGCAACATGATCAAACGGCTCGCACGCGAAGTGTTCCGAAAGTCAGAATGGGTCAACAGCGATTTCATTATCCGACTGAATGCTCCAGTGATGCGCCGCAACCAACGTGCCTCGTCGCGCGCCGGCAAAATCGCATTGGCTGCCGAACTGACGGAACTGATGAAATCTCAACGCCTGCGATAACGCCCATGAAATTCATCCTGCTGCTACTGCGAGCCTACAAACTCTGCATTAGTCCTTTTCTGGGTCAGCACTGCCGCTTTTATCCCAGCTGTTCCGATTATGCGCAGCAAGCTATCGTCGAACATGGCGTCTCGCGCGGCACTCTGCTTGCTGGCCGGAGACTCTGCAAATGTCACCCATGGCATGCGGGCGGCTTTGACCCGGTACCATCCAGACAAACCAACGGCGCTGACGCACCAGCGCCGCAATCTCACTGAATTATCTACGTCAAAGCTCTTATGGATATCAAACGCACTGTCCTGCTGGTTGTTTTCTCACTCTCCTTGCTGATGCTGTGGGAAAACTGGAATATCTACAACGGTGGTCCTTCCATGTTCGCCCCCGAGCAAAGAGTCACATCAACGGCAGCACAGACATCGCCTAGCACCGCCAGCGAGCAATCCGTACCACAAGCGTCTGTCAGCACCAGCGCAAACACGAGCACCAGTAATCAAGTACCGGGGGGCGGCACTGCCAACCCTCAGGGCGAACGAATCACCCTCAGTACCGATCTTCTCAAGGTGGAAATCAACACAGCGGGCGGTGAACTCACCCGCGTAGAACTACTCAAGCACAAAGACGCTGCGAATCCTGAAAAAAATGTGGTGCTGATGGAAAGCGGCGCAGGACGCACTTACATCGGTCAGACTGGATTGATCGGTGGGGACTTCCCTAATCACCGCACGATGTTCAGTGCGCGGCCAGGAGCTCGCACCCTGGAAAGCGGTGACACTATCGAACTGGTACTCGATGCGGAACAAAATGGGGTCAAGCTTACCAAGACTTATGTGTTCAAGCGTGGCCAGTATCAGATCGATCTGAACCATTCGGTGGTTAACACCACAGCAGAAGCTATCTCCCCATCCGTGTACGTACAGCTTGTGCGCGACGGCAGCAAACTGGAGGGCGATTCGGCGTTTTACAGTACCTTCAATGGCCCGGCCATTTATACAGCCACAGAAAAATTCC
>Ga0315909_10007191_pt1 | contig 12465 bp, 23 predicted proteins | sample LakEriMetagenome_11_FD_203527 | JGI IMG/M metagenome (GOLD analysis project Ga0315909, IMG submission 203527) | Freshwater fungal communities from buoy surface, Lake Erie, Ohio, United States - Buoy 2 MA125 | ecosystem: Environmental > Aquatic > Freshwater > Lake | place: USA: Lake Erie, Ohio...
GAAGCGCAGCAGGCGGGGGCCGGGCAGGGAGTGGAGCCACCCGGCATGGGAATGAAAAGCCCCGGGGGCGTCATGCGCGACCACCCCGGGGAGTTGGCCGCAGGCAGTAAGCGGCTGGCATAAACGGTTCCGACCATCACGGCGTGTCCAGGAGCAGGATGGTCAGGACAGCGATCACGAAGGCGATGCCCCCCGTCACCCGGGCGAAGAGCAGCGCCCGGTCACGCTGGCGCTCAAGATCGGCGACGTAGTCGCTCAGCACTTCGGTGCCGGGGTCGTCTGGCATCGGCGGGCGGGCGTCGCGCATCATGCGGCCTCCGACTTGGCCGGTTCCTGCGCCATGTAGTCAAGCAGCTTCGCCGCGATGCGGATGCTGCACCCGCCACCCTGCTGCAGCCGCGCATAAAGGCGCGAGTTGCCGACTGCCCGGGATGTCACGGTGGCCGGCGCGATACCGCGCGCCATCGCAAAGGCTTCGATGCGCGCGATCAGATCGTGTTCGTTGAAGGCTGTCTGTGTCATGTCGGCCATATGGGGACAAAAGGCCCCTTCTTGTCAAGGGACAATCGTCGCCTTATGTCCGACAGGAAATCGCACTATAAGGCGCCATGCCTATGAACTTCCGCGATGCTCTGCTGAAAACGATCAAAGACCGGGGCCTCAGCCTCAGAGAGGTCTGCGAAGCGGCCGGTGTTTCTTACGAGCAGGCGAAGAAGATGAAGCAGCGCGAACCGTCATCGACCAATGTGGACGATGCGGTGAAACTGGCAGACGCTCTCGGCCTTACCGTGAACGAGCTTCTGGAGGACGATCTGTCGTCAGACCGGATCGAGCAAGCCAGGCTATACTCTCAGCTATCCGAACCGGAACGTCGGATTCTGCGAGAGATTGCACAAGCGCGCGCCGCTCTGCGCCCTCCGGAAGGCTCAGAATAGCCCTCAAGACATCTGCTGGTGATGAAACATCCTGATCCATGGTGATCTAGGGTTACATCCTGCAGTTGTTTGTCAAGCCCCTTGTTCTGAGGGGGGGGGGGGGGTAGGGACAAAAGTCCGCATTCACGCTTGACAGGGACAAATGTCTCTGCCTATGTTGCCTCCCATAGCGCCACCCCGGCGCAGGGAGAGACGACATGGACGACATCACCCTCCGTGTCCGGGCCATCGTTCACCAGCTGCTTGCGGTCGACGCGCCCGAAGACAGCATCGCGCCGGACACGGCCATTGAAGATCTCGGCGCCGACAGTATGGACCGCGTCGAAATCGCGATGTCGCTCGAGGACGCCTTCGACATCATGATCACCGACGATCAGGCCCGCGACATCGTCACCATCGCCGATGCCGCCCGCCTCGTCCGCACCCTGCGCGAGGCCGCATGATGATGATCGCGCGCTCGCCCTATGACATCGCCGATGCGATGCACCTTCTGGCCAACCCGGGCCGCTATGACGGCAACCTCGCCATCCGGCAGACGATGTGGTGCTTCCTGAAAGAAGCGCGCGGCCAGCGCGTGGACCTCCTGCGCCTCGATGCGATGCACGCCGTCTCTCCGCCCGCGCCGCGGCGCGCGCCGGGCTTCCTCTTTGGGGCGCGGTCATGATGCAGCCCGTGCTGATGCTGGCCCTCGCCTTTGCCGCCGGTGCGTGCGTGGCACTGCTGGCCGCCCTCGCCGTGATCCTGATCCTCGCCGCCGTGGCGCTTGTCACCGGCCACATCGTGGAGCCGTTCGAATGACCGAGACCTGTATCGCCGCGGAAATCTGGAGAACCGCACGAGCCGGCGGTGACATGGAAACCGCACAAGGCCGCGCGCAGATTGACCGCAATGTTCGCGCCCGGCTGGCCGAAATCACTGACGCTGATCTGCGCAACCATGCCGCAGAGATCATCCGTCAGAAGCGCAGGGCGACCTACTTCAAGCAAAACAGGACAATCGAGGATCGCCTGGATGAAATCGAGGATCTGCTGATCGCTATTAGAGACGCGACGGAGAGGCGCGTAAACGCCTTTCCCCCCGATGTCGCCATTTCGTTTTGATGGAGAGACCAGATGACCGACCCCGACCCCGGCCTTCCCCTTGGCGCGATCCTCAATCGCCTGCCCCCGCCGGCGCGCGCCGCCTGGCATCACGAAACCCGCCGCGGCCGCACCCCGATCGAGGCGCTGACCTTCGGCGTCATCCTCCCCGACGTGATCGACGCTTTGATGATGAAAGGCCCGCCCGCATGACCGAACCCAAAACTCCTCTTTACGTCACGCAACGCGATCACCCGGCGCTTTTCGCACTCCTGAGTCAGATGGCTACGCCCAACCCTGTTCTCTACGTCACGCCCCAAGGCGAAGCGTCGTTCTGCTTGCCACGCCGCGCCCCGCCGCGGTCGCGCCTTGGGGTGGCCGGCGCGATGGTGGGCGGCTGGCCAATCGACGGCTGGCTACCGCTTGAACACGAACCATTTCTGCGCGCGCTGCTTTGGCGGGCGCGCTTGCACGAACCGCAGATCACCCAGGTTGCGGCATGACCGAACCTGACCCCGCCCCGGACACGCCGCGCGACTTTCGCGCCCTCACGATTGGAGCACTGAAATGACACCAGAAGAGCTTAGCGGATGGCTCGCCCACGTCCGGCGCAGCCACTATGCCGACCTGACAGACACGGATTTCGGCCGGATGCACACGATGCTGCAGTTGCAGACGCTGATTCACGTCTCCGAGATCACCGCATGGGCCGAACGCGAGGGCTTTGATCTGGTGCCGACCGGCGGCGAGGAATGACCCGTCCTGAGCCCGCCGCGAAGATGCGACGCGACCACGGAAACCTTTGACGAAAGGACTGCGCCGATGAATGCCCCCATATCGCCCGAGGCTCTGGCCCGGTCTGCACTGATCGAGCTTGCCCGCAACTGCCTTGAGCGCGCCAGCGACGTTGACACCGCGCTGCCTCATTTCATGGCAGCCCTGCGCGCCGATCCTGCGATGATGGCCGCGCTGCTGGACGGGGCGGAGGACCGCCTTGCCCGCGTCTTCCTGCGCAATCTTGTCGGGCAGGAGCGCCAGCGCATGTGGGCCAACATGCCCGCCCCGCGCCCGGTTGCGCTTGATGCTGACGACATGCAGCGCCGGGCCGATGCGCTGGTGCGCGGCAACCTGTCCGCGCTCTTTGACATCAAGCTGCCCGGCGGCAAGATGCTGGCCAGGGCGACGAAGGCCGAGGTCGCGCGGGCGGCAGAGTTCTATCTGACGCGGGGCCGCACGATGACCGCGCGCGGGAAGTGGCTCGACCGGATCGCCACGGCGATGAAGGACGACAAGACGGTCGCAGAGAGCTTTGACGACGCCACGCTCGACGCTTTGCGGATCGAGAGCGAAGATCAAGGGGGTGAGGTATGACCGCGCCCCACGACACGCGCGACGAAGGGCAAGCGCCCGACATCGCGCCCCGGCAGGCTGATAAGTCCTCGCCCTCACGGGCCAATGATCTTGCGCCTGCCGGACACCATCCCGCTTCGGCGGGTGAGGGGGGCCAGCTGGAGGACGCCGGAAACGGCCACGCACCGCACGCCCCCCTCGACATTCCCGCGCAAGCGGGTGACACGGGCCAGGACGTCGACGCCGGAAACGGCCCTGTCGCCGGCGCCCGTGTCAACGAACCGGCGCAAGCCGCAGAGGGGGCCTTTGAACAACCGCCGGAACCGGCCCGCGCCTGCGCGCCCCCTCGACCCTCTCCCCGCAAGGGGCGCGGGAAGGCCATGAAGCCTTCGCCGGAAACGGCCAAAAGCGCCGCGCCTTCCCGCAACAGTTCCTCCGTCCTGGAGGATACCGGCGAAACGGTCCTGTCAGAACGCGCCGACACCGGCCCGGAGGTGCCCGACCGTTTCGCCGACCCCCTCATTGCCGTCATCCGCGAAGTCTGGCGGCAGCGGCAGGACATGGTCCGCGCCCAGACAAAGCTGACCCTGCAATCCAAGGCCATCCTGCGCCGCTTCACCGCCGGCGACAAGGACAAGGCCGAGCGTCTGTGGAAAGCCATCACGACCGGCACCGATCACCCGCTGGCCGCCACCGCCGCCCAAGCCATCGCCCCCCTGCGCGCCGCGTCCGAACCTCTTGAGGAAGCGCGGCACCGATACGAGCTTGAGATTGGCCGCTTGGGCAAGCGCCTGCCCATTGCCCACATGGCCGACCGGATCAAGGGCATCAATCACGGGACGCTGGCCCGCATCGTGGCCGAGGTCGGCGACTTCACGGCCTACGACAAGGGCGTCTCCGGCATCTGGAAGCGCGCGGGCCTTGCCGTGATCGACGGAGAGCGCCAGCGCAAGAAAGCCGACAAGGAGACCGCGATCCGCCACGGCTACTCGCCAGAGCGTCATGCGGTGTTCTGGAACGTCTCGCAGGCCCTCCTGAAGGCCCAAGGCACGGGCGAGGCCGCAGGCCCCTACCGGCGGGTCTATGACCGGCGCAAGGAGCACGAGCTCGCCCGCGCCGTGCCCGCCTACATCGCCCATGCAAGGGCCACGCGCTACATGGTCAAGCGCCTGCTGCGCGACATCTGGCGCGAATGGCGCGACCTTGCAAAAGCGCGCGCCCCTGACATCAAGATTGCCGCAGAGTAACCCCTCAGCCAGGAGACAACCGATGAAGCCCATTCTCGCCTTTGCCGCCGTCGCATCGCTCGCCGCCTGCGCGCCTGACCCGTCGACTGTGGAGGCCACCTACGTCAGCCCCGTGGCCTACAGCGGCCTGACCTGCCGGGAGTTGAACGCCGAGGCCGCGCGCCTCTCGGCCCGGCTGGCCGAGGTCACCGGCAAGCAGGAGGTCGCCGCGGCAAGTGACGCTGCGAACGCGCTGGTGGCTGCGGTGATCTTCTGGCCTGCGATCTTCTGGGTGGGCAGTGGCGACCAGTCGCCCGAGCTTGCCCGCCTGCGCGGCGAGGCCGAGGCGCTGCAATCCGCCGCGACAGCGCGGGGGTGCTGAAATGGATCGCCGGGAAGTTAAGGCGCTGGCAGCCTTGGGCGGCAAGGTATTTGCCGGCCTCGTCATCGTCATAAGCGCAGTCACGGCTTTGATCGTCGCACTTTTATTTGCGATCTTCACTGCGATGGATGCGTTAGGGGCTCCTGACGGCGCTAAGGGGTTAGTGTTCGTGGTTTTTGTATTGTCCGTCATTGGAACGCTGGTCTTTTTTATCGAGGTTCTGGCTAATGGCCGTCAGAATTGGGCTGACAGGTGGAGGCCCCGCAATGACCGATGATCTGGTGAATGCCGCGCGTGAGGCGCTGGCGGGCGTCACGGACGGGCCGTGGCATGTGACAGAGTGCGGCGATTATTGGGTCGAGCACAAGCAGCCGCTCGCCAATCCCGCTGGCTTTCGCGGTGTGGCGCTGTGCGGCGACATGGAATGGCCTCATGCCGAAGTTAGACAAATCGAATGGAAGAACAACGCCAGGTTCATTGCCCTCTCCCGGTCGCTTGTGCCCGCGATGGCCGCCAAGATCGAGGCGCAGGAGGCCGAGGTCGCGCGGCTGCGCGCGGAATTGGCAGCGGCGGAGGCGCGGGCGGCTCGATACAAAAGCGAGCGCGACGGCCTTGAGCGGCGCGTGACAGACGTGCAACGACAAAGCACGGCATCGGAAGAAGCGGAGCGCCGCATCGTCAATCAGCGCGAGGAAATCAAGCGGTTGCACGCCGAGGTCGCGCGGCTGAAAGCGGCAAGCGTCATCACCGGCCCCGGCGAGGCAGCGCGGATTTTACTTGAAGCGTCTGGCGGGTCGATGCCGCTGGAAGCCAAGATGGCGGCTGTCAAGGCAGTTATCGCTCGGGAGGGCAAATGCCAGCCCGCCCGCGTGGTCCAAGCGTGGCAGGCTGCGCTAGAGGCACTGATCGACAACCCCGGAAAGGACAGCAGCCGTGACCGATGATCTGGTGAAGGCCGCGCGTGAGGAGCTTCGCGCAATGCCGAAAGAAGGCTGGCCCTGCGCGGAATGCGCGTTTGCGCTACCTTGGTCAGAAGGTTATCCGCACCGAGACATCTGGTGGGGTGCGTGCGGATGGACTGCTCTACCGCTCCCCCTTGGTGGCTTTCCGTTGCCGTTTGCGCAGATAGGGGCAAACCGGGTCGATGGGCCGAAAGATAGCACGAAGAAAGTCTGCCCTCAATTTCAGCGAAAGGCCCCGCTATGACCGATGATCTGGTGAAGGCCGCGCTTGACGAGATGCGGGCGGCCAAAACAGCACAGCAATTTAACGCGGCAGCGGTAAAACTTTTGCCCGCGATGGCCGACCGGATTGTGGCGCTGGAGGCCCAACTGAAAACCGTCTGCCAGCGCGAATCCGAGACCACCGCCCGTTACGATGCACGGATTGAGACGCTGGAAGCAGATAATGCGCGGCTGCGCAATCTGACGCAACTGCATCATGTCATTGACGATCTGGCAAGCGGGCAGAAGCCGCTTGGCGCAGAGTTCGAGGCCGTCCTAGAGGCGCACCTTGACGAACTGTATGAAAGGTAAACCCAATGAGTGACCGGATTAATCTGAACGAGGACGGATCACTCGATGAAATTGTCTTTGGAAACGCGCACCTAGAGCAGATGGACGATAACCATTGGTTCCTGTCAATGTGCCGCGAGGACGGGTCGGAAATTGCCGTATGGCTGTGGTCCGATACGCCGATCACGGCCACATGGGAAAGGCGAGACCCGCCGAAATCCGCAGGGGAGGAACAGTGACGTGCCAGCCGCGCGGCCCCTTCCCGCCTGGGCTATCGAGCCGCTCGACATGGACGGCGCGGCCCGTGCGCTCGGCATCAGCCGGCGGACCTTGACGGACGCGGTAAGACCCGGCGACTATGAGCCGCGCGGCAACCGCAAGGTCTTCTACCCCGAACACATCGCCGCTATCCGAAAGCGCCTCTCATGCCCCTCCGTCTCACAAAACGCGGCGACACATGGCATGCCACTGGCACCGTCGCCGGACAGCGCATTCGCAAAAGCCTTGGCACTGGCGACAAAGCCCAAGCCGAAACCCTCCGCGCGCAGCTCGAAGCGCGCCTCTGGAAACGTCACGCCTTTGGTGAAGCCGCCGTCCGAACCTTCGACGAAGCGGCCCTGAGCTATCTTGAGCAGGGCGGCGAAGGCCGGTTCCTGCCGCCGATCCTGCTCCACTTCCGGGGCCGCGCGCTGGCCACGATCACGCCGGGCGAGGTCAGGGCAGCCGCGATGGCGCTCTTGCCCGGCGCGCAGGCCGCCACCCGAAACCGCCAAGTCCTGACCCCCACGAAGGCCGTAATCAATCACGGGGCCGCCTTGGGCTGGTGCCAGAGGATCGCGGTCGAGTCCTTCCCCGTGCCGCGCAGCCGCAAGCACAAGCCGGTGGACCGGGCATGGCTCGACGCCTTCCTTGCGCAGGCTGACAGGGACGGCCTGCCTCACCTGGCCGCCATCGTCCTTTTCATGCATCAGACCGCCGCCCGGCGCAGCGAGGCCGTTCACCTGCTCGGCGACCACGTCGATCTGGCCAAGCGGATCGCCGTCCTTGCGAAGACGAAGACCGATGAATGGTCCGTCCGCCACCTGACCGCCGAGCTGGTGCTGCGCATCGGCGCATTGTCACCGCGGCCGGGCTGGCCGGTCTTCCGCTACACCGATCCTGCCGCGGTCAACCGGGCCATGGCCAGGGTCTGCGCGCGGGCGAAGATCGAGGTCCGCACGACGCATTCCGCCGGTCGGCATAGCTTCGCCACGAATGCGATGAAGCTGCCCGGCGCGACGGTGAAGGGGGCGATGGTGGCAGGGGGATGGGCCAGCGCGGGGCTGTTCATGGGCACCTACGTTCACGACGACGCGGGCCGGCAGATCGCCGATGCGCTGGACGCCCAGCGCGGGCCGGTTGCCACAGAAACGGCACAGGCTGGAAAGAAAAAGCGCTATCGCTTTGGAAAGACGCCGAAATCCTGACTTGACAGTCGCCTTGGTAAGGGAGAGGTCGAGAGTTCAATCCTCTCCTGCAGCACCATAAAATCACGTTATATCAAAGGCTTTTAGGCGTCGGGCCTGATGAACTCGGGCGCAGGTTCGCGCAGAACGTGGCAGGAACACGCAAGGGTCTGTGGCACAGAATTGACACGCGCGTTCTGGATTCGCCCCTTGCGCCACATCGCCCAGGCGTGGACGGTGAGCGAGACGACAAGCCCGATCATCCACACGAGGGATGACCACTCATAAAGCGTGAGCGTGATCGGGTTGAGCGCGACCTCGTGCAGCGAGACAACCGGGCCGGCGGCGCCGTAGGCGAAGAAGTAGGTGTCCCAGAGCGTGTCGCGCCCGCGCCAGCCTTGGCTGGCCACCTCGATGACCCCGAAATAGGCGCCGACCATCCAGCCCCAGACAAGCGCGCGATACGGCATTTCGCCGAAGATCGCGGCCCAGCCGACGCAGAAGAGGCAGACACAGAAGGCCGCCGTCGCAATCTTGGCCGTTTGATGCTTGAAGGCTTCGTAGGGTCTTCCAGCGAAGTCCTCGGGCCGCATCGCCTCGGCCCATATCTCGCGGATCACGGTCCACATGGCGTCACCCGAGGCTTGGCGTGACGACAACGCCGATCTTGCTGGCCGTGTTGGGATAGGTTCCGATCTTGCCGCTTGCGAACGTCACCTCAAATTCAGCCACATACGAGCCCGCTGTCGCGGTGTCTCCGGAAGTCCAGTCGTGACGCACGATGCCGGGATTGTCCTGCACCTTCGCCGCCACTCGTCTGTCAATGACCGGCGGCTCACTTTCGGGTGCGTCCTTGCGTTTCATCGTGAACCGCACTGTGGCTCCGGTCAGGTTGACCGGCGGGTAAAGCTCGAAGGTCAGCTCCGGCACTGTGTCCCCGCGCCCGATGGTGAAGACGTCAATCATCCCTGGTCCTCCAGTCGTCCTGTCTGTGGCGTGGCCGGATCGGCCCTGCCGGTTGCGGGTCCGGGCGGCAGCGTCCCTGCCAGCCGCTCGGAGTCTGTCAGGCGCCCCATGAGTGCTGCCACGGTCAATCTCCCCGTCAGCAGATCAGCGCCCGTCAGAGCGCCTGCCAGAGGCTCCTGCGGCACGATTGAGCCGGACAGCGGCTCGGCGTCGAGCGTCCCGAAGGTCAGCCCGTCATCCGTCAGCACCCCGCCGAGGAAGCGGACGGCAAGCGTGCCTGCGCGCGCGCCGGGGTCCAGAAGACGCCCGCCCGTCGCACTCTCGCCCGGCTCAGCGGCTGGCCCGGATGGAACGGGCTCAAGGTCGAGCCATACGCCAGCGGCCCAGACGCCGTCGGCCCAGACGCCAGCCGTCCAGACAGTCATCAGGCCGGCCTGAAGCTGTCGCCGGTCACGCCCGAGCCCGCGATCTCGACGCCGTTGATGCGCTGCACGTCAGAATGGATCGGCGCGGCCTGCGCGGCGGCAAGGACCGCGGCGGCGACCTGTGGAGCGGTCGGGACAGCCCCCCCGGCCGTGACGACCGTAGAGGCAGCCGATTGGATCAGGAGGAGCTGGACGTCGGCGGAGTAGGCGATGGGGTCTCCGCCGGGTCCTCCGATGAGGTTTCCTCCGGCGACTCTGGCGATGTAGGCTCCGGGTGCGAAACGAAGTTGCCACGACCCCAATAGTTCGACGGTGATGCCGACCTGGACCCCGGGGCCAAGGGAGTTGAGTCCGCTGGCTCGTCCGACAGGATTGAAGATAACGCCTTCTTGAGTCGCCTGAGCCAGCCTAATGGCCGCGTATAGTAATCCGCAATCGACATTGGTCACGCCCCCGTCCACGTCGATGATCTGCTCCTCGAACCGAAACGTGAACGGCGCGGTATAGTAGACCATGATTTATGCCACATCGAGGTTGCGGGCGATGTTGTTCGCCGCCCCTGCGCTCCCGACCTGGAGGACCGTCTGATAGGGCAGGATCGGCGATATGCCGCCTCCCCTCCGGACATCAACCCGCGCGTCGAAGTTGGCCGCATAGATGAAGGTGACATTCTCTGTCGTGCCCGTTGCCTCTCTGTCGATGAAGGGGACAAAGACATCGTCGGCCGCCACGATGTTGCCGGGCAGTGCAGGCGAAAGGCCGGAGAAGGTTTTCGTCCCGGCATTGTAGGACGTGTAGGTGTGCCGCACGCTCTTGATCCGGATGACGCCGGAAGATGGCGTATCGGTCTTGATCGACTCCACAATGGTGAGGGCTGTTGCCCCGGCGCTGGCCGCGACTGGCGTGTATTCGTCCTTGAGGATTGCGCCCCCCGAGGAGCGGGTCACGAGCACCCTGTCGCCTGCGACAAGGTTGCCGATGGTAATGCCGATGATCGTCGGCGGAACCTGCGGCGTGCCGTCGTGCGCGATGAGCTCATACCGCGTCGCCTCTGCGGGAAGGACGCCGGTAATCCACCAGCCTTGGGCAAGGAAGAACGACCCGCCAGCGAATGTGCCGAAAGGTGCGGACGCGATCTCGGGATAGGCAGCGTTCAACACACGATACCGCCAGCCCGGCACGCCGTTCAGCGTCGCTGTCGAATTTTCCCGCGTGAGGTATTGAAGATACTGGTATGCCTCGATCAACGTGCAGCCGCCCGAAAGCGTGATCGTGCCCTTGTAGAGCTTGCCGCCGTTTCCGTTTCCGAGGTCTTGCGTCGTGTCTCCAAAGGACACCGTAACCTTGGATGAAAGAAGCGCGGCGTTTGCTTCGGTCAGAGTGATGTTGCCGTCGATCGCGGTGGCAAGGGCGGCGCTCGACTCGCCGCCCGCCTGAAGGTTGACGTCGAAGTGAGAATACGTCTGTCCCCACTTGCGCGAGAAGGCCGTGACATTTCCGCTGTCGATCCAAGCTGCACCAGTCCGAACCTTGACCAGAATTTGCACATGGCCATTCGGCCAGAAGCTGGTCAGCTTGTTTCCGTTCTGCACGACATAGACAGGCGATCCTGCGACGAACTGTGTGCCGATGGTCTTGAGGCCGGAATACTGAACCGCTGCGCTGTTCTGCTTGATCGAGCCGAAGTTGATGAATTGCGCCGCCGTGTCGTCAAGGTTGAAGGCGACCGCCCCCTCGGTCAGCAGATTGAGCCTTGATGCAACAGCGACGTCTCTGGGTCCATCCAGCCGGGACGGATTTGTCGTCGTGATGTCGAGAAGGTCATTGCCGCTGGCCTGCTCGTTGTCGGCCAGGTCTTGAAGCCATGCATGCAGTTCGAGCACGGAATAGACCTGCGCTGAGGCACCGCCTTGACGCCGGATGTCGCCTGTCGTGCTGATTGTGAAATCGTCAGCTATTGGCATGGTATCTCCTACTCATCGAGCACTTGGTTTGCCGTCACGGCACCGTTGATCGCCGTCAGCGTCGCCGTGGTTCGCCATTGCTGATAGGCCGGCGAGCCGGTGGCCTTGCGCGCCACGATCTCAATCGGAATGTTTGCGGTGTGGGTGTAGCTGTAGGTGTGCGACGTCGAAGCGACCGCAACATTCACCAGGACGGCTTGCGTGTCGGTGCGCCTGATCAGCAGCCTTGAACCGATGACCAGATCAGAGACCGTGAACGTCACAGATGTCGGCGGCACATAGGTCCCGCCGTCGTCTGCCGTCATGTAGGCAAAGCCGGGGAAGGCGTCGCCGTTCGTGTCGATCACGCGCACGCCCTTGAGCGTCGCCCCGGACGAGCCGAACAACTGCCCCCTCACGGTCGCAAAGCTGTTGCCGGACGGGATGACCATCGCAGGCCATGCAAGGTTGTGGACGCCCGCCCCGAGGCTGTAGCTGTCCTGCGCCAGATGCCACGACAGCCACTGCGCGACCTGCGCCGCCGTCGCCGTCAGGGGAGCCGTGATGGTGATGCTCCACTGCCGCCCCTGCCATGTGACGGGCGATGCGCCATGGTTTGTCAGGGTGATGGCGATGCTGCCCGGATTGGTGTCCGCCACATCCGTATCGGTCTGCGCCAGAGGGAAGCTCGCCCCGCCTTCGGTCAGGGTGAACCCGGTCTCCACCTGCGTCCAGCCGGGCTTGCGCACCCGCAGCGTCACCGCCGTGTCTGCGCGCCAGCCGGGATACATCTTCGGGCTGGCGGTCGATCCGACAGCCAGCAGCCGCCCGTCGCTGTTGCGAAACACACCCGCGAGAGACGAGGCCTGCGCCGCGACAATCTCGACCAGCGGCTGATTGTAGGGGTAGGGGTTCGCCTCGATGGACGCGACCGTGGTCGTCCCGAAGACGGACACCGTCCGCAAGAGGTTGGCCGTCGCGGCAGTCGTGCATTTCGCCCGCAAGCGCAGCCTGACACCCGTGGCCTGTATCCCCGTCTCTGCCGCAAGGTTGGCGCCGGTCAGGGCCTTGAACGTGCCGCTGAACCCCGTCCCCTTGTCGAGGTCATAGGTCAGCTCGATGTTGCCGGTGTTGGTCCCCGACACCAGCGGCGCGGTCGAGGCGAAGCCGGTCAGCCCGATCACCGGATAGGACCACGTC
>Ga0315909_10007198_pt1 | contig 12461 bp, 13 predicted proteins | sample LakEriMetagenome_11_FD_203527 | JGI IMG/M metagenome (GOLD analysis project Ga0315909, IMG submission 203527) | Freshwater fungal communities from buoy surface, Lake Erie, Ohio, United States - Buoy 2 MA125 | ecosystem: Environmental > Aquatic > Freshwater > Lake | place: USA: Lake Erie, Ohio...
GGCGGTTTTAAAAATCACCGCCCCAAATCAGCACTTAACTTTCCAATCCTTTAGTAAGCCCCAAGCAGTATCAGCGCCTTTTTAAAGAGGGCTGATAAGGCCAGGCTTAAGGTGCCAGAGGCAAGTAATCGCTCCAGCAGGGTTACTAAGGTAATCAATGATGCAGTCAACATAGGTGCTCCATACTTAGACCTTTCGGTGCAGGGGCAATATCTGGCAATTAGTAAGGGTAGTTGAAATCCTGAAACTTTGGATCTTCAACTCTTTCCTACTGGGGATAAGTTGGACTATTAATGCAAATTTAAGTTTATGATCCAACTAATTTAAATCAATTACCAGGCGCTCCAACCACCATCAACGTTTAGTGATTGTTTAGTTACATATGAAGATAAGTCTGATGCCAAAAACCCAAGCGCTTCTTTGAAATCCTCCTCTTTAGCCAAGTACGAATCATTCGTAGAGTGGGTTGTGGTAGGCAAATTCATCCAATAACTCTCGCCTTGATTAAGATTTGACACATGCTGTTTAATTCCATCCAATTTAAGATTCCTGCTTTCGCCAATGACAACAAAATTAATCAATATTTTTTTAATCATTACAAAATCTCTTCAGAATTCGAAGCCCACTTCTCCACTTTTTTCAGGATGAAACTGATAGCCAATTAAATTATTCTTTTGAACGACGGCTGCCAAACTGTTACCACCATAAGTGACAGTTGAAACTAAATTTTCTTCAAATTTGGGTACTGCCATATAAGAATGTACGAAATAAACAGATTGGAGAGGCTTTACTTCCGAAAGAATTGTTGCTTGCCAATCCGGATAACTTGGAGAAGTTTCAAGTTCAGCCCAACCAATGTGAGGAATTTTTAATTTCTCGCCTGTAGTAGCGGTTGAAGGGACTGGTATAATTTTTTCAGGGATTAGTGCGAATCCAGCTGTAACTGAAAATTTGTAACTTTCATCAAAGAGTAATTCTATCCCCAAACATATAGCCAAAAGTGGTTTTTGGCTTAGAGCATAATCTTGAATAAGTTTGCTTATTCTTCTCTAGAGTTGTCTTTATTGGCAATCTCAAGGTCAATAGGGCGCCCAATATCAATCCAAGATTCATGTAGTGGGTAAACAATAACCCTTTTCTTCAAATCTCTTGAAGTATCTAGTAATTCAGGCATATCTCTGTATCTTGGCTTCTTAATGAAGTCTAAAATATCAGGATTTAGTGCGTACACACCGGCATTTATCAAACTAGAAACAATAGGTTTTTCTTCATACGATTCAACTTCTAAACCATTGATTTGCACAACGCCGTAGGGAATTTGAAACTCATGGGTACGCACGGCAACAGTTGCGGCTGCATTTTGAACCGTGTGATACTCCAAAAGATCTGAGTAATTTATGTCAGTAATTACATCACCATTTGTCACAATAAATGCCCTTTCTGGCTTATGACTTAAAAGTGAAAGAGCGCCAGCAGTGCCAAGCGGGATATCTTCACGCAAATACTCTATTTTTACTCCAAATTCATGTCCATCTTTGAAATAATCTTCAATAACTTGCCCAAGATAATTAATGGCAATTATGAAATGATTGAATCCTTGACTTCGCGCTCGTTTGATTATGTGCTCTAGAATTGGTATTCCTGCAACTAGCAACATAGGTTTGGGGCGATTTTCAGTTTGTGGATGTAATCTGGATCCTCTACCGCCAGCCATTATCACCATAATGTTCGAAAATTTCGCTTGAACTGAAATATCATCCCATAGGTGCAATCCGATTACAAAATTATTTTTATCTACAATTGGAATTTGTAAAATTTTCATATCGTTCATTAGCTTTAAAATTTCTAACCTGCTTGCCCCTTTATTTACTGTTCGAGGGTTGTTATTCATAATTTTCTCTACGGGATCTTCTAGAGACAGCCCATTTAACATCCCTCTTCTAAAATCTCCGTCGCAAATAGTTCCAAGTAGTCGATAATCATCATCCAAAACCAGTACGATTTTTATACCAATTGTACTTAACCGCTCAATTGCAACCTTTATCGGAGTATTGATCTGAACAATCGAATCTTTCCAAAGATCGAGTTGATTCGTCACTTTGACCCAATGTTCAGCATTATTAAATTATAGGTCATGAAAACTCTTTGAGACTAAATTGCTTAAATCTAATGTTTTAATTGCCCCAAAAATCTTTGAACTGGCGCCACCCCTACCGTACGGATTTGATACCTTACTCAAAACCGCTTTAAAACTTTTGGAATAAACATCATCAATTGCCTTTGCAATCGAATCGCTATCAAGCTCGCAACTAATTACACTTTTAGCCATTTCACGTCCGAGTTGTCGATTACCTATATTTATAGTTGCTTTTTTTAATGTAGGAACTTCTAAAATTCCACTTGAAGAATTCCCAACTACACCATCACAATATAAAATAGTTGAAAGATAATTTCTTTGCCCGAGCGATGAACAGTAGATTGCATTAGATTTCAATTCCACAAATTTTTTTATTTCATTTGTTATTTCATCACTTCCAGGATCAGCATTTACACCTGTAAATATAAAATTGATCCCATTCTTTTTTGCCAATGCATCGAGAAGAATACTAATTTGCTCACGAGGAGATTTTCTAGACATCGTCTCTGGGTGATAAGTTATCAAAAGATTCTTTTCACCAAATTTAATTCCTGTCACCTTCTGAATTTCCTCTTTGCTAACAAACTCATTACTTTTAATTGCATCAACTCCCAAGCCACCAAAATTAAATATAGTTTCCGGTTTTTCACCTAACTGGAGAACTCGTTTTTTGCTCTTCTCCGTTGCCACAAAATGCAAGTGAGACATTTTTGTGATGGCATGCCTGATCGAGTCATCGAACGCTCCAGTAGTAACTTCCCCACCATGAATATGAGCAACGGGAATCTTGCATAAAAGTGCAGCAATTACCGCTGATAAGACCTCATATCGATCGCCAAGAACGAGCAGCAAATCTGGTTTGGTTTCTTGTAAAACTTTTGATACCTCAGCCTGAACTTTACCCATCGCAATTGAAGTTGTTTGCTCATTAATAACGTCATCCAAGATATCGATTTTGAAATCAATATTTATCTCATCTTCTAAAATTTCTTTATATGTTGAACCAAATTTCTCTGCAAGATGTGAACCTGTTACAATAATTTGGAGCTGCATAGTAGGCTCCGATTTAATAAGTTTAATAACATTTCTTAGAAGTCCGTATTCTGCTCTACCTCCAGTTACCACACAAATTTTTTTATTCAAGGTCAATCAATTCGTCTATTTCGAAATTACGTATTGCGATTTTACCAATGACTGACTCCCAGTGCATAGGAGATAACCCATTCCCAGGTCTCTTCGTTGTTAAGTTCTCATTTGAAAACACTTCCCCCGCAAAAATATTCGATTTGGCAACAATGGATTTTCGGATCAAATTTAAATTCTCAAATTCGCTTTGCTTGGGTGACTTATTTCCACTTCCTAGAGCAATTTCTATATTTCTAATCGATTCAACCATTTTAATTAGTTCATTTGGCTCTAAACTAGTTTTTTGATCCGGGCCGGACAAGTTATGATCTAAAGTAAAATGTTTTTCAATAGTCGTGGCGCCTAATGCAACTGCAGCAATTGCTATTTCGATTCCTAAAGTATGGTCTGAATAACCTACATTAATGTTAAATTTATCTTTGATTTCTTTAATAGCCAATAAATTTACATCATTCATAGGAGCCGGGTATGCACTAGTGCAATGCAATACCGTCACACTTTCAGGTCGTTGCCCGTTTTTGTATAAAATATCAAGAGCACTGCCTATTTCATTCAAGGTTGATGCGCCTGAAGATAGAATTACCTCGCCTGCAATTCGTGCTACATGCCGAAGGTAAGGATAATTTGTTATTTCTCCAGATGGTATTTTGAATAATGTTTGTCCGATGCTAGAGAGAAAGTCTGCACTCTCAATATCAAATGGAGTTGATAGAAATTTTATTCCCACATTGTTGCAGTAGGCAAGTAATTCTAGGTGCATACTTTCGCTTATTTGCAATTTTTCTAACATTTGAAATTGAGATTCATTTTCATTGTCTACCTGCTGATACTTTGCCTTAGGCGCATTTAAAGTTACTAGCCTGTCTGCCTTAAACGTTTGGAATTTTACTATATCTGAGCCAGATTTTTTTGCAATGTCAACCAATCTCTTGGCCAAAGCCAAATCTCCATTGTGATTTACTCCAGCTTCCGCGATAATTCTAATTTTCATTTGAGTCGTATTCCAATTCTGGGAATAAACTCTTCATTCCATTTCACTACTCTAATAAATGTATCTGATGTTTTTACAAAAAAAGCACCTTGTTGAACATTGATTATCACCCCATTTATACCTTTATATGCAGGTGCGCTGGTTATGAACTGAGCCTCTGAAATCTTAATCTCAATCTGACCGTGGTAGGTACTTGCGCAAGGCCCTGGAATCGATAAAGCCCTGATGAAATTAAATATTTCACGGGAAGTTTTGTTCCAATCGATAACTTCATCGCCATTCTTGCGTTGAGTAAAATACGAACCATAACTGTCAATTTCGGACTGTGCAATTCTTTTGACCTCATTGTGCTGAATTTTTTTGATTCCATCGTAAAGTAATGAAGCACACTCGGTATATGCTTTGGTAAGCAAAGTTGCATAATTGTCATCTTCGGTAATCGGGAAAACTTTTTGTAAAATAATATCACCGGAATCAATGCCTTCATCTATGTAGTGTACGGTGATTCCAAATTCTTTTTCATCATTAATTAAAACCCAATTCAAGACATTTCTACCTCGATAGTACGGCAGCTTACCTGCATGACAATTTACAGATCCAAATTTTGGTAGACCAATAATTTCTTTTTTGAAAATCTGGTCAAAAGACATTGATACAATTAAATCCAATTTCATCTTTTTCAATTTATCTAAGAACTCTTTGCTGTTCACATCTTTTTCTATGTAAAGTTGAATTCTTTTTTCTCTAGCAAATTCGATTAATTTCGAATCGGGACTTTTGAATCTAACACATATGAATGCAATTTCGAACATGGGATCATTAACTAGACGCAGAATTGCATTATGGGACCATGGTCCATCTCCAAAAAACCCAATTTTCATAAACTTCAGTTAAGCATTTTGCTACTAGGAATATTTATGATTGATGCAAATAGACTTATTGAATTTTCTAGATTCATGCTTGGACATTTTAAATATGGTTTTAATGAATTCGTGAGATTCCATGCTGGCCTACTCATCAATTCTGCTGAATTAAGCGTATCTAAAATTTTATCGCGTAGATTTAGATCAGGTGAGTCTAGTTTTAATCCTTGAAGCCAATAATTACTCTCGCAACCACTAGGCTCCTCGATCAGATTTATTCCATTTACTTTGGAGAATTCCGACTTATACAATTTAAATAAATTTCTTTTGTTCTCCAATTTACTTGGTAGCTGTTCTAATTGAGCACAGCCTAATGCTGCATTAATATTTGGCATTCTATAGTTATATCCAATTTCATCATGTACAAAAGCCCACTTATGGAGATTTTTTGCATTTGTACTTAAGTATTTTGCCTGCTTAGCTAGCTCTGAGTTACTAGTTAAAATAGCCCCACCACCACCGGTTGTTATTGTTTTATTTCCATTAAAACTCATTGTGCCCATCAGACCCATAGTACCGGTATGTTTTTTATCGTAATAGCTACCTATTGATTCGGCAGCGTCCTCAATAAGAACCAAATTAAACTTTTTTGCTACCTCTTCTAATTCATCCATTTTAGAGGGGTGGCCAAATGTGTGCATTACAACTAGTGCTTTTATGCACCTTCCTGTTACAACATTTTCTGTCAGTTCGCCAGTTTTTTTAGAAATTTCAGAAAGATAATTTTGTAGTTTAATGGGATCAATTCCGAGATTTTCATTCTCGATATCCACAAAATGTGGTAGTGCACCACAGTATGAAATTGCGTTTGCAGCACCAACAAAGTTGAAAGCTTGTATTAGCACCTCATCGCCAGCTTTTACTCCAGCTAGTTTTAGTGCTAAGTGCAAAGCTGAAGTCCCATTTACAAGTGAAACCGCATACTTTGCACCAGTGTATCTTGCTAATTCAATTTCAAATTGATCCACATACTTACCAACTGAGGAAACATAAGTAGATTCAATACAATTTTGCACATATTTGGCTTCATTTCCATCGAATGCTGGTTCATGTAATTTTATTGGACCATTACCAATGACATTGTGAATGGCTTGAGTTACCAATTCTGGAAGCGTTTTTAATGTCATAGTGCTATAACTATATGTTGTAAATGGAAGGTTTATAACTACTTAAATTCTCAGAATTTATAAACCAATCGATAGTTTTCTTTAGTCCAGATTTAAATCCTGCTAACCCAGGCTCTGAAGGTTCCCAACCAAATAAATCTTTAGCTTTCGCATTAGAAGCAAAAAGTCTTTCAACTTCGGAATCTTTGGGTCGAATTCGCTTGTTGTCCAATGCAATTTTAACTTCTTGACCCATTAAATTAGCTATCAAATTTGCCGTATCCCCAATGGAAATTTCAAAACCGCTTCCCAAATTAAAAACTTCACCTATGCCTTTATTACTTCCTAGTGCTGCTACAAAACCTCTGGCTGTATCCTTTACATAACTAAAATCTCGGGTTGGATTTAAAGCACCTAGCTGAATTTCTTTTGCACCAGACGCAATTTGAGTAATCACTGTCGGGATTACTGCTCTAGCTGATTGACGTGGGCCGTATGTATTAAAGGGTCGTAATGTTACGACCGGCAATCCAAATGACTTAAAAAAGGAATAAGCCAAATGATCAGCCGCAATCTTTGTAGCTGAATAAGGAGATTGCCCTTGAAGCGGGTGCTCTTCGGTAATTGGAACAATTTTTGCCGTTCCGTAAACTTCACTTGTCGAGGTGTGAATGATGCGCTTAATACTGAGCTCCCTGGCCGCTTGGAGCACATTCAAAGTTCCTTTTATATTCGTGTCAACATAGGAGTCTGGAGAGTTGTATGAAAAAGGTATTGCGATTAGCGCTGCAAGGTGTGCCACCGCATCGCATCCTGCCATAGCATTCTTAACTCCATGAGGGTCTCTAATGTCGCCAGCCACTACGGTGAATTTTTCTTTCAACTCTGGTTTGCAATTATCTAGCCAGCCCCATGAGTTAAAAGAGTTATACTGAACAAATGCCGTAACTTTGTATCCAGAAATGACCAGCTCTTCGACGAGGTGTGACCCAATAAATCCATCTGCACCAGTTACTAAGACAGATGAAATGTCTTTAACAGTACTCATTTTCTAATACCCCAAAGAGATGCTGGAATCATCCCACTTATCTTTGCTCTCATTGAGCAAATCATACATCTAGAAGACTTCTTGCGTTGTGCGGTAAATATACCCAAAACTCAATATCTCAGCGATATTCAAGGCAAAACACAATTGTTCACTATCACTAGAAAAACCTAAAATGAATAGAACATAAGTAGCCAATTCTAATTCTTTGCAAATCTAGGTTAAATTTTGCTCAGCGCTACCTTACTGATTAATTTAGCAAAATTTTGGTAACCTCTAGATCTTGCTAATTACGGCCAAATTATCCTTTAGTTTATTTCAAGTCTACAAGTCAATCATATTGTTAACTTATCAAAATCATAAATGATGTTTAGAGTGGGATAACTGAGGAAGTTAAGCCAAATCTTGTGGGAAAAACTTATCGCTGATAGCCTTTATTACTATGAGTAGTGAATCATTTGAGAATCTATCCTACGAAGATCGCACATTTTCACCTTCTGATTCATTTGTTAAGAATGCAAATGCAAAAAGTGATATTTATCAAGAGTCAGATGCTGACCGATTAGCTTTTTGGGAAAAACAAGCAAATAGATTGCATTGGGATAAAAAATGGAGTCAAGTTGTTGATTGGCAACTACCCTTTGCGAAATGGTTTCTTGGTGGCAAATTGAATGCAAGTTATAACTGTCTAGATAGACATGTATTAGAGGGCAGAGGCGATCGGGTTGCCTTTCACTTTGAAGGAGAGCCTGGGGATAATCAAACAATTACCTACAAACAATTACTAAGTGAGGTTTGCAAAACCACAAATGCATTAATTGAGTTAGGAATTAAGCAAGGGGATCGGGTAGCAATTTACATGCCGATGATTCCACAAGCAGCAATTGCCATGCTTGCTTGCGCCAGATTAGGCGCAATGCACTCTGTAGTTTTTGGTGGATTTTCTGCCGACTCATTGTTATCTCGTATTCAAGATGCTGACGCATCTCTTGTAATCACCGCAGATGGTGGCTATCGCAAAGGCTCTGCATTTGCATTAAAAACTGCTGTTGATGAGGCATTAAAGGGTAAGACAAATGTAAAAAATGTTTTGGTTGTAAAAAGAACTGGTCAAGAGGTTACATGGGGTGAGAAAGATATTTGGTGGCATGAGATTGTTCAAAAGCAATCAGATCAACACAGCCCAGAGTTTTTTGACTCTGAAAATGGCTTATTTATTCTCTATACCTCAGGAACTACTGCAAAACCTAAGGGTATTTATCACACTACTGGTGGTTACTTAACTCAAGCTGCCTTTACCCACCACGCTGTATTTGACCTAAAGGCAGAGAGCGATGTCTATTGGTGCACAGCAGATATTGGTTGGATTACCGGCCATTCATATGTGGTTTATGGACCTTTAATAAATGGTGCGACCCAGGTTATTTATGAAGGAACACCTGATACACCAACAAAGGGAAGGCTTTTTGAATTAATTGAAAAATACAAAGTAAGTATTTTGTACACCGCACCAACCTTGATTCGAACTTGGATGAAGTGGGGTGATGAATTCCCAAATAAATCTGATCTTTCATCCCTTCGCTTACTTGGCTCTGTTGGTGAGCCAATCAACCCTGAAGCTTGGATGTGGTATCGAGAGGTAATTGGAAAAAACAAATGCCCAATTGTTGACACTTGGTGGCAAACAGAGACGGGCGCGATCATGATCTCACCATTGCCTGGAGTTACTGCAACAAAACCGGGCAGCGCCATGAAACCACTTCCTGGAATCTCAGCACAAGTAGTAGATGATGAAGGAAAAACTGTTGGCAATGGTCGCGGTGGGTACTTAGTGTTAAACCAGCCTTGGCCATCGATGATGCGTGGTATTTGGAAGGAGCCAGAGCGTTACAAAGAAACCTACTGGTCTAGATTTAATAATTTATATTTTGCAGGAGATGGGGCAAAGTTAGATAAAGATGGTGCTATCTGGTTACTTGGTCGCGTAGATGATGTTATGAATGTTTCAGGACACCGCATATCAACTACTGAGGTTGAATCCGCCCTTGTCTCCCATGAGGCAGTGGCTGAGGCTGCGGTAGTTGGCGCAAATGATGAGATGACCGGGCAAGGCATTGTTGCCTTTGTAATTTTAAGAGGTGGGATAGCAGCAGCAAGTGGTGAGGCATTAGTTAAGCAATTACGAGATCATGTTGCAAAAGAGATTGGTCCGATTGCCAAACCTCGTCAAATAATGGTGGTGGCAGAGCTTCCAAAAACCAGAAGTGGCAAGATTATGAGAAGGCTTTTGCGAGATGTTGCAGAAGATAGAGCGGTTGGGGACTCAACAACACTGGCAGATCCAAATGTTATGAAGTTAATCTCTGAAGGTTTAACGAGTGGAAAGTCCGAGGATTAAGAGAGCTTATTAAACAATTGAACTACCTCTTGCTTTAAATCCACTGCCACTTTGGGTAGGTGGGTATCAGCATAGGTATAACTCTTTGAAGGTGTTATGTATTTATCTGCTAATGCAATAGGTGAAGCAACCAAAATAATTGAGATTAGATAGGCGATTACACCAAACTGAATTACAGATAGTGCTCCTCCTAGTAACGAATCAATAAATTTAAATGGTGGAATAAACAAAGCTTTTCGAAATAGTAGGCCAAGCCTGGCAAGTAAAAACTCACCCAATAGGGCAAAAGTAATTACTGACAAGATTAAGCCACCAAGCAGATAAATCTCACTCTCCAAAGAATCTAGATAATTTATCGCGATAGCAACTCCTGTAACACCACCTGCTATGTAGCCAATTGTTTTGGATACTGTTTGAATTAATCCGGCTTTAAATCCTGTAAAAGCTGAGATTGCTAGCAAAATCAAAATTAGGTAATCAAAATAATTCATAATGTGATACCAAAAGCTTTTTCAACCTGATCAAATAATTGCTGTTTGTTTTGATATGCCCCGATGTGTTTTTCAACCACAACTCCTTGGCTATTAATAAACCAGGTTACCGGTACTCCTGGGCCAAAGATTGCCTTAGTTTGATCATTTACGTCATTTAAGTGTGGCCAACTCATGCCGCTTTGCTTTATGTAATCAGGGCCTGAGGTGGTTGAATTTTCTTCAACATCAATTCCAAGTAATTGGATTTGCCCTGACTTAAAACTTTTGGTGGCATATAAATCTATAAAGTAAGGCATCTCCTGCCGGCATCCTTCACACCAAGAGCCCCAAATATTGATAACAATTGGCCCCTTGATCTGATGAAAATCAACAAATGATGCACCATCTAAACAAGGAAGCTCAAGTTTATTATCTGAAGCAACTCCAACCCTTATTTCATCACAGCCTGGAATTACGCCATTTCCCTCGAATTTAGGTGTTGAAGTGCAACCAGAGAGTAAAAGAGTGCAAATGAAGAGTATAGAAATTCTTTTCATCTAAAATCTGCCTCAACCTTCACCAAACGCTTTGCTTTAATTGGGTCTATCTCACCGATGCCATATGAAGGACATAACTTAGCAAGTGGGCAAGCACCACATGCTGGCTTTCTGGAGTGACAGACTCGTCTGCCATGCCAAATCATGCGCTGTGACAAATTTGTCCACTCTTTTTCAGGAATTAACTCACCGACTTCAAACTCAACCTTTACTGGATCATTTTGCTTACTCCAGCCAAATCTTCTACTTAATCGTCCAAAGTGGGTATCAACTGTGATTCCTGGAATACCAAAAGCATGACCTAAAACTACGTTGGCAGTTTTTCTGCCCACCCCAGGCAAGGTAATTAAATCCTCTAAATTACTTGGTACATCCCCATCAAAATCCTCCATGATTTTATTACTAAGTGCTTGTATATTTTTTGCCTTTGCTCTAAAAAAACCAGTTGACTTAACTAACCTTTGAATATCTTTTAAATCAGCTTTTGCCATCCTTTTTGGATTTGGATACTTTTTAAATAAGGCAGGAGTAGTCTGATTGACTCGTTTATCTGTGCACTGAGCAGAGAGTACTGTTGCAACTAGTAATTGAAAAGCAGAGTTGTAATCTAATTCGCATCTAACATTTGGATAACTCTTTGTTAGTTGGCGGTAGATAGCTTTTGCTTTAACCTTTTTTTCAGGCAAACTCTTGCGCATTTAGCCTAGATTACGCTGATTAGAGTTCAGGTGGGTGAGAGCGGTATCATCTGCCTTATGGCAAGCAAAAATGATGAAGAGGTAGTCCGCCGCGCGCCACTGTTTACTGCGCTAGATGATGCCGCCTCCGCCACCCTTCGTGCCTCTATGAGCGGAATTAAGATTTCAAAAGGACAGGTGTTATTTAAAGAGGGCGATGCTGGAGATCGATTATTTGTTGTAGTAGAGGGCAAGTTAAAGCTTGGCACCTCCTCCGGTGATGGCCGAGAAAACCTTCTTTCAATTTTAGGACCTGGAGATATGTTTGGTGAGCTATCACTATTTGATCCAGGGCCGAGAACTGCAACTGCAACAGCAGTTGTAGATTCAAGATTGTTAACACTTGCCAATGATCAGGTAATTGGCTGGGTAACTGCCCATCCTGAGGTTTCATTGCAATTGTTGGGTCGCCTTGCCCAGCGGCTTCGCAAAGCAAATGATGTTCTATCTGATCTCGTTTTTGCTGATGTGCCCGGCAGAGTTGCCAAAGCAATTATTGAATTAGGTGAGCGGTTTGGTACTAAAAAAGATGATGGCTTACATGTTAACCATGAGTTAACCCAAGAGGAGCTAGCTCAATTAGTTGGCGCATCCCGTGAGACTGTTAATAAAGCATTAGCTGATTTTGCATCCCGTGGTTGGGTAAAGCTTGAACCAAGAGCGGTGATCGTTTTGGATTATGAAAGATTGGTAAAGCGCGGTCGGTAATTACCGCATAAACAAAGCGTTAAGACGCCTTGTAGTAAAGAAGAGCCCAATAACTATCATCACTAAAAAGTAAGCAATATGTCCTAGTAAAGAGAAATTAATAATTCCTAAAGATAAATTCCTAATCAGCTCAATCGCATGCCAAAGCGGTAATGTTTTAATAATGATTTGAGCCCAATCTGGAAAAACAGATAGAGGGTAGAAGGAGCCAGAGAATAAAAAGATTGGCAATAATGAAAT
>Ga0315909_10007200_pt1 | contig 12459 bp, 8 predicted proteins | sample LakEriMetagenome_11_FD_203527 | JGI IMG/M metagenome (GOLD analysis project Ga0315909, IMG submission 203527) | Freshwater fungal communities from buoy surface, Lake Erie, Ohio, United States - Buoy 2 MA125 | ecosystem: Environmental > Aquatic > Freshwater > Lake | place: USA: Lake Erie, Ohio...
GGACAGGCTTTGCCTCCGGCCCTCGGGTCCCACCTTTCCTCCACCCCTCTATCCTATGGTCTCCGACAACAAGCCCACCACCTTCCCGAACTCGACGCGCGTCTATGTGCCGGGTTCGCGCCCTGATCTCCTCGTGCCGATGCGCGAGGTGAAGTTGGCCGATACCTCCCGCCCCGATGGCGCGAAGTCGCCCAATGAGCCGGTCCGCATCTATGATACGTCCGGTCCTTGGGGCGACCCCGCCTTCCATGGCGACGTCGAGAAGGGCCTGCCGGCCATCCGCGCCGCCTGGATCCTCGAACGTGGCGACGTCGAAGCCGTCCCCGGCCGCGAGCTGAAGCCCGAAGACGACGGCTACCTTTCTTGGAAGCACGCCGAGACCGCCCAGCGCGCGACCTCCCGCAACCGCCTGGTCCAGTTCGACCGTGCCGACCGTAAGGTCTACAAGGGCAAGCCCGGCCAGCGCCCGACCCAGCTCGCCTACGCGAAGCAGGGCATCATCACGCCCGAGATGGAGTATATCGCCATCCGCGAGAACATGCGCCTGGCGACCGAGCAGCCGGAATCGACCCGCCGTCATGACCTGACCTTCCAGCACAAGGGTGAGTCCTTCGGCGCCGCCATCCCGAAGGTAATCACGCCGGAGTTCGTCCGCTCCGAGGTCGCCCGCGGCCGCGCCATCATCCCGGCCAACATCAATCACCCCGAGCTTGAGCCGATGATCATCGGCCGTAACTTCCTGGTGAAGATCAACACCAACATCGGCAACTCGGCCGTCGCGTCCTCCATCGAGGAAGAGGTCGAGAAGATGCGCTGGTCCATCAAGTGGGGAGGCGACACGCTCATGGATCTTTCCACGGGCAAGAACATCCACCAGACCCGCGAGTGGATCCTGCGTAACTGCCCCGTGCCGGTCGGCACCGTGCCGATCTACCAGGCCCTCGAGAAGGTCAACGGCCGCGCCGAAGACCTCACCTGGGAGATCTTCCGCGACACCCTTATCGAACAGGCCGAGCAGGGCGTCGATTACTTCACCATCCACGCCGGCGTCCGTCTGGCTTACATTCCGATGACCGCCCGTCGCGTCACCGGCATCGTCTCCCGCGGCGGCTCGATCATGGCCAAGTGGTGCCTCTCGCACCATAAGGAGAACTTCCTCTATACCCATTGGGATGACATCTGCGACATCATGGCCGCCTATGACGTCAGCTTCTCGATCGGCGACGGCCTCCGTCCCGGCTCGATCGCCGACGCCAACGACGACGCCCAGTTCGCCGAACTGAAGACCCAGGGCGAACTCACCACGCGCGCCTGGGAGCGCGGCGTGCAGGTCATGAACGAAGGCCCCGGCCACGTGCCGATGCACATGATCAAGGAGAACATGGACAAGCAGCTGGAGTGGTGCCACGAGGCCCCGTTCTACACGCTCGGACCCCTCACGACCGACATCGCCCCGGGCTACGACCACATCACGTCCGCCATCGGCGCCGCGATGATCGGCTGGTATGGCACCGCGATGCTCTGCTACGTCACGCCAAAGGAACACCTCGGCCTGCCGAATAAGAACGACGTCCGCGAGGGCGTCATCGCCTACAAGATCGCCGCCCACGCCGCCGACCTCGCCAAGGGCCACCCCGCCGCGCAGATCCGCGACAACGCGCTCTCCAAGGCCCGTTTCGAATTCCGCTGGCCCGACCAGTTCGCCTTGGCCCTCGATCCTGAGCGCGCCCAGGAATACCACGACGAGACCCTCCCGCAGGAGTCCGCCAAGACCGCGCACTTCTGTTCCATGTGCGGACCGAACTTCTGTTCGATGCGCATCTCGGACGACATCCGGAAGTTCGCCGACGCCCAGGGCGTCTCCGAAGCCGAAGCCCTCGCCAAGGGCATGGAAGAGAAGTCCAAGGAGTTCCGCGAAAAGGGCGGGGAGATTTATCAGTAACGGGTTTTAGCGGCTGGCGGTAAGCGTTTGGCGGTTGGGGTAAAACCCACGCCACACCTCTTGCCGTTCCCAACCGCTAATCGCCAACCGCTGACACCTTTGTCATCTCCTCAACAATCCTCCACCGCGTGGTATGACTCCCCGTTGTATTACGACATGGTGTATGCGGACTATACGCCGAAGGAGACGCGTTTCATCGAGGGCATCATGAAGAAGCATGGGCCGGTCCTGGATGGTCCGATGCGTGTCTTCGAGCCGGCCTGCGGTTCGGGGCGCCTGCTGGAATCGCTCGCCGCCCGCGGACATGTCGTCCATGGCTTCGACCTGAACAAGCACCAGGTCGCCTTCGCGAAGAACCGCCTCAAGGCCAAGGGGCTGAAGGGCAGGGTGTGGCGCGATCGCTTGCAGGATTTTAAGGTGCCAAAAGGCGCCCGCTACGATGTCGCCCACTGCTTCGTCAGCACCTTCAAATACGTCGATAGCGAAGCCGGCGCGGTCAGTGCCCTACGCCGCCTGGCCGCCTCGCTGCGTCCCGGAGGCCTGCTGCTGCTCGGCCTGCACCTGACCGATTATAAGAACAGCCCGCCCGACCATGAGCGCTGGATCGGTCGTAAGCCGGGCATCCGCGTGGTCAGCGACACCTGGTCGGCCCCGGCCGATCGCAAATCCCGTACCGAAGCCATGCGCACGCGCATGCGCATCACCGAGAAGGGAAAGACCCGCATCGAGGAGACCTTGTGGGATTTCCGCACCTATTCTCCGGCTGAGCTGAAGGCATTGCTCGCCAAGGTGCCGTCGCTGCATCTCGTCGTCTGCCACGATTTTCATTACGACCTCAAGTCGACCCGCAAGATCGACCTGGCGTATTCGGATGTCCTGTTGGTGCTGAGGAAGCAGGCCTAGTTAGCGTTGCCACCGAGGGGAGGGGTTGGCACGTTGGCCTCACCCCCATGCGTGCTCTCCGCTTGTTCTCCTTGCTCACGGCCGTGCTGGCCACGTCGCACGTCGCCGCCTTCGAACTGACGCTCGATGCGGCCAAGCAGACCGTCACGGTCGTGCCGGCTTCACCGACGGAAGTCGTCCGCTATACGCTCAACGGGAAGGATCCGGATTTCTCCGCGGGCGTGTATCTCGCCCCGATCCAGCTGCCGGAAGGCGGTACGGTCAAGGCCGCCGCGTTCGAGGGCAATAAGCTCATCGGTAAGGTCGCGACCCAGACAGTATCCGGAGCCGGGCCGAAGAACACCGCCTTGGTGCCGCTCACGCAGAATCGTGATTGGAAGTCCTACGACTGGGTCGTGAGACATAACGAGATCCTCGCGCTCAACCAACCTGGCGCCATCCGGGCCGACGTGGTCTTCCTCGGCGACTCGATCACGCATTTCTGGTCGGGTGAGCCGAAGGCGAAGCGCGTGTCCGGCAAGGACTCCTGGGAGAAGTGGATCGCTCCGCATCACCCGATCAATCTGGGCTACGGCTGGGACCGCACGGAGAACGTCCTCTGGCGTCTCCGCCACGGCGAGATCGCTGGTCTCAAGCCTAAGGCGTTCGTCGTGCTCATCGGGACGAACAATCTCTCCGGCTTCAATCCGCCCGCCCAGACGGCCGAAGGCGTGGCTGAGGTCTGCCGCGAGCTCCGTCGCCAAGCCCCGCAGGCCAAGATCCTGCTACTGGCCATCTTGCCGCGTCAGGCCAAGCCGGACGCGACCCGCCAGCGTGTGACAGACACGAATGTGCTGCTCAAGGCGCAGGCCACGCAGATCGCCGACGCCTATCTCGACCTGACGGATAAGCTCGTCGAAGCCGACGGCAGCATCCTGAAGGAAACCATGAACGACTACCTGCATCCCACGAACAAGGGATACGAAGTCATGGGCGCCGCCATCGACGCCCAGCTCAAGGCTTGGTCGCTCTGAAGGGCGGGGCGCCGCTTCAGATCCGCTTCATCACCGACTTCGCGATACCCTGAATGGTCAGGGAGCTGGTCGGGATGAGGTCGGGGTAATTCTGATTCTCGGCCTTGAGGTAGACCTTCGAGCCCTGCTTGATCAGGCGCTTGAGGGTCGTCTCGCCGTCGATGAGCGCGGCGACGATGTCGCCATGCTTGGGCGTGCCGGGTTCGACGATGACGGTGTCGCCGTCGTTGATATCGGCGTCGATCATCGAGTCACCGCGGACGCGGAGAGCGAAGGCTTCGGGGGCGCGACGGCGGGCGCTGGGCGAGAGGGGGACCTGCATCGAGTCCAGGACGCCGGAGGACTCGGTGTAGTCGGGGAAGCCGGCGGCGATGGCACCGGCGAACTTCACGTTTTCGAAGGGGATGGCGTCGTCGCCGGGGCCTTCGTAGCGGATGACGGTCTCGGACGTGTCGCCGAGGACTTCCGGGACGATCTTGTAGGCGCGGGCGGCGCCAGGGATGCGCTGGAGGACGCCCTTGCGCTCGAGGGCCTGGAGGTGGCCGTAGACGCCGTTAGTGGAGGCGAAGCGGAACTTGGCCTGGATATCGCGGATGCTCGGCCAGTAGGAGTGCTCAGCCACGTGGGCCTTCATGTAGTCGAGGATGGCCCGCTGCTTCTTGGTCAGTTCTTCCATAGTGAACGCATGTTCGATGAAAACTTGTTCACTGTCAAGCCGACAGGTAAAAAGGCCATATAAACGTCAAAATCCGCCGAACCTGGCCTCGAATTCGGCCACCGTCCGCTCCATCCCGGGGTAGCAACGGGCGGCGATGGCCAGGGACTGCTCCCGGATGGCCTTAGGCAGCCCCCAGAGGGCTTGGCTGACCGAACCGGTGATGGCGGCCAGGGTGTCGGCGTCCCCCCGGATGGAGGCGGCAAAGCGGACGGCGGACTCGTAGTCGGCCGTCCCGACGGCGATGGCCAGGCATGCGGGCACGCACCCTTGGCAGGTCTCGTTGTAGGCGTGGGTCTTCCGGATCTCCGCGAGCTCGGGCAGGGGGCCGTAGAAGCTTTCGGCCACGGCGCGGACGGCATCGGGGTTCCGATACTTGCGGGCCGCCCAGGTCGCCGCCGCGACCGCTTGCGCACCTTTGATGCCTTCGGGATGGGCGTGCGAGGGGCGGGCGCTGAGCGTGGCGTGCTCAAGCACGGTCTCCAAGTCATCGAAGGCCCAAGCGACGGGAGAGACGCGCATGGCCGCACCGTTGCCGAAGGAATCCCTTTCGCCGGGCGCGCCTTCGTAGACCCAGCCGAGGAAGCCGCCGCCGAAGGCCGCCGACAAAGGGGCCAGTTGGCCGTTCTTCTCGTAGTAGCTGACCATGCCGACGAGCCGCGGCTTATAGTCGCGTTCGCCGCGGAGGATCGTCTCGGCGACCGCCCAGGTGAGCAGCGAGTCGTCGGTCGGGCAGGACTTCTCGGCGAAGAGGGGGAAGCCCGCGTCTTCGTTACGGCTGAATTCGTGGACCGACCCGATGATGTCGCCGGCGATGGCTCCGAGCATCCGGGCAAGTTGCCCGCCGGGGCGGGGGCTTCCAGACTATTTGTCCGGTCGGTGCGTCATAGCGCCCGGCGGTCATGCGGGACTTCCGTCATATCGGAAGATATCACGATTATCTGCGCCCGATGTTCGCCGAAGATTGCGACCAACGCCCGCTTCGCTTGTCTCATCCTCAACCCCATGCCCCTCCGTCTGTGCTTGTCCTGGTGCTTCGCCGCGCTGGCCGTCGCGTGCGCCTCCGCGCAATCCCTCGCGCCGATCCCGTCGCCCGCCACCCGCGCGCCCGTCGCGCCCGACTTCTGGCTCCGGACCTGGGTCAAGGTCGACGACTCGTTCTTCACCAAGCACGAGCGTAATCTCTTCGAGGAATCGGTCGGCGTGCACTTCCGCGACCTCGAGGGCGCGCACGAGCTCTTCGTCAACGGCGCGAAGGTCGGCGCCGGCGGCACGTTCGCGCCGAATTACCAAGGCGCCCGGAAGGAAGTCTTCCGGCATAAGGTCCCGGTGGGCACGCTGAAGAAAGGCGAGTGGAACGAGATCGTCTTCCATGTCCAGCAGCCGGAGGGGAAGGGCGGCTTCCTTGGCGAAGCGCCGTTCATCATGAACTATTTCATGGAGTGCGTACTCGAGGGCGCGTGGGAGTATTCCGCGACGCCGCTCGTGCCCGGTGCTTCGCTCAAGGTCCAGCCGACGTCCTCGTCGTTCGCCAAGTTCCGCGAATCCAACCGCGTCCTCGGCCGCGCCGAGCAGTTCCACGGTCCCACGCTGTCACCGGCCGACGCCTACGCCAAGATGCGCGCGACGCCCGACCTCGCGGTGGATCTCCTGCTTTCGGAGCCGCAGATCGCCCAGCCGACGCACTTCAGTTTCGACACCCGCGGCCGGCTTTGGGTCACGCAGTATCGCCAATATCCCTATCCCGCCGGCGTGAACATGATCAGCCGCGATAAGTATTATCGCTCGCACTACGACCGCGTGCCGCCGGCTCCGCCTCACCATGACCGCGGCGCCGATATCGTCTCCATCCATGAGTCGACGAAGCGCGACGGGGTCTACGATAAGCATACGGTCTTCCAAGACGGGCTCAACATGGCCAATTCCGCCGTGCGCGCCCATGGCGGCGTCTGGGTGATGAATCCGCCTTACCTGCTGTTCTACCCTGACGCCGATGGTAACGACGTCCCCGACGGCCCCCCGGTGGTGCATCTCTCCGGCTTCGGTCTTGAGGACACGCACTCGGTCGGCAACGGCATCATCCTGGGTCCGGACGGCTGGCTCTACGGCGTGCATGGCAGCACGTCGTCCTCCCGCGTGGTCCGCCCTGGTTTCGATTCCGCGGACGCCGCCCCGGTCCATTTCGAAGGCTGCATGGTCTGGCGCTACCATCCGAAGACCCGGGAATACGACATCTTCAGCGAAGGCTCGGGCAATCCCTTCGGCCTCGAGTTCGACGGCGACGGACGCATGTATTCCGGTCACAACGGCGGCACCACCCGCGGCTGGCACTACGTCCAAGGCGGCATCTACCTCAAGCAGGGCGTCGATCCCGGCAAGTTCGGTCCGCCGCGCACGCCCTATTCTTTCGGGCAGCTGCCCATCCTCGGTACGTTGACGAAGGTCCCGCGTTTCGCCCACTTCGGCACTTTCATCGAAGGCACGGCGCTGGCCGCGAAGTATCAAGGCCACCTCTTCTCCCTCGATCCGCTGCATAACACCGTGACGGACTCCGAACGCATCCCGAAAGGCGCGACCTACGTGACGACCGACAAGGGCATCGCGATGTGGTCCGAAGACGTCGGCTTCCGTCCGCTCTACAGCGCCAACGCTCCCGATGGCTCGCTCTTCGTGAGCGACATGTACGAATACTACATCGCGCACGGTCAGCATTATCAGAACCAGATCGATCCGACGACCGGCCGTCTGTATCGCCTCCGCGATCAAGACGCCAAACTGGAGACCGATACGAACCTGGAGGGCAAGACGACCGCCCAGCTCGTGGCCTTGCTCGGCCATCCTAATAAGTTCCACCGCACGGCCTCGTTGCAGCTGCTGGCCGAACGCCGCGACCCGGCGGCGACCTCGCTGTTGGATGCGCTGCTGGCCGCTGACAAGGGCCGCGGGGCTCTGGGCGCGCTCTGGGCGCTGTCTCAGGTCGACGCCCTCACGGACGCGAAGGCCGTCGCCGCGCTGACGCATGCCTACGCGCCGGTGCGCTTCTGGGCCATGCGCTTCCTTGGCGATAAGTATGGCGTCAACCGTGGCCTGGGCGTCCCTGGGGTCGGCTCCAAGGGGGCTCGTGACTTGCCCGCTGACGTCTTCGCCTCCGTCCTCGCGCGCGCCCGGGTCGAAACCGATGCCGAGGTTCGTTCGCAGTTCGCCTCTTCCGCCCGTCGTCTGCCGACGTCGCAGATGCTCGCACTGGTCACGGCCCTCGCCTCCCGTGATGAGGACGCCGAAGACGCCTATATCCCGTTGCTGCTCTGGTTCGCCCTGGAATCGCACGTGACGATCGACCGTGAGGCCGTCGTGGGCTTCGTGAAGAATCCGGCCGTCTGGGATCGCCCGCTGGTCCAGCAGCATCTGCTGCCCCGCCTCATGCGTCGCTTCGCGACGGAAGGTCGCCGGGCCGACCTGCTCGTCTGCGCGCAGCTCCTGCGTCTCGCCCCGACGCCCGCGCACACCGTCCATCTCATGAAGGGCTTCGAGGAAGCCTACCGTGGACGCGAACTCGCCGGCCTGCCGGACGAACTGCTCCAAGCCATGGCCGCGTCCGGCAAGGCGCCGTTGATCCTGCGCGTCCGTCAGGGCGACGCCGCCGCGATCAAGGAATCGCTGGCGCTCATCGTGAACAAGAAAGCGGACGCGACCGAACGGCTGAACCAGGTCAGGGTCTTCGGCGAAGTCCGTCAACCCGAGGCGCAGGCTACCTTGCTCGCCATCGCCGGCTCTGCCGAAGCCACGCCCTTACGTAAGGCCGCCCTCATCTCGCTCATGTCCTACGGTCAGCCCGAGGTCGGCGCCAAGGCGGTGTCGATCGTCGAGCAGGGTGCCGGCGAGGTGCGTCTCACCGCGCTGGCCTTGCTCGCCAGCCGCGCGGAGTGGTCGCAGCAGCTGCTGGAAGCCGTCAGGTCGGGCCGGATCGCCGCGAACACCGTGCCGCGCGACATGGTCGAACGCATGCGGCAGCATGAGCCCAAGCAGGTGCAGGGGTTGCTGACGGAACTCTATCCGGAAAAGCCGGCGGCCGGCGTCACGGATTTCATCGCCAAAATCGCCGACGTCGAAGCCAAGCTCAAGTCCGGCCAGGGTAATCCCTATGCCGGCGAGCCGCTCTTCCAGGAGAAGTGCGCCGCGTGTCACAAGCTCTTCTTCAAGGGCGGACGGATCGGTCCGGAACTGACCGCCTACCAGCGCGACAACCTCGGCACGATGCTCATCAGCATCGTGCACCCCAACGCCGAGATCCGCGAAGGTTTCCAGTATTTCTCCGTCACCACGAACGATGGTCGCTCGCTCAGCGGCTTCCTCGTCGAGCGCGACGCCCAGATCCTCGTGCTGCGCGGGCTGGAAGGGGAGGACATCACCGTGCGGCAGGCGGACGTCCGTCTGCTCACGCCGATGGGGCGTAGCCTGATGCCGGAAGGCCTGCTGGACGGCATGACCGACCAGCAACTCCGGGATTTGTTCGCCTACCTGCGGATCTCCCAGCCGATCACCAAGTAACCTTACATCAAGCCCTGCGCCGGGATGACCGGAGCGGGAGCGGCCGGGGCCGGCGCCGGCTGGCTGTTCGCGGCGGCGTCGATCTTCTCGAGCTCCGCCTTGAGCATGCCCATGCCTTCGTCGCGGAGCGCGGCCACTTGGCCTTCCAGCGCGGCGCGCTCGGCGTCGGTCTCAGCGGCGCGCATCGCTTCGCCGAGGGCACGTCCACGATTAAAGAGCTCTTGCGTGGCCGGGTTGGCCATCCCGTTGCGGAAGGCCTGCCCGAGCTTCTTCTCGTCGCCGCCTGCGAGATCCAATGCCATCTTCCGGGTCTCTTCGCCGAAGGCCTTGTAGCGCGCCTTCGTGGCTTCGTCCATCGGCGGGCGCTTGGCCGGCGTTGCGGTGACGGGCTTAGCCGCGCTGACCTTGGCCGGCTGCGGAGCCGGCGCCGGAGCGGCCACGACGGCCTTTTCCACCTTGGCGGGCGCCGGGGCTTCGGTCGGACCGATGAAGCGGGCGATGAGGAAACCGATCGCCACACAGAAGGCGGCGGTGATGGCGACGGACGTCTTGTTCATGGGCCGACTCTACCCCTGGGCCGGAGGTTGGAAACCGCTAAATCTGCTTCAGCGGACGAGACAGGGCTTCTTCGGGTCGAATTTCCAGCCCGGGATGAGGAACTGCATCGCGACCGCGTCGTCGCGCGACCCGGACGGCAGCTTCAGGTAAAGCTGATGGGCGGCCTCGAGCTGGGCGGGGTCGATCTCGACGCCCAGGCCGGGCTTCTGCGGGACGGCGATCTTGCCGCCCTTGATCTGCAGGGGCTCCTTCGTGAGGCGCTGGCCTTCCTGCCAGATCCAATGCGTGTCCATCGCGGTGACGTCGCCCGGCGCGGCGGCGCCGACGTGCGTGAACATCGCGAGGGAGATGTCGAAGTGGTTGTTGGAATGAGAACCCCAGGTGAGGCCGCGTTCCTGGCAGACCTGCGCGACCTGGACCGAGCCTTGCATCGTCCAGAAGTGCGGATCGGCGAGCGGGATGTCGACCGCCTGCAGCTTCAGGGCGTGGTCGAGCTGACGCCAGTCGGTCGCGACCATGTTCGTGGCGGTGCGGAGGCCGGTGGCCTGCTTGAACTCCGCCATGATCTCGCGGCCGGAGAAGCCGGCTTCGGCGCCACACGGATCCTCGGCGTAGGCGAGCACGCCTTTGAGGTTCTGGCAGACCTCGATGGCTTCCTTGAGGAGCCACGCGCCGTTGGGGTCGAGGGTGATGCGGGCCTGCGGGAAGCGGGCGGCGAGGGCGCGGACGGCTTCGATCTCGCGCGCGGGGCTGAGGACGCCGCCCTTGAGCTTGAAATCCTGGAAGCCGAAACGTTCCTGCGCGGCCTCGGCCTGGCGCACGATGCTCTCCGGCGTGAGGGCTTCCTCATTGCGAAGACGATGCCAGGCGTGCGCGGAGCCGGCCTCGTCGCGGTAGCCCAGGGTCGTCTTTCGGCGGTCGCCGATGAAGAATAGGTAGCCGAGCATCTCGACTTCGGTGCGCTGCTGCCCTTTGCCGAGCAGGGCGGCGACGGGCTTGCCTTGGAACTGGCCGAGGAGGTCCAGCAGGGCGGACTCGATCGCCGTGACGGCGTGGATGGTCACGCGTAGGTCGAAGGTCTGCAGGCCGCGGCCACCGGCATCGCGGTCGGAGAAAGTCGCGCTGACCTCCGCGAGGAGCTGTTCGTAGCCGGCGATCTCCTTGCCGATGAGCAAGGGCGCGGCGTCTTCGACCGTCTGGCGGATCTTCTCGCCGCCGGGGACTTCGCCCAGGCCGGTACGTCCGGAGTTGTCGGTGATCAGGACGATATTGCGCGTGAAGAACGGACCATGCGCGCCGCTGAGGTTGAGCAGCATGCTGTCATGGCCGGCGACGGGCACGACACGGACGGATTGGATGAGGGGAGAGGACATTGCAGAAAGGGGTAGGGACAGGGGTAGGGGTAGGTCAGGCTTTGGTCTTGGGGCGGGTGGCGAAGACCAAGGCGGCGGTGAGGAGCGAGGTGAAGGCGAGGAAGTATAGGCCGTAATAGACAGAACCGGTGTTCTGCTTGATCCATCCGAAGGTGATGGGCGCGGCCCAGCCGCCGAGGTTGCCTAACGAATTGATCAAGGCGATACCAGCGGCGGCGATGCGCGGGTCGAGGCTTTGCTGCGGCAGCGGCCAGAAGAGGGAAGCCGCTGACTTGAAGCCGAGCGCCGCGAAGCAGATGGCGCCGAAGGCGACGGCGGGCGCGGAGAATCCGGCGACCAGCATGCCGAGTCCGGCGACGACGAGGGCCACCGCCACCCAGACTTGCGGGTGCTTCCAGCGCGCGGCGGCATGGGCGGCGACGATCATGCCGACGATGGACACGATCCACGGCAGCGAGTTGAGGAAGCCGCCCGACATCGCCGCGACGGCCTTAGGCTCGGCGTAGCCGAGCCAGCGGACGAACTGTTCGGTCAGGCCGAGGAGTCCGCCGTGCGGGGCCGGCGTCGCGAGCATCTCCTTGATGATCGCGGGCAGCCAGAAGGTGACGGCATAGATCGTGAGCTGGATCGCGAAATAAATGCCGCAGAAGCCGAGGACCATCGGCGACGTGAGCAAGGTCAGCTTGTCGACGGAACCGGGGCGCGTCGCGCTCGCTCGTTCCGCGGCGAGCGTCCGGTCGAGCGCCTCGCGTTCGGCGGAGGACAGCCAGCGGGCTTGGCTGATGTCGGATTCCAGCAGGAGCCAGAGCACGCCTGCCATCAGGACGGAGAACGCGCCTTCCAGGACGATCATCCACTGCCAGGGCTGCAGACCAGGGATGCTGAGTTGCAGCAGGAAGGCGGAGAGCGGGCCGGAGATGATCGTCGCGATCGCGGAACCGCTCAGGAAGATGGCCATCGCCTTGCCCCGGTCGGCGGCCGGCAGCCAACGGGTGAAGTAATAGACGACTCCCGGGAAGAAACCGGCTTCCGCGGCGCCGAGCGCGAAACGCAGCGCGTAGAATTCATACTCATTGCGCACGAACGCCAGCGCCGTGGCCAGCAGGCCCCAAGTGACGGCGATGATCGTCAGCCAGCGGCGGGCGCCGAGGCGCTCGAGCGCGAGGTTGGCCGGGACTTCCAGCAGGGCGTAGCCCCAGAAGAAGAGTCCGGCCCCGAAGCCGTAGGCGAGGTCGCCGATGCCGAGCTCGGCGCCGAGCTGCTCCTTGATGAAGCTGATGTTCACCCGGTCGATGTAGTTCACGATGAACATCACGACGAAGAGCGGGAGCACCCGCCATTTGACCTTGGAGACCGCGGACTGGAGCTCGAGCTCGCGCATCCGGGCTTACTTGACGCCGGCTTTGG
>Ga0315909_10007203_pt1 | contig 12454 bp, 11 predicted proteins | sample LakEriMetagenome_11_FD_203527 | JGI IMG/M metagenome (GOLD analysis project Ga0315909, IMG submission 203527) | Freshwater fungal communities from buoy surface, Lake Erie, Ohio, United States - Buoy 2 MA125 | ecosystem: Environmental > Aquatic > Freshwater > Lake | place: USA: Lake Erie, Ohio...
AGAGGTAAAAATCATGACTCAGTTAGTCAACCAGGGTGTGTCTATGGATTCTGAAGAGGCTCAACAAGCTATGAATCCACAGAATCTTAAATCTTTACCTGAAATAGAAGACTTCTTTAAAAAGGATTATCGTTCTCTTATAGAAGAGTGGGCATCTCATCAGATGTCTGTAGACGAAGAAAGATTTAAAATGCAAGAATTAGAAGAGAGAGCATTCAGAGATATGCTCACTTCTGATCGTGAGTTTTGGCATTTTAGAATGAATGAAGATGATTACGAAGTAGAACTTTGGAACCCACTTCTTACATTCTATCATAAATCTCCAGATGTACGTTATATCTCTCAGGGTAACTGGGTAGGTAAGATGGATTTACTATCTGTATCAGACGTGATTGATAAGTATGGTTGGATGATGACTCAAGAGCAGTTAGAGGCTTTAGAAGCTATTTATCCGGTACGTTCAGCTGGGTATGCTGTACAAGGATATCAAAATGACGGTACTTACTATGACCCTACCAGATCTCATGAGTGGAATACGCAAATGCCTAGCTTAGCTTATCGCCAGTTTACATCTGTTTATGACGCCCAATTTGGCACAGGAGATATTGTAGAGTGGATACTGTCTGACTCAGAAGATACTATTGATTTTGGAAAGACTCATATGCTAAGAGTATCTACAATCTATTGGAAGTCTCAACGTAAAGTAGGTCACTTAACAAAGATTACTGAAGAAGGAGAAACTATTCAGGAAATTGTATCTGAAAAGTACAAAGTAACAGATAAGCCTCTTTATAACACAAGCCTTTATAAACAAAAGACCAAAGATACTTTAATCTTTGGCGAACATATTGACTGGATCTGGATTAACGAAACCTGGGGAGGTATTAAGATTGGACCTAATCGTCCTGCTTTCTGGGGTCAAAATAATCCTGGAGGTATTAATCCTATTTACCTTGGACTTAACGGTGGTAAACCAGGACGTATTCCATTCCAGTTTAAAGGAGATGCTACACTTTATGGTTGTAAGCTTCCAGTGGAAGGTTCTGTATTTGGTGATAGAAACACCCGCAGTATTTCATTGGTTGATCTTATGAAGCCATACCAGATAGGTTACAATATTGTGAATAACCAAATAGCTGACATTCTTGTGGATGAGCTAGGTACAGTTATTCTTTTTGACCAGAACACTTTACCTCGTCACTCTATGGGAGAAGACTGGGGTAAAAATAATCTGGCCAAAGCCTATGTGGCAATGAAGAACTTCCAGATGTTACCCCTGGATACTTCTATTACAAATACAGAGAATGCTCTAAACTTCCAGCATTATCAGGTTCTTAACCTTGAACAGACTAATCGTTTACTTTCTCGTATTAACCTAGCTACTTATTTTAAGACACAAGCTTTTGAAGTTATTGGTCTGAATCCTCAACGTATGGGACAACAGATTGGTCAACAAACTGCTACTGGTGTAGAGCAAGCTATGAATGCTTCATATGCTCAAACAGAACAATACTTTATTCAGCATAGTGATAATTTGATGCCAAGAGTTCACCAAATGAGAACTGATCTTGCCCAATATTACCATGCAAAGAAGCCTAGTGTAAGACTTAGCTATATTACATCTGCTGATGAGAAAGTAAACTTCCAAATAAACGGAACAGATCTTTTAATGAGAGATCTAAATATTTTCTGTACAACAAAGACTAACTCTCGTGCTATAATGGAGCAGCTTAAACAGCTTGCTCTAAATAATAATACAACTGGAGCTTCTATATATGATTTAGGAAACGTAATCAAGTCTGAGTCTATAGCTGAACTTACAGGTGTTCTTAAGTCTGCTGAAGAGAAAACTCTTGCTCAAAAACAAGCAGAGCAACAACAACAGCAGCAGCTACAACAAGAAATGTTAGCTAGTCAAGAACGTCAGAAGCAAATGGATATTCAGTTTAAAGCTGAGCAAGCTGAACTTGACCGTCAAGCTCAACTTACTGTAGCTCAAATAAGGTCTGCTGGATATGGAGCTTCATCAGATATAAACCAAAATCAGATGTCTGATTATCAAGATGCCATGGTAAATATTCAAAAACAGGATAACTACCAGGATACTATGAACTTTAAGCGTGAGCAAGAGGTAAATAGAAATAATCAGAATACACAAAAGGTTAATATTGAGAGAGAAAGACTTCAGGCTCAAAAAGAAATAGCTGACAAACAGCTACAAATAGCTCGTGAAAATAAGAATAAGTACGATTCTGGAAAGAAATCTAAATAATTATAGCTCTATTATCCATACTTCAGGTCCATACTGAGGGGTGGTTTTAAATTTTTAGAGTTTAAAGTTGTATATTATTATTGTAGAAGTACACCATAAAAAACCAATATAAGTTATGGAAAACCAAAAAGATGTGCAGACCTCTGTACAGCAAGTAGATCTAGATATAGATAGTTGGCTGGGGGCACCAGGTGCCGATAGTATAGTAACCGCAACCGGGGTTGATACTAAGAAACCAGAACAAAAAGCTAATATCTTTAGTAAAAAAGATGTTGATCTGAGTTTTATAGATGAACCTGATAAAACAGATGATTCTAGTTCAGATGACAAAAAAGACACAGATCCAGATCCTGATGAAAATAAGGATAAAGAAGGTAGTGTTTCTCGTGGAACATCAACAGATGTTTTTGACGAGTTAGATGAAGAAGATCAAGATGATCAGAAAAAGTCAAAGGGCGGACGTCCTAAAACTGAAAAGTCTGGTCTTGTTGAGTTTCTTAAAAAACGTATAGAATCAAAGGAAATGTTTGCCTTTGATGACTATGATGAAAGTAAACAATCTCTTGAAGATTACTTAGGTACTCTTGGAGAGAAAGATATAGAGGAGCTTTGGCAGGCTAACATAGATAACCTTAAAAATGAGGTAGCTGCTAAAACTCCACAAGAGTTCTTTGAGTCTTTACCTGAAGAGCTGCAATATGCAGCTAAGTATGTAGCAGATGGCGGACAAGATCTTAAAGGTCTTTTCCAAGCCTTAGCTCAAGTTGAACAGGTTAGATCTTTAAATCCTGCTGATGAAAATGATCAGGAAGGTATTGTAAAGTCTTATTTACAAGCTACAGGATTTGGTACAGATGAAGAGATCCAAGAAGAGTTAACTACTTGGAAAGATCTTGGAGTACTGGAAAAGAAAGCTAAGCAGTTCAAACCCAAGCTTGACCAAATGCAAGAAGAAATCGTGCAGAGTCAGCTTGCAGAGCAAGAATCTAGAAAACAACAGCAAGAACAAGCTGCCCAAGCTTATATGCAAAATGTGTTTGAAGCTCTTAGACCAGCAGAAATTAATGGTCTTAAGCTTGATAAAAAAACACAGGCTCAGTTGTATAGCGGTTTAGTTCAACCAAACTACCCTTCTATTAGTGGAAGACCAACTAACCAGTTAGGTCATCTTTTAGAGAAGTATCAGTTTGTTGAGCCTAACTACCCACTTATTGCTGAAGCTCTTTGGTTACTATCTAATCCTGAAGAATATCGTCAGAACCTTGTAAAACAAGGAAAGAACGCAGCTGTTGAACAAACAGTACGCCAGCTTAAGACTGAGCAGAGTCGTAAAAACGTCTCTACTTATCAGGAAGAGGATGAACAAAGACCAAGAAGAATATCTAGACCACAGAATATTTTTAAACGCTAATATTTTATTAACCCCTAAATCCGATGCCCTATGGCAACTCCTGTTTTGAACAATGGTATATTTCTACGAGATACCAGCTATCAGACTAGCTCACACGTAGATTCTTACCACCTTTCAAACCTTCTTAAGAGTGCGGAACCAACTGATCTTGGTCCCGTAGATCTATGGGCAATGGCTCAAAAGGTAGAAATGCCTTTGTACCAGATGTCCAGCTTTGGAGGAAAGAACATTATCTCTGTAGATAATGCACGTGGTGAGTACAAATGGCAGATCCCTGTAGCTCAGGATCTACCTTACATCATTGAAGATGTAGAATCCGCAAATGCCACTAAAGGTATTGACGGACAGAGCTTTAAAATTAAAGTTAACAAGCGTTCTTTTGGACATGGTGACATCATCACTTATGACAAATACAACGGTGTTGAAATGTACATCACTGCTGACGATATTATCCCAGCTGGTGACGGTTTCATCTACACTGTTCAGCTTGTGAACAATGACAATGCTAAGTATTTGGATAACAAGTACTTGAAAGTAGGAACTAAAGTATTCCGTAAGGGTTCTGCCCGTGGTGAATACGGTGAGAAGTTCTCTGATCTTGGTAACGTATCTGCTGGTTTCCGTGAATTCTACAACTATGTAGGAGGTGCTGAAGCTCACGTTCATTATTCTATCAGCTCTCGTGCTGACTTGATGATGAAAGGTGGCTTGAAAGCTGACGGAACAGTTCCTGTTATTGAGCTTTGGAGAAACTTTGACAAATCAGTAGATCCTGCAGTATCTTCTTTGGAAGGTATGGCTGCTAAAATGGGTAAAGATTATGTAAAGAAGGCTTACCAATCTGGTCAGCTTACTCGTACATTCTTGACTACTTTGGAAGCTGCTCACCTTACAAAAGTTGCTAACGACATTGAAACCTACTTAATGTGGGGTCAAGGTGGTAAGGTTAAGCAAGACGGTCCAGATGATATCCGTTTGTCAGTAGGTCTTTGGAAGCAGTTGGATAACTCTTACAAGCGTATCTACAACAAAGGTTCTTTCAATCTTGACTTGTTCAAGTCTGAAATCTTCAACTTCTTCAATGGTAAAGTTGAATTCCAAGGACCAGATCCTAAGCGTCAGCTTGTTGTACAAACTGGCTTAGGTGGTATGAAGCTTGTTAACGAAGCTATTAAGAAGGAAGCTATCAACAGCGGACTTGTTATTAATGCTTCTGAGATTGGAGCTATCACTGGTAAAGGTATGGATCTAAACTTTGGTTTTGCATACACTCAATACGTTATTCCTTTCTTGGCTAACGTTAAGTTTGTATTGAACCCAGCGTTTGATAACATTCATACTAACGATATTGAGAACCCAATCATTGATGGTTTCCCTCTATCTTCTTATAACTTCATTATCTTTGATATTACTGAGAACGCTAATGACAACATCTTCTTGTTGAAGCTATCTTGGGACAATCAATTGAAGTGGTTCTATCAGAACGGTACCATGGATTACATGGGACGTACTCAAGGTTTCCAAAGCTCTGGTGCCTTCAATGGTTACAGAGTGTTCATGACACAAACAATGCCAGCTATCTGGGTTAAAGACCCAACCAAGGTGTTGAAGATCGTTATGAGAAACCCTGTTACTGGTGGATCATTCTAATTTATAATAAAGCAGGAGGAGCCGTAACTTCTCCTGCATTTATAAAGATAACAGTACTCAGGCCGGTTAACAGCTACCAGCCCAGCTGGCTAAAACACCCGCATCAGCTCTGAGTCATTTTACCCCGCCTAGGTCTCAGCATCTAGGTCCGACTCTTCCGAACATCTAGTTTATTAGAGTCTCACCTGTTGTACGCAAACCATGATGATCACATGGAGAGCTTGCAACTCTCAACAGGTTCAAAATAAGATCACCGGTATAACCGGCTTTCTTAACAACAAAAAACCCAACATGAGTGCAGTAACAATTGTGGAGAAGTATCCACAGAACAAAAGATCTAGCATTGCTATCCGTCCTTATTTTGATCCTATCGTAGATAACATGGGACTTCAGAAGTACGGATTAAGTCTTTTTGATGGAGCTTTTCACGAAGAGCAATTAGCTTGTTTAGAAATCAACGGTATCAAAAGATACCTTACTGGTTTAAATGAGTTTGCTCCTGAAGTAAAAGAACTTTCAATGGATGAGCAAGAAGCTAAGATTAAACAAATTAGACAAGTAGTAGCTCAGCTTGAAAAAGAACTTGCTTCTAATGTAATTGATCCAACAGATGAACAATTTTGGAACAAGTGCAAACTACTAAAACCAGATAACTCGGATTTCTGGGACAAGATTAAGATCCGATGTGGTAATGAACCTGTATTCTTAGAGCCTGATAAAGATCCATATGATCTTATTAGAATTTATGCAATAGATGCCGGAGGGTTTTCAATTGTAGCTCGTAGTTTAGAAGAAGCTCGTAGAATGCCAGTTCCTCCTAAATTTTATCTGGACAAACTAGAAGAAACAGCTTCTATCCAGACCGAAGTTAAGAAGCTTCGCAACAAAGCTCTTTCTGAACTTCAAAAACTGTTTGATAAAAACCAGAATAAGTTACTATATGTAGCTAAGGTTCTTGATCCAAACAGTGCACAGTACAAAAAGTCTACTCCTAATGATATCATCTATGATAACATGGATAAATATATTAATGGAGACTTGATAGAAAAGGATAAACGTAAGACCGCTCAAAGATTCTTGGATGCTGCTAACCTGGATATGGAAACGCTAAAGATCCGAGCTATTGTAAAAGATTGTTCTTACTATAAGTTCATAGCTACAAAAGCTGATGGTTTTATCTATCATATGCAGACAGTTACTATGCTTGGAAGAACACCGAGTGATGTTGTAGAATATCTAAAGAACCCTCTGAATGAAGAGATCTTGATAGATTTAACCAAGAAAGTTGAAAAATACTGGAACGCATAATAAGATATGAATAATAACCTTTTACAGATTAAGTTTAAGCAGAGGCTGAATAAGCTTGCTTCATTTGATTATGACAACATTGAGTGTTGGATGATCCAAGAAGCTTTTAATAAAGCTCAGCTTGAGTGGACTCGTAGACAGATTCACGGACTTAATTCTAAAAAAGAGACAGCAGAACAAAGTATTAATATTATTGATGACTTGCAGATTCTTCTTGGTGAAGCAGATCTTGCCGGCACAAAAAGAAATAAATACTTTGAAACAGCTAACATTCCACTTAATTACTTGCACTTTGCAAGAGTTAGTGCTAATGGTAAAACTGAATGCTGTCCAAAGGTTAAACTTTCTGTATATCAAGCAGAAGAAGCTAACGTAGATGTTCTTATATCAGATGAGTTTAAAGGACCATCTTATGATTGGGGAGAAACATTCTGTACAATAATTGGAGATAAGATCAGGATCTATACAAATAATAAGTTTGATGTTGAAGACATAAAGCTTGTTTATTATAGAAAACCAAGAGAAGTTCAGTTTAACGGTTGTGTCAACCCTAGTACAGGTAGTGCCTACACCACAGATGTAATCTGTGAACTAAAGGATGATATCTGTGAAATCATTATAGACGAAGCCGCAGCTATTCTTGCTGGAGATATGGAAAGCATGATTCAGTATCAGAGAGAAGTTCAAAATGCACAAAGAAATAGCTAATGGCACTAAGTAAAATACCTAGACCTGGTCCAATGGGTCCTTGTACAGAGACAGCAGCTATGATAGCTCATGCTCAAGCATTGACTATAAGTATGCATCAATTGCATCTTAAGATTTCTGGACCTGGTTCATTTTCTGCACATAAAGCTCTTGGTGAATTCTATGAAGGAATGCCTGGACTTGTAGATGCAGTAACCGAGCAATACCAAGGAGCTCGTGAAAAACTCTTGGATATACCTACAGTATCACCTTATAAATGTGGTTCTGTACAAGAAGCTCTCGCACATGTGAAAGAACTGTATAACGAGATCTCAGACTTGCAAAAAATAATGCCTTTCTCTGAGATAGTTAATCAGTTAGATGAGATGAAGAGTTTGATAGCTTCAGTAAAGTATAAATTAATGTTTTTAAGCTAATTATTTTTTTTTATTTATTAACCCCTAAATTGCAAAATCATGTATTTTCCTCATGCATTTCGTAAGAGTTTCCTCCCTGCGAGCACAACTCTTAAAAGCTCTGGTGGTACAGATGGTTTGACTGCAGGACAAATTGGTTTCTTTGATGCAAAGACTTTCCAAGTTGTATCAGCTCAAGCTGCTCCGTTCATCCTAGCTGAAGGTAGTCGTTTTGCTTCAGACAAAATTGGCCCCGTTCACGGTGGTTACAAAGAGTCTAAGAAGTCTAAGGCTATCAACCCTAAGTACATCAGCCGTCTTATCAAAGTTTCTGCTAAGGCTGCTAAGAACCAAATTATCAAAGTAGAAGCTTCTGCTTGTGCAGGTCTTGCTTGCGACAGCACAGTTCGTCTACGTGTTGATGTTAAAGGTTCTCCTGCTCTTCGTTTCTTGAACCATCAGTTGTACAAGACTTTAGATGCTTACACAGGATGCTGTGATTCTTCTAACAGTCCTATTGATCAAACTGTGGCTCTTTTGAAATGGGCAGATCAGATCAACGAAGCTCCTTTGTTGAAGGACTTCATTCAAGCTAAAGTATGGAAAGAAACTACAGCTTCTGTAGCAATCAATCCTACTTCTGGCTCTGCTACTATTGTTGTAGCAAACGCAGATGCTGCTAGCTTCTCAGCTGGTGAAAAAGTAGTTCATGCTTCTTTAGCTCCTAATAGCTTGGTAGTAAGCGTAGGTGCAGCAGATTCAGCTAGCTCTGGCTATGCTAACGTAGTTCTTTCTGCAGCAGCTATTAGCTCTACAGATGGTAACGCGGTTATCTATACTGCACAAACTACCGCTGGTTACACTCCTGCTACTTCTAGCTTGGGTAGTGTAAACTCTCACATGGATATTGTTGCTGCATATGTAGATACTACATTTGGTAACTGTACCTTTACTCCAACTGACAAGTATGATCTTGAACCATTGTTCGTTTATGCTTCTGTAGTAGACGAGTCTGGTGATCCTTGTAAAGTAGAGTGTATTTCTGTATCAGAAGTACAAGCTCCTGCACAAGCTTCTGGTCTTGGTGAAACAGTTCTTCGTGACTTGATCCTTGACGGACGTTACTTGCAGAACGCTTACCCTGACAGCAGCCGTGTTGATAGCTTGAGAATGAGAGAGATTGAAGCTGATCCAGCTTTGGCTACAGTAACTCGTAGTGCTCTTTATGATCAAGTGTTGATCTTGCACAATGTGCCAAGATTTAACAACCCTACCAGCACTTTTGACAATGATCAGTATTTGTTAGTAGTTCACGTTCCAACTGGAACTGCGGTTTCTAGCATTACAGATTTCATTGTAAATAGCTGTACTGCAGCTGGTAACGCGGTATCTTTGGAGTCATTCTAAGGTTTTCCCCTGCACCATAAACATAAGGGAGCGGACCAAATGGTCCCTCCCTTTTTGTTTTTGGTAAACTCCTAAAAAATCAGTATATTATTATTGAGAACCTGTACTCACAAATCTATAAATTATAAAAGTTTAATATAATGGCTAGCAAACATCAGCTAAGTTTAGAGCTGCCAGAGTCCAACAATATCAAGGTTTTACGTATTGTTGACAACAGTAGTTACGCTCCGGAACTTCCCGTAGAGTGTGGAACTTTAAATATTACTTCTCCAGGATTTAACCTTCCTAGATCTATTGAGGTTCTCCCTAATTTTAACTTAGTACTAAATGCATGTACTTTGGGTCTTCAACGCACAGGTTGTGGACAAACTAGTGAAATTCTTCCTGACGGTATTTACGTTATTAGTTATTCTGTTTCTCCTAATAGTTCTGTCTTTACTGAGTATAATCATTTAAGAGTTACTCAGACTATGAACAGATACTTCAATCTTTTAGCTGAGTTGGAGTTAGGAGCTTGTGAACCAGATGCAGATCTTAAAGAAAAATTAAAGGAACTTCGTCTTATTAGAAGTTTTATAGAGGCGGCAAAGGCAAAAGTGGAATATGCTCATCAGCCTGAAGAAGGTATTGAGCTTCTTATCTATGCAAAGAAAAGGCTAGATAAGATTACAAGTCAGATACAGTGCACTTGTTAATTTCTAAATAAAACCAAAAACCAGATGAGAACATGTCAAAATTGTGGAGCTACAATTACCTGCGGATGTCAAGACAGGGTAGCTTCAGATGGAAAATTAGTATGCGGCAGCTGTATTACTGCCTACGAACAAAAATTAACCGCTCAGCAAATAATTAATGAGAACCCTTCTACAACATAAGTCCAAACATTATAAGAGCTTTGCAGAAGCTATGCATCGTCAGTACAAGAAACTGCGTTATGGGATAGATACCTGTAAGGCAAGTATTGATGATGATCTTGCTAGTATTCGTAAGGAGCTAGTAGACTGGGAAGCTAATGAAGATGATGGAGCTCTTGAAACAGCTTCAATTAACTATAGAACCTGGTTAGGAGTTACTTATGATGACGTTCTTTATTCTAAAGGCGGACGCGGATATATTATCTCAGAAGAAGGTAAGAGTGCAGATCTTGCACTTGGATATAATGGTACTGTAAGTGCTGGTCCAAACATTATAGAAATTAATTCTGGTGGATGTATAACAAGGATTAACCTTAATCCTGCTATTAACATTAATCAGAATAGTTCTTTTGTACACAACCAGCAAGTAGCATCTACTGTATGGGATATTAATCATGGTATGAATTTGATACCAAATGTCTTTACAGAAGATATTTCTGGTAATGATATACAAGGTATCATTGATATCATAGACAACAACAGAATGAAAATATACTTTAATAATCCTGTAGCAGGTAAAGCCTACTTATCATAATGCCAGAAGAAGGATCATCTATACCAACATCTGTCGTCTACTATCACGACATAGACCTGGGTAATAATCAATTACTCAATGCTAGGTTGCATCCTGTCTCTACAGCAGAGAGGACAGCAATGGCGTCTACTCTAAACTCTACTCATGAAGGTGTCACAGTATATGATACTACAGTAGATACATTTTACGTATGGAATGGTAATCAATGGTTACAAGTAGGACTTACTCAGACTCAGATACAGTATATACAAGAAGCATATAACCGTTCAGTAATGGCGGTAGATGTTTCCAGAACGGAAACAACTGAAACAGTTAAGTTAACCTATAGAGATAATACTTTTATATCTGACTCTGTAGAGTTTTCTTATATACATACACAAAGTGTAGCTAATTCCACGTGGAACATTACGCACAATTTGGGTAAGTATCCTGCAGTATCAATTGTTGATACAGGAGGAAATGAGGTTATTGGAGAAGTTGTATACAACAATAATAACAGTGTTAGTCTACAGTTCTCTGCACCTTTTAGTGGAAAAGCTTATTTTAATTAACATCTATAATTCTAAACCCCATGGCTAAAAAGTTTTTAACTAACTTAGACCTGACCAAAAATCAGATTCTGAACGTAGCACTCCAGAATCTAGGAACACCTCCTGGTAGTCCTGTTTCTGGTCAGATCTATTTTAACACAACAGATGCTCGCATCTATTTTTGGGATGGTACCGCTTGGGTAGACATCTCTGGTGATCTTCGTTCAGTAATCGGAGGATCAGGTCTTACTGCTACATATTCTGCAGATGGTGATGAAGTAACACTTGACGTAAATGTTGATAATGTTACTATTGAAATCAACGCAGATACTCTTCGTATTAAAGATCTTGGAGTAAGTACAGCTAAATTAGCTGACTCTGCAGTAACAACCATTAAGATCAATAACAATGCTGTTACTCTTGGTAAGATCCAACAGATTGCAAGTCTTAAAGTTCTTGCTAACGTAACTGGTTCTACAGCAGACGTTCAAGCAGTAGATATTAAAACTGCTGTTGATGGTACTGCTTCTGATACCAACATGCCTACAACTAAGGCTGTTAAAGATTACGTTGACGCTAATGTAGCTAGTCTTGGTAACCTTGAAGGTGGTTGGGATGCTTCATCTGGTTCTTTCCCTGTAGGATCTTCTCCTACTGCGGGCACTAAAGCAGGTGACTACTGGTACGTAACTGTAGCAGGTACAGTAGATAGTGAAGCTTTTGCTGTTGGTGACGTTGTTGTTGCTAAAGTAAATGCTGCATCCACTAGTCTGAAATCAGACTGGATCCGTTTGGAAGTTAACCGTGATCAAGCTACAGAATCTGTACTTGGTCTTGTAGAGATTGCTACCCAAACTGAAACCAATACTGGTACTAACGATACAGCAGCTGTTACTCCTCTTAAATTAGCAGGACGTACAGCAACTGAAACTAGAACAGGTATTGCAGAGATTGCCACTCAGGCAGAAACTGATGCTGGTCTAGATGATGAACGTATTGTAACTCCTTATAAATTAGTAACTTATATTACTAACAGAACTGGTGGCTATGCTGCCAACGTTGGTAATGGTTCAGCAACTTCATTTGCTCTTACGCATGGTTTAAATGCAGCAGATGTTCTTGTGGCTATCTACGATAACTCTACAAAAGAAGAGGTTTTTGCAGATGTGTATGTCACATCTAGTTCAGTTGTAACAGTAAGCTTTGCTACTGCTCCAGCTTCTAACGCATATCGTGTAGTAATCAAGAAATAATACAATACTTAATGAAGTTTCTAACTGACATACTAGCTAAAGCTGGTCTGACGGTAGATGGAGTAGTAACA
>Ga0315909_10007204_pt1 | contig 12453 bp, 18 predicted proteins | sample LakEriMetagenome_11_FD_203527 | JGI IMG/M metagenome (GOLD analysis project Ga0315909, IMG submission 203527) | Freshwater fungal communities from buoy surface, Lake Erie, Ohio, United States - Buoy 2 MA125 | ecosystem: Environmental > Aquatic > Freshwater > Lake | place: USA: Lake Erie, Ohio...
AAGCACGATGACGTTGTTCTGTATCTGCACACAGATCAGATGGGCGCATTGGGCGGAATCAGACTATTGCAGTTGCTTCAATCCTGTGGAGTGCCAGAAGAAAAGTTTAAGTTTGTTGATCCTTACGTTTATCGCAACGGGATAGACCAGCAGACCCTAGCCACGATCTATACGGCGATGGATGTTCTGCTTGCTACCTCTTACGGCGAGGGTTTCGGTATTCCTACTATTGAAGCGCAAGCCTGTGGCACACCTGTAATCATTAGCGACTTTGCAGCTTCAACTGAGCTACTAGGTGACGGCTGGTTAATTGACGGGCAACCATTATGGGATGCACCGCAGTCCTCTTGGTTCCACATGCCAAGCGTTCCTGCAATCGTGGATGCCCTAGAGCAGGCTTATCAGCGTGGTCGTGGCAGGTCAGAAAAGGCACAAGAGTTTGCTAAAAGGTATAACGCGGATACTGTCTTTGAGAAGCATTGGAAACCCGTACTTACGGTTTTAGAAACAAAAGCCTACGAGCGACTCTAAGCATGAAAATCGGCTGGTATACACATCACATAGAGAACGCGCCTAACGTGGCTCTCGGTGGCTCTGTGAGTCCCACAGGACTATTCACGGGGCAGTTTGCAGGTGGGGCAGAAATGTCAGACTACGAATACCGCATGCAAGCACCTCTGGGCTTTGAGATCGAGATTGTTACGCCATACACATTCGATACACATGACATACACCAATTCGATTCAGTCATTGTCACAGGAACAGATGCGTTCACAGATCAGCAGTTGAATAGGTTGAGCGAGTATGACCCGTTCGTATTTGTGCATCACTTACAAACCCCACGCGCAGGGCTTAACGCTCTGATTCGTGGCTCTCGATTATTCGTAACCCATACCCCGGCACACATGCGCAAAGAGTTATCTTGGTCAAAGCCACGCAAGACAGCGCAGGTTCTAAGCTATTTCGATACCAGCAAGTGCTATGACCACATGGACAAGCAACCATTTGCATTGTGGGCTGCTAGGAATCATCCCTTAAAAGGTCAGCTACGCGCTCACGCTTGGGCAGCTCAGGCAGGCTATGAGTTCAAAGCTCTTACGGATGTACCCCGTGAACATGTCCTAGATGCTATGGCAAGGTGCGAATGGTTTGTGCATTTACCCTTAGCCTTTGAGTCAGAGTGCAGAGCAGTTATGGAAGCGGTGCTTTCAGGTTGCAGGATTCACACTAACGAAAACGTAGGAATAACTAGCGTTGAAGATTGGCACGATGCAGATGCACTGCGCCACATGGTAGATAAGGCAGGCGATACATTTTGGAAACTGGTAAACCAATGAGAATGCTTACAATCATTCCTACAAGAGGGCGCAACGATAACGCAATTAGATTGTTTGAAGCGATCAACGCAACGGCTGACTTTACAGAGGTCATCTTTGCAATAGATGCAGATGATGTTAAAACCTATAACGGACTTATGGCAGAAACTGCTGGGCTAGATAACGTCAAGGTTTGTATCGCTGACCGTATGGGAATGAACGGGACACTTAACCACTGGGCTTTATGGTTTGCGCCTGACTACGATTACATCTGTTTTATGGGTGATGATCACTTACCGCGCACAGGTGGCTGGGATACGAAACTTGCAGAAGCTATTGGCACAGAGCCGGGCATTGCTTACGGCAACGATTTACTGCAAGGCGAGAACTTGCCTACTGCCGTAGTCATGTCTAGCAAGATCATTAGGGCTACTGGCTTTATGTCACCGCCAGCCTTAAAGCACTTGTTCCTAGATAACTATTGGCTTGCGATGGGTAACGCTTTAGAGAACGTGAACTACTTGCCAGAGGTAATTATTGAACACATGCACTACACAAACGGCAAGGCAGTCCATGACGATAGATACGCAGCTGTAAACACAGTTGAAATGCACAACGGCGATCAGGCTATCTTTGCTGAATACCTAGCCACAGAATTCAGCAATGACGTTGAGAACGTAAAGGCTTGGTAATGAAGATCCTTATTACTGGGCATAAGGGTTTTGTTGGTCGCAACTTTGTTAAGGCTTTGCCAGATAGCGACATAACAGGCATTGACCTAAAAGACGGCCATGATTGCAGGGATTTCTTCAAGAGCAATACAGAACAGTTTGATCTAGTGATTCACTTAGCAGCCATTGTTGGTGGTCGCGCAACTATCGAGGGTGAGCCATTATCTGTGGCAACTGACCTGTCAATAGATGCAGAGTTCTTTAACTGGGTGCAAAGCACTAAGCCTAAGAACGTGGTCTACTTCTCTAGCTCTGCTGCTTACCCAATAGACCTACAAACCACACACCGCCGTCACCGTCTAGATGAATGGGATTTGAACCTTGATGCGGTTAGGAATCCTGACCTGACTTACGGCTGGGCAAAACTTACCGGGGAATACTTGGCGCAGTTTGTAACTGACTCAAACGTGTTTATCTTTAGACCGTTCTCAGGTTACGGCTCAGACCAAGATGCTGATTATCCGTTTCCTAGTTTCATTGACCGCGCTCTAGGAAAGGCAGACCCCTTTGACATTTGGGGCGATGGTGAGCAGGTGCGCGACTTCATCCACATTGAGGACATAGTTCAGGCTGTGCTTTGGCATGTTCAAACCGGTTACACAGGCACGTTTAATCTATGTTCAGGACAAGCCACTAGCTTTAATGACCTTGCTGAAATGGTCTGCGAGGAAGCAGGTTACAAGCCTGTGTTTAACCACATCGAGACTGCGCCAGTAGGTGTTCAGTATCGAGTAGGCACACAGCATTTATCGCATCAGTATTTCGTTCCTAAAATCAGTCTGCGTGAGGGAATCCGTAGGGCATTAGCAGAACGCAAGTAGAATAGTAAAGACTTTAGGAGTTACTTTGGCGATCACCAACGGCTATGCCACCCTTGCACAGGTTAAATCAGCCCTACGCATTTCTGACAACGTAGATGACAGCCTGCTTGAAATGGCTATTGAGTCTGCATCACGAGCTATTGACGGACACGCAGGCCGATACTTTTACTCATCTGGAACAGCCACACGCTACTACGCAGCTGACGATTCTTACGTTACTCAGATTGACGATGTATCAGGTACAGCCTTAACGCTACAAACTTCATCTGCTGGCGATGGCATCTTTGATACAACATGGGCAGTCGGTGACTATCAACTAGAACCACTTAACGGCAACGTAGATGGTCTTGCAGTTCCATACACACGGATTCGCGCTGTTGAAAACTACCTATTTCCAGTTGAGTCAGATCAGGCACTTATCAAACTAACCGCAGTATTTGGGTGGGCATCTGTGCCTATCTCGATTACACAGGCTTGCATCATTCAGAGCAGCCGTATCTTTAAGCGTTTAGATAGTCCTCTCGGCATAGCTGGCTTCGGGGACATGGGCGCGATGCGAGTTAGCCGTTACCTAGACCCTGACGTTGAGCAGTTGGTTGCGCCTTATCGCCGGGTTAGGAACTTTGCTTAATGGCTTCCATTTCAGAGCTACGCGCTGGGATCAAAGCTAACCTAGCCACGATTAGTGGGCTACGGGTTTCAGACTTTCAGCCTGACAACATCAACCCACCAGTTGCCATTGTCTTTCCAATTGGCGTTAATTACGACGATACGTTTGCGCGTGGGATGCAGACCTACACATTCTCAGTTCAGGTAATCGTAGGCAGGGTTTCAGAACGCTCTGGGCAGAACTCCATAGATGCTTACATTTCAAGCACTGGAAGTAAGAGCATTAAACTAGCGATAGAATCAAACAAGACACTTGGTGGCAAGGCGTTCGATCTCAGAGTTACAGATATGCGCAACTATGGGGAACTACTTGTTGGTGAGGTAAACTATTTATCGGCAGAGTTCGTAGTTCTCTGCTACGCAGACTAAGGAGCAATACCGAATGCCAAAATTCGCCGCAACGGATTACAAAATTACAGTGGCTGGAGTTAATCTGTCCGCTAACTTAAACAGCGTGGAACTCGCTTTGGAATCAGATGACCTTGAAACAACCGCATTCGGTGGCGATTTCCGCACCCGTATTGGTGGTCTAAAGAGTGGATCAGTAACACTTCAGTTCATGCAGGACTTTGGCGCAGCCTCAGTTGATGCAACACTGTTTCCTCTTTACAACACACTTGCAACAGTTGTTATCGTTCCAACATCAGGAACTGTAAATTCAACCAACCCAAGCTACACAGCAACTTGCTTAGTCAACAGCTACTCGCCGTTTGCAAGTTCTGTTGGTGACATTGCAACATTCTCAGTAACTTGGCCAACATCAGGCACAGTCACACGAGGTACTGTCTAACTATGAAAATCAACCTGCGCGTAACTTTTAATGATGAAACAGTAGAAGAAGTATCTGCTACTGCGCGTGACCTTGTTGCATTTGAGGACAAGTTCACTAAGTCGGTTGCATCACTTGAAACAGACTTTCGCATTACTGATCTACTGTGGCTTGCATGGCACTGGCTAGAACGTAAAGGCAAGACAAAACTTACCTTTGACGAATGGTGCGATGAAGTTGAAACTATTGAAGCGAGTGAAGAAAGCCCAAAATAACTGGGTTGGGTGACACATCCCAACACTGGCATTTGGCTTATCTATCCTGTGAGACTGGCATTGCTCCGTCAGTCTTAATGGAAGAATCTGAGCGTATGCTTTTCACAATGGGAATGTATCTGCGCTGGCGAAACAGTCAGGGGAACTAATGGCAACATCTAGAGTCACTGGGGTTGCTGACACCGTTAGAGTTCTCAACAAGCTAGACAAAGAGATTGTTAAAGAAGCCCGTAAAGACTTAAGAACTGGCGCACAACCAGTTGCCAGTGCAATTCAATCCAACATCCCCAACCAAGCACCTTTGCGTGGCATGATCCATAATGGGCGCACAAGATGGCAACCGTCAGGCGTTACGGCAAAGGTCAAAACCAACTTTTCTAAAAAGGCACAACGCAATGAAACATCCTTAGTTTCTATTGTTGTAGGTGCTAAAGGAAAGAATGCTGCTGGTGCTGCTTCATTCCAGATTGCAGACATGGCAGGTCGCAAAGCCAAGGGTAAAACCCGATCTGGTAAAGCTATGATCAACAAACTTAATTCAATTGCTAAGGCTTCCCGGTACGTCTACCCTGCTGCCGAACGTGAATTACCTTATGTCATAAATCAAGTTGAAGGTACAATTAAGGGGTTAAGCACCTCGTTGAATAATGAATTAAAAAGGAACAGGTAAATCATGGCAATTATTGTTCCGATTACTACGACCTTTGATCCTAAAGGTTTAGACAAAGCCATTGCAGCGGTAAAGGCTGCCGAGGGTGGCTTCAACAAGTTAAATACAACCGCTAGCATTTTCTCAGCTAGTTTAGTTAATACTGGTCGCTCATTAACTCGAAACGTAACTGTTCCTCTTTTAGGTCTTGGCGTTGTTGTAAACAAGACAATAAATGACGCATCCAACTTGCAAGAAGCGCAGGCTAAAGTAACTGCCGTCTTTGGTGAGCAAGCAAATCAAATCTTTAAGTGGGGTCGTACAACCTCTACGGCTCTTGGTGTATCAAGTAGAGCAGCGTTAGAAGCTGCTGGTACTTACGGCAACTTGTTCCAAGCCTTTGGTATTGGTCGAATTGAATCTGCAAAGATGTCTACTAGGTTAGTTGAACTTGCAGCCGACATGGCTTCGTTCAACAACGTACCTATTGAAGATGCTCTTACTGCATTGCGCTCTGGTCTATCTGGGGAAACAGAACCGCTAAAGCGTTTCGGTGTTGCTCTCAATGATGTACGTCTACGACAGGAAGCACTGAACTTAGGAATCTATAACGGTCAGGGTGTCCTATCAGTTGCTCAAAAGTCACAGGCTGCCTACGCTCTGATTCTTAGAGATACCGCATTACAGCAAGGTGACGTAGCTCGTACCGCTGATGGTCTTGCTAATCAAAAGAAATTCTTAGCTGCGCAGGTTGAGGATTTATCAGGTACTTTTGGTGCGGTACTTATGCCAGTAATGATTAACGTAGTTGGCATCATTCGTAATCAAGTGCTACCAAATCTGCAAAAGTTTATTGAAGCCTTTAAGACTCTTTCGCCTACCGCTATTGTTACTGCAATTCAGATTGGTTTCTTTGCTGCTGCACTTGGCCCGGCAATGATTGCTGTTGGCTACATGATCAAGCTAGTACAAGGTCTTGCTACTGCATTCCAGTTCTTGATAAAGCGCGTAGTTTTAATACCTACTGTTCTTTTGTTAATAGTGGCAGCTTTAGTTAAATCTACTGATGCAACTATGTCGTGGGGTCAGGCTATCTACAAAACCATTCGCGGAGTTGTAATTGCTTTTGTGCAAGTTGGAAATGCCATTATCACAGTCATTAACTACATTGGTAAAGCAGAAAATGCCTTTGCTGTTTTAACAGGTCAGTCACGCAGATTTACAGAAATCACTTATAACTTTGATGGTTTAGTTAAATCACTTGATGACGGTGCTGTTGCCTTTGGCAATTTCAGTGCTGAAATGAAAAAAGAACAATCTAATCTTTCTGCGATTGCTGCGGAAGCCAAAGGTCTTGCTGAATCTATTGACACGCCGGGTGGTGGCGGTGGTTCATCTAAGTCTGTTGGTGGTGCAAGTAAAGCTGCTACTGAAAAGATTGCTAAGTTCACAGAAGCCCTATCTGCTGCCAATCAGGCTCTAGCTGACGGTAAACAAAAATTCAAAGATTATGCAAGTTCTGTAACCAGTTCGATTACAGGTGTCATAAATTTCAGTTCAGCTGCTACTTCGGAAACAGGCTCATTCCTAGAGAACTTAATTGCGCAAGCTACTAAGGCTCAGGACTTTGGAACTAAAGTCAAAACGCTTTTGTCTATGGGATTATCTGAAACTGCTATTGGTCAAGTACTCGAAGCAGGAGCAGATGCAGGCACAAAGATTGCCGATGAAATTATTGCTGGTGGCGCAACTGTTGTAGATCAGGTTAATACTTTAATTACCGCAACTGCATCAGTAGCAGAAGAACTTGGTACATCTGCTGCAACTCAGTTCTATCAGGCAGGCATTACAGCAGGTCAAGCACTTGTGGATGGTGTGCGCGCTGCTATCGCCGCTGCTGGATTTACCATAGATGCGAGTGGCAACATACTAAGTCCAGCGACTGAATCAGCTGCTGCGGCAGTATCGGCAGTTGAATCAAAGACTAAGGCTAAACCTAAAGCCAAAGCTAGTTCTGCAAAGAAACCAACTACTCCTGCTGTAAGTCAGGGACTGCTTAACAAGTTAGCAAGAATCCCTGCAATGGCAGCTGGTGGAATTGTTACCGGGCCAACTCTTGCTCTTATCGGTGAAGCCGGGCCAGAAGCAGTCGTGCCTTTATCAGGTCGCAATGCTGGCATGGGCAACACATACAACATCACGGTAAATGCTGGCATGGGTACAAACGGCGCACAGGTTGGCAGAGAAATTGTAGATGCAATTAAGAAGTTTGAAAAGACTTCAGGCCCAGTATTTGCGAGCGCATAAATGTCAGTGCCAGCAACAACAGTTGAATTGGGTTTTGATCTAAGCGGTCTAGGTGGCAACTTCTTTATTCTTGACAGCGCGGAGCAAGGCGTTCTGGACAATACAGAATTCACTTTGGGCGGCACGTTATTTTATGACGTGTCTGAGTATGTGCGTTCTGTCAGTGTGTCGCGTGGTAAGTCACGTCAGTTAGAAAGATTTACAGCCGGCAACGCCACCATAGAGCTGAACAATAATGCACGAGTATTCGATCCACAAAACACAAGCAGTCCTTTCTATGGTCAGATTATTCCTAAGAGAACAATTAAAGTCGAAACTGCTGGATCTGCTGTTTTCTATGGTGTAGTAGATGACTGGAATCTAAACTACGATCTATCAGGTTTATCAGTTACCACTGCCGACTGCGTGGATGGTTTCACCTTGTTAGCACAACGCGCTCTGTCTGCTCACACGGCTACATCAGAATTAACTGGTGCAAGAATCAACGCTGTTCTAGATCGCCCTGATGTTGATTGGCCTACTGACTTACGAGCCATAGACACAGGCTCACAGTTATTGCAGGCAGATGTAGTTGATGATGGCGCAAACGCTCTAGAGTATTTACAGCTAGTGACCAGCACAGAACCCGGTTCTATTTTCATTGGTAAAGATGGCAACTTAATTTTCAAGGATCGAACTGTCGCGCCAGTTTCAGCAGGTCAAGTTATCTTTGCTGATGATGGTTCAGGTGTTGAGTTTAGTGAAGTGCAAGTTATCTATGGTTCTGAATTGCTTTACAACTACATTCAGATTGAAAGAGCAACTGGTGGAACTGCGATAGCAACAGACTCTGATTCCATAAGTAACTATGGGCAACAGGCACTAATCGAGTCTGGTTTGTTAATGAACTCAGATGATGATGCTGAGTCTCTGGCTAACTATCTGCTGAATCAGTTTAGGAATCCTGAGTACAGATTTGAAACACTTTCGGTACAACTAGAAGCTCTGAGCAGTGCGGATCAGATTGACGTTCTAGGTTTGGAAATTGGTGATGTCTGCCAGATTAAATTCACACCTAATCAAGTAGGCTCACAGATAAACCAATACGCAAGTATTATTAAGATTGCTCACACCATTGCGCCATTCTCGCACCGTATTACATTTGGCTTTCAAACCCTTGATTATGCTAGCCTTGTTCTTGATGACCTTGAATTTGGTTTACTCAACGATGGACATTTAGGATTCTAGGAGCATAATGGCTTTACAAACTTTCACAGCAGGGCAGGTTCTAACTGCTGCTCAGGTTAATGCGCTACAAGCGAACGACTACAACCAGACAGTCTCAACAAAAACTGATTCTTACACTTTAGTTGCTGCCGATAAAGGCACAAGAGTTGTAATGAATAAAGCAACTGCCACAACGATCACGGTCAATACTGACCTGTTTAATGCTGGTGATACTTTGTTTATTCAGAACATTGGTGCTGGTGTTTGCACGATCACAGCAGGAACAGCAACAGTTTCAACTGCTGGCTCATTGGCACTAGTTGAAAACGCTGGTGGAACTCTGTACTTCACTTCAGCAGGTGTTTCTATTTTCTTCCCAACTGTGGCTGCTGCTGCCACAGGCGCATCAGGTTTAACTTTAATTGCCGCACAAACAATCGGCACAGCAGTTTCATCGGTGACAGTAAGTAATTGTTTTAGTGCAACATATGATTCTTACCAAGTTTTTATTAATAATAGTTCTGCTAGTACAACCGATTACATAAGTTTAAGACTTGGGGTAAGTGGTACACCTTCAACCGCATCATACGATTCAGGATTTGTACAAACTGCGTATTCAGGCAGTGCGGTTTCAGGGGCAGGAAGTCCAAACGCAAATAGAGTTGAATACGCTGGTAGATGTACTGCTTTTTTTGTCGAATTAGATTGCAAGATTATTGATCCTTTTACAATTAAGCACACAAGGTTTCACAGTCAATATACAAATGGTGATGTTGGCGCAATGCACCATGTTGGTTTGCACAGACAAACTACTTCTTACAATGATTTAGTCGTACTCTCAAACGGGGCTACCATGACAGGCGGCACTATCCGCGTGTACGGCTACCAAAACTCATAAGGATAATGACATGGCAACTACAAAACCAAATGTACAAATTGATGATGAAGTACGACCAATGACTGACGAGGAATACACTTTATACAAGTCAGAGCAATTAGCAAATGTGGCAAGGCAGGTAGAAGCCGATGCAAAAATTGCAACTCGTGAAAGCGCACTTGCAAAACTTGCAGCTCTTGGACTAACTGCTGATGAGATCGCAAGCCTGTAAACTTGTCTTAACACCCTGCGCTTAAATCTTTTGGAGTTACATTGAAGCGCAAGCAAGTTAAAGACATAATTACTCGCATGGTTGCAGTTGTTGTTGCATCCGTCATGGGAACAATCGGTGCTGGTTCGATCATCGGCGTTGAACTATGGAAGTCAGCTAGTATGGCTGCGATTCTTGGTGTGGCTATTGTCCTAGAGGGTCTTGCTCGTGCCTACATTGCAGACGGCAAACTTGACGAAACAGAAATTAACGATGCTTTCGGTAAGGCAAACGGCAAGAAGTAAATGAAGCGCATAAGGGTTGCCCTAACTGCGCTACTTGTCGGAGCATTCATGTTCCTTAGTCCTAGTTCTGCATTCGCAGAATCAGTTATGACCACGATTACTTGCGCAACCCCTGACGGACAACAGCAAGAGTTTGGAGTGGGTTGGGATAATTCCAACGAGTTCTTTAATGGTCGTGGCGAAATACCGCGCTTGTATTGTGAGGGTGGTTATGCCGGTGATTACACGGTTTATGTATCAGACACTCTTGCTCTAGATGATCCGCGCCGTTGGTTTAACGGTGTAGCTCCTGAGCTAGAACCTACGCCTGAACCAAGCATTGAACCTGAACCAGTCCCAAGCGTTGAGCCAAGTCTGGAACCAGAGCCAACGCCAATAGTTGAGCCTACGCAAGAACCAACACCTGATGCAACGCCGTCAGAAACAGCAACACCAACACCAGAACCCATACCCGTAGCCACACAAGAACCAGAGCCTACACCAGAGCCAACCCCAAGCCCTGAGCCAAGCGTTGAACCTACACCTGAACCAACGACTACACCTACGCCAACTGTGTCTGAGGTTTCTCCTGAGCCTGTTATTGATCCAAGCCCTATCGCATCAGATTTAGTACCAGATTTAGTGCCAGAAGAACCTGTACAAGAATCTGCACAAGTTGTTGCTCTAGAAGTTCCTAGCGCACTGGCAAGCGTTCCCGGCATCGTTGCAGTCTTTGAAGCTGCGGAAGCCTTTATGAACATTGGTAGCGACATGACAGAAGAAGAACGCGAAGAATCGCAGTCTGTTGTAGTGGCTGCCGTAATTGTTACCCAGTTAGCACTACCAAGGAGAATGAAATGAAATGGTTAAAGACCTACCTGCGTGAGATCACTGCTGAAACTTACACGTTCGTAGGTTTACTCACTGCTTACTTCACCTTGGATGGGTCAGCTAAGAAAGTAACTGGCTTACTTATCTTGGTTGGTGCTTTGATCTGGCTGGTAACATTGCCTTTAAGACAAGAGGATGAGGATTAACTAATGGGTTCACCAATCGCAGGCAAGACACCAAGCACTCCCTACAAGAAACTAGGCAAGTGGTGGAGCAAGGGTTATCACACAGGCGTAGATTACGCAGTTCCTGTTGGCACTGACGTTCTTGCAGTAGCTGATGGCAAGATTGAGAACGCATCTTGGGGAAAGTCTTACGGAACTCAATTAGTCCAGAAGTTAGATAGCGGTTGGTTTATCTATGCTCACCTATCAAGCACCCTAGTTAAGCCGGGTGACAAGGTTAAGGCTGGACAAGTCATTGCTAAGTCTGGCAATACAGGCAACTCAACCGGGCCACATCTTCACGCAGAACTCCGGAACAACATTAGATGGAGCGCAGGCACAGACCTTGACCCTTACTTGTTGATCGGTACAAAGAAAGCATCAGCAGTTGCAAAGGCAAAGACTAAAGTTGCTGCACCTGTTGTCAAGAAAAAGACTAAAAAGAAGTAATGACACGGCTAGTAATAGCCTGCGCTCTAGTCATTTCCTTAATTGCAAGTTCACCTGCTCAGGCCAGTGAGCCTTACTTAGTTGCAACTGCTAAGAAGTCTGGACTGTGTAAGAACGACAATGCCCAAAAGGTCACTGGTAAGTGGCAGACTTTTGCAGGCTGTGAGCCGTTTGTATTAAACGGTGAGCGTTCCTTGTTCTTCGTTCAGCTGCACATCAACTGCACTAAGCGACCTAAATACGTCAAGTTAAGGCTTGTGCGTTTAACTCCTAATGGGAAAGACAGCACAGGCACAACCACGTTCTCATTCACACCGCAAACAACTAAAGACTGGCAAGGAACTATGTGGTGGGAATCCAAAACCACATACCCAATCGTGGCGCAGTATAAAGTTGTGGGTGGTAAGTGTTATTCAGATGAGCGACAAGTTAAATGGTGGCAACCGTAATGGGACTAATTGAACTAGGGCAATACGCAGGAGCTATAACAGCGATTGCATTACTTGCAGGCATGGCTATCAAGTGGGGAATCGTTAAGCCCATTAAGGCGTACATAGATTTGGCTACTTACCCAATTAGCCCAACCGCAAATGGTGGCAAGTCGCTCCCGGATATAGCGCACACAGTAAACCGCATTGAAGCCAGCGTTAAAGAGCTTGACTATCGCCTTAACTCAATTGAGGAACTGGTTACTAAACCGACACGCGCCAAAAAAACAACGAATTGACGTACTTGCGCTCTAGACTTATCTAGACGAAAGGTGGTCACCGTGACCTTACTTGACGATTTAGAAAATGTTAGACGAAAGAAAGCATCTTGTAGCGTTGCTGAAA